>Ga0307514_10001206_pt1 | contig 34446 bp, 23 predicted proteins | sample 16_EM_MG_FD_203088 | JGI IMG/M metagenome (GOLD analysis project Ga0307514, IMG submission 203088) | Populus trichocarpa ectomycorrhiza microbial communities from riparian zone in the Pacific Northwest, United States - 16_EM | ecosystem: Host-associated > Plants > Roots > Unclassified | place... | reverse complement strand
GAGATTTAATCCCACAAAAAAGTCAGGGAGTTATGCAATAAAGATTGTGTAAGACCTGTGATAAGTCTCGGTTGCTCCAAGGACTTCAATACTCGGTCTCCTATCAATCACAGATGGTCATGGCTGTTATTTTAGCAACCTTAAGCACCTCGCACAGTATTGGAAATCTGCTTGACACTGCGCCAGGTAAGGATCAGCCAATTTTGGTCTTGAGTTCGTGTATATAGTGACTGGTAAATATTCATAATCCAGGAAGACTACATGAAGTAATATGGATATATTGGCGATGACTTGACAAGGGCTCAGAGATTGCATCATGTCGAATTCGATGAAAGTTGTGGAGCCAGTTATAGCTAACTAGTATCATGTCCATTCTCGCAACTTATAGTGACTTTAAACGGTAGGGTTTGCATAAACTGAATAGTTCGCGAACCTCTTGTCCGGTTTGCGAACGGGATGAAATATTGCGAACCGGTCAGTCCAGTTCGCGAACTGGAGGGTTCGCCAATGGGTCGGAACATCTGCACGTGTCGGCATCTGCCCGCTTTCCAGCCCCTCGCCTTTCCCACCGCTTTCCACAGTGTTTTCTGCTGGTCTCTCCAACGGCTGCAGTGGCGGAAGAGGTGTTCCCGCGTCTGGGCCGCCGTCCTGCCTCCACCGCCGCACCACCAGCATTTGTCGTCCTCACGATGGCCGAACCGTTTTAGGTAGACTCCCGTGGGTGCATGCCCGGACTTTAGTCTGTAGAACCTGGCGGCCAGCGATTTCACGCTTGTCATTGGGATAGGTCTCTTGGCCCCCGCCTTGCCCTTGAGTCTGTAGCCGAAGTGCTTGCTGCACTTGTCGGCTTCCCACTTCGCTTTGGCTGCTGACCTTCCCTCGGAGATCCGTCTGGCCATATTCGCGGCCGAGGAGTACGGCCGCTCTATCGCCGTGTCCCCCCTTGCATCGCGGGCTACGTTCGCCTGGCGGTCTGCTTCTTCGTTCCCGGGGATACCGGAGTGTCCCGGAACCCAGTGAATCTCCGTTCTGATGCCGTGGGCGAGGAGAGCCTGCGCCTTTCGATTGATCCGTCTTGCTAGCCGTTGTCCGGGGCCTGGCTCCAGATGTGCCGCCCGCCGAATGGCCGCTTGTGAATCGCTAAAGACCGCCACCATCTTCACCCCATTTCTTTGCAGTATTTCTCTCTTCTCGATCGTCTCCTCGAGCGTGAGTCCGATCGCCCACAGTTCGGCGTCAAAGACCTCCATTCGTCCAGTGCCCAGATAGCTGCGGCGGGACCTCCACTCGTCTCTGTGCTTGCATACTGCTGCGGCTCCCACTCGGCCGTCATCTGAGCGCGATCCATCTGTCCACCACATCCAGACTCCCGCTCCTACTTTGGCCTCTTTCTCTCTTGCCCATCGCTGCGCGGCTGTCTTCGCTGCGGAGGCATCGTCCAGTATGACGGTTCTGACCACTGACTCTTCGCCCGGGGCCGGCCAGCTCATGCCTTCAGTTGTCCGGCCATGCTCGTGCTCTTTCTTCACTGCTCTGCATACCGGCGTCCCGGAAGAGGGGCTTTGGTGTAGCTTTCTTAGCTTGCAAAACACTTTTATTTAGGTACCGACCAGAGCAAGCAGGTATCTGGGACAGACTCACTAACTGATGGACCAAGCATTCCAGCGACCATTAGCAACCTACCACAGCGGGCAAGAAAGACATGATAAGACCGACTTCTCATCATACCTGTTCGCCAGGTCATTGTTACCAACAAACCAAAACTGAGAAGTGCGAAGAAACTCACAAACTAACTAGCCAAATACGGCACTTCTTAGCGTATGCTAATTCAGATGCAGGGATGACGAGAAAAATCATACCAGCTGACAGAGTAAGAGCAAGAAAATAATTTAGCAAACAGTCTCCGCGGATCTGGCAGGTACATGACATGGACACTCATAAACTATGAGAAGGTGCCATCGGAGACTTATTAGCAACAGGACACATATAGATCCAGAGACTCACTTGCTATCAGGCCATCGGGCACTTGTTAGCTGCAGGACAAAGATGTCGATCTAGAGACTCACTCGCTATCGGAGCAGGCCATCGGGCACTCGTTAGCAGTAGGCCACAGATGTCGATCCAGAGACTCACTGTCTATCAGAGCAGGCCATCGGGCAATAATTAGCTGCTGGACAAAGATGTCGATGCAGAGACTCACATGCTATCGGAGCAGGCCATCGGGCACTCGTTAGCAGCAGGCCACAGATGTCGATCCAGAGACTCACAAGCTATCAGAGTGGGCCATCGGGCACTCGTTAGCTGCAGGACAAAGATGTCGATCTAGAGACTCACTCGATATCGGAGCAGGCCATCGGGCACTCGTTAGCAGCAGGCCACAGATGTCGATCCAGAGACTCACTGCCTATCAGAGCAGGCCATCAGGCAATAGTTAGCTGCAGGACAAAGATGTCGATGTAGAGACTCACATGCTATCGGAGCAGGCCATCGGGCACTCGTTAGCAGCAGGCCACAGATGTCGATCTAGACACTCACTGTCTATCGGAGCAGGCCATCGGGCACTCGTTAGCAGTAGGCCACAGATGTCGACCCATAGACTTACAAGCTATCACAGCAAGCCATCGCGCACTCGTTAGCGGCAGGACACAGATGTCGATCCAGAGACTCACTTTCTATCAGAGCATGCCATCGGGCACTCGTTAGCAGTAGGCCACAGATGTCGATCGAGAGACTCACTTGCTATCAGAGCACGCCATCGGGCACTCATTAGCAGAAGGCCACAGATGTCGATCTGGACACTCACATGCTATCAGAGCAGGCCATCGGGCACTCGTTAGCAGTAGGCCACAGATGTCGATCTGGACACTCACATGCTATCAGAGCAGGCCATCGGACCCTCGTTAGCAGCAGGCCACAGATGTCAATCCAGTGACTCACTCTCTACCAGAGCAGGCCATCGGGCACTCGTTAGTCGCAGGCCACAGATGTCGATCCAGTGACTCACTCTCTATCAGAGCAGGCCATCGGGCACACGTTAGCTAGAGACCACAGATGTCGATCTAGAGACTCACTCTCTATCGGAGCGGGCCATTGGGCACTCGTTAGCAGTAGGCCACAGATATCGATCGAGAGAATCACCTGCTATTAGGGCAGGCCATCGGGCACTCGTCAGCAGCAGGCCGCAGGTGTCAATCGACAGACTCACCTGCTATTAAAGCAGGCCATCGGGCACTCGTTAGCAGCAGGCCACAGATGTCAATCGAGAGACTCACCCGCTATGAGAGCAGGCGATTGGGGGCTCGTTAGCTTCAGGTCACAGATGTCGCTCGAGATACTCACTGCCTATCGGAGTAGGCCATCGGGCACTCGTTAGCAGCAGTGTTCTCAACCGTCCCGTCCGTCCGAAATTACTCAAGACGGGACGGGACGGCCAAACGCCGTCCGTCCGAGGGTAGGACGGAAACGGCGCCGTCATTTTGAGGCGGGACGGCGACGGACGGATAGGACGGTCGGGGACGGAGCGGGGCCGTCCCCGGTCGTCATCTATCGGCATCCATGGATATTTCTCAATATACATAATCATTTTATAAAACTCATTAGATTTGTTCTGACCTTGAAGCAAGATCATTTAGCATCTGCTCCATCCGTACAATTTTATACGAACTCTGTATAGATACATCTATTTATATCTTTTACCATGCACTCTTAGTACTCAATTAGGTTTAATCTAAGTATAAACGGTAACTGCCCGATGACGGCCGGGGACTGTGGATGACGGCTGGGGACGGTCAAAGTACCGTCCCCTGCAGACATCGGCCGTCCAGCCGTCATTCTTATGCTCGGACGGGACGGACGGTTGTGGAAGCGTCCCGTCCGTCCTGGCAAGTTTTCGGACGGTTGAGAACACTGGTTAGCAGCAGGCCACAGATGTTAATTGAGAGACTCACCTGCTGTCAGAGCAGGCCATCGGGCACTCGTTAGCAGTAGGCCACAGATGTCGATCCGGAGACTCACAAGCTATCGGAGCAGGCCATTGGGCACTCATTAGCTGCACGACCTAGATATCCATGCAGAGACTCACTTGCTATCAGAGCAGGCGATCGGGCACTCGTTAGCAGCAGGCCACAGATATCGATCTACAGACTCACTAGCTATCGAAGCAGGTCATTGGGCACTTATTAGTTGCAGGCTATAGATGGCGATCGAGAGACTCACATGCTATCGGACCAGGCCATCGAGCACACGTTAGTAGCAGGCGACAGATGTCGATCTAGACACTCACCTGCTATGAGAGCAGGCCATCGCGCACTCGTTAGCAGCAGGCCACAGATGTCGCTCGAGAGACTCACCTGCTATCGGAGGAGGCCATCAGGCACTCGTTAGCAGTAGGCCACAGATGTAGATCTAGCCACTCACATGCTATTAGAGCAGGCCATCAGGCACTCGTTAGCAGTAGGGCACTGATGTCGCTCGAGAGACTCACATGCTATCAGAGCAGGCCATCGGGCACTCGTTAGCAGTAGGCCACAGATGTCGATCCAGTGACTCACTCTCTATTAGAGCAGGCCATTGGGCACTTGTTAGTAGCAGGCCACCGATGTCGATCCAGACACTCACTCTCTACCAAAGCAGGCCATCGGGCACTCGTTAGCGGGAGGCCACAGATGTCGATCTAGAGACTTACTCTCTACCAGAGCAGGCCATCGGGCACTCGTTAGCAGTAGGCCACAGATGTCGATCCAGAGACTCACTCGCTATCGGAGCAGGCCATCGGGCACTTGTTAGTAGCAGGCTACAAATCAGGATCCAGATACTCACGAACTATTAGGAGAGGCCAGCCTGCTTTTGTTAACAATTAAACGCCCTGACGTAGCCTTCCGTTTAAACCTTGAAACCTACAGATCATGCGCCGAGTTAATTGCGGTTTCAATATTAGTCTTGTTGACCCTAGTAACAAATAATTTTACTAAGCCCGTACGCCTGAACATGATCGCAATACCCAGTGATACCATTTCTCGCTTTTCATTGTGTTCATTGTATATTTCTAACAGTTTTTTGGCTGTGGATTCATGTCCGAAAATGACTGCAAGATCTAAAGGTGTGCAATCATTGTTGTCAGTGGGTACCTCGATCACGGCTTTATGCGCATTTTGCTGTTCGCTATGGTTCTTGCTGAGTAATAATTCGACCACCTTTGCGGTCCCTTTTATGGCTGCCAAATGCAATGGAGTCCTGCCATCTCTGTCTACCGAGTCTCGTTCAACTCTCCAGGCGACCATCAGCTTTTCTACTGCTATATCCCAACCTACTACTGCAGCTAGGTGTAGAGGCGTTCTTCCGTAGTCGTCTCGTGCTCCTCTATATGCGCCCTTTTGTAATAAGTTGTCGATTGCTTCGACACTTCCGGTGTATGCTGCCCAGTGTAAGGCGGTCCTTCGTGAGTTATCTTGGATATCGACACTTGCGCCAGCTTGAAGTAAAAGGTTTGTTATTTTCCCAGAATTCTCCGCAACTGCTGCACGGTGGATCGGCGCAATTCCATCCCTTCCTCGAATCTCAGTGTTTGCGCCATTTCTCAACAGGGTCCAAATGATAGATTCCAGCGCCTTCTCGTTGGGAGCCTGTTCCTTCTTGTTGGTAGCCTGTATGGCATAGTGTAAAGGAGTCCATTCCCTCTGGTCTGTAGAATTTGGGTCCACACCGATCCTGAAGAGCGTTTGTATGACAACATCATTACCCCGTACCACCGCGTAGTGAAGTGGACTCCAGCCAAAGACGTCTCTTGCATCGGCATCCTCGCCACTGATCTTAGTTATTTTGTAGGTATCCATCTTCAAAATCTCCGAGAAAAGTGGATTGTGATTGAAGAAGCTGTGTACATTGGTGGTGTCATCTGACGCTCTGCCGTGTACTAATCTCTTCCATAGGTCTTGATTCAGTTGCAGTAGAATCTTGGCCAATTTTACAAAATTATGGGTGTAATCGCATGAAGAATGTTGCGATTGCAGCTCTTGTTCGGGATTCAGTTCCTTTAGTATGTTCTCTTTGATTCTCCTCAAATCTGCAATGCCATCTCTGCGCGCTTGAGTCTCCTGCAGCTGCAATGCGTTGCTGACAGATATAAAGAGGTGTATCAAGATTGCTGTTGCCTTATGATAAAGACTGGGCGGCGTTCCCAATGCTTTGCATTCTTGAAAAAGTTTAATATATACCAACTCTGCCGTGCTCCAGCGTCCTAGCACTTCCTGATCCCGTGTCTGTTGTCGTATGAACTCGACCACCGCCCCCATCGGCAGTTTTTGAAAGCAGAAGAGCGGTGGAATGATGCACATGTATACCTCTTGTAAACTTCCCAATCCCGTTTGTTGTATAGCGTTAGCCATTCCGGTGAGTACCTTATTTTCAAGTCCTAAAGAGAGTAAAGTCTCTGGATCGTTCATTCGAAATAGGTCTCCTCGTAAAATTGATGTTTTATCCTTGTCGAACTTTTTGGCCGGGATGTCATTCGCAATCGCCCATATGAATGACGAAAAGATATGTTGCATGAGTGAAGATTCCAGTGATACGTTTGACACAGCTGTTAGAGGAACTAGAGACGTGGTGTTGGGATTACCTGTAGCTGTTGCTGAATTATTATAATCTGTACTGGATGGGCCCGGATTACCGGAGGTTTCATCGCCAGATGCGACATTTACAAACCCCACGAGGCTAAATTCGGTGCCGTGTCGGTCATTGCCGTTGCGCCTAATGTCTTGGCCAATCATATCTCCAATCCACCATTTGGTATCCCTCCGTAAAGCATTGGAAGATTCACCTAAGCTTATAAGTCGAATAATTTTTCGTTTCGCATCCTTGTCTTTTCGCAGCCAGTCACTGTCAGTTCCTTTCTTATTTTTCTTGTGCTGGTCATCCTCAGCGTCATGGATATGGAAAAGCCATAGTGACAATGCCGCCTCTATATATGTCGCGTCAATTTTCCACTTTTTATCCGACTTTTCCACCATGAAGTGGATATCCTCGACTGTCTTGGGCTTATCGTTGATTTCGCCAATCTTAACTTTCAGAGCCCAGGTGAAACGTGTGTGTTCGCTGTTGTCATATAGGGCGTTCATCACAACCTCGATGGAATCTGCAACAGAAATTGATAATGCGGATGCTCGTCCAGTCCAATTGGTAAGCTGCCCTAAGTGTCGCCTAGCATTCACCGCACGCTGTGCATTTGTAATTGAAGGCTCGAAGTCCCACTTCCCAGCAGAGGCAAGATTTTTGTCGACTATGGAAATCTCCCAACTCAAGCGCTCGTTGCTTTGTTCCTTTAACTCATCCTCAAGCCAAAATCCCTCTGGGTTTCCATACCCTTTGACAACCTTCAATGCTAGCCAATCCATATCGTGATTCTCTTGCACACTTTTGGGAATAGGATTGGCAATCAGTCCGCGTCGAATCCACGCTCGCCAGATAGTCATCAAAAATATGCAGACCAGTTGTGCTATCGATGCTGACCAGTTCATACCGCGCAGGCCCTGAAACTGAAGAATGAAACCACATAATCCAAGAAATACTCCGAGGGTTGTTGAAAATTCCTCTGCAACCCCAATCTGGAGCTTATTTGAGAGGTCGGAGTGAGGATCAGGATCTCGAGGGGTCGGGGGGTCGGGGTTAGCGTCAGAATTTCGTGAGGCCGGGTTGCTGCTGTTTCGAGGGGATTCATCTGGCCGTTCCGCCGTAACGACTGAGGGTGCATCACTCCTCTCTGAAGTTAGAATATAGTCCCGTGGGCCATCCTTGTATTGTCCAAAGAGGACGAACGAATCAAAGACTTGATCGCTAACAGTGCGGGATTTTTGCAACCATAAAATGCGAACTTTTGGCTTCTCTGTGACATCTTGCTTTGTATTCCCAGTTTGGGATTGGTTATCATCTGCCATATTCTTCAAAAACATCCATGCCATTTTGGATAGAGAAATTATTTTGCTGCAAGTAGGATTCGTTTTTGTCGATTCCAGTACATATTCCGTCTCCCGAGTGCTGTGTTCCACAACAGCCGAACAAATGAGCATCCCAATCATAAGGATGATGGTCCCGGTTGCCATTATCGGATATGCGTATTCTTGTACAGGATGTCCGTTTTTGGGGAATCGCTGGCTAAACTCCGGATGATAAACTGAAAATCCACAAAAAACTAACATTCCAAATTGTAATACTATGCCGCAGAGAGCAGCGGAATAGAGCTCGCCGTCTTTGCTGCCGCCGTGAAGGTTTAACGATATATTTGGGGCCGATTCATCGTTTATGCCGGGCGATTCTATCTTCCAGGTTAGTTTTATATCTTTTATGGCTGAAGATTGTAACTGCGTACCTGTGTATGAGCTTGTGTTTTCTGAGGATTGATTCTGGTGAGAGGTCACGGGAAGTGGAGATGCGTTGGTCGGACCAGAAGTCAGCGGTGCTGGGTTCTCTTCGTCTTCACCAGTTTCTCGATGTTGGCGCCGAAAGAGGTTTCTCAACGTGGCTCTCCAAGCCGGGCGCTGATTTGACTCCCCTCCACCCGAGAATATTGTTTTGAAAATACAGATGGAAGGATCCGCACATGCTGTCAATAAGGCTAATCAGCAAACTGCGAAATTAATTTGTTTGATATACGTACGATCTGCCCTGAGAAGCCCAGCCTTCATCGCACTCTCTACCGTATACAACCCGAATGTTTTCTCATCTGTATGATGTTCGAGATATATTATCTGCTGGATTCCAGGCCTCCCCATGGTCCTGACAATTCCCTGGCCGTTCCATAGCTCGCAGACTTCGTGTGAGGTGGAGGACATCAATTCCATCTCAACAGTGGCACGATTTTCCCGAGCTCTACCAACTACTGCCTCAACCATGAAGGACCGCCGACTCGAATAGCACCGACAATAGCAGTAAGAATCCCTAAAGGCGCCATAGCGAAGATGATGTGATCCAGCCAGCTCACTGTTCATCCGATATCAGATCACGTTGAAATATAACAGATATGGGCACTCAACTTGACTGGCTCATGAATTGTTTAGCAAATTGCTCTCCGAAAAGCGCCAGTAGCCTAGACGACAACCGTTAGCATATGCACTAAAGGAAGTCGGAATATACGAATTTACATACGGTGCGATATCGGAGAAGAGGTTGTTCGTATAGTCATCGCCGGTATCAGCAGCTACTGGGGCTGCCAAGGTGAGTGTCAGTGCAACAAGAACCGTACCTGCACTCATATTGGATGTTATTTCGAATGTCGGTAGCGGATGTCAGTTGGACTTTCGACGGATTGAATGATACTAAGCACACAACATATACGGGTCAACTCTTGAGCCGTATTGGAGTCGTTTGGACCTGCTGTGAAAAGCTATTTTCAGGTGTCTATTATCAAAAGCTCGGCACTGCAGGAATGATACACCTGTGATAGCAATTATTGTTTCAGTAGCGACTCAAGGATTGGTTGAAGGCTGTGGCAGGCGACAAAGGGATAAAGCCGAATGGCCTCTGCAAAGCTTACTCCCTTTTATGCTACCAGGTGCGCCAATTCTTCGAGATCAATTTCAACTTGAAAGTCACTTCCAAGGTTGGGGGGCAAACTACTTTATTGGGAACGGGCGAACAAACCAGATAGGGGAGCTGTGAACCGATTGGAGTGGGACAGCAGGAAGTAAGCTTGGAAAGGATATTGGCGTGATGGCGTGGTAGAAATGCAGAGGTGACGCAATACTGTGGGGTGAACGGGCAGGGCTTAGTGCACTGAACAAATGCGATCGCCAATCGCATGGCGGTAAATAACCTTGTCTGTAGTTTCGGAGTGTGGTACCGAAACTAGGCTAGCCTGTTGTCTCAGGAGAACAAACGAACAACCTCCACCCATTCGTTTAGATACTTCTGGCAACAGAAGCCATGCATCACACCACCCCCGCCAAGAGCTGTAAATACCAATGGTAATCTATAGCTAAATGCTTAACTAGCCACATCCATGGTTGCATTCCTCTGAATATCAGAGAACGACAGATCAAGCTATCGAGAGAGAAAACTCTACCTCCATTTGTTGCCACCCACACAAATATCACCGTATTCTCGTGATCCAAATGCCGCGTCACCATCCGCACTCTCATAGGGCAACTAACTTCCTCCACATTGTACTTGCTAGCCTTCACCTTCGCCTGTCGGTCGTAGGAATATCCCTCTCATCACTCCCACCAGATCATCATCCCATTTCTTCTCTCATAACTGGTTCGTAATTTCGCCGTAGTCCCTCCACCACCACCGCCATGCCGTAGGCCACCATTTCGTAAAATCATCCCGACCCACAGAGTCACCTCCGTTGAGGGTCAAACAGATTCCCACTTCGTTTTCTGTTATGTGATCGAGGGCCGAACGCATCCACTGCCGCCGTTGTACCTCGTGAGCTTCTGTGAGGTTCGGTCGCTGATTTGTTGAGATAAATCGGCATGTAGGTAAATCGGTATGAAGATAAATCTCGGAAAAACTTCATAGTCCCGCAAGTGTATTCTCAGGCTTATTGTTTGCTTGTCGGGAAATAAAATTTTCATATCTCTTTCTTGTCATTAGGTTTATGGGACGAGAAGAATGGGAACCTATAATCAGGTCGACTCCCCTCTTTCGTTCTTGTGGACGAATCCATGTTTCCGGAACGCTGATGGGTGTCTTCATGTCTAAGTCTTGGTAGTTGTAGGCGGATAGAGAGTGTGGCGCTCGCTATATTAGTCCAGTCGAATCTGTCTTCAGTTCAATGATACTGACTGCGTTTAGTAGTTGTATTTAGTCATTCGCTACTACTTGCGTAAAGATTTAATACAATTTGTTAAGTACAAGACCCGAGACTATCTAATGCGCAACCTTGCTTGTTTGTTAGAAGCCCGGGAAGATAGCAGGAGTCGAAAGAGGGCTGTTTCACTGCTTTTTCCCGAGGTTTTCCATCTAAAGACTCCCGATCCATATCTAGCAAAGATGATGCGCCCGGTCAAGAATGTGAAGTGAGAGCGTCTATTGAAGGTATTGATCATTTAAGAGAGTGTTTTTCAGAGTTTCTTGTGGTGCAGGCAATAATAAATATTGGCATCATAGCCTAACGATTTCGAGTGATGTGGAAGGATGAACAAAGGAATAGGCACGATGAAAAGAGCTTTGTTTTGGGTTGAATAAATAGATCTCAGCCCTTGTACGGCTTACTGGGCTGGTATTCATACGGGCTGACGGTGTTTAGCCGTCTATTCATAGATCAGTACATACACATTCGTATATGGACTACCGTATATATGGTCTTTACGGCCGTTTTGGATAGTACAATTAAGCTTCTCTATCTCTCCTATTAAAAATTTGTATCAACTAGAAAGATAGTCATACTCAGTGATGCATCGCCGAAAAGCAGTCTGTCATCATCTCCCTACCCACTCCGTAACGTCAATGCATCATGTAAGCTACTAGAAACGTAAAGTCTACTCTATTCTCAATAGGTCACGTTCAATATATACAGTTTTAAGCCGCACACCTGACTTGACATCTGACTGCCTGCGAGAAAAAAACACTCCCAAAGCTCCCAATCTCCATGATCCTTCAATTTCTCATAAGGCCCTCCTAATCTCTCTTCATATCCTGCCGAGCAGCCGCATCTGATCCAGTATTCCTAATCGGCCGGGTGCTCCGGCAGGGCCGCACCCCCCTTAGCTTAGCTGCCTGACTTAGTAGACTATGTTTTGCTTCTTGCGACCCCATCATCACGTCATTCGATAGTTATCGTGCGGATAGGTCGGTGTCGTATCAATTTATCGTCGCCGCGCCGAATGTATGCCAATAAACGTGCAGGGCTCGCCAGTAGTTGGTATTCTTCCATCGAAGTTACTGCTCCCGGTTGAAACGTCATCATCCCCGTCTTCATCCCCCATCGTGATCATCCTCTCGTAACGAGCGCGGAGCTGAGAGCTGGGACAATACGGAATGGAGTGGAGGTAGAGTGCTACTAGTGATAGACAGTAAATTTTTGAAACTGGAAGTGAGTTCGGGAGTCGAGAAGTCGATTCGAATCAACGGTATGCATTCACTGCGCCTCGGCCACATTGTGCACCGCGTCGGTTATGATACCGAATTACGTATACCACAGTGTGCAGAGCTGCGAGCTGGTGGGTGAAGGCAATGGCTGGAAGCTGACTATTGACGGTACGCGGGAAGGCAGTTGAGTTCCTCATTTTGCAGAGTAGCAGTGGGGAGAAATAGCAGGGAGTAGTGGTTATACTCTGTTAGAGTGAATAACGCATGATTTAAACAAACAACGAAAGATCGCCGGGATGCATATCTAAACGACATGCGACGAAATCGAGGGGGGGAGCGAGCACCGAGTAGGGGAAATACTGAGTAGGGGAAACGAACACTTGAAGCAGCGGAAAGCCAGTTTGTCGACATAGCGAGATGAAAGAGAGCAAGCTGGAGAGTTAGATAGCTTAACTTGTCTAGATCCGGAATGATATCGGCACTCTAGAAGCGGATTTGTGTCGTGAAACGACTTGGTAACTAGCGTGAACGGCGGTGCAGCTCACAAACCTAACAAGCACTTTCAGGATGGCTTATCAGTTAGGCGAATAAAGCGACCTAACAATGCATCCGGGAGTTGGGTTCCGAGACTACCGAACCAACATTTGCGCTTAGCGCTTGCACATCCCTGCATAAACCTGAGACAACAAGCAAACACGAACGAGAACAGAATTAATGGATAGATATCCACTTCGTTCATAAAGATTGGTAATCAATTGAAAACTACCCCGTCCATAGAAGCTAGCTCCCTTCAGTTTGAGAAGCTTCATTATAAGTACTCGGTACAAGTTGCTATTACTACAAACCAATTGTGGAGTATCTACCAAGCGGAAAACCTACTAGGTACAGCTTTCTACCCGTGGCTGCAGTAGGTACTAGTACGGCACTAATACCCATCATTCGAGTTGCACGCTGTCAAGTTGGTAATCTCGGATACTCCCGCACCGGGGTCCAGTTAGCGAGCTTACGAAACAATGGGTGCGATCATCATGTTGCTAAGTTCCACTAAATCCTGGCAGCCTCCGGAAACGGTAAGCGAACGCACGGAGTATCCCGGAAACGCGAGTGCGTACCTCCACATCAATCCATGTAACTGGTGCTTCGGCAGCAGCGTACAGTACGGAATTCCTGAAGCTTTTTAATTTTGACTCTCCACTGTCCGACATCGCACTCTTTTCCGCTTCTCTCGGTTGTCCTCACCTCTGCATTCGTCGACACATTCAGCACCCATCCTGTTTACGCCTCTGCTCACCATGTCTCCGCCGCTGGCCCATACCTCGGCATTCTGCGACAACATCTACACGTCGTTGTTCCGATTCTATTCCTTGCCTTCTGATGTCTCCAGCTTAGCGCGTACAGCAATACTCCCCTCCAATGTCCACCAAGTACTCTGTTCTCACCGCGCGACCTATTACTGGTATTCTTGCTACTGTCAGGTATGGGCGGACACTAAAGTCACTTGCACCCGCCCAGACTGAGTGGTTTTTGTTTATTACAGAGTGTAGGGAGAGTGCTGCATCAAATAGATGGTCACAAGTCATTTCATCAGCTCAAGACCTCCGACGTCCGATGTTGTTCCTATCCACCGTCGTGTAATCCACCCTCGTAGACGTGCATCTCTCTACGCTGTTATGTACCCTTCTGCTATCGTCCCTCGTGTCTCCGCCCTTGTTTCTCCGTGCTATCGTCTACGTTCCCGCTCACTCTGTGGCATCCACTGTGTCTTCCTCTACTGTGTGCCGTCTACGCGGTCCTCCGGCACCATCTACCAATCCGACATTATTTAACCTGTAGCACTCACATACCCCCTGCCGTCGTCGTCTTTCCTCTGTGCCGACGCCCTCCAGCATCTATCTCTCCAGCATCATTTCCCCATAACTGCCACCTACCCACGCCGTCGTCTCTCCTCCGCACTGTTTGCCGAGGCAATCAGTGTTCGAAACCGGCCGGGCCGGGCCGGCTTTGATAGGTTGAGGCCCGGCCGCCAGGCTTTCGACAAAGCCGGGCCGGCCTGCCATAGCGCGGGCTTTTTGGTGAAAAAGCCAGGCCGGCCTGCGGGCTTTCGGGCCGGTTGAGAATCCATGACGGTACGAATTCACTTACTGAATACTAATAATAGCGGTTATTTTTTCGTTTGTCCTCCTCGAACTAGGGACAATAGTGGGAGGTAACAGTATCCCATAGGGTGTTTCGCCCCTGATTTTCATGTTTCAGATATGCAGCCCGGCCCGGAGGCTTTTGGAAAGCCCGCAGGCTTTCAAACTATAAGCCCGGCCGGCCCCCCTTAGCGCGGGCTTCCAAATTATCGGCCCGGCCTGGCCTGCCAAAGCCGGCCCGAAAGCCCGCGAGTCGGCCGGGCCCGTTTCGAACACTGGAGTCAATATCAAACCGATGCGAACGCGGTCCCTTGCGGCTGCAGAATGGGCTGAAGTACTATACCCGGTGAGCTCGAGAATAGACGCTACGTACTTCACACTATACAATCTAGCCAACACTCTTCCTAGCAACCGGAATGCGGGTGAGTGGGTTCCTGTGAGCGAGCAATCGAGCTGGGTCGATCGATGTAACTTACGGCGACGCGGGGCGGGGGTGCGGTGATCTGTATTTTGTGTAACTTCCTCTCTTGCCTCTATTCTGTCGCTTTTGTGCTGATAACTCGGGAGGGCAGAGCAGATCGTGAGGAACTATTGCGACACAAGACCAGGACACAACGATGCATTGATAGAACGTGTTTGGGTACGTTTGACACGACTACGGGTACCGGTTGGAGACTATGGGGCATTCGGGCTACATACGATATCGTTGCACTACACATTATTCGGAATGACGACGGTAACGCTGTTACTTTGGATGGTTCTGTGACTTCTTGATTGTCTTGACTGGTTCTCTCTATCTCGAGGGCCAAAGGCCCGTATATGTACAATCTCCCATATGCGTACGCGTATGCTCTGAGACGCATCACCCTGGTCCTGATGCATATCCTGATACAGCCACCATCTTCATACAAGTCTTCATTCTCATACAAGACATCAGACAGTGCTGAGACTCACGATCCAAGTACACATGCAACAAACGCGACGATGCTATTTGGGAGTGCATGCGAGGCGGCTTGGGAAATTTGTGGAGACGTCTGTTGAGATCAATCGAGTACGAATAGAAATATTGAATTGACTATCGTACAAAAGTGATTGTCTAAAGAGCAAAGAAAGAGAAAGACAGGCAAGTATATATGGGAAAGAAGAGGGCATACTCGGCGAAGCCGAGTATCACATCCGGAGACCGATGCCGAGCATCACTGCCAGGGCTAGACCTACTCCTCGGCATGGGGGCTGGTGGCGGCCCCTGGGGTCGGCAAGCCACCAGCCTCATGCCCGCAGGCTTAGGCCGAACACCACACCAGCCATTGGGCCAAATCCCGTGCCAACAACGTCACCCAAATGAACAATGCGAGAAGGCCCCTGAGGTGATGTCATAGGAAAGCGCGGGTATGCGCATTGCAACCCGGTTTGAAGACAGAAGCCGACACTGACAGTACCAAGTCTAGTTTCTTCACTTGAGACGCAGAGCTGAAAGGATGAAATTTGGCGATGACGATGCTTCAACCGGTTGGAGTAGTAACTTCGATGGGAAATACCGGATACTAGTCCGGCACGTTTATCTACGTACATTCCTCGCGACACACCGATCGATACTAGTGACTTATAGTCAGGAACATGACACAAGGTGATCATTGTCTGGGCCATATCAGGGAGCTGAACCAAGGGGTGCGGTTCTATGGGTGCACAATGCCGAGTACGATGCTGGGGGATTAGATAGAATTGCTGATCGGGCTATGAACGGGAATCGGGAGGATCTGGAAATTAAGGAGGATTTGGGGTGGTTTTTTTTGTCCTTGCAGCAAGGTTTCTTTTGGATGGAGGAGGATGTGGGGAGTACGACCGGCGCATTTTGTATATAAGGTACGTTGGCGGCTTCGCCGCCTTTTGTGGGAGCTCAAATAGACTCCAACCCAGCTAACTTAGAGCTGCCACCGCCACCTGGCTCATATTCATGCTTCTACTCTAGGTGTTCTTGACTCCAACAAATTCCAAATTGGCTAGCCACATAAATGACATCGCAAATTCTTGATATTTAGAGCTCTCTGGGCCCTTGTGTGTTTTATATCCGCACGCGATTAAGCCCAGTTAACTTCCAAATCCTGTTCGCGTTCTGTTCGCAAGAGTGCTTCCTGTCACTTCCAAGCATGCTTCACATGGCACCCGCAGGTGGTGATAAGACAGATTTTCCCACAACTGCCGCCCGGCCAGCCCCCAGCGAGTTTATCTTAACCGTCTCCAGCCAACTTAGTGCCATCTCCAGTCAGCTTTCAAGTAGTGTATCTTTTAAGCTTCTAAGCAAGCTTTGGTGGTTGAGAAGAGCCCGCATGGCTACCTCAATCAATTCAAGCCCTATTAAATCTGCGAATTTTCCTGCAATTAGAGTGTTCTATACGGTTCCGGGCCCCCTGGCAGTCGTCTCAGGCCTTGAAACCTAGTCTAGGGCGGGGGGGTCTAGGATCAGTCAGACCCTGGCGGAGGTTGCCGCTTTGTTGCGGCGAATTTTACCCTCACAATGACTACTAATTAAGGATGCAAGGAAATATACACAGTATGCAGCCACTCTACACCATCACCAACCTCTAAACTACTTAATGAGCTCTATCACAAGAAGGATGAGCTGGCGCCAAATCACCGAGCCGTCACTCGCATCATGGAACTATCACTCGAATTGTATGTGGCCCTGGTTGTTACGTTGGATGCTAGAAGACTTATTGATCGACTGATCTTCACGAGACCAGAAGGCCCGTATATACAGACTCATCTCCTGTATCCACAGCCATATTTGTATCCATATCTATATCCGTTTGCAAATCCGTTTGCACTGATATGTGCCGCTCTCCTAAGGCGTATCTTCATACACCAACTGCATATCAAACGGACCTGAGCAGTGAAGCTCACGATGCAGGTACACATGCATCACCGGTTGTTGAAAGTACGATGGTGTTGAATTATCTTCCACACAAGAGAGAATAACATGTGTATATATTTAGGAAAGATACCATTTGCAGAGTCCACTACCGTACGAATCCCCAGGTTTCCTGAAAGTCGAGTGCCGTACAAAGCCCGCCGTTATCAGAGAATCGGCTACCGTACCAAGCCCGAGACCAAGCCTGAGCCTGAAGTCTAAGAGCAATAGGTGTTGCCCCCCAGACGGAGAAATCCCTACCCGGAGGTTATAGTCCGGAATAACCCATACCCTCCCTATTTCCAATGATTCCAACCGTCCAGCCATGCACCAGTCTGGACAGGAACGGTCCTAGTACAGTCCAGTCCAGTGCGAAGAAATTTTAGACTGGGAGCGGACAAGTCTGAGGTTCTGCCCGACCAGGCCGGGCTTGGTGTAGACTAGTGCCCACGTATAATTTCACCGAGGCCCGACATTACCCTGAGCCACTATGTGGCGGGTTCTCGATTGGTCATCGAAATGGTGGGTTCCGGTTGACCACTGAAATGGCGGAAATATGCATGTGCTGACTAGCGTGCCACAACCGAGGTGGGGGAGTTGACGTGGTAGGTCAGTTGTAAGTCAGGTCTTCGGGAGAGTAGACAGCTGTATGATGAGGATAATGAGGACGAAGAGGACGAAGAGGACGAAGAGGATATTGATCTCGATGTTATGTAGTGGAGCATTCATGTTACTAGACACTCATGGAACTAGGCAGCAGCTTAAATAGAACTCGCCTCTCAATATATTTGATCCTAGCACTTGTCGGTACCTGGATCGTCCAGTGCAGGACTGGCAGCCTGCGGCTCGGTCCAGCCTGCACTGCTCGCTGGACCGCACCGTATTGAGCCCTACCTCAGAATAGCATCGTTCGGACCGCTAGAACCATTGCCTATCTTTCAATCTACCTCATGGCAGTTCCAAGCTCAGTGACCGCCTACCCTGTGGCATCGACGGCATTTGTTTTGTACACAGCAGCTATACAATGTTAGCGAGTTTAGTGGTTCGCCGTTGACGAGTTCCCATTGCAGGAGACACCGCCACCACCGATTCCAGTCCAAGGAAAAAGCTGAAATGTCTGTCGATACAAAGAGAGAAAACAGCAGGCTTATGTACAAAGAAAAGACTATACTCGGTGAAGCCGAGTATCACAACCGGAGCCCGACGTTAAGCATCACTCCCAAGACTTGGCCTCCTTGGCATGGGGGCTGGTGGCGGCCCCAGTTTTCCGCTGTTAGTGTCTATAAGCCTCTAGCTTCGTTCATCATCGCTGAGAGGCTCTAGCCCGCGCAGGAAACTACCGGGCCAAGCTCCTAACCAACAAAATTTAGTAAAGCAGAGTATGAGGTGGCCATTTTGGCCAGGTTTTCCAATTGTCTAGGTGATCGCCAGTCTTTGAAGGCCCGCAATTGTCATCTAGGGCGGATATGTGTGGAGGCATCTAGGGGGCCGGGGATCTGGCGGGTCTTGGCAGAGGTAGACACTCTCTATCTCAGAGCTTTTTAGAATGAAAACCACTCGATTCATAACGGATTACATAGCATAAAATCCTCATCTCTCAATACTGGGCACCGGAACCTTGTAACAGGTATGGATGAGCACAAATCAGAGTAAGGCCAGTCATTGCCGCAGCACTCGCATCGGCCAACCATCACTCGGCTTACACGCGGGCCCAATAGTCTCCTAGATCAAAAACCCTCCGCATAGCAAATCGCTAGAATAGGTAGACAATCGCCCGTCCCGGACGAACGTCTTATTGAAAATCCGCTCAACCCTGCTCCTGAGTCCGCCCGATGGTGGTGCGGCCAATGTGGCCTAGTCATGCTGTATGGAAGAGACCGCGAGAGTAGAGAGAACGATATCGCTTGTAGACTTTCTCACAGCGCCCGCTACCATTTCTAACAGGTTATGAGCCCGGCCAGCACATTAGTTTAAGTTAGTCTAAGACTTTCACCCTCGTCAATAAAATCTCTCTTCCTCCCAGAGAGCTTCCGGTTTATGTTCTGAAGTTACGCACCGATCTTCTGTTCTGAGCTTCGTACTGGGAATGCTGTTTACCTATGAAGTTACTCCTCTAGGCGAACTTCCAGGTTATTTTCTAAGGTCTACTCGAGTCCTTCTGTTCTGAGATTTTTCGATCTCCTTCGCTCTCACTGGAGTTCTTAAACTCCGTCCCTGTTTTTGAAGTTCTTGGGGGATTACTTTTCTCTTTTCTGAACATCTAGTTTAGTTAGCGATTCTGTTAGCCTTTCAGTTAGCGCTGCATCCACTGGTGGTCGTGTTGCCGCCACTTGAATCATCCATAGTCACCTCCACGCTACTGTTACAGGTGTACTTGTGCCGGAGACATGTTACAGGTCTGATACACGGTTCTGCTGCAGGGGCTGATGCCTCTTGTATATATCTCGAGTCTTTCTCCTTCTCTCTTTTCTCTGTACCATAGAATACACGCACACGGTTCTCCCCAACTTCCATATCGTAACAGCTCCCTCGACGAGCACCATAACCGATGCATGAAGAAAGCCAGGGCAGCAGAAGCTAGACTCCGAACCCTCACAAAGACGTACGGGGTAGTACCAGAGAGCGTAAGGGCCGTCCAAGTGGCATGCGTCCAAGCTGTCGCACTGTATGGGAGCGAGCTGTGGTGGGATCCCAACGAAGCAGGCAGACAAGACGATCTCCAACTTCTCCTCAATCGACAAGCCAGATCTATCCTGGGCGCGCTACCCATGACCCCACGAGGAGCGTTAATGAGAGACTCTGGGCTTACACCCGCGCCCGTAATCTTAGAATCCAGACAGCAGCGCTTTGCGGCGAGGCTAGCAAACACGTGCAGCAACAAGCTAAGAAAACTACACCAAAACCCCTCTTCCGGGGCGCCGCTATGCAGAGCAGTGAAGAAAGAGCACGAGCACGGCCAGACAACTGAACGCATGAGCTGGCCGCCCCCGGGCGAAGAGTCAGTGGTCAGAACCGTCATACTGGACGATGCCTCCGCAGCCAAGAGAGCCGCGCAGTGATGGGCAAGAGAGAAAGAGGCCAAAGTAGGAGCGGGAGTCTGGATGTGGTGGACAGATGGAGCGCGCTCAGATGACGGCCGAGTGGGAGCCGCGGCAGTATTCAAGCACAGAGACGAGTGGAGGTCCCGCCGCAGCTACCTGGGCACTGGACCAATGGAGGTCTTTGACGCCGCACTGTGGGCGATCGGACTCGCGCTCGAGGAGACGATCGAGAAGAGAGAAATACTGCAAAGAAATGGGGTCAAGATTGTGGCGGTCTTTAGCGATTCACAAGCCGCCATTCGGCGGGTGGCACATCTGGAGCCAGGCCCCGGACAACGGCTAGCAAGACGGATCAATCGAAAGGCGCAGGCTCTCCTCGCCCACTGCATCAAAACGGAGATTCACTGGGTTCCGGGACACTCCGGAATCCCTGGGAACGAAGAAGCAGACCGCCAAGCGAACGTAGCCCGCGAGGCAAGGGGGGACACGGCGACAGAGCGGCCGTACACCTCGGCCGCGAATATGGCCAGACGGATCTCCGAGGGAAGGTCAGCAGCAAAAGCGAAGTGGGAAGCCGACAAGTGCGGCCAGCACTTCGGCTACAGACTCAAGGGCAAGGCGGGGACCAAGAGACCTATCCCAATGACAAGCGTGAAATCGCTGGCCGCCAGGTTCTACAGACTAAAGTCCGGGCATGCACCCACTGGAGTCTACCTAAAACGGTTCGGCCATCGTGAGGACGACAAATGCTGGTGGTGCGGCGGTGGAGGCAGGACGGCGGCCCAGACGCGGGAACACCTCTTCCGCCACTGCAGCCGGTGGAGAGACCAGCAGAAAGCACTGTGGAAAGCGGTGGGAAAGGCGACGGGCTGGAAAGCGAGCAGATGCCGACATGTGCAGATCTCTGAGCTGTTTTCCAGAGACGAATGTGATCAAGCAGTGGTGGACTTCCTGGCGGCGACTGAAGTCGGGAAGTTCCCGCCCAAATGAAGGGAGGGATGGAGCAGGCACAGAGGCTGACTCAGGTGTGGGGAGCGGCGGCAGCGGGCAGAGATCTCTGCGTTTTCTTTTCTTTTCCTTTCTTTTCCTTTCTTTTCCTTTCTGTTCTGGTCTGTCTTTAAGCTTTCATTTGTCAGCGGGGATGAAGGGTAGCGGGGGGGGAGCTCCGCCATCTAGCCGGCTAGCCCGGAGGCGGAGGGGATATCAGGTCCTGTCATACTCTAATTAGAGTGCATATAGTAAGAATAAAACAAACAAACAAACAAACAGCTCCCTCGACGAAGGGGACGACGGGTAGTAGGAGTGGAGCTCCGCCATCTAGCCGGCCAGCCCGGAGGCGGAGGGGACTAAGGGGCTGTCATACTCTAAGTAGAGTGAATACAGTATGATTAAAACAAAAAACAAAAACAGCTCCCTCGACCAGTTGCCATCAAGGACGACGCAGAATCTGAATCCGCTTCCTCCTGCCCCTCTGCCAACTCTGTTGATTCCAAGCTGGAGGAGAGCCAGCAGGCTTTGGATGGGATACCAAGGCCACTACGGTCCGTGGCCCTCTAAGACGAATGCTTAAGGCGAACCACCTAGAGATGTACGCCAATAAGAGAGATCCAAGCTCAGCATGCAACATGCTGAAGGACTATTACCAAGGAAAGGACAAGCAGCGAATGTGATACCTTATGGGTGAACTTTTGAAGGTTTAATAGAAGAGGGGATGTCTCAGTTTATATCAAAGCTGCAGACCCATTGAACCAACTGCTCAGCAGTGAGGTCAACCATCCCGTCCGTCCAGGATCACTCAGGACGAGGACGGGATGGCGAAATGCCGTCCGTCCGATGGTACGACGGGGACGGACGGAAATGACGGCTGGGGACGCCACATGCGGTCCTCGGCTGTCCTTGGCAGATATCTGTGGACAATGACATTCGCAAGTAGTAAAACGAGTTGAATTATACAAAATCTCAAATCTTCCCACACTATGTACATTAAACTCTATTCATTAACGCTGGTTCACTCATATCAAACCATGTAAAACACCTTGATTCTGGATGTCTGCCGGGATAGTGGATGTCGGCCGGGGACGGTGTTTTCGCCGTCACCGGCAGTCTTTTCGAGTAAGGACGGATGGACGGCCTTGGCACCGTCCTGTCCGCCCCGGAAAAGTCTCGGACGGACAGACGTTGACGGCCGTCAGACTGGACGGTTGACATCCCTGCTGCTCAGCGCTGGCTGCACGGTAGGATAAGGAATTCCTCCTACTTTACAGTCATGCTTGGAGTACCATACATTCAGAAGCAGCCTCAGGAATGCTCAGCCCTTGAATTCGAAGAAGTATCATCGAGATTGATACTAGAGTATGAGAAGCTCGCTGAGGTAGTTATAGCCAGCATCGTTCAGACGAGGGGGGGATAGCCTTCTATGTTGATATCGTCAAGTGCACTAATCCTCCAGTACACGGGTTTGGAGTTCTCCTACCAGTCAGTTTTTATTCTCGTAAGTGCTTCCCGGAGGAACAGAACTATGACACGTCCGATAGGGCGTTCTTGGCAACCGTTGAGTTGATCAACAATGGCGTCACAATGTCAGCAGAGATCTTGGTACACTAAAACACAACAGGAGCTATCCCATTCCGGTTCCCCGGATCACATCATTCCGACAAGCAGCTTCCGGCCCCCTCTCTCCTATCATCACTCTGGGACCCATCCGTCCACCATGTGTAGGCGTTCGCATGTTCTTCTTCCGACCACCTCTCTGCGTACTTTTTAGCCTCATCTTTTAACTCTATTACGACTCGTGCCGCGGCCTCCTCGCCGGGGCTGGATCAGCTCATGGTTTCGGCTATTCGACCGCCCTTGTACTCTTCTTTCACCTGGGGGAGGGAGTTCGGCCTTGCGTCTGGTAGTAATTCGGGGTGGGCCCCTCCTTGAGCCGGAGTCTCTACAGTAGGGGATTCCGAGCCAAAAGAGTTATGGGGGAAATTGCGGGATTTTTTGCTAGGCTTTGGCTGTGACTGTGTCGTGTGGGTTCTAATTTCGGGGCTTCGGGTTTTGTCAGATTCCTGGGTCTTTAGAGTTTCAATTTGCGCGGAGACGGCTATAGGGTTTGGCGGGGGTCCTGTTCTTACTATGCCATGGCCGCTACGCGGCCGAATGCAAAATGATTACAAACAAACAAACTCTTCTTTCACCACTCTAGCGGAGATGGGCTTCCTCGCGGCTACGGGGGTAGGGAAGTTCCCGTGCCGCAAGTAAAGGCTAGATTTCTCGTTCTCTTTACTTTCTATTGGTTTATATCATTCATTCTGTTTCTTTCTTTGTAGCGGCAGTAGTGAAATGTAGATGCATGCAGGTTGAGTAGATTCGGGTATGTGACCTGGCTAGAGGGGAAGAAGGGTAGAGGAAGAGGAAGTCCCCCACCTAGCCGGTCATCTGAAGGGGAATCAGGCAATATCATACTCCAAATAGAGTGCATACACTCTGATTAACACAAAACAAAAAGAGAGGGGTGATCTGGGCGGGTATACGACTGAGCAGCGATGTCAGAAAGATTGGGTAGTGCTGTGAATATCATGGATAACCCTAATTAGACACGCATCTCGAACGGGATGAAATCGCCATCGTGGCCAGAAGTAATGCAAGAAGATTGTTGCTAGAAGCCCTAGGGTTCACGGTCGCGACTATCCGTTTAGACTTCACGTCGTGGCAGTCTTTTACAGTGTTCCAAAGCGGCCAGGCCCGGCTGGCCTGATCTGCAGGCCGTTTAGGAACGCTTGTATCAACAATCAACGCACACTATTCACATCAACAAAGACTTCCATATATAATATACATGGGATTCCTAGCATAGTTATATTCCACATTATTCATAAAAGGACACGACATGTGTCTTTTCGATTCTACTTGGTCGTACATTTGTGGCTGAGTGGCTGATTGTGGCAAGCACCTACCACTTAAACTCAGATCCCAAATGACCTGCCCTTTTAATTCCAATGAGTGTTTGGCTCTGATTACAAAGTGTCCTACACACAAAATGTGGACTATGTCCACTTTCACCTCCCAGTCTTAGATTTATGATATCTCTTATATTTGAGTCAGAAATTGTGAATCAACAGCATTTTGGAGCATTTTTTTACAGCTGCACTATGAATATTAGTGATATAGTAAATTGGAGACCAGGAAGTGAAAGGGGATCTGTTTATGCATAGTTCATGTATAGAACACTTTGTGATCAGAGCAAAACTCATGGACTTAAATGAACTTGAATTGATTGGAGTTACCCAGTGGAAGGCATCTTCCTAGTTGCCAATATGCTTGCTCTAGCCTCAAAAACAATAGAGACTCACCCAGACTTAGATCACTGGGAGCTGGCCAAGAGATGATCTAACAAATTTGAATTCTAGGAGTATGTTAGAGCCATATACATCTGGAAGCATAAGAGCTGCTAAAAATGACAACTCTGGGTTGGCTGGGCTGGAGATCTATCTGGGCGCCTCCAAGGGGCGGCGAAGCCGCCACCGTACCTTGTATATAATAAGATCACGCTACTCTATCATTCCAACGAACAGACTCGAGGCATGAATGACTTTACGTTGTAACCCACTAATCCAAAACACCCACTAACCAATCTCACAACACAAATACCTACTTACCAATCACCCACTAAAAAACTACCTACTGACGAACTGTGCACCAGCCCACTAACAGCCGCTCGTGCTTGCCTAACGTAGAAGACGGAAACTGTCCAGGAGCCATAGGCCCAGGTTAGTGACGTTTGATCGCAGTAGTCACAATCTTTGAAGGAAACTCACATGCTACCATATGCAACCGCTCAGCCAACGTTAGCCCATTACAACCGCGATGGCTTGAGAGAACATTGCAAAACTCACGAACTATCACATCACGCCATCAGGCTCGAATTAGGACTAAAAATCTACATGGTAATACAAAACGACAACAAAACTCACGGACTATCAGACAACGCAGGTAGGTATAAAGTCAGCGAAGCAATACTAAGCAGGGAGCATAAGGGTTCAAACAGGCTAATTAAACCAAGTCATTAATCTTAGGTTAGTAATCCACCGCCATTCAGAACGGTCACTGAGAAACTCACACACTGTCAAATGAAGCCATCGGGCTTATGTCAGTCACCATGCAGCTTGGAGCGGTCACGGAGAAACTCACCGGCTGTCGAATCAAGCCATCGGGCTCATGTCAGTCACCATACAGCTCGGACCGGTCACGGAGAAACTCACTAGCTGTCGAATCAAGCCATCGGGCTCATGTCAGTCATCATGCAGCTCGGAGCGGTCACGGAAAAACTCACTCGCTGTCGAATCAAGCCATCGGGCTCATGTCAATCGCCATGCACCTGAGAGCGGTCACGGAGAAACTCACTCACTGTCGAATCAAGCCATCGGGCTCATGTCAGTCACCATGCACCTGAGAGCGGTCACGGAGAAACTCACTAGCTGTCGAATCAAGCCATCGGGCTCATGTCAGTCACCATGCAGCTCGGAGCGGTCACGGAGAAACTCACTCACTGTCGAATCAAGCCATCGGGCTCATGTCAGTCACCATGCAGCTCGGAGCGGTCACGAGAAACTCACGGGCTGTCGAATCAAGCCATCGGGCTCATGTCAGTCACCATGCACCTGAGAGCGGTCACGGAGAAACTCACTAGCTGTCGAACCGAGCCATCGGGCTCATGTCAGTCACCATGCACCTGAGAGCGGTCACGGAGAAACTCACCGGCTGTCGAATCAAGCCATCGGGCTCATGTCAGTCACCATGCAGCTCGGAGCGGTCACGAGAAACTCACACGCTGTCGAATCAAGCCATCGGGCTCATGTCAGTCACCATGCAGCTCGGAGTGGTCACGGAGAAACTCACTCGCTGTCGAATCAAGCCATCGGGCTCATGTCAGTCACCATGCAGCTCGGAGCGGTCACGAGAAACTCACGGGCTGTCGAATCAAGCCATCGGGCTAATGTCAGTCACCATGCAGCTCGGAGCGGTCACGGAGAAACTCACCGGCTGTCGAATCAAGCCATCGGGCTCATGTCAGTCACCATGCAGCTCGGAGCGGTCACGAGAAACTCACTAGCTGTCGAATCAAGCCATCGGGCTCATGTCAGTCACCATGCAGCTCGGAGCGGCCACGGAGAAACTCACCGGCTGTCGAATCAAGCCATCGGGCTCATGTCAGTCACCATGCAGCTCGGAGTGGTCACGGAGAAACTCACCGGCTGTCGAATCAAGTCATCGGGCTCATGTCAGTCACCACGTAGCTCAGAGTAGTCACGGACATACTCACACACTATAGAATCTAACTATTAGTCACCATCAGCCTTAGAGGACCAGGGCTAGCCTCACACGCTGTTAAATCATGCCAGTAGGCTGAAATGAGCTTCATATTTTCACTACCAGCAAATTTGTAGTGGTGACTCACATCCTACTGAACCAATTCAGGGTGTTCACATTACTTATATAGTATTGGAAGTTTGGTTGCAAACTTACCTGCTATTTGGTCGCGCCGTCCGGCTGCAGTCAGACATATATCAGTGTGATGGTCTGTGGGAGCCACCTACCGACTACATCATTGCGCCACCCGTTCCGATTAATTTCACATTCTCACAATGATAGATAATCTCCGCATAAGCTTACCCGCTTTTAAGCGAAGTTGGTGAAGTTAACTACCTTTTCGCTGCACTGGGTTGGGGGGATATTGTTCAAAACTTACTTGCTACCGGTTCCCCACATTCTAGTTAGTAATATATTGCTGGAGAATCGAAAATTCGTGTAGAAACTTACGAGCTATGGGAGCCACGTAATAGCCATCAGTTAGCGACTTACCATCGCCGTATGGAATAGTCGGCATCTTACTCGCTGTTTCCAGTAGCCAGTCTCAGGTTAGCCTCTCATTCTTGCCCCGTAGGGCAACAGTTGGACCTACTATCTATTGATTCCAGTCATTGATAACCGGTTAACCTTTCATTATCCTAACCCAGACCCAGAACAGATTAGAAGACAACTCACGGACTGTTATATGAAATCCGTTAGTTCCCATTAGCCACACATGTACGATACAGGGCAGTCCCTAAGGAGCAACTCACAACTTCTTAACAGCTATATGCAGTGGTGTCTCATTATCATGGTCCCGTATTTTTTTCTCAGCTCCCTGATCTATCAGCAGCCGAATAATAGCCTCGTCCCCGTTCTCCGCTGCGTGGTGCAGTGCCGTACGTCCTAAATTGTCCTTAGCGTCCATGTCCACATTTCGGTCAAGCAATAGTCGGGTAGCTCCGGCGAGCCCTCTCTGTGCTGAAATAATTAATGGAGTCTTCCGTTCGGTGTGATGATCCTCCTGTGTGCACGTAAGCAGCAATACTTTCACTACTTGAGGCAGTTCAGGTTCCGCAGCGGCATTTAGGGTACTGTATTTGATATTTTCAGAGGATTCTTGATGCTCGTTCATGAGTATTTCCGTTCCGTAATTCTGCCCAAAGCGAAAAACTATAAAGCTTCCTATACAGTATGAAGCTTGATTATCGGCCAACTTTTGGACCAGTTTGATAATGAGTTGGGAAACCTCCTTATTCCGACCGCAGAGGTCATGGTGGTCTTTGATATAGCGGAGTGTATACTCGATCAATGGCCAATCATTCAGATATTCAGCATAACCTCGAAAGTCCCTCGGGCTCCCAGTTTTGGATACACTATCTCGTATGCGGGGGTTTGTGAAACACAGCCTCAAATATCGAATCCATGCCATTGTTATTGTAGTGTGGACCATATCACTAATATCGAACTGCAACTTCGAGGCATCTGGGATAGTCCTGATCAAGAACTCGCGGACAGTTTGGTGCATAAATTGAACGGTTCCATCCGCTGCAGAAGCAATGAGCTTTTTTGATGCAATATTCTGGAGGGAGCTTACCTTTAATTTCCAAAAAGTTGCCTCCACAATGCTCAATTCGCGTCCGCATAGCACTAATTGTATTTTGCTGGAATTCTTCATAGGAAGGATTGTGATCGTCTAGCATAGCGAGAGCATGACGTAGCTCATCAACTGTGAGGGGGCGGAGCGCAAAAAGGATGAACCGGAAAAGCCTTATTCCATCCCGTATGTCCCGAGTTTGCCCACTCTCAAGCCTGGCAAACATAACTTTGTAAAAATGCTCTAGGTCAGCAGGAATCTCTTTCAGATGATGTAAGATTTCCGCATTCGTACAGCCAGTTACGACAATTCTAAGTAGCTCAGTTTTAACCAAACCCACCCATACAAATACACCTTGAGCATTTTCAGTGATATATTCCACCGCTTCACCAAGGATTTTGCCGGTTAACTTGAGCTCGTTCTGGAGGAAATCATCCACAAATCTAGAAATGTCGTACTTGTTCTGCTCTTGCAATTTTATAGCAAGATAGGGTTTCTGCATATGGTGTTTGAGCTCGGCGACAGGTCGACTTGCGAGGAATACCTTTATACAGCAAAGGTTTTTCACTGAACAAAGCTCGCATAGCAACTGTATGATGCTGAGTCTGTCATCTTCGTTGGATTCATCCATCGCATCAAGAATGAGGTAAAGGGGTTTCGTTGAGGGATGGTATTTGAAATTGGATAGAACATTTTTCAGAGACTTGTAAGGCCATTCCGTGTATCCGCGTTGAAAGTTCCGGAATTCCTGTTGAAAATGAAAGAAAGCCGATTCGTCCTGTTCAAGTATACTGTAGAGAATTGATCGCAGCATATTCTGATGAGTACTTTCCAGGAAGGTCCCGCGGAATGTGTAGAAGTAATTGGCCACAATACTATTCTTGGATCTCTTCGCGAAGTTTTTGTGGAAATATTTTGCAAGGGTGCTTTTCCCACTACCTGGCTTCCCCTCGATGTATAGAATGCTGGAGGTTGATGATGCTGACCATTGAAGGTATTTTTGGTGTTTCCAGAGCCACTCTAGGGAACCGCGATGCTCTTCCAAAATTTTATCATAACGTGTATCGTCATACTGAAGTGAGCGAAGACACTCTGGATATTCAGCTAGTTAGCGAGGATCTAGGTTAGAGAATGGATATGCAAACCCTGTCGCTCCTTGTCATATTCGATGCATAGCATTCCGTTAGGTATAATTTGGAGTGAGTTCTCTCGACTTGTAAGCAGAGCCTTGAACTCTAATTCTGATTTCATAATAAACTGGACAAACGAGTCGGCATCACCTTCCCATAATCCGTCGACTATGATTGACAACTTTCGAATCCCTACTTTCTTAAGTGCTTCTGCTAAAGCCTCGATCAGCTCAATATCTGGAGCATCTAGAATCTTCTGCAATGCTGTGTCCTGTGAATCGTCTTCCCTGAAATCCGAAGAGCGGCGCTGGAAATGTCCCTCTACCAGGGTGCTGAGAAAAGCAGTTGCGACAGAGTTGACATTTCCAGCATTTGGGAAGTGAATAACTTGGTGTAGTAGTGTATGGGTGAGGAAGGTCAGACGTCGAGCTTTTGGTGCGGATGGGCAGAAAAAGTACAACACAGGACCGTTCGGCTGAAAAGATTTCTTATTAGCAAGCTCAATGAAGTGCGAGCATACTTCAGTCGTCCCGTGGCCAGGTGGTGCACATAGCAAGAGCGCTCGTGAGTCGTTGGCCAATTCCCATTGCTTGAAGTCGACGTTTTCGGAGATCCAAAAATTCTCCGGATTTTTGCGGTCAAAAGGTAAGATCGTGGATCGATACTTGTGTTGATCGATGACAGACAACTGGCCTGAGAGAATATCCCAGCCAATCGTTCGTACTGGATCCGGTGGGGTCAGATATGAGAATCACAATATATCTTCTTTCAGTAAAGTTAAGTACCTAACTTTTGCAAGACTCCATGCATTCGAACGTCCATCGGAGTACCTGGTTGGGTGGAGCGGTAAGTGGTATCTCCTAAGCAAAGGTGTTAGTTGAAGTGTCGCCCTATCGTAGTATAGAGCAGATCTACGTACCAATATTTACCGTTCCATGGAATTCCGAGCGTGTGAATTGGTTGTGCTTGGATTCGTTGTAGTTACGAGTGCTTTCTGTATTATTGTTGCTATTGGACATTGTTGTATTCCCGCTGTTGCTTGTGTTGTATCTGACTGTCTCAAGGCGGCGGATGATCGTGTGACCGATGCTTCCTCCACCGGAGATATTTTGTGAGACACCTATCTCATTGTTGTAGACTTCGATGGATGGTGTAGGGACCCGAGGGGAAATACCATCTTGCACTTGTGTCGGCTATGCGGATCATCGTTAGCCACCATTCAGATGTTGACAGCATAATGCCAACCTGCACACTCGATGCACCGTCTCCCTGAAGGTGCCCCTGCTCATTACCCTGCGGATCCTGCTTCTTGTGTGTCTGCCGAATGCGTTGCTTGCGTTTCTTCCTACTTTCCTTTGGTGGCATCTTGTGATATAACCGAAGGCCGATGAATCAAGTCAAAATCAAAAGGTAAGCTGCGGTTCGCGTGATTGTGTGTGCAAAGTCTTAGATACAGGTTTTAGAAGAGGGAAGGGCTAATTATTCTATTGTGGTTGCGGGGCCGCGGTCAACGGCATGGTGGGGTCGCTCAATCAAGTGGATTCTAATTATTGGACTAACGACATTTAGAAGTTAACGAATGAAGATGGAATGAAAAGAAGCTAGCCAATTGTTCGGACATTCATGCATGCGCCTAACTTCGTTTTCTAGCTTGGCGGCAGCCAGACCCGCATTTGTCCTTTTACATGACAGGTTACAACAAATACATACATACATAGTTTTGGAGCGTGGTACAACCGGGTTCCGAGACTACGTAGTCGCCCCGCACTAAACGGGTTGTTATGGCGACACGGCAACATGCTGCATAACCTAAATAAGGGGTGTATCGCACATCCGCAAAGAACTGCGAAACTAGTTCAATTACTGGCTTTCTGTTCAACTCTTATCAGTCTTTTCACCGAATCTCTTGGATGACTTGATTAAGTGTGCTGGTGACTACTACATGACCAAAAAAAAATACTCATTAGTTAAATTTAGGTGCACACAGCAATATAATCTCCCCTCCCAGTATTTTACAATCAATGGTAATTAAAAGCTTAACCAACCAAATCAAAAGACGTATTCCTCCGGCGCAGACGCACGACAGAGAGTTCTGCAAGTTCTGCAAGTCGGGATACGCTTGCATGTCAGCCCCTCACCAACAAGGGTGGCAAGCTTAGATCCAGAGAGAAAACTCCGGCTCCATTTGTTTGCCATCCACACCACCATAGCTGTGATCCAAAACCTCCATCTTCCAATAATAGGGCAACCACTTTCTTCCACATTGTATTTGTCCGGCATTCACCTCCTACGTGTCAGCCATGTCGTTGTGATTGGATACTCGCATCGATGGCAACGAGCAAACCATCAAATGCATCACTAGTTTACCGTCTGCCAATAGTGATATTCTTCTCCCTCCATCGCCCCTATTTCATCGCACAGCGGTCCTCCATTACTGGTCCGTACCTTTGTGGCAGCTCCAGCTCAATCGTTCCTGGACACCCGTTTAGCTAGTCCGAAAGTAGTTAGTGTAAGGAAATTATATTTTTTTGCTTACTTAGGTTTATGTATGCTGTTTGTTTGTGCTTTTAAGGCTTTAGAAGACGCAAAGTTGACTTAGCTATCAAAGTAACTCGTTGAACAGTGAATCTACTTGTTCCAGCGTGAAGACGACCCGACTCGTCGTTTCTTGGCTCTTGAGACTCGTTCGGGGTTGTAGCGGCGGAGCATTGGTAGCCTCCATTCACTTGTTCGAGTCGTAGCGATAAAGCTCTTGTAAGACCTTGTAGTATGCCGCTGGCGGCGCAGCCCTAGTAGCTGCTGCAGATGGCTTGTTGCAATATTTGTAGTGCTTCCGATAGAGTCGTTCGATTTTCCGAACGACTGTCAGCACTAGTAGCCTAGTAGCAGTATCTCGATTTTCGCTTGATCGATCCTGCGCGACGAAATGTGTTCGTGCGACTGGGATCTACTGCAAGGGATCCTCATACTGTTGGCAGCAGTCGCAGCAGCAAAGGGAATTAAGTGCGGCAGGTGGCGCTTAATCGTAACTACTGTGAGTGATCGCGGTGACAGAGGGAGATCTTAGTTGCGGCGAGATATCACAGGATTAGCGTGGCATCGTAGCGCCGTCATGGAATTATAGATCTGGCCTAAGGCAAGGAGTGTTAGGAGGAGTATGCAAGGCAGAAAGCGCGGTCATACGCAAAACCTTATTACATTACTACCAGTCTATCAATTCCTAGATTCGACTCGCTAACGAGTGACACCATATCTTGGCAGTAGAACTGCCTTAAGGTTCATGATTTTGGCGTGGCGTGGTGTAAATTTTACGATATTGTAGTCTAAACTTTACGATGATGTTTGATCGAAACTCTGACGTTTGAAGTGTTTAGTTTACACAATTGCCGGTAAGAATGTAGTTTATATCTCACCACACAGAGATGTAAATCAAATGCCAGTGAGTGTAGATTTGGGCAGAGTGTAAATTAAGACAATGTGGCAATTACACGATAGAGTGAATAAAACGCCAGCGAGTGATCGCCGTAAACTATTGTATAATTTCGCCTTTGATGTTGAGATTCCTGCCTAGTAGAACAGTGTATCTGTAGATAATAAATTCATAAGACTTTCACTTTTACAATTTAAAATGTAAGCGAAATTTGGACAGGTCTCGGGAGTGTGGGGGCGTGGGGGCGAGCGAGACACTTCAATAACAATCTGATAGTCACGAAGGTGCGATAGCGACGCATCGATGATTGTAGTAATGGTATTTAGTACTTAAGTTGGCAAGTACTTAAGTACATAAGAACTCACATACTGATGTACCGATGCCACCTACATTCCAATGTAAATTGTATTGATAGTACTATTGCTGAAACTATTGCCACGCTCAAAGGGCGAGATTTAAAGTGCGAATTACACGATTCTGTTGGCTGGATTAAACAAACGGTTGAAATAAACGCTATCATGACTTCAATCACACAATATCGTAGTTTAACGGCACTACATTAAAACCAAATGATAATTTAAACGGTAATTCAAACGACAGATCTCACGATACATTCATGTAAATCTCGTGCTGCCTAAACGATAATTAAGTGAACCCTAGGGATAGTAGGGAGCGAGGAGTTACATACTCTACGTTCTCCACTATTGGACGGGTTTTGAGTGCAGTGATCACATAGCGTTGGGCTGGGGTTGGCGGAGGAGCTGCAATCACTTTAGTTCTTGTGTTCGTGTCATTTAGATTAATCGACAGTTAATATACGCATCACTGATTTGTCAACTGCACTCATAAGTCGCCGTACCCTTCCTTATGCGCCAAAATTTTGTCCAACACCATCCACCACTAGCAGTCGGTATAGTAAACGATCCATGGAGCAAATTATTCTAACCACAACCTCACAACGTCTGCAACTGGTATGGTTAGCGGTGTAGGAAGCCAAACAACTAGAGGGTTGTAGCGCCGGCTGACGACGCTAACTTGCATGCAGGTCAGAGGCGCGGAGGAAGGTGAAAGGGAGGGAGCTAAGGGTTTTTGATCAACGCGAATGATGGCTCGGTTAGAAGTAGCTATACTCCGAATTTGTTAGACTAACCGCACTCTCAGTGAACAGACGCAACACCATATGCAACAGAGTAATGAACAGAGAGTTTGCTTACTTCCATGTTCCACCATGTGGCAGCGTAGACGGTGGGGAAGGGTGGAGGAGTGAGTGGTGAAGTCGGAACAACCATGGCCTGAGGGGTGGATCGGGTAGTGTTAGTGGGGAGGCCGTACCCAGTTGCATGGGACCTGCTGGCGATTGTTTGCGATGGCAAAAAAAAAAGTTCGTGTAAGGTAAACGGCTACTGGTAATTAGAGTGACAGCACTGCGTCACAGAATTGTCAAAGTGGCTATCAACCAAGATGGAAACGAAACGAGAGCGTAGCTGATTTAGGTGGATGGCTTGTGTGCAGGGCGGTATGTATTGTAATTTGCTGCACGAGGAGGAGTGGGTTCGCAGCTAAGCTGAGAGACGCATCGTCCATCACCAGTAGTACACTCGGCAGGTGTAGTCGTTCGAGAAAATCTGCAATAGGAGCATATATTAGAAGATTGCACATGCAACGGTGATGGAACAGTGAATACTGATGCTCTGGGGAAGACTTACGGGGTTCGAAGGGAATGTTGGCACGGGATTTGGCCCGGTGGCTTTTGTGGCGTTTGGCCTAAGGCTCGGGCATGAGGCCGGTGGCTTACGGCCCCCATTGGCCTCGCCTGCCCCCACCAGCCTCGCCTGCCCCCATGCTGAG
>Ga0307514_10001205_pt1 | contig 34469 bp, 35 predicted proteins | sample 16_EM_MG_FD_203088 | JGI IMG/M metagenome (GOLD analysis project Ga0307514, IMG submission 203088) | Populus trichocarpa ectomycorrhiza microbial communities from riparian zone in the Pacific Northwest, United States - 16_EM | ecosystem: Host-associated > Plants > Roots > Unclassified | place... | reverse complement strand
ACTCCGGTCTTGTCTGTGGTCCGGTCCTCAGAGGTCTCGGTCCGGTTTTTAGAAAATCCAAATTTAGTAGGACCGGTCCCGGTCCCGGTCTTTGGCCTTGGAGCCAAAAGACCGGACCGGACCGGACTTTCAAACACTATAGCTGACAGCGATCCATCACGCATTACGGCCTTACCAAGAGCTTGCCGCACTGAAGGGAAATCCTTTGCGGCACTGGCACTCTGCATGATTTCCTTGCCCCAGCACTTTGTGGCATGTGCACGTAGACTCCTGGTGGATGCCTTGTCCTTTGTGTCAAGGTAGTGTCTAACAAGTCGCGGATCTTTTCCTCTGCCCTTACAGTTAGTTGCAGCACAGGTAAAGTCATGTGTACGACGGCCCTCCACATGATTGATGGTAACTTCAGGACGAAAGAATGCATAGATCAGAGATCTCCATTCTTTTCGAAGACGGGCTAGGACATGAGTCAGTAAAAAAAGCAGGTAACAAATTTTTCAATACTCGCCCAGCTCCTCAGTGGGTGTCTCTTCCTTCTTGCCTAATTCAGGTGGCTCATCGTCACTTCCGTCAGCCGCTTCGAGGATGGCAGTTGGATTTTTAGGTTGCCCAGATGGATGTTGGTAAAATTCAGTATCATCGTCAATGATCTTGACTGATGCTCAGCGGTCTTTCGCCGTATTTTTGCTTTGATTGGGCATTTTGGGTAAGTCGTCGTCATTTCCGTCAGCCACTTCGATTGTGGCAGTTGTGTTTTTAGGTTGTCCAAACAGGTATTGCTGTATGTCATCACCAATGATCTCAACCGATGCATGGTGGTCTTGTCCACTTGTAATTGTTTTTGTACTTTGACCTGACATTTTGGGTAAGTTGTCACCACTTCCGTCAGCTGCTTCAATGATGGCAGCAGGATTTTTAGGTTGTCCCATTTGTATGTCATCAGCTTTGTCCATAATCTTTCTGGGCGGATTGGCCAATGCTTTGGGTAGTTTCCTTTTTTTTGACCATGTCCATATATGTGTTCTCTTCAGATGTTAGTTTAGAAGCCATCATGTGCTTGCGTTTGGCAGGAAGTGCGAGATCTGAAGATCCTTGGGTCATTGTTGTCAAAAGGGGACAGTGTTATGTGTATATGAACAGTGGCTTTGATGTATCACATCAAAACTTATATATGTAGTTGATCCGTAATACCGGCTGTGGCTGATTGTGAACCCGTGAACCCACACTGCAGGTGCGGGTCTTATGATGGGCAAATAGAGACTCCCCCTCCCCCATAGCCGTACTCTCCCATACCCATGTACCCGTGGGTATGGCCAACCCTGTGCCCATCACTACTTACCTGACAGGAAGTCCAAAAGAGAATAAGATGGGAAACTTCCTATCAGATAAGAGTACTTATATGTACCTGAGTTGGACAATGAAATAATAAATAAAATGAAAGTGGCACCATGAGAACTATGATAACAGATGGTGTGATCCCATGATGTCATAACAGAAAATAAAACAAAATAAAATAAAGGAATGTTGGAAGCCAGTGGAAGTACTTCTGCAGTGCATTCAGTTGAGAGGACTGTGAAAGGGTTTTCCAGAAGACAGTCAACTGTGGAAGTTGGTTGGTAGACAGAAGTGGAAGTTAGGCAATTGCAGAAGAAGTAAGAGGGGCCCCCTCACAGTATGCTATGTCTTTAGCTCATTCTCATTGGAACATTCTCAATAAACTGCTCTAGTTTCAGTTGTGCTTGATCTCTGAACCTTTGAATACTTTATTTAGGTGGAAATACCATTCTAGGCTCATCTTCTTGAGTATCATGTGACATCCCAAACAATGACTGAACAAAAACTTGTCCTATCAATGCATGCATGTGTGTTAGTTAGCATAAGGTGTAACAGCAGCAAGATCAGAAGGCTTGTTCAAAACCAATCAGGATTGGCCCAGCTACTGCAATAGTCTAGCTTCATACAATCTTAAATCATTCAATTTCATCTCAAGAACTTTTTAGGATATGACTCAGCTCCACATTTGCATTTCAGATTAAAAACAGCCAACTATTCTGCAAAAAGCAATAATCCTTTGAAATTGCACAAAGGATGCAACCAAGCTGTAGCTCCCAGCATCAAATAGAGGATTTAGGATGGGCTGAAGTGATTGTATCAACAACACAAGGCTAAGAAGACAAGCACTGGTCTTACTAAGGAGATTGTCAAGAACTATATTCCTCAATTCAGCACATTCACCCTGAGTTGGACAAAATTTCATGATAAACCAGTCATTGCTCTTTTTTGACATTAGGTAAGCCTTCAATTTTCGATCAAGTAGTGCATGCTTGTCCTTGAGATAAATGGTGAAGGCTTCAGTAAAACTTTCAGAAGGACTTGAGCCCTGATGAGTAAGCCAAAAGGAATGTTCAAGACAAACAAGGATGGCTAAAGAAATTATGATAAGAAAAAAAAACTTGGGAAAATGAAATCAAACCTATAAAAGCATCCAAGGATGGCATCTATGGAATTGAAATCAATGAGTGGTGAGAAGTATGAAAGTAATTTTACATTGAATTGAGTGCAAACAATATTGTGAATATTATGTGTCTGAGGAATCCAGGTATGTTGAGAGTGTGTAAAGCAAGTAGTGCAATAGAGTAGCTACAAACTTGCCAATATATAAAGCAGTATGTCAGTGATCACAATCAAGCAAAGGAGACACACAACATACTTCCTGAACGGATTTCTATGCAAATGATGTCAGCAATGGTAATTGAGCAGAGGAAATGCACACAATTCACATCCTGGATGTCCCGATTTCATGCAGGCAGTGTTAGCAATCAAAATCAAGCAAAAGAAGTGCACACAACTCACAAACTGTATGAATTTCATGCAAGCAATATCAGCAATCAAAAACAAGCAAAGAAGGTGCACACAACTCACACTCTGGATGGGATTTCATGCAGGCAATGTTAGCAATCAAAATCAAGCAAAAAAGATGCACACAACTCACAGCCTGGATGGGATTTTATGCAGGCGATGTCAGCAATCAAAATCAGTCAGAGGAGGTGCACACAACTCACAGCCTGGATGAAATTTCATGCAGGCAATGTTAGCAATCAAAATCAAACAAAGGAGGTGCACACAACTCACACGCTGGATGGGATTTCATGCAGGCAATGTCAGCAATCAAAATGAAGCAAAGGAGGTGCACACAACTCACACGCTGGATGGGATTTCATACAGACAATGTCAACAATCAAAATCAAGCAGAGGAGGTGCACACAACTCACACCCTGGATGGGATTTCATGCAGGCAATGTCAGCAATCAAAATCAAGCAGAGGAAGTACACACAGCTCACAAACTGAATAGATTTCATGCAGACAATGTCAGCAATCAAAATCAGTTAGAGAAGGAGCACACAACTCACAGCCTGGATAGGATTTCATGCAGGCAATGTCAACAATCAAAATGAAGCAGAGGAGGTGCACACAACTCACACCCTGGATGGGATTTCATGCAGGCAATGTTAGCAATCAAAATCAAGCAGAGGAGGTGCACACAACTCACAGCCTGGATGAGATTTCATGCAGGCAATGTCAGCAATCAAAATCAAGCAGAGGAGGTGCACACAACTCACAGCCTAGATGAGATTTCATGCAGGCAATGTTAGCAATCAAAATCAAGCAGAGGAAGTGCACATAACTCACAGCCTGGATGAGATTTCATGCAGACAATGTCAGCAATCAAAATCAAGCAAACAAGGTGCACACAACTCACAGGCTGGATGGGATTTGATGCAAGCAATGTCAGCAATCAAAATAAAGCAGAGGAAATGCACACAACTCACAGGCTGAATGGGATTTCATACAGACAATGTCAACAATCAAAATCAAGCAGACAAGGTGCACACAACTCACAGTCTGGATGGAATTTCATGCAGGCAATAAAAATCAAGCAAAGAAGGTGCACACCAACTCACATACTGGATGGGATTGCATGCAGGCAATGTCAGCAATCAAAATTAAGCAAAAAAGAAGCACATAACTCACAACCTAAATGGGATTTCATGCAGGCAATCAAAATCAAGCGAAGAAGGTGCACACCAACTCACATTCTGGATGGGATTTCATGCAGGCAATAAAAATCAAGCAAAGAAGGTGCACACCAACTCACATACTGGATGGGATTGCATGCAGGCAATGTCAGCAATCAAAATCAAGCAAAAAAGAAGCACATAACTCACAACCTAAATGAGATTTCATGCAGGCAATCAAAATCAAGCGAAGAAGGTGCACACCAACTCACATTCTGGATGGGATTTCATGCAGGCAATGTTAGCAATCAAAAGAAAGCAGAGAAGAAGCACACAACTCACCATCTGGATGTAATTTCATGCAGACAATGTCAGCAATCAAAAACAAGCAGAGAAGGTGCACACAACTCACCATCTGGATGGGATTTCATACAGGCAATGTTAGCAATCAAAATCAGTCAGAGGAGGTGCACACAACTCACACCCTGGATGGGATTTCATGTAGGCAATGTCAACAATCAAAATCAGTCAGAGAAGGTGCACACAACTCACACCCTGGATGGGATTTCATGCAGGCAATCAAAATCAAGCAAAGAAGGTGCACACCAACTCACAGTCTGAATGGAATTTCATGCAGGCAATGTCAGCAATCAAAATCAAGCAGAGGAAGGACACACGACTCACAAACTGGATGGGATTTCATGCAGACAATGTCAGCAATCAAAATAAATCAAAGAAGGTGCACGCAACTCACAGCCTGGACGGGATTTCATGCAGGCAATGTCAGCAATCAAAATCAAGCAGAGGAAGTACACACAGCTCACAAACTGAATAGATTTCATGCAGACAATATCAGCAATCAAAATCAGTTAGAGAAGGAGCACACAACTCACAGCCTGGATGGGATTTCATGCAGGCAATCAAAATCAAGCAAAGAAGGTGCACACCAACTCACATTCTAGATGAAAATTTCATGCAGGCAATGTTAGCAATCAAAATAAAGCAAAGGAGAAGCACACAGGTTACCATCTGGATGAGATTTCATGCAGACAATGTCAGCAATCAAAAACAAGCAGAGAAGGTGCACACAACTCACAGCCTGGATGGGATTTCATACAGGCAATGTCAGCAATCAAATTCAGTCAGAGGAGGTGCACACAACTCACATCCTGGATGAGATTTCATGCAGGCAATGTTAGCAATCAAAATCAAGCAGAGGAAGTGCAAACAACTCACCAACTGAATGAGATTTCATGCAGGCAATGTTAGCAATCAAAATCAGTCTGAGGAGGTGCACACAACTCACACCCTGGATGGGATTTCATGCAGGCAATGTCAGCAATCAAAATAAAGCAAAGATGCACACAACTCACCAACTGGATGAGATTTCATGCAGGCAATGTTAGCAATCAAAATCAGTCAAAGGAGGTGCACACAACTCACAGCCTGAATGAGATTTCATGCAGACAATGTCAGCAATCAAAATCAAGCAAACAAGGTGCACACAACTCACAGCCTGCATAGGATTTCATGCAGACAATGTCAGCAATCAAAATCAAGCAGAGGAAGTGCACACAACTGACAGACTGGATGGGATTTCATGCAGGCAATGTCAGCAATCAAAATCAAGCAGACAAGTGCACACAACTCACAGCCTGGATTGGATTTCATGCAGACAATGTCAGCAATCAAAATGAAGCAAAGGAAGTGCACACAACTCACAGACTGGATGGAATTTCATGCAGGCAATGTTAGCAATCAAAATCAAGCAGAGGAAGTGCACACAACTCACAGTCTGGATGGGATTTCATACAAGCAATGTCAGCAATCAAAATCAAGCAGACAAGGTGCACACAACTCACAGTCTGAATGGGATTTCATGCAGGCAATGTCAGCAATCAACATCAAGCAGAGGAGATGCACACAACTCACAAACTGAATGGGATTTCATGCAGACAATGTCAGCAATCAAAATCAAGCAGAGGAGATGCACACAACTCACAGTCTGGATGAAATTTCATGCAGGCAATGTCAGCAATGAAAATCAAGCAGACAAGGTGCACACAACTCACAGTCTGGATGGGATTTTCAATGTCAGCAATTAAAATCAAGCAGACGAGATGCACACAACTCACACCCTGGATGGGATATCATGCAGGCAATGTCAGCAATCAAAATAAAGCAAAAAGCACACAACTCACTCTCTGGATGCAAATTCATGCAACCAATATTAGTAGTGAAAAATCCACTTCATAGTTAGCAGATTACCTCCTGTATGCAATATTTAGATGTCACACTTCTATTGATTCAATTCTTACCTTTTCTCCCTTCAAATTGCCCATCAAAAAATTGTTCATAGTTCTGATTATCATACCTACATACTAAATTGACATGTTAATGTTACTTTTTATAAAGGGTCACATTACTTACATCCTAAAATCCATCATCATTGTGTTTAATTCTTAGCAAGCAAGAGGAATTTTACATGATTCTTCTCCATTTGAGTCTTGGCTTTGCGACAAGCAAATAACATCATTACATACCATCATATAGCAGTGTCCAAACCAAGTCGTGGCCTTCTTAATCAAGTTCAACTTCATTCACTTGAGTGATGACATATCTAGAATTCCTAGGGAAACATACCATATCATTGGTTGACTCAAAGATATACCTGAAGTGAGGAATAAGTGGCAGCAAGGTCGAGACGACTGGGCAACCTACTTATTCACTGCATATTCAATGCAAACCTCCAAGTTATTCTGTTGGACGGTGACAAATAGCATCTTTAGTGCAAGGTTGTCCATTGATGCTGCTGTCTGTTTGATTAGTTCCCCAACCTGTTCCTGGTGATCACCTTCGTCCTTGTGAATAGCTAGATATGGCATCAGTGCCAAGGTCGGCTGCTGAATGTCAAATGGTCTACCTCTAAAGCGCACATAAGTACGAGGGGGAAATTTGTAGTCGGTGAGGGGCTGCTTGAATTTCTTCTCTAAGGTATCTAAAGCCTTGTTCGTATTCTCCTCGGGGGTTTTGTTCCTTTCAAAGACTTGTGTGATGAGGTCGTCGAATTTCGTGAAGACCGCCACAACCGGAACTGTATTTTGTCAGTTCTGTTTAAACACTCTGGATGAGCTTACCATTCCAGGCGCGATCCTCGTTGAAAAACTTCGCTTCCAACGGCAGCAGAGGGCGCGATACATTCGGCTCAAAGCAGAACCTAAGCGCATTGTCGCCTCAGCCAAATCAAGGAAGGCGATAAAAAACATACCAGATGACATGGATTTGATCATCAACTTCCTTGGCCTTCGATCTCTCCTGAATGAAAGTCATCACAGCCTCGAGCTCCTCCTCACCTCCAGCCTCGAATCCAGGAGAATCATGGAAGATGAACCCTGGGTTGCTCTTGAAAGTGAATGAACGACGAACATCGTGGATTCCCCGCTACAGTGTTGAAATCAGTCATCAAGTCTAAGGGTGCAGAAATCATCAATATGGCACCTTCGAGGTCGGATCGAGCTGTTGATGAAGAAATGATGAGTGGGATATCACGATAAGTGGGGTAGCTCACCAGGTTTTTGCCCTTATCGTAAATGGACGGCTCCTCAGTTGTGTTGCATACCCGCTTTAGCAGTGTTGTTTTTCCAGCGTTCGCCCTCCCGATAACAAGAATGCGAAAGCGGGTGTACTTGGCCCGGAGCTTTGCAGCTTCTTCTAGGTCGACTGTTACAGCAGGTGTAACGACTGGCGGAGCATCAACGGCTGAGGGCGAATCTGGGCGGTTTTGAGGGGTACTCCGCGATCCAACGGCTGAGGGCAAGTTTGAGCGGCTTTGAGGGGTACTCTGTGATCCAACGGCTGAGGGCGAATTTGGGCGGCTTTGAGGGGTACTCCGCAATCCAACGACTGAGGGCGAATTTGGGCGGCTTTGAGGGGTACTCCGTGATCCAAGTCCCATGGCCTTCTTCAGTCGATTGCAAATTCCTTTGGACTTTTTAGCATTCTGTTTGCGGTTATCAGCCATCTCGATGAGGGTAGAAGATAGCAAGAGCGAGCGGAGTGAGTTTCTCGTAACACTTGACCACAGGCTGGCAGAGCTGAGGGCCCTATTTATGGAAGGTCGGATCCTGGAACATGGCACTTCATAGCATCCTCACGCCTACAACCGCCATCTCGCTCATATGCCTAATTACAACGCATCAGTGAGTATTATAGGATTATTCGCATATCGACGAACGGGTATCTAGACTGACCACAAGGAACAAAGCGGATGGACAACACTGGACGACGGTGCGAGAGCTGTTGATGCAGAAAGATAAAGAGCAGTGCGAAAGTTGGAAGGATGAAGTCCAGAATGTTTTGATCTTTGTGAGTCACTCTTCGTATCAACTGGTCAGAAACCGACACTGTATTCACGACAGTCCGGTTTATTCTCTGCGATCGTGACCGCTTTCCTAATCGAATCGCAAAAGGACCTCCGACCGGATCCCACTCAGGAAAGCGTTCAACTCTTGAGGCAGATTGCCGCCCAGTCGGCTCGGGTTGAGCCCAGAATTGACTCAAGCAGCATATGTGTGAATGTCTTCTGGTTTCCCGGCATCCACCACTCGTATATCCCTCTTATATTTACTTCCCTTCCGATAATTCTCATTTTCGGCCTTACCTTTTTTATCATCGGCCTCATTGTGTTCCTTTTCAAGATCGGTTGGCCCGTTACCTGCGCCATTGCATGCACGTTCACATTCCTCGCTATCACGACCGCTCTTCCTGCGCTGCAATTGTTCCCTGTATATCGGTCAAGCGACGATCCATCGTGTGTTCCATCGCCGTACAGATCCCCTCAGTCGCTTCTCTTCCTCCGTCGGAGAGATTGGGTATCAAGGAGCGATATCTGGCTTCGACAGCACACACAGGACTTTTTTCACGAAAAGGAAGTGCTGAGCCACTTGGAGCATATTCCTACATTCGACGCGCCAAAGCCATTCACATATGATACTATTAAAGCCCTTATTTCATTGAAGGAGAGTCGGTCTGCAGAAAGCAAAATGGAAAGGACGGCACTGGCGAAGTGCCTCGCTGAAGTCCTTCCCATCCACTTGACCCTCTTCCCAACAGATCATCTCGCGGACCTTATTCCCTTCCTTCCCCCTTCTGAATCTGTGCCATCTGTAGTCTTCCTACAAGACTCAGCGACCCCGGAAGACCTCAGTGCAGTGGCTTACTTGCAAATCGCTACCTGCAAGGGTCGACCTTCCCAAATTGCTGCACTCGTCACAGCCTGTGTCAACACTACACGTTGGCTGTTTGAACGGCCATACCTTGGATTCAATTCTCAATAGACAGCCGCTTCATCTCATCTCTAAGCCTGGTACGCATCACTACCTGTTCCAACTTCTCATCACTCCTAGACAAACTCTCTCCTGGCGCCCTCGAGGCGCTAATCGACACCCTCTCACGTTTCTTTAGTTTCGCTGCAGATTTCCGACCAACGAATCAAATCATTGGTCAGACGACGCATCCGTCACGCTGCACCTACTGGTTCTTGGTTCTCCCACTGAACGTTCACTCTCCGATGAAATGCTGGCCAGACACTCATATATTCTACGCATGATCGCTGACTGCCCGAGTAAAAGGAAGGAAGGTGACTACCTTTTTCCACACGGCATCGATTTATGCCGGCATCATTTCCACTTCTTCTGAAATGCGCTTGTCGCTCTTTTGGGATGATTTTCTTCGTGCTGTGAATGGTTGTCGTGGTGATTTTCCCGAGGGACGCTCCGTCACAGTTATGCAAAGAACTGAAGGCTGATGAGAAGCCGTATGGGGAGCACTTAAAGCTCTCGGATCCTCAGATACCGCATTCATGTCCGACTCCCATGTTGCCAGTGACACGATGGTGGCGCACCGGCTTCTTGCTGGTGCTCACGGCCGGGATGGGAGGGGGTTCTGGTGGACGGGCTGGTGATGCTAGTGAGTCACCTTATTGATGAGATATTTGAAGCGCTAAAATTCAACTACTGTAGTTATCTATTTTGAGGCGACGGCGTAGTTGCCTGACAATTTTTATGAGATAATTGCGGTTTGAAACAATGCATGCCATTGAGTCTCTGACGCCTTAATCTTTCTTTATACCGGTCGATCTTTACAGTATACTGGCCCATCGACTGTTGAGGTCTGGTATTAAGCATAGTTACTCAGCATTCTATCCCTATATGTAAGAATAGTAATTACATTATTGTTCTCTATGTGTTGTCCGAGCTCTAACAAACATCACTCTTTCGATATCCAACCTTGTCCACCTCCACTCTGTCTAGACGTAGATGGATATCACAATTATAACAACTGTAAGGAGGTCCATTATGTACCACAGTTGCCTCATATCGAGGCGGCGGTAGATTGTTCGCGAATAGCCTGCACAAGGTGGTTTACATCTCAGCAATCCGGCGGATGCGAAAAAATTGCACGATTGGAAGAACTCTCTAGAACTCTTTGTTTATGCAGGTCCAGCATCAAACGCGCTGGTGCTCGATTTGATAATAAGGAAAACATATGAAGGATTTGTCTTCGATCGGGTTGTCTATATCCAGAAAACCTGTATCACCAGATTCTGGGTTTGATAGCGTACAGAACCCGTCTCCATTACAGGCAAGGGTACCATTTATGTCTTCCCCCGTTAGCCCTTGTATTCATTACGGCAATTTTTTGGGCTGTCAATAAAACCCCGTCCATTTTGCAAGTCGATAGATGATACAAATGCGTTTTTTTAATTCTTCCATAGCAGCATCTTCGTCCTGCTTCGAACCTTCCATCCGTCACGGTTTCTGCACCCCTTGCATCTGACTGTCCGAATCGACTTTGAACACCACCGGCCTGCCCAAGCGGCTTCATATGCTCCTGCAACCATTCTTCCCGATTCCCAAACTGGAATGAAAAGAAAGAAAAACTCTCCATAATAAGAGGAAAGGGTTGTTTGCCCACGCACCAGCTCTATTCGATTCATGACAGCCGTCGTTATCTCGCCAGATTGACCTTGAGTATTTTCCTCTTGAGCTCATGCATGTCCATGTTATCAAGGATGAGAAGATGATGCACACAATCCACGGTGTTTTGGATCTAAGTTTTTCTTTAGACGATCGTTAACCAGGGAGCATCAGAGGTGCTTCACCGTTTGGATTCGGATTCTGGGTTGCAGGCGGAGGCAATTGCACATCAATGATATCCCCTACAACAATAATAAGCCGCGAGTGACACAAGTGAAGGGTATCCAACCATACCGGAAATGGAAAAGGCCTCATAGAGTGTCGTTTCATCTGTGTCTTCGCTGATGCCACCGACGAAGACATTCTTCTTGTTTTTTCGTGCCTTCTTCCATCAAGCTAAAGTTGAGATTATGTTATTGTTTTCGAGGGCTGAAGCCGAAGTTCAAATGATGAATGTGAAAGGTGAAGGCGTCGAATGCGATGCGTTCATGATGCTTGTGCCAAGTAACTTTTTCGCAACACTCGGCAATGTGCTCGCCGAGATGACCAAAACGTGGACATGAACAAAATAACTGATGCTTATCAGACGAAGGAGTAGGGAAGCCTTTGAACAAACACAGATCTCAACTCTACAAATTCCAAGACGATAAAGTCCGAATCAGGAGACAAAATTCTGAAGTAGAATAAGAACTAACCGAAACATTAGTGTTACTTGTCATTATCGATCATGGCCAGTCTCATCCACACCTTCCTTTGCACCCCGCCAGTAGTGCCAATAGCACGCGTCAACCCCCCTCATGGAACCCTTCTCCCTTTCTATCCCTCATCGACCGATCCGCATGTCAAATCAAACACCTATCCATCAGCGCCCCACTCATGGAAGAAAACCTCCTACTCTGCTTGAAAAAGACGAGCAAGAGTCTCGTCTGTCTCAAACTGAAAGACGGAGTGGTGGGTGATAAGCTGATGGAAGCGTTGATAGTGCGGCTGTCCGAAACTGGAAGAGCTCAGCGCTCAGTCTCGATGCGATCGTGGCGTGCAGTCAGGGCGCTTTGGCGGGTACTTATGGTCGAGTCGCGCCTCAGTTCGTCCTTGCGCAAAATCCGGCTCCGACACAGAGATCTTGAAAATCTCGAAGACCTTTCTAAGCATCGTCGAGAGATGGAGTCGCTCACTATTGATATCATACCCCGCAAAACGGCCAGACAGCACACGAGGAGGAGTTTCCTTTTTAGACGCAAGTTGTGTGCTAGTCGTTGAGCGGTTGAACTTTCATATCCCTAATTTCTTTTTTGCAAGTTGCTATATAGTACATATTTTTCTTAGAAACACCCTCTTGTCATGTAATTGAAAAAAAAAACTTCAAACCAATTTCGTTTTTGTAGTACATTACTTCGTATTCACTATTGGTGCTTTTGAAACGGACACCTTTTGCGAGAGTTTTACAGATTGATACGTAGCCACTGCATTCACGTTTTGAATAATTTGAAAGCAAATAGCCATGGCTAACTGTTGCCAGTCCGTGCAAGCGGACTGCTTTGATTTCCTTTTCGGGAAGTCTCCAACATTCGAGACAATTTGGAGCAGTGTGGTGACCTTGTCTCTCGTCCACGATGATAACTGCCGCAAAACAGATATAACCTCTTCCATCTACTAGTACTATTCAAATCCCTATTATCCATGCACTTCAAATATAACGAAAAGGAAACAAACCCGAATCCGCATATCAATTTCATTTCGTCGCTTCCAAACGAGCCTTTTGAACGGCAAGAGGAGGCGCGTCAGCTGCTTCGCGCGCTGGCTGCGCAAGTGAGGCCGGTTATGAAGCAACACGGGTTCGAAGTGAACAGTTTCGAAGAGGTAAATAAAGATTTTGAATCATGATCATAGTGAAGAAGTTAATCTGGAGCTTCGGAAGTACGAGTACAACACTGTTTTTGCAGGTAGAAATTGGAATAATGGTGAAACTGTTGGTAGGTACTTGAAGCTTGGCTCGTACGTCCGATTCTTGACCATTTCTCTGTAGAGCTCGTTCTCAGACGATCTGATGGCTCGTTTTACCCAATTTACTGGTTGATGAGTACACTATGTCATGAAGTGCGTTCCAAGAGTTCCCACTTCAAATTTCGATCTAACTCTAAGCATTTTTCAGCTAGCACATATCCAGGTATGTCTCTTCCTTTTAACACGAGTCAGCTTGGTAGGCTCAACCGTGGTGAATTTGCAAAAACATAGCACATGAGCCACGGACCTGCATTTCAAGCATTGTGGGCACGTTTGAGGGTCGAAGTACGTCAATTACAAGCGCGAGGTTATTACGGAGATGGTACAATTTCACGCTTGTTTCAATTTCATCTGATTGAGAAATCCACGTGTAGGTTTCTGGTCTTCGGGCACGAGACTACGTGATCTAGCCTGCATCGGAGGTGAAGGACTGAAAAGTGGCGACTTCCCAGAATACGTGGTAAGCGACCCCTTCCCACCTCCTTCCCCGATCTTCTTGAATATTTTTAGATGTTTTTTTTTCACTCTTTATGAATTTAGTGCGGTGGAGCACCATCACGAACGCGACCTACGGCTACGCGTCGTCGTCGTGCTCCACGAGGAGGAAAACGAAGAGAGACAGTAATGCCTTCCCTTCACACTGGGGCTCAGACGGCGAAGAAGCGGAAGGCTGGAAGTCGGGTGAGTTCAGGGTATGCATTTGTAGGGGAGGGATCCACGTTATGTGATTCGGACGACGATGGAAGAGGGACAGGGTTCGGGAAGAGAGCTAACAGGTACGTTTGCGCGATTGACCGGTTCATGCTTGAAGTTTGAATGGGTCTCTCTCTCTATGTAGTAAGCGAGCTCGGGAAGAGAGAGCAATAGCTGCTGAAAACCGATTTTTGGTACTGCAAAACAAGTCTCAAAGTGGGTTACAGGTCTCTCCCGGTTTATTACAAATCAGCGCAATCCTCTCATCATCATAATAGTTATACCTCCTCCATCAACATTTGCACCTGCGCCTCGAGAGTCTCCAGAGCGTTCAGACGACGATGACGACGACGACGATAAGAAAGTTATCATCCCAGAAACCGACACCGAGCGCAGAAAAGTTCTTCTCGAATCTGAAAGAGACGGAGAAGCCCAGAAACCTCTCAAGGCCAAGGACTCCTGGAAGGCTTTCAAAGACGAATTCGATGTTGAATTTCAGGAGGGGCAGTCACCACCTCCACCTGGCGCAAGCAGATCAGGCAGCTCAAAACGGCCGACCAGTGACGAAGACAAAGACGTGATTGAGATATTCTCCGATGATGACAACAATGACAGAGCGATACCTTGTGATGTCCCGATACCGTCAGGATCGACTTTTACAGTTGGAGGAGGAGGCGTACTGTCGAAATCTCAGTTCAAGGCTCGTGTCCCGTCTACACCCTCAACCACGTCTGTCAGGATTGGCTCGGGAAAGATGATGCAAACCCAAATTGGTTTTAGTAGAAAAAAGGAGGCACTTGGTTTGACCCGAGTTGGGGCTGTAGAACAGACGATAGGCTCCAAGCCGTCTACTCAGCATGCTAGCGTATTACGAGAGGACAGCATGCATGTCACAAGAGCATTAGAGTTCTGGAGTTGCCTGGTGTGCACACTGTACGTGTCTTTGTCTTTTATTTTTGAGGGAAATATTAAGCCCGAGGACAATTTCTTCACGCCAGAGAAAATAAATCAGGTGAACTGTCTTGTACAGTTTGTGGAACACTTCGAGGACAGCGGACATGGTCAGAGATCCTGTCATGAAACGTTCTTCTCTGGCTTTTCTAGAAGGATGTATAAACATAAACACTGCCCTAGTGCGTTCAAGGTTATACCGACCTCAAGTAAAACTTCTGTAATTCAAAATCATTTCTATGTGCGAGTACTGAAATTTATCCAACAAGTATAAAGAAATGCAAGGGTATATATGTGCAGTATAAAAATAAAATCATCAGATTCAGCAACACCGGGCAGTGACACAAGTAATGTAACAGTGGTGGTTGTGTAGGTAAGGTTCATCCAGCTCTTTAAATCGAGAAACATAGCCCAAACCCAACAAATCGCCTGATACAGAAAATCTCCAGAGATCCCAATCGAAGAGGTAAAGAAATAAAAATAAGGTTTCAAATGCGCTCATCATTAACGTCGTTATGAGTCTTGATGAGAGCAATCGAGTTGGTCGGGGGTTGCACCGATACAAAAGGTAAAAAAGGGGGTATCATTACAACAGACCCAACACAGAAACTAAGCCGGCAATTGCCAGGAGAGGCACACTAGCTTGGCGAGCAGTGAGAGCACTACTCGTGAGTAGACCAGCGTTGACGGCACCAACCGGAGAGACGTCAGTGTTTCCGCTAGATCGAAAATGGGTAAGAAGGCGAGAGATAAAATGTATAAGAAATTTTCTTACGTCGGAGGTGCAGATGAGGAACTTGTCGGTGGGGCAGTTGGTAAACATGAAGAATCTCCACTGGCGCCAACAACAATCTTAAAGCGGTTTCGTATGAAAACTAAGATCAGATAGGCCTACACGACGTTACCTTGGAGCTCCAAGCTTCTAGGTCATTGGCGTCGAGAACAACCAAGATCACTTCAGTTCCAGCAGGAATTGTGGCCGTCCATTGAGTGATCGTGGTGTCAAAGTTGCCAATATCGACACTAAAAGAAGAGGGGAATAAGTTCACAATGATACAGAAACCAAACAAGTGACCGACATCGGGTCTCCACAGGGGTCGGAAGCCTTGACGGCCAGGACGCTGTATGGTCCTCTAGTTGGTTCCCATGAAATACTTGCGGACTTGCACTATTGATGGATAGGTGAATTACTCGAATTTCGACACAAGGTCAGCAACGTACTTGTTCAAGCTGAGGCGTGTTAACGGCAAAATCGGCCAAAACGCCGTGGATGGAGGCGGCGACAAAGAGAGCGACGGTAAAGAGAGTGGACAACATTGTCGATGTTTAAGTACAAAAAGAGGCGAGGGACTTTATAGGGAGGGGAACGCGGGGAACGGCGAGGATAGAAGCAGGAACTAAAGAAAGGAAAGGAACCAACAAACTCATCTATGAATGGTTCGTGACTTGTGACACAAACAAACCACAACTTTACACAGTGACAATTTGCATGATGCAAAACTACAATTCGACTTGCATCTAAGCTTACACAACCTAAAACAATGTATATACATATATATTTTCACAATTTGGCTGGAACTTTGCTTTTAAAAGACGCCAGCAGTGTTCTCTTCGTGATTCTGCATGATACCAAGCGTTGTCATGGTCACGATGCCTAAGGAAGCCAAGCTTCAACACTCACCCAGAGTGGACAATGGCTGACGGTGTCTGTCTTGGCCCTTCCTCGGCAATCCGTTCATCAATCGGCACGAAGTCGCGTTTCCCCGAACCTATATATACCTGGGGAAGAATGAGGCTTTAATGAAATTGAGATCGATATTGCTGTTACCTGGCGTGGTCGCCATATTTTGACGCCCCCTTCCTGGAGCATCATCTAAACCAGCATAGTAAATCCCTTGAATGTGAAAAGATCAATATAGTAAGAGTACTTGTCTCCAATGTGCAAGCCATCCCACAACTCGTGGAACTGCGAATAAAACCGGAAAGAAATCGAGCGGGAAACCTGATGGTTTGGTGAGGAACAGAAGATGGTGATAAACTTTATGGCCTACCCATGGCTCGGTAAATGAGGCCGCTAAACACACCGTCAATCCACAGTCAGATGGAACAAGCTCCGAAGTTACATTACCTCCTGTGGAAGGTGGTAAATATAGACAGGTCGAGTGATCAATTAAAAGACACCCACCAGAAATCCACATTGGGTGCCAGCTTTCGCTTAATAAAATACTCGTCCTTCATGGCCACATCATGCAACACCATTGCCGTCTCCAATAGCTCATCCTTACCGGTACTAGCAAAAATTACCCCTGCCAAAACGAACACATATAGTTTGGCTTACATTTTAAATACCTCATCCGCCGTCCTGCGAATGATAAAGGAACGCGGATCTGACTGCACGTAGTTTTCATCAGAGTTCATGCAAATCACGCAACTCGCGAACTCACGGTCTTATATATCCTGTGGCCAAAGCCAAAAAGAACCTTGTCGCGTCTTTTGACTGCTTCAATGAACGCAGGAACGTTCTCGGGTCTATAAAGTGTAAGATATGAGGGAAGTCAATAGTATCTTCACTCACTTGCCAATAGAAATCAACATGCGTACAACAGCTTCATTGGCGCCACCTTTAAGCATGGTAAGTCGCACACCCACTATAGCAACGAACGAGACACTTACCGTGCAAAGGCCCGCTGGGTAGATCCCTGGTTCAAGCGACATTCTTAATAAAAAAAGGCAGAATACTTACTATAATGAGGCGCAGCCTGCTCTGCTCTCATCTCGAAGGTCAGAATGGGACAAGGAGCTCTTTGCTTGTATGCTTACGCGATCGCAGAGTACGGGTCAACCAACGAACTACCAGTCTGCAGAACCGTTGTGGCCGAGGCATTCAGTTCATGATCCGCGTGTATCAGGAAGAGTACGTCGAGTGCCTTCTCTAGCACCGGACTAGGTACATAGTTTTCCTGGCCCAAATGGTCCATCTGATACAAGAACCTGATCAAATGAGTTACTCTATATATAATGATATTCGAATGTATGATCTTACGATCCGGTGTAGCTTAGACCGGTTGGCGGGGTAACAAAGTCCCGACCTTGACGGACGCGATACGCCATCCTTTCAGGCAAGTTGTATTAAAAACATTTGGATCACAGAGAAAACATACGCAGCTAAAGTCGTGGCCTTTCCAATAAGCCTATAAATTTGCTTATCCATTACGGCAAGGGATGCTTTGTCTCCTCTGCTGTACAAGGTCTGACCTGGAAACATTTTTAATATTCAAGATTAGATATTGGCAGTGCTACAACTAACCTTGCAACGAAGGGTTTGCTTCCGCATAATAAGATCCAAGGTATGTGAAGGCACTTGCTAACATCGCCATCGGATGTGCATCGTATCTTTACACCCGAAATGAACAAACACATGCAACAGAACAAGTCGTAGGCACAAACCGGAAAGAACGAAAGAACTGTTCTGCGTCGGCGTGCATGACTCCGTGATGCATGACCTCATGATGGAAGACGTCAAACTGGGCCTTGGTCGGAAGCGAGCCATATATGAGGAGGTAAGCAGTTTCTAGGTGGGATGACTGAAGAGCAAGTTGTTCAATTGGGTAACCTCTTTTATGAATAAGAACCAGTGAATGCATAAAACATTTATGTGAAGACTCTGGGCACGTTACCTGTACCGCAAAACTTCGAAGAAATTGAAGCATCAGGCCACAGAATTATGCTCAAGAACGCGGACCTACCTCCAGCATCCCCATCGATATAAGTTATCTCACTTCGAATAACTGCGGTGTTGAGAAACCCCTTGTCCGCGACTCTCAGCCCTCTGGTCGTTTCATTCTCTTCTCTCTCTCCTGGAGTGAAGGGGGCTTTCATAGCTTTGAAAGCCGTGGCGGGTATACTGTTGTCCACAATGCTACAAAAGAAAAACGCGACTCATGAACTGGTATTACTTCTCCAGAATTTAGGCAACTCACGGAACTTGATAGGTCTTGCCTGTTCGATTGTCACGGACTGTTAAAGTATCATTGGATCCAGTCGAGTCAGTAGGTAGTCCCATCTTTGAGTAAAATGGTATATCGGAAGACCTGCAGGTGAAGGTTGTCTACTAACAACAGGACTCTGGAATCTGGGATATCTTTAGCCGACTATCCGGCCCGGAATTTCGCGACATTGACAATCACATGGAAAATGCGTTATACTTTTATGGAAGACTTCGGCCCCAAAGTTCCGGGCCTTGCTCCGGTTCCATTCCCGGACACAAAATGCACCAAAAAGAAGCGCACCGGCATGGACACCTACAAAGTAATCCAAATCGGTATTGTTTGTAAAAGAAAACTTGGCAAAAACATACAAAACATAATATCCAGTGTTCTACAGATGCCTCTATGAATAACCCGAAATCTCCTGCCGAAATTGGTCAGTGTACTATCTGGTGCAGGAGACAAAGTAAAGATGTTAATTTCATACATAAATTGCAGCGGAGTTCCTAACCATCGCAATCAAATCACAACCGGCTGCACTCAGCACTGATACCGGGTCGCCATATACTCGAAGACGAAATTGGTTGAACAAAAGCAACTTTAACCTAATATGTGGGTTGGTCGGTGGAACCCCTTCGAAAGTGTCATGCATCAATTTTGGAATTTACTCTTTGGCAAGCTGGCTGGAATCCCATTATCCCAAAGAACGCCGAGTCGCTTATATATTGTCGCCGACATATGCCCACCAGTCGAACTGACAGTCACACTATAAATATCAAAACGCCATGCATTCGATAAGATTTGACCTTTGACCTCTTCCCTTTCCTTGGTAGTGGTAGTCGAAATGTCCATCCTCAAGGAAAAAGTGAAAAGTGTTTCCCTCATCTTCGCGTGCGTCTTTTACAAAAAAAAAATCGGCCCTTTTTAAAACTGACAGTCTTCTCGTTACATAAAAAGTTGTGGAACAGCACTCTTCTCCGATGGTGCGATTTTGTGATGCTCATTTGATCTTTAATTCTGGATATAGAAAATTTACAGGATATGCTAATGGCATCATTGGCAGCGGTATGTTTTCCAGATTGAGTATTCTGTTTACATGTATGGCATTAACGTTTTCATTTGCAGTCAATACCCGTAAGTGGAAATGAATGCCTTGGCACTTGGCTTGGCTGAACTCACTTGACAGTTTTAACCAGGATTTATGGCTCCTCGAAGCTCAAAGCCCATAATTATAGCCAGACATTGAGCAGTTTGGCATTCGCCGGGACTATTGTGGGCATGATCTCTTTTGGTTAGTAGTCAGTTGTCTCGTATGACTCGTGTTAGCGACCACACCTCTGGATCCACAGGTTTTTTGTCCGATAAGTTTGGAAGGAAATTCGGTATGGTGTGTACAGAACATCGATTCTGGAAAAGCTGGAATTAACACATGTAATTAAGATGAGTGCAACCGCCATCGTTGCTCTTTTCTCTCTTTTGTCCGCCTGTTCTGTTGGAGCCCACGGAAGCGTAGGTGGTTTGCTGAGCATGCTCAGTGCTATGCGGTGCGTTTCCTTGGTACTCTATACGACCAAATTTTATGAATAATCTCTAGATTCCTCTTAGGTATCGGTGTCGGGGCTGAATACCCTTGCGGTTCGGTCTCTGCGTCTGAACAATCAGAAGAACCCGCTATCGCAAAAAACGCTCAGAACAGGTGGTTCGCTTTAGCTACAAGTGAGTCGGACAGCTTCATTCCATCATTCTGGACTCTGAGCTTCAAATCAAGACACCATGATTGATTTCGGATTCGTTGTTGCTGCTTTTGTTCCCTTGGTTTTATATTGGATGTAAAGAAAACAATTTCCCTCTAATCATACGTTTAAAATCTAATTGTCGCAGCTTTGGCGAGCGTCATCTTCGTGCAGTGTGGCGTCTCTCTCTTGGTCTAGGTGTCATACCCGCTCTTGCTGTCTTCATCTGGCGTCTAAGCATGGACGAACCTCGTCGGTATAAGAAAGATTCGATGAAGCATGCCAAAATTCCCTACTTACTCATTCTCCGTCGCTATGGTGTCTCTTTGGCTGCTATCTCCCTCACATGGTTCATTTATGATTTTATCACGTACGCTCCCTCTTACGGATCTCAAATTTTGGTGCTGAACGCTCAATTTCTAGATATCCTGTGGGTGATGTCAAGTCTGGTAACTTCTGGGGCTAAAATTTTACAGTTCGGCATATACTCTTCCATCATCGTTGACAAGTAAAGACGTTTCCCAAGCCACTCATTAAAATTTTCTGATTCACGTTTGCTTAGTATCACTGGCGGATCGACGAAACTCAATGTTGTCTTTGGATGGAACGTCGTCATCAAGTGGGTCCTGCCTTTAATACGGAATTTCGAACGCCAAGTATGCTGACGAGTTTCAAAGCTTGTTCTACATGCCGGGAACCATCATTGGTGCATTCGTGGTTGACTACCTTGGACCGAAGTGGACCATGATTGTTGGTCTCCTCGCACAAGCCATCGTTGGCTTCATCATGAGTGGTCTCTACGAGTCGTACGTTTACATCCCTCAAGACCCTTCTGCCTTGTAAATTGAACAGATCTTAGTTTGACTCACCACCTAGCTGGCTTCGCTGTTAGTCATTAACCGGAAGCACCATTGCTGAAAAACTAACCATTCCCCTTAGGTCATCTATGGTATCTTCTTGACTTTTGGAGAGTTCGGCCCTGGCAACTGCCTGGGATTGTTGGCTAGTAAGACCAGTCCAACCGCCGTCCGTGGTCAATTCTATGGCCTCGCTGCTGCTATCGGCAAGGCAGGTGCTTTTGTTGGCACCTGGGCATTCCCTCCCATCATTGACGGTAAGGTTCCCTGTCCGAACCCGAAAACCTCTCTACCATTTTTTCGGTAGCCTTCGGTGGTTCCAGCACAAATAAGGGAAACACGGGCCCCTTCTGGATAGGAAGCGGTGTGTAATCTTGCAGTGTTATCCTCTCTGCAGGTAAAATTTCTAAACTGCTTTTGTAGCTTTGGCTATCTTAAGTGCCCTCATCACCCTTGTCTTCATCAGGCCCCTCACCACAGATGGTATGGAGGTTGAGGATCGCGAGGTAGGCATTTTCGACTTTAATTTGCAAATCACACCGCTTAATGGATTATACTAGTTCCGAGAGTACTTGGCGGCTCACGGCTATGACACCTCTCAGATGGGTTTGAATGAAGCGACTAGCGCAGCGTCATCAGTCGACGATGAAAAGATGGCACAAAATCCCGTTGCATAAAAAATGCAGTGATGACGAACCTATACTTCGCCCTTTTCGCTCGCTGGTCTTCTGTTTCAATCCAATTTGGCAACGAGTAATGAGAGTGTTACGATGTTAAGAAATCTAATACATGGCGATATTACTACATACGAGTCTGGGATTGTTAATGTTCCATTGCTTCAGTATTCGCGGCTTTTGTTTTCTCCAATTCATTTCTGCATAAGAGGTTTAGAACAGGATACATTTGCAGATCGAATCCAAGGACGCACCTCAGTTGGACACTAAACTCGTCCTCAATGTCATCATCGTCCCAATTATCTTCCCAAAGCTTGTCCCCTCCCGATTTGGCGCTACCAGGAGCTGCACCTCCTAAATGCGCAAGATCTGTCTCTGAGTCATTCCAGTCTAATAAAGCCAAGGAGAAAATGGTCATGACATCTCCACCGACCTGGAGGTGATCGTCGATGCAAAGTGCTCACCTGCTGCGGGAAATTCCTCAAATTCATCGTCTTCTTCTAAGAGACCAAGGGCTGGCTGAGTAGGTTTTTCACTTTCAGAAGAATCTGCAGCCTTGGAGTTTGAAGACATGGTATTGATGAGAGATAGCTATCCTTTGCGTGACGCGTCGCGGTCGCGATGCGTGAGATAGTAATTTTCCTCCTTTGCACCACTGATTTCGCATTTTATATATATAAAAGCATCTATGATGTTTGGTCTAACTCGCGATCGGTTACCTGAGGATCGTAGATATTGTTCACGTATATAAATCCGTCTTCATTTTCACATTGTTAGCTAATAGGCGCCCTACTCTAATATCATGTTGCCGCCTTCAGAAAGTGGTTTTTCCTTATTTGGTGGTCATATAACGTTGGGCTTTTATCCTTCGAAATACGACAGTGTAGAAGAAGACAGACATGCCACAAGTAAAGCAGTAATCACAGAAAATGGAACAAAAAGGATATGAGATCATCGACCAAAAACATTTCTAATACAAGATTGACCATGACGTGAAAGGGGTATGAAGTGGAAAAGGAAGAATCATTTTAACGAAAGAAATACCAGTTAACTAGAGGAGAGCGAAAAGAAAAAAAGAGAGAATCCCATCCTCGTTGAGTTGGTTTGGCGGCGCGTTACTTTGCTTCTTCATCTGGGATCTCGCGTATTTCCTCCGTGGGTTTAATAACTGGCGCCGTTTCAAGGAAATTGACGATGTCTTCGAGATCAACCTTGGCTGCAGTTGTGTGGATACTGTCTTCTTGCTCCTCAGACTGACTCGGATCCGGAGTATTTTCGTGAGACTGCTCAGGCTCTTCCACAGATTGCTCGATCACTCTTTCGGGCTCCTCCACAGTCGGGGCGTCATTGCGCCCATTCACGATGCTTTCAGCAGGCGTCTTGACTTCTTCGGATGCATCCAATGTGTCAATTACTGCCGCAGCAACAAGGTCTGTGGTGGTAATGGTAGTCTCATCGGCTACCTCGGAAACAGCTGGGTTCTTCTTGACTTTCGGGGGCACTTTTGAAGGTGTGGATGATGGTTTAGCCTTAGTGATCGACGTACGAGGAGGTGATTTCAGAGTGAACGAAGAGGGGGCAGTTGATTTGGCTTTGGAAAGGGACGCAGCAGTTGGTTTAACGAGCCGTTCCATAGCACCGCTACTTAATGTTGTCTTTTTGACTGGCGGGGGAGGGAGAGGTGTATTACGTGACCTTGCCAGAGATGCTGCAGTTGGTGCAAATAAGCTAGGTGTCTTTGAACGAGTGGAAGTTGGAGTTTTAACACCAGCGTCTGTGCGGGCGGGAGTTTTTGGTGTCGCAGGCATCTTGGAAATAACTTTTCTCGTTGAGGTTGTCGTAGAAGCCACGGATTGGCCGGTATGTTGAGGTTTGAGTGGCTGAGAGACTGACGGTGTTAAAGACTGCTTGGGTGGCGCACCTCTGGGAACGGACTTCGCTGGTGTCTTCGCAGGTGTCTTGCTCGTCTTCGAAGCGGTTGGAACTGGGGCCTTAACGGATATTTTAGCTGGAGTATAGGGCGCCTGCGCCGAATCCACCTTCGGGACGGAGGCCACTGTCGGAATCGCTTGGTTGTCAGCTGGCTTCGGGATTGAAGCTTCTGGCTCAATTTCTGTGGTCTCTGGTAAATCTTTTCTCCACTTCTCAAGAAAGGTATTGAGTTCTTGGCCAAGCCGTGGTTGCGGAGCGGTCGGCGGCTTTGCAGTTGGTGGTACCTCTGCCTCTCCGGAAGTGTCTTGCTTAGTTGTTGCCCCCAGATCAACATTGATTGCAAGTGGAGTCGGACGATAAGACGTTGAAGTCGCTTTCTCTACCACTGACTTTGGCGGCCACTCCCGCTTCTCTTTTGTTTCCTCCTTGGTCGAGTCACCAGTCATGTGGGAGACAACACTGGAGCTGCGAGACTGCGTGCTCGCTGACAGCGATCCATGCTTGGATTGTATCTCAAATTTGCCTATGAGATTGGCAACGCTCTGACGCGGACGTTCATCTGGTAGGGGCCTAGTTTAAGGTAAACAAAAGCCGATGTTATACATCGATGTCACGCACATCTGTTTCCTGTTTCAACGAGCGACTGTACCTGGCCAAATCGTATGGAAAAGAGAAAGGAGAACTAGACTTTGCCACGCAGGTCAAAGGCTAGAAAGGTCCAGAAAGGACGAAATTCCAACAGTTGGTCAATGGTAACGTTTGTAACCTTAATCTAGGAGTTTCTTCGAATATGTAATTGTTAATTAGTCCGAGTCTCACGCGATTTCCCGCCACACCACCGCCAACGAAACTATACATACAGCCAGTAACCAATTTCTGACAAAGTAAGACAGGAGTTTGCTGTTGCCGCACTTGATAAGGAGGAATAGTTGACTTTCTACGAATCTCTGATTTTTTTTTAGATTGACAAACAGTCCTCGTAAGTAATTTCATCATCAAATACCAGCTTGCCAAAAAAATCAGAAGACACGATTTGACGACTCTGTAACTCGGGACGTTCTGCGAGTGAGTGGGCGTTATGTCGTTCGGTGTGATTTAAGGAGTAGTTTAGTTACAAGTCGGCATTCTTTCTTTCCTTCTCCTTCATGTCTTCATCTAGCTTCCGGCTGGTCCAGTTGCTGTGGTGAAGAAAAATACCTTCGCAGCGCTCGACCATGTGACATCGGGATAACTCAAGGGAGCCATTTTCCAACTGTATCCACCAGTATGCGAGCAGAACGTCCATGCCAAAAGTGCGACCCATGTTCTACTTCAACTAGCTCAACATTCCCTCGCAAACTGGATGCCCATTCTTTGTATTTCGAATAGGATGTGAATTCATCCTTGCCACCAAAGATCACAAGCACATTTGAATCCGGATGTTGCAAAACGTCATCCAAGGCCTTCGTATATGATGAAGAGTGGAATAAAGTCAGCCATGCTTTAGGTCCCAGAGGGTATGAAACTAGCAGATGCGACGTTTTGACCGACGGCAACACCGGAAACATGGACGCGATCAATGATCCATGAGAATACCCCTGAACGAAACTGAGTCTACGGCGAACTATGATGCAGTGGACAACCTACCACAATGACAAGCGAGCGGACATTAGGAATTCTTTGCATGGCCCAATTCACGACCTCCTTCAGATCATTCACCTCACTGAACCCAGTAAAGGACGGCCATCCAGAAGATTTTCCAACACCTCGCGAATTATACTGAAGGACATGGTAATTCTCTGAAAGAAGGGGGCTAACAAGCAAGGAGAGTGTGCTTTCAATAATGGGTATGAGCACGCAATGATTCCCGCAGTTCGCATTATCTTCACTCACGGATCGTCCTTCCTTCCTCCAAGCCACGACCAAGGGTGCAGGCAAATAGCAAGCTTATTGCCGCCCTGACTATTCAGAGATTTCCTGGGTGTCCAGAAGTTGGATTCCAAACGAGTCCCGGACGCCAACTCAATCAGAAGGTCTTCAGAATGTATCTCAACGTCTGTCGTATCAGCCATTTCAAATCGCGAGTGTTCCTTGCGCTTTACATGGGGAACGCATTAAGTATCTGTCCCTTTCAAGTTAGGGTGTTACGGCCAATACCGGCCCGACTACTACACGATGCGGCACGTGACATTCTCATTCAACCATGTATCCTGAAGATAACGCACTTTCTTATCTACGGAAAGAATCCGTAGATATCTACAATCGTCTTCATTCCATTGAGGAGGACGTTTCATTTGTGACAGAGGTTCGCGAGGCATATTCGGAGGCGCCGTTGCTACGTTCGTCCATTTCTCCATAGTCAAACTGACACTGACGACTGGTTTCAGCAAATTTGCGATGCGGAGCATGGTACACTAATCCAGACATTGTTGGCAAATTGACCGTTTTACCTGTTACGCTATTGATTAAAAGTCTCTAGTCCACCGATGTTCCGGCCTATTTCAAATCTACGGATGGTCATTTCAACAATTGGAATTTCAATCTTCGTCGTGCTAATATCCATCTTCTCGACCTCTTGTTTGAGCATCATATGTGAGTATTTTGTCAAAGGGGCACTTGGCTTTGGCTGAATCGAATTTGTAGAATGATCTTAATAGACTCCACGCGCTCAGGCAAACGAATGCCTGATGCACTTTCAAAGACGGTTCCTATATGGTGTGCAGTCATTAACCGCGCCTTGCTTATAAGATACCCTGACTTGAAGTCCAATGAATTGTCGCCATGGGATACACATCTCTATACCCCCCCAGCCGTGGTCAGCGTGCAAGAACACCATCAAATCGAACAACGACTGGACAGTTGGGCACAAGCGTTAGCAGTGAACCTACTTTGTCGCTTAGTACAAAAATGACTTTCAACTCACATGACCATTTTATCCAGGCATCCACGTTTTGCCTGCCTAGGCTACCACGCCATCTGCGTCCGGTATGGTTCACACCAGCCACGACAACATTTCCGACGTTCAATCAACTTTCGAAAGAACTAGGCGAATTTATTCCGGTCCTGTGTGTTTCCGCTTCCAAACATGTTGACCAAGGGATAGAACGACGACCCAATGGCTTTTCTTATGTGCAGGGTTCAGGAGATGACCACGAGCTCTGGGGCATGGTAGTTGCCGTCACCACCCCTATCTTTCTAGCAGTCTTATTCATTAATACCAGGGTTTAACCCCGGCGATATTCTGGAAGCACCACGAAGAGCTTCTAGGTGCAAATCGCAGCAAACTTCCAGAAGTTGTCCGCCGTTTAGTACAACAAGAGTCAGCATTGCCTACCGTGAAAGTGGCGCGTCCTACCTCTGTAGAAAGGACTAGAGGCCGTCTCCGTCTCTGTACTATCGCCGACATTTCTCCAACCTCGTTTGATCACAGTAGCAACGACGTCGCTTTCTTGATTCTGACTCTGTCAGATGCGCAAAAAGAAGATACACGCTTGAAAAAGCACATCCCTGTCACCTTTGGTAAAAAGGGACAATCAGATTTTTCGAATCGTGTATTACCAACATCCATCGCCTTCATTCGAGAACACCTATATAAGGGTCGCGATATCTGTGTTGCATGCGAAACAGGAACGGATCTGAGCGTAGGTGTCGTGCTGACCGCCCTCCAGCTCTTTTTTGAAGACGATGGTACACTACGGCAAACTTCCCAAGTAAGCAAGGCTGCCACAAGTTCGTCCATGGTTCTTTTGTCGCACAACTCAATTAACACTACCGTTTTATAGCTAAAGAGTCAGTCCGCACACGGCTCCATTGGATCATCGGGAGTCGACCACAAGCGAACCCTGCGCGATCGACCCTCAAACGTGTGAATGAGTTTCTCTTCAGACCACTAGCACTGCGCAGTGTCTCTCCTTCATGACAATATCATACAAGACATTCAGTGGTCCTACAACTACCCTACCATTGGTGTCTTTGTAATTCAGACACGGTCGAATACACGATCTCGCGCACCTGCCTCCGTTGAGACTTTTGACTCAGAGAAGAAAGCCTTGGCAGTAGGTAAAGCAGTCATTTTTGGTCTGCACAGATGCAGAGATAGACCATGAAGAAGATAAGTGCATGGGGCAGCGTCGCTCTAATGCTCGCCTATTCTCTTAGGAAAACCGACAACTAGTCTAGCGAAATTGCAATAGATACCAGACCAGCTGTTTTCAAGTTGATCATCTCAACAATTGGAATCTTATTGCTCGTGAACCCCGTGCAACGACCCTCAAATATGGAGTAACATTGCGCACTGTCCCTCTACCCTTTATCATACAAGACAGTCAGAGGTCCTAATCATCCAACTACCTTGTCAATTGGTGTCACCGTGACTCCAGACACAGTCGAATACACGATCAGCTTGAATCCAGCCTCGCATCCAGGAGTGTATGTGGATGGTACAACAAAGTACTTTCCCGCTCCCAGAGTTATTTCTGGAGTGGCCACCCCAGCAATACCATCATCATAAGCTCCAGAAGTCGCGACATGACGTTTTTGCGTTAATGAAGACGAGATGTTGCTTTCCAGGTTGGAATATAACGTGACATTCAATGCAATGGCGGAGGATGGTTGGAGAAGTTGCAGCCGGATCCTGTTGTTATTTCCGTCAGATACTACTCAGAATCGGAGTAATCGCACGCACTTCAGCTGAGTAACAGAAGGAACTTCTAATTTGTATACAGGATTCTGAGTGTATTTGTTAAATGATGGAGCACCAGCCGCCGATTGCCCGTCCCTGTGCAAAAATTTGAGTTTCATTAACTCATTGTTGACGTCGAGGGAATACCATGATCCGCGGATAATCCTGCTGTACATTCCAGCACCCTCTTGAGGTATGGGGTTAATATTGAAAGAATGGGAGGATTCGACCTTCAGTGTAAATGGCCCCATATGTTGGGGCTCGAAACTGGATAGCACTAAGGTGTATTCCCCAGCTATACCAAGGTCAGCGTCGAAGACAACTGGAATCAGCCTATTAAACTTACGTGCGATGTATTTCATAACTCTGGCCAAACCATAGCTATATGCACCTGATGAAGCGGCTGTATCCTTCTGCGCAAGCCTGGGCATGGTTTTTGTGTGGTATTTCAACGCAAGAAATATCGAACTCACTCCGATACCCGCTGACCCTGAGACCAGACCATTGCGATGTTCACAGGCAAGTTTTTTCCACTTTGGAGTGTCAAGGTTACTTTGGCTTTCCCCGATTGCTTTACGGGATGCAACACGAGGCGATATTGTGGGTTAGTCATAAAACTTGGATATGTACAATTTCCTCCAGCATTTTTTGACGAAAAGGAGCCTTGTACCTTTGAGTGAAACAGCTTATTTGAATGAAGTAGTTAAATGCAGTGACACGAAGCTCACCTTTTGAGTATATGGAGGGGTCATATGTTCCTTGACCCAGGTTATCTTCATGACGTCGCGTGCATAGACTGTCAAGGTATACCCAACTTCATGGGCGTCACCCTCGTAAGAGACCGAGATGCACAAGATTCCAGATCGTTGCGAAGATGGTATTCTGACCCGATTCTAAATAATCGTGATTGCTTAGTGGGAGAAAGAAATGCACCGATAAATACCAAGACTTGAGAACTGTTGGTGTATGCTCCCTGCTCTCTGATTAACTTTATACTCAACCGTGCCGTCTTTTAAACTTACCCTGGATGAAAGAGATTGCTGGTTGGTCCCCAAGCCCGAACCAAGGAGGAAACCATCTTCTATCTCAACTTGCATGGTGACAAAATCAGAAATTCTTCTTGTATCCTCAACATGCCTTGTTAACAAAACCAGAACTTCAACTTCTGCAGATGCGTCGTTGCAAAACTCTGCCTGCAAATGTGTTGTTCCTAGATATGATAAGGAGAAAGCATTGTCAGAAGTTGCCAAATGCATACTGTTCTCGTCCTCTCCTGTGTTCTTCCACATTCTGTTTGTGTGTGTGTAAGAAACACAAACAGTAGAAAACCTAAAATCATTCATACCCATGCAGAGTCAGTGTGTTTGGCCACGCATTAGGGTTCCAACTGAGATAAATGCCATCAAAAGTATCGAGAACTTCGGACCAAGGTATACTCAATATCCCTGAAGGGTTGTCAACTGGTGTGAGACTGGTGTGAAATCGCTCTACTCACCTAAAGGCTGCTGCTGATCTTTGTCGGTCTGAACCCATGAATCGAGGACATCAAGAATACGACCCTCAGTCGTTTCACGAATGTCTGTAGCTTTGTCAACGGCATCATACGCCGGAGGGAAGAGATGGCTAACCAATGACAGCGTAACTGTGTGAAGGTAGAAGGCAGACATCCCTCCATTGGACGTTTGAACTTCTACCAGTTCCGAGAGTGACCATACATTGACCTGCAATCCTCACTAAAGAATCATAAACCGATTCAAAATCAATACGTACCACTCAAAAATCCTTCACGAATTCTTTCCCAATTCCTCTCTCTCTCGAAATGAGATCTGTGAAGATATATAACACGAAACAAAACAAATTGAAGGAATTCACCTCTTGACATCTACGTATTCTGGTATCCATCCAATGAGTGCACTACTACAGATTAGAAAACGAATAGCAAAAAATACAGTGTACCACTTACTGAAGATCAATACTTGAATTCCTAATAAACATATACTAAGTTATTGCAAGCGAAAGGGTTGAAGCAACGGACGATCCCAAGAAATCATGTCCACCCATTAGCCTCATGTACTGAAGGAGATTAAAAGCTAGACAGCTGAAAATACAAAACACCTACGGCTTTCTCTAAATAACTAGGCCATAGTGTGTCCCTCGTAATCCCGACATCCGTCGATGGCGAGGAAGAAATGATTGTCATGCACATAAGTGTTCCATCGGTAGGATGAAATGGCAACTGGTCATCGATAACTGCGGCCCAATTAAAATGATGTCTGGGCTAAAGACGACGTTTTTTTTACCTATCTGCCTCAGTAGGTCAGTAGAACGATTTCAGCTCAGTTTGAGTAAGTACCCGGCGCCATGAGCCATTGAAGAGAATCCGAACATCATAACGACCTTCTTGGGCGCTCTGAGACGTGTTTTCCCTTGCTTGGCCTGCTGATGGGTCGTGCACAGTTGATTCTGCAAGCTTCAACGAGATGAATTAAGTATGTAAAGAGATGCGAAGTTCCAACGGACCAGTGATCCAAATCTTCGACCATGCTCCAAGCAAACCGATATCGAGGCGCAAAGTGAGCAATCCGTGACAACGTGCTGTAGTATCTCCCATGGAAAAATACGCCGTGGAGGTGAACGGTGTCGACCGAAAGAAGGATTGACAAAAACCGGCCTTCGCCAGATGGGTGATACTTTTTCTTGTTCAACTGATAAGTTTGGCTGTCCATCAGGATCCCTGACAGAAAGGGGATGAATAGGAGAGTCAATAGAATTATTACACTGACATAAAAACCCCTGGGGAGCATTTCACGGAGAAGGGCTCGTCCCAGAGCGGGAACACTCGACCATTCACAAGACTACCCCTTTTCAGGACATATAATTGCTCTTCTAAATCAATATTTCAGGCAAAAAGGAAACTTCAAGAAATCTGTCTTACCCTCAGCAAAGCGGTCGACAGCAATAGGTGTTAAATGCAAACTCGAGCTCGTAGATTGGCTAGATGTCGCAGTCATGGCATTGCGCAATGCGCCAACAAACCTTTTCACCGTCTCCGCCCTTTCCACTGCTTTTGCAGCATTAGCTTTCCATTGTTGTTTCTTCTTGTCAGGTGCAGATCCTGACCGACTGAGGTGTAGGAATGTAGTAGCAGACTCGATGTAAAGTCTAAATGCTTGGTTGTAATCCTTAGTAAATTCAGCTTTTGTCGCCTTTGTAAGGGTTAGCTGCAATCCTTTTCATTAGACATGGTCAAGCCAAATGAGTAAGTAACTCACCTCCGCATCGCGTTCTGATGGCTGGACGGTGGGATGTGTATTCATATTCGGAGTATACCAGTGAACAAGATTCCAGACTGAGAAAATGGTGATGTAATTGACACGTGATGTCATTTAGCATTATCAGATAATCATATCGATATTCGATCCAAAAACAAGGTTGAATTACAAGATGGCAACGATACAACTCTCCAAGTCTTTCGACGTCCTTAAGAAGCATCCTGGGACCCTTCTACTTCTTTATTTCCTTGGGAGGAAAGTACTCCGGAATGAGCGACCTTTATCCGTTCCGCGTTAATTACAAAAAACCCTTCATCAAGAACAACTCACGAATAAACCTCCTTATCCTTGTTGCCCCAAACTACAAAGATTACCCTTTCAATCTAAAAGACATACGTCATCGGTTTTCCAGAAAGTTGATAGAGGGCGCCACACCTTACTCCCTTGTTCAGATTCCAGGAATGTTCTTGTCGTACCCAAGGCGATGCGAGTGGCATCTTCAACCGGGTATCGGTATATTCCTGTCGAAATGGATGGGAAGGCCTGTCAAAGACAATTGATTATAAATAAAGACAACCTTGTTAGGAAACTAAAGGACAGACGATGTGCCTCAGCTCATTCTTAGCCGCGAGGTCCAGACTTTGTTGGTAGCAAGAGGAAAGTTGCTGTGCCTTTTCTTCTTTGAATACTGCAGAGTAGATGGGACCAACTGTATGGATAATATGACGTCTACAGTATTGATAAATTAGTCTTGCTTGAACAAGTAAGGGAAGGAATTTGGTACTCACGCAGGGAGATCATAGCCTTTAGTTATCTTCGCCTCGCCTGTCTCGCACCCATTGAGCGTACGACCTAAAATAAGGAGAATTAGATTCTATAAAAGTTTTTTAGACGGATGTTGCACACATTCATCCAAAAGTTTAGTCCCAGCACCAGCGTGAATGGCCCCATCAACTAAAAACGAATGAGTTCTGTCCGGTACAACTCAGGTAGTTGAAAGGTTCGATACCTCCTCCCCCACCTGGTTAAAACAGAAAAAGTTCGATAAGCTGTCACCATCCAAATGAATTGCAAGATTCCTACACCGTACCTAGCAAACTGTGATTGGCAGCATTCACAATCGCGTCCACATCCAATTTTACGATATCACATTGACTGTTGAGCAACATCTAAGTACTCAGCGATCACACAGTCTACAGATGAAATCGCGCTCACATTAATGACACCCGATCTAGTAGCCCAACATTTGGCTTATACCTGACCGTCGTTTCTGGGGGCGTCTTCAGCTCACCCGACTCATACAGCTCTTGGACCGTTCTGATATCTGAAAGACGAATGCTTTGTCTCTCTTCCTCTTCATCTTCGGATGATGGCGATGACGACCGTGAACGTTCAACTTCTTCGGTAGAAACCATAGGTCTACGCCAGAACCTGCAGGATGAAGGTGGCAGTGAGAGTATTAAGAAAACCGAATTTGTGTCTAAATGAGGAAAGATCACCGGTACCGGGACACCGATTTCGAATTGGATTGCGAGGCGCCCATTAGATTGACACAATTTGGGACAAAGAAAAGGGGTGATGAAAATGATTTCTGGACGATACTAACAGAGTTGTTAAGCGCCCGTACTCGTACACCTCAGCCGCATAGATCCAACTTGGGATACTGGCAAATTAACAAACAAAAAAAATCAATTAATTCTTTACAGAGCGTGGTCTAAAGAGAATAAATGGCAAACTGGGTACACACGAAAGCAATGACGTTGCGTGATACTAGCTACAAGTATTTTACATAGGAATACAAATGCGAACAATGATGTAGATTAGCGCTCCGGCGCTGCGAATGCAATTGCAGAAGGAAAACATGCCAGTCACGGCGTGTTTTCTCCAACGAGTATTTAGAACTCTGGAATATTGCCTATTGAATATTGAGGTTTGATACCATACATGGATATTCTAAAGTAGTGTTGCCGGCGAGTTGAGTAACTTGAGTCAAACTCGCTGTAAAAGGGGAACCGTCAAATTCCGGACTCCGACTGCCGATACCATCATTCCCCACGCTATGGTTAGGTTTTCCATTCTAGGCCATCAATAACTGGCGCTGCGCGTGGCAAGTACGAGTCCGTGATTGGTCTGAGTTTACAAACGAGAAGTTAGAACATTCTATATTTCATTTACTCAAAGTTTATACAGTAATACAAAAAGCAGCCCTAAATTTGAGCAGAGTTATGGATGAATCACAGTGGCAGTGCAGTTTTTGTCCTAAGTATACTAGGCTACATTTTCGAAGGGACATCAGACAGGTAATGACCTCTGCTGGTGAAAACTGTTGAAAGCAGCGGGGTTGCCTGCATAGCACAGCAGCAGAGACCGCACTGAAGTAACAACTCACCTGTTGAGGTGCAGCTAGTAAAGCGACTGACTAAGTTGTATATGATATTGGGTAGACATAGGGAACTGCACGGGTAACCCGGGGGTATTTCAGAGAAACCCGTACCCGTACCCGCGGAAACCCATACCCGTGTGTACGGGTATGGGTTTTGTATGGGTACGGGTCCGGGTTTTGTATTTAAATATGTATATACCTATAATAATATTGAAATATATTATTTACTACTAATAAAAATCAACGATACCATCGAAAACGAGCGTACGAGCTCGTTTTCGAGGGTGGAGGGGGTGGTGATGGTGCCAAGGAGCAACCACCCTCGAAAACGAG
>Ga0307514_10001204_pt1 | contig 34509 bp, 30 predicted proteins | sample 16_EM_MG_FD_203088 | JGI IMG/M metagenome (GOLD analysis project Ga0307514, IMG submission 203088) | Populus trichocarpa ectomycorrhiza microbial communities from riparian zone in the Pacific Northwest, United States - 16_EM | ecosystem: Host-associated > Plants > Roots > Unclassified | place... | reverse complement strand
TCTCGCTTGCCTCCTTCTCTTCTTCCTCCCCCTCTCCCACCGAGCACTACCAATCTTCACAAACACCATGAGCCCTGCCACGACCAGGACAATCATGGCTGCCACCGTCGGCACAATAACAGGCTTATTCCCCTGGTCCTCATTGCCATACGGACACTCCTGGTCTGCACCCCAATCCCCACCTCGAACCCAACAAGCCCTATGCCCCAGGCTTTGAAAATCCACCCAGATTCGCTCTAACCCACCACTTCCATCCCCCCTCCTCACTACGTCTAACCCCTCCCCCCCGCGGGATTTCCGTGGCGCCTGGGTCGAGAAGGTAGTAAGTGTATCATTCACTGCTCTCCACAAGTACCTATTCTCTAGCGCACTCCTCGGAACATCAAACCCCGCCCGCTTCGGGCACAGCTTCCTCGCATCAAAATAACTTCCCTCCCTATCCCCCACCGCCCATTTATACGGGCGATCGTCAACCCTACATGCTGCTCTATAATGCTCACTACAATCCGCTACAACCCACCGCCCAGTATTTGTATCCATGGCGGCGCAGCGGAAGAGATCTATTTCTTTTTCTGTTAGGTTAGCGGGTGGAGGCGAGGGTTGGCCGGGGGCCCAGGACCAGATGGTGCCTTTGATTAGGGTGAAGTAGCCCATGAGTGGGTTGGCGGGGTCGAGGGAGGAGGAGTTTGTCGAGTTAATAGATGTGTTGCTTGGGGTCGTGACGACAGCAGTATTAACCACCGGTGAATACCCGCACTCCACCGCCCCCAGCATTGCCTCACTTGTCCACCTATCTTTTTTCGTATCCACCATCCCCACCCAACTGTTATTGACATCCGATACGCTTGTCTTCTCCGGATCAAAAATGCACTTTGCCTTATCTCTCTCCGTATACGGCCACCCAATCTGCTCGTTCCCGAAAAAATAACCCCCATCTCCTCCCTTATCAAACCCCTCCACCCACACATCCCCAAACCCCAACAACAACCTCTCCCCCTTTTCAAAGCACAAATACCCCTCGCTAGGCCATGCATCCACGCTCCTCAATCCTCCACCCCTCCTCGTCTGCACAGAAAAATATCGCGCCTCATCGTCCCCCTCATCACCTCCGTACAGCCATGTAACGTTTAAATCCTCTCTGTCCTTGTGTAGGTCGAGGGGGGTATATATTTTACTCGGGAAGCCTCTCGATGCGGACCATATTGGGGTGGGAGGCTTACTCCCCCCGTCCGCATCTCCCCCAATATTAATATCAGGGTATAGGTTAAACACCAACACCACCACGCTCGCCAACGTATTAAACTCTGTCTTCTCTATCCAGTCGTTCCAGAAACTCCACTGCCAATCAAGGTTATTCCTTAACGCATCATCGCATACTATCTGGTTTCCTTGGGCATCCCGAGTGGGGAGAGTGCTCGTCGGGCATAAACCCCATCCCCCAGTCCAGTAGAGGTCGATTATAAACCTGCGATACCCAAAGGCGAGAAGGTCGCTGAGGCAGGTTGATTTCGAGGTTGTATACTTCCCGTCGGAGAAACATGCACGGGTAAGTGAGATGCTCGGGGTGGGCTTGAAGTTGATGGGGATGTCTTGTGCGACGTCACGGGTGCTCTATTTCGCCCAAACAACAAAAAAGTCAGAGAAAGCCTTGCCTTTTTTTTTTTGGCAACTTTTTGTGAGGTAATGGGGGAATTGGGGAACAAACAAGCAATATTGTCTCCCACGAAGGATCCACCTTGTCGATAATGACATCTGGGATATAGTGTGCCGACATCCTGAGCTTCTACCGTCGAGGCCCTAGATCCTATCACGCATGCATTGGCTCCAACAGCTTCGTTCTGATCCACTTTCTTCGGGCATAGATAGGCAAGACACACACTGCAGGCGCACGGGTGTGTGGGCGTGAGGTGTTATTTAGCTATATAAAAGGCTTCCGCTCCGAAGCGGGTTGCCGGGGCTGACTTCCGGGATCTTGGCATGGAATTTCTAGAACGGCGCCGCAAGCCGGCCGCATTTCCTAGATTCACAGACCACGTATATAAAAATGTATCAATCATTGCAAACAATTCTGCTAGCATGCATCACAATATATCAGGTAGTCCATACATAAACAGAAGAATCGGGTACAGGAAATAAGAAAACCCAAGCCAACATAAAGCATATCATGACATTACTTCTTTTATCGAACCGATTGGTGCATAGATATAATAATGAATTAACCCCCCCATCCCGCCTAATTGATAAAAGTCCTCCCTTACTATACGGCCATATAATCTAAGCAACAGACACGCCTCTCTTCTAAACCCCGGGAATTCTTTTCAAAGCACCTCGCCTAACCATCCTCAACCTTGGGCCTCAAGTCCCTCTGGGAGGAAGCATGGGATAACGCAGGCTTCTCGCTTGGGGCCGCAGCGGCGGCAGGGGCATCACCATCGCTCTTTGCCTTTTTCTGCTTTGGCTTCTTGATCTATCACAGTTCATTAGCTTCATTAGCAACAACTTCCAGGTGATTGTGCCACGGCGGTTTCAGATCCCATACCTTATGCCATGCCCACACCGGTCTAAATGAATCAAAGAACCCCACATCCTCAAACAAATTCGGATACAACCACAGCCCCGGCGACAGCGCAAAGTAGGTAATACAAAAGAGAATCAGCCTAAAAATGGCCATCAAAAAGAACAACCCCAAGAGTCCCAACGCACCCATACTCAAATACCAGACCCCCAACCTCATTATCGGTGGCCAAAGTGGGAACATGACAATTGCAAGCAGTACAATCAGCACCCCAATCGCCATAAGCGTGTTCTTCCACTGCGGGCCCTCGTAGAGCCAAGTGTAGTATAGATCATCCCGGATCTCTTGCTGCTGCTCGATTTTTACTGTCCAAAGACCTTTGATCCGCTTCGTTGGCTTCCCCGCTGCACCGCCATGGGAGTGCCCATGGTCATCGTCGGCGCTGGCAGGGTCAGCCTTGGAAACACGGAGGGCAAGGAGGTTAAGTGGCATGAGACGAAAAGCATCTTCGGCTTGGGCGCGGTTGGTGACGGGGGGCATGATGGGGTTTTTTCCCTGGGCGGCGGCGTAGGCGGGGGATTGAAGGGCACGGATGGCACGTTTCACTATGTGGGGTGGAGTGTTATCTGAGGAGGCCCTACGGAGGGAGGGAGGGATATGCCTTGCACCTACCCTTGAAAAGGTCTTTCCGCTGGCCGTTGAGAATACATGTTCGCATCTTAAGATCCTGAGATTTAAGAAATTTGGCAACTGCCAGAGCTGCCAGTGTAGGCTGGGGATTTCCCTGTTGTACTGGGGCTGCCATCTTTGACGGGTTTCCTCCTACTAGAGCTTGTCAGGAGTCAAGTTTTGGCGTTAAGGCATGGACTGCATATGAATAAACTCTCCAACCTTCAAAAACAAGGCAACAGGATTGCCTGTCCTGTGCTGCTCAGTGTGCGGTGCCCCTAATTTGGCAAATGGACAAAGGTTGAAAGGATAGTGATCTTTGGGGGGGGGTCGTGTTTGCCAGCCGTAGGGCAAATAAAAAATGTGTAACTGGTTTTAAAGGTACCTGGCTAGGTTGGGTTGGGTCGAATCTATTTAGGTGTCGAGAGGACACATACGATGGATCACCTTCTTTGGCACGACATGTACGCTGTAGTCATTGAATATCTGGGCATGGTAGGCACAATAATGCTTATGACGACATGACGTATGACGATGTTTGGAGTAGGTATATGGAGAATATATATTCATCCCGAATGTGTAAAAGTACTTGACCAAGTACCATCCGCCGCTCCAATACTCCCATATCACCAAAAACAATCAAACTAAAACAGCACCCGTTATCACCAGGCAACCTGCTGCTGGCTCTAGCCCTAGGCCCCATGGCCATCTCTTCACCGCAAGCTAAGTATACACCCCCACCGCTTCATCGATAAAATTAAGAATAAGAACAACACATAAAAAGTGCCAGAGTATGTAGGTATAGTGATACAGAGGATTAACCTCGAAGAAAAGAAAAAGAGACGCTTTGACCAACAACACCCACAAGGAAAGATATAGGAAAAGCGCCCATGCATGCTAGTGCAACGAAATCTGCAAAGTGGAAAATGACAACCCACACAAAAGAAAACAACACGAAGAAAGTAAAGGGAATAAAAAACAGATCCAGCACCCACTCGCCAGCAGAAACGAAGATATGGCCCCAAAGGCCTTGTTTAGATGCCAATGCTGAAAGAAATATGAATGGCTATCCAGAGATGATACACCAGTCCAAAAGATAATGCGCTCCTTCCTCCTACACTCCTTAAACTATGTATTCTCACATGTTGTCCGGCTTTCTAAATGCCTGAAATGAGCGCCTATTGCCAAGAATTGGATCATTGATTGCAAGTGTCGGAGCCAAGCCATTGCTCACTACCCGTTTGTCCGTCGTTCCTTGATGTATACTCTTTCGCCGAGAGTTGAGCACATTGTATCCCTCTGGTGGCAGCTCTGGCAGTGGAATTTGCGGAGGTGGAAATGCTGGGGGTCCGATTCCATAATCTGGCCTGTTTCCCAAAGCCGTCATTGATCGTCTTTGTAGGTTTTTTGGCTCCGATAATGATAGTGAATTATTGTGTGGCAAAGTGCTGGTAGATTTTGGTACTTCCAAGGGCGGGCGTGAATCTACCATTGATGTTGGGCGTGCACGCCCATAGGTAGACGAATACGACCTTTGCCCAATGGTAAATTCTGGTCTAAATTGTGGTTTTGCACAGGTTGCGGAGCTTCGTCGCACGGCTGGTCTTGCCCCGGTACTCTCCACTGAATTGCTGCTATACACGGAGTTGCGTTTCGATGTGGGTGAAGTTGGTGATGGCATGTGTACTTTCCACCCTGGAGAGGGGACAGGAACTCGTACTGAGGAGTAGAATGAGGGGGAGCATGGAGAAGGTGCTCGGGTGGGCATTCGCTCAATAGAGCGTCGTGGAGAGGCAGGTACATTACTCCTCAACTCCGTCGACGATCTCGAATACGGTGCAACACCTGGGGCGCCAGATCTTCTTCGGGTACTCCCAGCCTGACCCGATGGTCTTTCTGGGCTGGTCTCGGGTGAAGTTCCGTGGACTGTGCCTCTTCCGTTGGAACTCATGGACATATGAGATCTACTCCCTCGAAGATGGTTGAGTGTGACCTGCTCCGAAGAAACGGCTGTAGTAATCGACGTCCCTGTGTCGAGGGATGGCCGAGAGTTCCTAGAGTACCGAGAAAACCGATGCGAAGTATCCACGTCAAAGATATCATCTTCCTCACGGTCACGCCTAATACTAATCCTGCGAGACAGAGTCCGAGGCACACGCTGCTCCGGTTCTTCTTCATTCTCTTCGATATATGTCCCAGCTAACTTGGCTGCCTCCACTCTAATACACCCCATCCACAAGTCCATCTCTTTAGCCGTATCAAAAACGAGCAAAAATGAAACAGCAACATGTTTCGTAGAGCTCTTCCAGGGAAGTTTAATTTTCCCTTTCTTATTATCCTCCATAATAGGTGAGCCATCAGCATTTGCACTTTGTGAGACCTGCAGGACGTATGGCCTTCCAGGTATTATATCGCTAGCGAATGCAACAGACGTTGCAGTTAGCTGCAGGATCTTCTCTGGTATCCTATCAACTGCACCCTCTCCACTATACTGTAGCAACATGCTAGGCACCAAAAGGAACATCTTCTGCGTCCACTCCATTTCAACTCTTGAGTAAGATCTTGCTCTCTGCGCCAGCCTCGAGCCACCTTTCTTTTCCCGGTTTTTTTGCTCCAAATTTCGTCGTAAGATCGTATCTGATGAAGTCGTAAGTGCAGCCAGCGCAGCAGCCTTAATAGCCTGTGGATAGGCCACGAACAATGGGGGGGCATCATGTGAATTTTTCGACGGGCTTGGGGTGATTGACTTCGTAGGCGATAATAGTTGGCTTGAGAGCGTTACTGACGTATGACCATGATTCACTTCGAGATTTTGCAGTTGCGGAAGCGATTGACGCTTGCCTCCAAGCCGTGAAAAAAACGACTTGAAACCAGTACCCTTCTCTTTCGGTGAAGGGTAATCAGTCCTCTCGTCCATGGACGGACGAGGGGTTGTAGTAGAAAACGAATTTCTACCAGTCATGATAATTTGCTGAGCATTGTCGCTTCCTTTCATGCCTCCGAAAAGAAGAAGGAGAAAGGTGACGGATAGCACCAGCGAAGGGCAGGAGGGTAAGGCACGATCAAATGTCAAAGCCAGGTCCTGAGTTGGCTAGGATGAAGGAAACAGCTTGAGGAACATGGATTAACCAGTCGACCAGCCTGGGAAAGGGGGTGTGATAGAGTCGGCCGATTCTGTTGGAACAGCGGGATGAGGCTCCCTTACAACGACGTGACAGGAGTGTTTATCCCACTGATCCCTGTTGTACACCAATAGTGTGCAGCGTGGAAAACAAGGAATACCGTTACTGGTTCTCAACGCAGGTAGCCAGGAAATTTGACAGGGAAACAAAAGTTCGCTCTCTGTCATTGTTTCTCTCAAGATGAAAGTATGCGATATCACCATGAAGCTCACGCACATCTTCATGCCATCCCTGAAGACGGCCAATGCGTCGACATCCAGACCCAAACCTCTGGTCTGTGAAACGCTTTGCCGGTTTCCTTCCTGGGTCTGTATGTCTCGGAAGGGCATGTCTAAACACAGATGCTTTAGCCCTAGACATCCACCCTTGGCTTAATTGACATCCCGCGCTATCGAGCGAAACTATCCCTTGCGTGCCTGGATTATACCCTTTTGGTCTCCATTGAGGCAGGGGCTGGGATACCCTTGTTCGGTAATGCCAGGGCTCATCTCAACAACGACGAGTGCAAATGTGCAGTGCATCCTATTTTTACCAGCGGAAAGGCACGTTTCCTAGGTATCGTGGCTTGTTCAATCTCGCCATTGCCAAAACCCCCAAACCTTGCCCTCTCACCTAAAATAGAAGGGGCATTGTGTTGAAGAAATTGGTATCATAATCCCGAAGAGTGTTAGATTGCATGTCGAGTAGTGTGTGTATGCTAGAGATAATTCAGTTGACCAGTTCAACGCCCAGCTGAAACGAAGAGTCCCAACCGAGCACGGCCTTCTCTCGTTTCGAGTTGTCTGGGGCCGGACGCTACGTTTCAGCACTCCATCACACCCCTATACCAGATGTTGTATTAGTACCCCATATCTATCCCCATCGCTGGTACCCAACACGAACACAGATTCCACCCATTCTGCCTCCAAGGCATCAAACTCGATTCCGACTCAATCCATGAATCGTGGTGAGAAAGCTATCTTCCCCGCCTGAAACACCTCGACCCGCATGTAGTAGGTGCCAGTAAGCTATACTTGCCCCTCACTTGCGGGGCGATCACAATCGATGCGCAATTCCGGGTATGAATCTGTGCAAAAAATCATTCCCGACAGAGACTGTCCGCATTCCAGACCGCGAGTGCCATAGTCCGTGCCTTATCACGGGCTATTGAACGGAGATTTGGGACGGCAATGGTATGTCTAAGGAGCTGAAGTCCTCAGTTGATGAACATATCTTCACTCTTGTGGCATGTGCCTATGCTGAGAGCTGTAGTGTATAATGCCTCTTCAAGGATTCTCCGCCATGTGCCCAAGTCAAGTCTACTATGTTACCCTCAACCCTAATTTTCCATTTGCCCAGCAAACTCCTTTCTACCCCATGCTGGTGAGGCCGTGGGGATTCCCTGGTCACGAGTCAGCCTGTTGGCAACGACATGGGGTTGAACTTACTCGGAGTTTGTTTGACAAAGTCTCAGTATCCGTACTAGTGTCGCTCTTGTTATACGCCACGCCCGTAGGGTGGCACCGTAGTCTGGCAGTGGCTAATTAGCCCTAGTACGGTTGCCCGCTGAACGATTTCCGCAACAGGCAGTCTGTTTACCACAAACACAAACACGCCTTTGCGATGACGTAAGGAACCCGACGGGGCAACCAGCCTAACAAATGGAAAGGAACCGAATTTCCTCGAATTGTCATTTCATACGTATATTCTGCTGTAGATTCATTGCCTGAGAGATATTCATTTTCGCCCCAACTGCGTGTCGAACCACCAACTCGCCCGATCCAATACCGAGAGACGCAGACACAAACAAACAAAAGAGAGCAAACTGCAGGGGCAAACACCACAATGAAAACGACTATCGAAGACTTCAGGAATCATGGGGCATGCAAATTGTGGGGTATAACAAACAGTGCCGACGGTGTGGTAGGGAAAGGGAGAGGGGAAGAAGCAAACAGTGGAAAGGAAAAACGACATCAACAACAACATATAACACCGTATACTTTTTTTTCCATCCTCCGGATCCTAAAAACCCTAAAACCCTAGAACTCAATCCCGTACCAACTAATTCCTCCTCGGATTACCCTCTCCTATCGTGAATAAAGTATCGAACCAAGCGTACACCACGTTATATTTCGGAAAGTCATAATTGATGGTTGATGAGACTGGAACATGGAACATGGGATCAAAATCAATTGGAAAAAATGGCATAAATCAATTCTCTCTTCTCTGAGGTCGATCACAGGATTTAATGAAGTTTCGGCTTCCTCCAGAAATATTGCTTGATATGGGGTTAGCTCCCTCCTAGGAAAAAGAAAGTTCACCAACAAAGAAAAGGCCTACCTTATGGGTCTTACGACAAGCCCTCAGTCCTGGCTTTCGCAAACCCTGCTCTACTGCATTCCTTCGCTCTTCGTCTCTATCTTTCTCAGATATGTAATAATATTCACTTTCAAGTGGTTTACCAGCTGCGTCCTTCCCACTTCGACGGATCTCACCGATCCATGCAACGGAAGTCAAAACCCCAATCAACGATTCCCGAGTGATGGTGTTTGAAATCGAAGGTGGAAGGTTTGCTAGAATCTCCGATACTGGGGTTGAAGAGACACGAGCAAAGGCCAGTTGGTTACTCAAATGACTGACAAGAGAACTGGACTTTGATGGACTGAGGCTGTTATCTCTTGACTGGACTGCTGGAGGTGAACTTGACTTCAAGGGAACACGATCCCGTTTCCTGGAAGAAGCCTTTCTTGGACTAGAATTTCCAGTTGGGATGGGTGGTGGTGGCAAAGGTGGAAGATCAGACTGGGGACAAAAGCTGAATAGAAAATTGGAATCCGAAACGTTCTCATCTTCATCAGATTCCAAATCCAACTCGCTGAGTTCACTCTCGGACTGGTTATCATCTTCGGATTTCTTCAGGGGTGGTTCCTTACGCTTTGCTGGTGGGAGCTTTGGGAGCTCTGGTTGGTCATCATGCTCCTCTTCCTCCGGCTCATCCTCATAGACCGTCACCATGGATTCTGACAGCAGTGGCTCTCTCTTTACAATGGGCGCGTTAGCCTTGGGCTGTGGGCAAGGTGAAGGCGGAGGTGAAAAGTCCTGACTAAGATCTTTACCCACAAAAACCCTAGGAGACCTTGACGAATGTTCTTCAGTTTCCTCCCAAGATGAACTAGGTAGCGGAAATGTTGTGGTCGTAGCAGTGGATGCTTCCCGTGCACTCCTCGGCCATTTCACCAAAACTCTTGAATCCATGATATCCAAGATTATATCCGCGTCCACAGTCTGAGAGCTGAATTTATCACATTGCCGAAGTTCGAACACATGTCCATCGCAATGGATCTTGGCCCCATTCGCTCCCAAGCACTCAATCAGCATTATGGGCTTCGGAGAGCCATGCCCGTAAACAATTTTTACATGTTGCCGTGATACATGTCGGTTGAATGACAGTTGGTAGTGTGTGCTATTGCTTGATCTCCCCAGCAGAATCGGCTCCCCACTATCCGGCACCAATATCTCAGGCAGTGCTCCTAATGGAGCACGCTCAGAGACTGTCGAATGACTCCTTTGAAGAACTGGTCGACGAGGGATAAACGGGGATGTCCGGCAGGTCTGATGTACGGGGCGGGGGGGGGAGGATGTGAGACTCAGGGATGATGTGGGTAAAGGTGAGGGGTATCGCTGCTGGATGTCATGCTGTAATGGGGAAGACCTGTGTACAAGTCTTTTCTTCGGCCTTGGTGGAGAGGAGTCGAAGTCCGGCTCAAATGGTGCACCCAAACTAGGTGCCGATCTTTTCGCACCACCTAATCCATTCTTTACTTCCCGTACTGGAGGTGAGGACTCCATGGTGTGATGGATGTTTTTGTGCTGTTGGGATCTTGCTTGATATGGGTGTGCAAGGTGGTGGTGGGTGAGAGGTCGTTGTCAAGGACGCGTAAAGTACTTGCTTAGAGTGCCTGCAGCAACTTGGCCGTGCACCCTATCAAGTCCATTTTGGAGTGTCAGAGGAGAGCGATGAGTGGCTAAGGAATTGTGATTTTACCTGAATGATAGGAAATGAAGTAGAGCGAGTATGCAAAACACTAAGGAGAGACGTGAACGAACAAGAGAGGGCAGGTGGGAAAAACTTGAAGAATGCCCGGGTAACCTCCTGTTGAACCGCTGAAGCGTAACACTTGAGCACTGAACAATTCACTATCCCGACAGCTTGCTCGATTTCGTACTCCGCTAGTTTAACACTGGCATGGCTTGCGAGGGGAAGAATTTTGCAATGTGCCGGTGTGGTGGAGGTGGAGGTGGTATGGGATGCTGCTGTGCAGTGAGGAGTGAGAATTGGAAGGACTAGACAGACTACAACAATCTTCTCAGGTGTTGGAAGTTTTGCAGTGTGTAGTGAGGGGGCTGGGAATGAAGCGGCGGAAGGGATACCGCCCAGCAACAAGGGCCTGCAAGCACCTCCACCCTGAGGTATTAGGTGTAAACAAGAGCTACTTTCGCAGGCATCCCGTATGTTTGCGCCAGTGCCCTCGAAAACCAGCAGTCCTTCAGTACGCCCGATCAGCAGTTGCCAGGAAAGCCCCAGCAGCTCAGGCTCCTGCGTGCGTGATGTGATACTACGGGTTTCCGCGATTAAGAAAAAACCCGAGCAGTGGTAAGTGGGCAGGTAATTGCTGACCTGAGTGAATGGCAGGTCTGGCTAGCTACATAATTTGGGCCGACTACCTTTTGATTGGCCCTATACTGTAGGCCCTGGCCGGGCTGCGGCCGACGCTCTGCGATCCTCCTAGCATGATAGAAGTGCAGGTCTTGTGCATGAAAATTCAAGTTAAGTGAGCGCAAGTGGAGTATGAGTATCTCGGCTTCATGAATGGTGTTTTTCGTTCGCCTTGTGCCTTCCCCTTTCATGTGCCGATGATAGCTCAGGTTTAAGGGCTTACCTGTGAGGAGTTTGGCCCCTGTGCCCCACCAGGGTAGCTTTTGGCACAGTAATCACGAGTACTTATCCCCGGCTCTGACCTGGCCGCGGGCTTTCAAGTTCTGTTCTTTCACGCACTCCGCCGAGGGTTCTTGATCAAACCCTAAGCCGTCTCCCGCAAGAGATCATAACCAATACTCCTATCACGGCTACTATCTATTCTTCATGAAAGCTGAGATCTTCAACCAACCCTGGCCTAGCCGTTGGCAGGGGCGCGAGGCGGGGATAGGTGGTCTTGGGGGCTGGTGTTTTTTACACGTCTTCAGAACCGGCGTTCTCCTTGTCTCCTCAACTGCAGCCAAGTGATTGGGTTTTGCCCGGTCCGCAGGATTTTATTCACAGAGCAGGGAGGGAGGAGGGGGACTGCAGTAACACAGCGCTATGCCTCTGTGAAAGTCAGCGCCAGTAAATAAGACAGTAAACAAGGACCCGAGAACATCCGGTATCCCTATTCACCATTGTGAAAGGTACTCAACACTGGAATGGAACTTGGTGAGTCCGAACAAACCCATTTCCTCCTTGCATGTAGGTATTCGGTCACTGTGCACAGATATTGCATTATGCAGGCACAATTTCTATCAAAACGCGTGCTCGGTTATGAAGCTGAAAGTCGCGTCTTCCGTGCGCGTTGCATCGGGTGGAAAACACGCGTAAAGTGGTTTCCTTAAAAGGCCAAGCGCAGACCTCCAGCACGCTTATGCACGTGCCGCGATTTCAATTTAGGGTTCTACGATAATTAGGGTTTGGCTCAGGTGCCATGCAGGGTTATGACATGTCAACCTCACCTTAGGGTATCTTGATATAACTAGTAGAGAGAAAATGGCGTATTGGCCTGGCGAGGTATAGGATTGGATGAAGCGACAGCCGCGGCGAAGTCACCATGCAGATGCTAATGTACCTCCTAGTCGAGGCTTGCAGTTGCCATGGTGCAGTATCATTCCGTAAACATGTTTCCTACAGTTTATCATTATGAATTCAAGAGTAAGGCTATACTATTGCTTTAGACATTACAAGAGTTGGAAAGTGTGATGATCTAATATATATAAGTAACACCAATCCATAATGAAATCCAAGATCTCAAACTGTCCAGACGCCATGGCCAATGGAAGAAGTAAATATGAGGGGCTTTTCCTACGCCATAAAATCACTTGATTTGCTACCGGCTGGAAACCGCTTGGGGGGTGTTGAACAACTCTTGGAGTGCTTCCCCTTCCTGAGGCGTGACGCTCATCTCTAATATACTGTAAGCGTACTCCCGAACATCCTCCTCAATACCCGCCTCTTGTAGTAACCCCTGTGAGAAAGCTAACCTCGTCATTGCAACAAGGTGTTTGTGTGTAGCCCCGCCCGAAAGTTTCGTGCCCAATGGAACTCCTGGGTGTGTGATTATGATTCCGTGGAGCAGTCGAACCGCGATATTGACCAATTCGACACTACAAACAACACTCTCGTTAGTACAAAAGCAAATAACTATCAAGGGTCCTGGGCAGTATAGCTACGCATAAAGGAAAAAGGGATAATACGTACCTGCTTCTCACATCTCCCTTGTAGTCATAGACATCGTCCAACTCATCCGATATCCTTCTAACAAGCCTCGAGAGTGCTGAATTATGACTTATAATCAGGTTACTTCCTCTCTCTGTCCCAGTCAGACATCCAAGAAAGTGTATCACTTCTTTCCGGAGCTGCACAATCTTCGAGCGGTGACTGCCTGGTTCCTCTGCACTGACGTCAGGGACCTCAACGAGAAGCCGTGTGACCACATCCAAAATATGTGACTCATTCTGCTGTTGCTGCACTTCACTGCTTAATTGTGGTCCAAAGGAATCCCCAAAAACACTTGTGCAAAGCATTGAAACGAAACGTTGGATATCTTGCAGTGGCTGGGCAGCATTGAGCAGTATGAAAGGAAAATCCACTCGTATAAGTTTCCAGAATCTAATATTGTAAGCTCCAGTACATCACCCAGGATTCAAATTGAAGAGGCTTGTATACCGTCGGAGTAAAGTTTCTTCGGCCATTGTGCCAAGAGCTATTGATTCCAGTAGAATGAGACATTTATTCGTATCTATCTCAGGTACAAGTTTTCTCTCTGTTCGGCTAATCCTTGGCATCGCGTTCATGTCGATGGTAAGTTGTATGAGATTAACTGCTTCGTCAAGCAATGTTGCACATGTATTGCCAGGATCCCACATGACCACAAAACTCAGCAAATCGAGGATGAAGTGAAATGGCTCCCACTACAGGACAAGAAAATCAGTATTATTCTATAAATCAGCTGAAAAACTTAAACTGACAAACCGATCATGCATGATACCCTGCCATACTGAAAGGAGGGACTTGCACACAATAACTGGAAACTCTGCCTTTGAAGAGGTAACCCTGAGTGTAGTAATCTTATCGATAAATAAAGATGAGAGTGTAGTGTCAGGGGACGATGGAAGGGTATATTTTGAAAGTGCTTCCAAAGTGCGGATATTCCCTTGCCCCGACCTGTGCGTTGCCAGTGCTTCGAATAACTTCAAAGATGTTAGTTAGTTATACTCAAGGTATATTGAGCCTCACATACATCGAATCGGTTGTCATCACACCAAAGCCTTTGCAAAATTTCCTCATCTACCGAAAGGAGATTCCTGCTGCTTTCAGCGGCTGGTGTTCTCCGTGGTTGGGAAAGCGGAAGAGATCTAAGTGGGGATTCTAGTGGTTGTCTCTTCCGTTTCTTTGACGGAGTCATCGTCTTGGACTTGAATTTAGGACTCGTCATAACAATGTCATCATCATCAAATCCATCCCTATGCGGCAGAGGTTTCTTTTTCTTTGGTGTGGCTATAGGTGACCCCTGGCCATACCCTCTGCTTGTGTCATCGCCCGCCGTGCCACTTCTTTCCAGAGTTTTGTTCTTCCGTATCACCTCCTCAAAGTCATTTGACAGGAACATATTCCGTGTTCTAAGCTTTTCTGCCTCTTCCCTTGCCACTCGTAACTCTTGTTCAAACCTTTCCCGCTCTTCTTTTTGGATTGCATGCAGCTGCTGCAATTGCCTTTCATGTTCACGCGCAGCTTTATCAACTCTGTTTCGAACAATAGCAACTTCTCCAGCTTTGGCTAGGGCCTTGGACTCAGCAGTCTGATGGGCTTGGTGGAGGTAATTGAGTTTCTCCTCGAGCTGGCGAGTGGAGAGGATGGCCATTAGCACCCTCACCATACCAAATATCTGTTTTATTAAAACATACCTCCGTAATCTTTGCCTGAAGCTCCTGTTCTCGTGCAAAACCCCCCTGGTGCTGCTGCTGATATTCCATGGCGGCCCATTGTCTATCATTAACGGAAGCCATAGATACGGCTACCCCACCTCCATGATTCGCTGCTCCTAATAGCTCATCTAGATCATTGGCATCGTATTCCATGCCATCAAAATTTTCATCATCCTGTGCAGCGATACCGTGTTGTACCTGTTGATGGTGGGGATAGGCGTTTTCCTGGTGCGGTACCCGTGGCCCAGTTGTATCCCGTAGCTCTGTCGTTTCGTCATAGCGGTTATATTCCGCCGGCGGGTTCTGGTTGTAGCCTCTACCACTTTGAGAGTTTTGCGGAATAGCATCTCGCAGGGTAGGAACCGTGGTTGGCCCGAGGCTGGTTGTATTTGTCTGGCGGTATTTGCTAGCAGTAGGCCCCCATCGATTCTGTTGCGGCTGTTGTTTGTGGGACAGTGTAGGTCTGCTTTGATTGGACCTTGTTGTGGCAGCAACAGCGCGATTACCTGATACTCTGGTATTGAACGGTTGCTGGAATTTGGGGGGCTGGAACTGTGCCTGTGTGGAATTCAGAGCATTCTCTTCGAGCGCTGCAAGCTCACTCTCTCCCAATGATCCGAAGGTCTCATCGTCGAAGAAATCATCATCCATCATGTGGCGTGGGTTTCTGTGGCATCCAGGCTCCAAACCCTAGGTATGGTATTTGTCACCTCTAGCGTCGTACAACATTGTAACAACTCTAGGAGTCGATCACTTTAGAGGTTTATGGAAGTATAGAAGTGATTTATTAAGCGCTAATTGCGAGGTGATATTTGTGACTATACAAATGCCTGTCTAGCTATTTTTTCACAACAGTCTCTACCCATCTCTATCAGTCATCCCACAATTTTTGACTTTATGCATTGGACTTGGCGAAATCGATACCCTGTAGTCAAAAGTTAGCGTTAAGCTCTCCTGAATCCCATATAGGCCATGGGGTTTGCCTTACCGTCTTGATGTTGGCCTTCAGGTCCTTGAGAGCGGTAGCAAGGAGCTCGTTCTCGTACTCATTGGTCGTAGGGAGAGCATGGATCTTCTTCACACCCTCGGGTCCGAACTCAATCTCGCTGGCAAAGAAATCGACACCAACATCCTTGTATAATGGAGATTCAACGAAGGCGGGCTCAGAGAGACCAGTCTCACCAGCACGAGCTCTCAAGAGGGCATTGGCCATACGGGCAGCAGCATAAGCCATGGACAAAGTGGCAGATCCCATACCATCCTTGGCATTGACGACCTCGTCACCACCGAATTGGATCCTCTTGACGAGAGCATCACGTTCCTCGCCCACGATCTCAGGGTATTTCTCAGAAAGCAGTGGGATAATGGTAACGCCAGAGTGACCACCAGCAACGGTAATGTTGTGGTGCACTGGGTCAGAGCCCTTGAGTTCGGAGATGAAACGGGAGGCACGAACGACGTCGAGGGTGGTAACGCCGAAGAGGCGCTTGGGGTCGTAAACACCTCTCGCCTTGAAAACCTCAGAAACTATGGGCACGGTGCTGTTGACCGGGTTGGAGATGATCAACATATTCGCCTTAGGGGAGTACCGAGCAGCAGCCTTAGCCAAATCACGGACGATAGAAGCATTGGTGTTGAAGAGAGCTAGGCAAGTCTAGTAAGATACAGCCCCTACTAAAATTCAACAAAATAGCGAGAGACTCACCAGCACGGTCCATCCCAGGCTTACGGGGAACACCTGCTGGGATCAAGACAATATCGGCACCCTGGAGAGTAGCCTCCAATCCCTCCTCACCTTGAGCATAACCCTTGACCTGTTATAGCTGTTAGCAGGCCACTTCTAGGCGATCTGTTGGTCTGGTTGGGTTTACCGTGCTATTGGTATTGATGTGGCTAAGGTCAGCAGCGACGCCTTTTCAATGCCTACAATCAGTAAATAGAAACCTTAATATTGAGGCGCTCAAGGCTTACCGGGAGCTCCACGGATATCGTAAAGAGCCAAATCAGTAACATATGGGTTGAGCTTCATGAGCAGAGACAATGGCTGCCCAATTCCACCAGTAGCACCGAGAACAGCAATCTTCGCTGGCTATGGATAATAAATCAAGTCAGCAAGAGTTGCGCAAGTGGAATTGAGGGGCTGCTCTTGGTACATACCTTTGCAGAGCTAGTCGCAATCTTGCCGAAGGGAGAGTAATCGGAGAAGGCCCGTCTTCCAGCGAAGGAGAGGGTTCTGGCAGCAGGCGTTCTAATGGCAGCGAACATTGTGATGTGTTTCTAATTATCAGGTCGACGTAGAATACAACGTATAGGGTTGCTGGAAAAAGGAGAGTTGCAGCTTTAAAGCGCTCAGCACAATTTTTTTCTTAACCATTTAAAAAGTGGCATAATTAAGCTATGCCCTGTTGAGAGAAGTTCCCTTCGGCAGATCGACTCGACATGGATGACACCAAACCCTTTACCACCAATCCATAAGTACGTACTCCATACTGTACAGCCATTGTGTATCTCTCTGTACTTTGGATAATTACATATAAAAGCAAAACAACCTGGATCCAGCTACTTGATGTAAATTTGTAAGGCTGTGGATAAAGTGATGCAAGACACCGCGGCCGACTTGGCAGAGAGCGAGAGAGAGAGAGCACCACGTGACACAACTTCCTCATTTGGAAGCCAATTGAGGGTAACAGACCGTAACTATGAAACGCATTTGCCTAGGCCTATGCCAAAGTACTTGGGTTAGTACTGTACAATACTTACTTACTTGCCTACCTACTGTACCTACTTACTGTAGAAAGGGATACTCAGCAAATCTTAATACTTAGTACTTAAGTATATGGTATTATGTGGTTTTGAAGCATAATCTCGTCCGGGTATTTTTTTGGAGGTCGGGCGTTCTTTATACATCCCAAGTAACGGTTTCAGCACCCCCCTCTCTCTCTCTTGCTACTAAAAGAAAATACCTTTCAAGCTGTCCAGTCATGGACCCACCGCTACGTCTAATAAACACAGCACGAGGAAGAACCGAAAGCGAGCAAACTGATTTCCAGCTACGGGAAGGCGTGCAGTACTTCTTCCGCATGCGTTTCTTGTTTCTTTCTTGCAGGTTGATACAGTGCATTACTGCCTCCATGATTCTATTCATTCCCAGAGCGGCGTTCAGTCACATCCCAGGTGTCTCTTACGAGCTGATGGTAATATCTGACCCTGCTCTTCTCACACAATATGGATTCAACATGGGTATTGTAAGTAAGAATGTTCTGCCCCCCTCCCAAGTTCTGGAAACTGAACCAATGACCACATAGTCTGGGACTGCACTGCTTCATAACTTTATCTGCTACGTGGTTTATTTTGCCGACAAAGCCCTCTTGCCATTCATCATGTAAGTGGCAAATCATTGGCTCTCATAATATTGCAGTAGTTATTGACAAATCAGATACACTGCTCTTATGGATTTTATACTATCGAACGGTTGCCTTGGGCTTCTCTTGACCTCTATTCTACTTGGAGGTGCTGGCCTGGGTCTTTTTTACAAGATTTTGTGTATACTGGCCTGGTATGAGCATCCTCTGATAAGTATATTGCTACAAGCTAATGTCGTTCATAGGCTTGCTTTTCTTATTACCTCAATCATGGAAGTTTCATTAGTCTGTATTTTCAGCTATCTCCAGAATGAGCTACGTTCCAGCATAGCTATGCAACACGACTTAGGGGAGGAAATAACAGAGGCGCCAATCCAGCGCCCTCTTCCAACTGCCATAAAGGAGAAAACACCTCATGCTAGGAGGGTTAGACGCAATGTTACAGTGGAGTCAGTGGATGATAGTACCGATCTTGCTAGGAACCCAAACGACCAGGATGCAGAGGGTCTGCCATCAGATACACTCCTTACGAGACAAGATCCTGCACATCTTTCCCAGGCCACCACTATTGCTGAGATACTTCAAGAGCCTGTAAGCAACTCCAGACAGCGTGCTACCTGATTGAGTGGGCTGGATACTAGGCCGGATGATTGTAGTTTAAAGCTACTTCCTTAGTAACGATTGAGTTACATCTAGAAGTAATGTTTGTTCTGTTGCCTCGTGGTGGAGCTTTCCAAACATTGAATTTCAGATAATATCTCAGCCTCATTCGCTCCACCCAGTCTAAACCACGAGGGTGAGCAATCCTACAGTTTGTGAATGTATACACTCAAGCTTGAGCGAGGCCGGCCCTTGCTTAGAAGTCTAGTTAAGTACTTGCATCTGCAGATTATGCTATAGCCATCCTACTACTCTTGGATATCAGCAATACATTTCCACCTACAGGTTTACTTTTTGTGGGTTTTCAAGAGTAATCTAGGAAGATATGAGTCTCTTGATTACGAATATCAGCCATCTCCTTTCAAACGGGCCAACCACCAATGTACCATGCACCGCAAAGCCGAAATGATGAAGTGCTAAACACCACCTTGCTTACCGTGTACATGCCCAATAAGTCATGGCCAGAAGAGAGTTCAGATCCCAGTAGCTGCAGAGTCCTTGGCTAGCGCTAGGTATATATAGGCTCCACGACGAGACCTGGGTTTAAGACACAGATAACTCTGGATAGGATTGCCCCCACACAGTGTGCACTTATGGGGGTGAATCTTTGAGAAAAATTGGAAAGTGGGCCATTGCAAGTAAGGGGGGGATATGCCGACGCACAATAAGACAGACTCGGCTTTTATCTGTCCATCTTGTTTGCGCATTGACCTGTTGAGGGCATACAGGAAATGCCCTGGTTCGCATCGAGCATATTCTGCACTCTTAATGCGGAATACCACATTGCTTGAATAAAACTAGCTAATCCCATCTATCGGTATAACAATTTCGCCGTCCTCCCAGGGCCGGATGCAATCCTTCTGTCTGTCGGTTCATCTATTCCTCCACTCTGAATATCCCGTGACGCTGCAAGATTACCTCATTGTCTTAGGTTTGGGAGACTGTCGAGGTGGTTTTATATCAATGAAAGCACAAAGGGAGGTATATGTGCAGCACTCCTCACCATAGCTCTCATCGCGAAATCACACGCCTGGCTCGGTGGATAATGCTGACCCTCTGAAAAGTTTTGACAGTATAGTAGGAGAGTTACGCACTTGAACAGCTCGCCACCTAACGCTGCCGTAACTCGCATTAGGGCCAACGTCATCAAAAATCCAGAAAGCGAAGACAGCCCACTTGTCCCCCGAGAACCCAAGGCCTAAACGTGCTTGCTGTCCTTGGGGCTGCGAAGGGGAAGCTAGTATTGCACCAGCCAGAGGCCTCAAAAGGGGTGTTACCCTGAGAAAGCACCATATCCCTGACCCAACAAGCGCCCAGATCAAAGACGTCAATCGTGGCAAAAATATACTTGGCACAGCTTTGAACCAATCTTAATTATTCTTGCGATGGCCAACATACAGTACCATACCAACGTTGGGATTTTCGGGGAAAAATTTGTTGTTTTTCCCAACAACGAAGCCGGACATCTATCTGCAACTTTCTTTGCCCCTTGTACTTACTGTAAGCGTTCAGAAATATGCTCCGCCCTGGTATCATAGTTGCAACCAACTTTTCTCCCCCCGCATCACTCTATTCTCTCAATCCACACCATGCCGACTAACCAAGATACAGGCAAGCGACGTGAATGTACTCTACCTACCACAGTGGAGAGAGTACGGTAAGCGTGCTAGAAATGAGTGTCCAGGGGGGTTCGCAGCGCAGTACCTATTAGCAAGCAGTTACATAGAGATTCCGAGAACCACAGTGCGGCGAATCATTAAACGTAGAAGACAGTCGGCTAAGAGAGACGCCCGCCTCTACCTATAGGATCTCTGATGCAAATCCCTATGCCTCATTAAGCGAAGTTGCTACAGAATCCGGCCTAAATATTTCAGCAGTGGTCGACGGGTGAGGTGGGCAAGGAAAGACATAAACCAGGCAAAAAAGGGTCTCTTGGGCACGTGGGCAGCGACATACAGTAGGTACAACCATTTCGCAATGTCCATGTGGAATCCTTATGTTTCACATGCCAAGAATTACTACTAACTGCATTAAGACTACGCCCACGTGTCCATCGAACAATATGTTATTGCTCCAGCATTCTGGTTATATACCACTCACCTTTGGTGGCTATTCGTAAGCGAACAGTTGATGAGAAAACCAGTGATAAGGACCGCTTGGGGCTGAACTTGTGAGGAAGTGCTAGGATAGTACAGTACCTCTTACCACTCTTGAGGAAGAAAATTTGGAGGTGGTAGAAGATGGAGCTCCAAGTCATACTACGTAGTTATCGGTTCTTAATTCAATTTTTTCATGTACCTCTACAGTCGCTTGTGCAATCACCCCTAATAGCCGTTGCAGCAGATCAGGGTGGGCCATTACTTTTGGTCCCTAGGTACCTGTAGACAGGGGGTGAAAGTACGACAGGGCTATCATAGAGCAGGTGAAGAAGGCAAGAAAAGAAACAGATAACATGGTGGGAAGCCTGACTTACCATAGAAACTACCGTATGTTGGGAGTGGTATTCTGAAGGTGAGGAACAGAGCAGTTTATGTGGTACTTGACTTTGGTACTGCTGTGAGAGTGACTCTATGCTCGAAGTTGCACAGTTTGGAGGAGTTACTTCTAAACTGGGGAGGGGTGGCGCGAGAACACCGATCATGTGTATTAAATCTAGTACAGCGCGCTAGCACTCTCGTCGTAGGAACCAAAAGTGCCAAATCCCCCTCCGAAAAGGAAATAAATAAGGACTTCATTATTTCTGAATCCAATCTCCTCTAAGCCCCTGGCAGTGCACCCCCCGAGGGCCAGATTCCCTGTCACACAAAATATATCTACTAGTAGGTAGTCACTACAGCGAAAACAAGCATCTATTCTAAGAAAAAGGCAAATCTTTATTTCCCCACAGTTTCTGAGGCCCAACATGACAATAGTAAACCCATTCATCCACCGCAAAGTTATATAGCACAGCCCACTGCCTTCCTCCAAGCCAGACAGAACAAAAAAGAGACAGAAGAAAATGAAGAGGGAAGGTTTATTCAAATCGATCGATTCTGGGAAGGTGGGGAGCCCAACCACATCAAGGGGAGAAAGGGAAGAAAGAGGATCATGGACACATGGTTCTCATCCATCATCACAAAGAAAAACAGAAACAAAAAATAAGGGAGAGAAAGTATAAGAAAGCAAGGTAAAAAAAAAAGTAAAACAGTTAACTTGGTTTATGTAAAGCATCGATAATTCTCATGTCCCACCTCTTAAACCCCCCAGGATTTCTACCAGCGGTTTGTATTAAAAACAACACCCTACATCTTGCATCACAGGCAACGCCTAATCGACCATGTTGTCAGTGTCCTCCACGCTCGGTGATGGGTTAGGCTCGTGGTTCTTCCTCATCTCAGCTGCTCGCTTGGAGGCCTCTGCCTCCTCATTTGCCCTATTCTTTTGGCGCTTCTCCTCTTCATGGTCAAAGTATCTCTGAGCAATAATACCAGCAACGGACCTCAACTCCTCGTACTTCTGGATATAAGCTGCCTTTGTTGCATCCTCGCCGTCACCATAGAGCCACTCCTGCTGCGGTGTTAGGCTTTGATGCCTGAATTCCTAATGGAAGGTAAGCAAGGGATGTACATACCTCGGCAGCATTACACATCTCATTTATCCTCTGCTTCTCAGGTTCAGAGGCGAATGAAGCCCAGATATCTTCAATCTTGTTCCGGAGGTCATAGATATACTCCTCCAAGGCGTTCTTGCGGTCCTCAGTATCAGCCACCAACTTATCCTCCATGGCCATCTGGTTCTCTTTCTCAGTGTAGATGTCCTTGGTGACTTGGTCGAGAGAACTGGTAACAGCGACGACTGGGAGGTCACCCTTCTTGACTTGCTTTCTGACCTTTCTGGTCTTTGGCTTAGCCTCCCCGGATTCTTGATCAACATCCATGGCCTGTGGTTCAGGAGTCAGCGTTGAAGACTCCTCAGTTTTTGGCCTCTTGGTAGTAGAGGCCGCAGAATTTGGACTCTCGATTTCATTTGGCGAGCGAGGGTGACGATTTTGTTTCTGGGGAGCGAGAATCTGCGACCGTGGGGTTTTAACTTACATCTTTGTTTTCCTCATCCTTAATCTCCTCCTCAACTTCAATCTCTTCGACATAGTATCCACTCTCAACATTAAGGACACCATGGAGGTTAACACGAGCCTTGAGTTTACAGATCATAAAGTCGTCCTTGGAGTCGGGGTGAACATTCTTAATGGAAAATTTGCCGATCCAAGGCGATATCTTTCCTGGGAGCGACTCTGGCTCCGCATACCTCGCCTCAAGGTCAAAGTTCTCCTTGCGATAGAAGGTCAGAATCTTGGTAGATGGCACAGCGTTGCCTTTCGGGAACACAGTGAGGTTGGTATCCTCATCAGGGATCTCCTGAGACTTCTCCCAGGTGAACTCAATGGGGTAAGGTACAATATCGTGGACAGAGAAGTCCTTAACCCTGAAAGCTGGAGATAAGATGGCACACGCCCAAGTACAGCCACGAGCAACAGCCTCATCTTGATTCAGGGTGAATGAAAGAGTCTTGTTGAAGAAGCCGGAAATCTTCTCTTTCAAGATAGGGATACGAGAGCATCCACCAACAACTTCAACAATATCAATATCCTCGACTGACAGTTTTGCATCTGCGAGAGCTTGTTCCAGTGGGACAGTAGCACGGTCAAGCAGAGGCTTGCAGAGCTCCTCGAATTCCTCACGCTTGAGCATGGTCTGTACATCCACATCGTTCATGACAGACTCAATGTTCAGAGGGGCCACGGCATTGGCAGACAAAACCTTCTTCATCTTCTCAACACCGGTAGACACACGAAGGTAAGCCTTGGGGTTGGAGTGAATGTCGATCTTGTACCTCTCCTTGAACTCAGTAGCGAAGTGGTCAACTAGGATCTTATCAAAGTTTCGACCACCAAAGTGTCTGTCATAAGCAGTAGAAAGGACCTGGAGCTCGCCCTTCTTGAAGGCCACAATTGAGCAAGTGTAGTTTGAGTGGCCAATATCTACGAAAGCAACTCTCCTTGGCCTCTCCTCTGGGGGTGGGAGATCAACCTTTGTGATACCATACCCGAGAGCAGTAGCGGTGGTGTCGTTCATCAAACGGAGGAGCTTGAGTCCTGCGAACTCAGCAGCATCCATCAGGGCACGGCGTTGGGGGTCGGTGAACCATGCTGGCACACTGACGACAACATCCGAAACTGGCATCCTCAATTCTGCGGATGTGATTTGCTTAATCTTGGTCAAGTACATGGCAATGATCTGGGTGAAAGCGAAGTCTTCTTTGTGCCCAAGATAGCTGACTCGAGCACCAGCCTGACCCTGTACATCGGTAAGTTCGCAGGTGATGAACTGCTTCTCGATTTCTAGTTCCGGGTCATCGTATTGTCGTCCTGCCAGCCTCTTGAGAGAACCAACAGTGTTTTTTAGGTTCGAGATCTCCTGTGTCTTCGCTGCCTCACCGATATATCGGCTCTTGGGACCAAACCCAACGAGGGAACTGGGGGAAGACCTGCAGTCAGCCATAATGCTGTCCTAATGTTTGGACGATTCGGGTATTGGGACTTACGGTGTTGCTCGATTGGAGACTTCGTTCGTGATCTGTTCATAGTTATAACCATTAGCGCGGGGCACACGATGCGGGGCACAAAGAATCGCATTTCAAGGCAACTACATACCACATCCACACCCCGATTCCTGGCCACGGCGATAACCGTATTCAAGTTACCGAAATCTATTCCTACTACCGACATCTTGTTTTATGTGAAAGATGGACGAAAAGTAGGTTGATGTGTAGTGGGGTACGGAGAGCACGATGCAAGTGCTGGAACTGGCAGTAGTAACAGCGGACTATACGGACAGTATTAATCAGGGGATGATATTTTTGTTATATACGATTCTCTGGAGAGAATTTATAGGGAAGTAAAACTGGATAGAGAATATGAAAAGGCTGTAGTGGGGGTTGTAGTGTTGTATTTGTGAGTCTAATTTTTTTAGGGAAAATTTAGGAACTTGGGTCTGCCACGCTAAGAAAAACAAAGAAGCAGCGAGAATGTAGTAGAACCTCCAGAACTTTCGACCAATCGCTCCAATATATACAATACCGCACTCGCAACTACATACGCTATAATATCTAGTTGCTTGCCAGTGCACCCCTGACACCTCCGGCTGACTGCCCAAAGGAAGCGTAACGACATATCACTGTACCTAGGCCAAGAAAAGAGCCTCTTGCAGATTAGGAGATTTGTACTAGTATTGTTACCCACACTAAGAACACACGATCATTCGCAAAAAAGGCTTCCCTGGACACGAAATCTAAAGTAGGGAAAAAGAAAAAACTGGAAGTGGTATAAGGTATATGGGATAAAATGTAGTAGCAGAGAAGTCCATGATCTAATCCCATCCATCCATCATCCATGAAAGTACCCGTGACCCAACTTGACGCCAATCCAAATATACAAGATGAATACAATGTTCACGCAAATAACCTCCGGTATTAGAAAAATTAGAGACCCAGGTTTCAAAAATGCAGAAAGGCCGGTGTGACAAAATGAAATTAATGTGCAATAACAACTTTTGGTGTTCCATAACTGCCCAAATGATTGTGGGCACTATCCACAAAAGAATAATGTAATTCAGCCCTTGTGTTTAGTCAACTTGTTTCTTCGCTTCTTCTCCGACTTTGCCTCCCGCTCATCATTCCCTTCATCACTGGAAGGCTCTCCATGCTCCTGCAAGCTGCTACTTCCCTCTTCGGCAGTAGCCGTCCTTACCAGGCAATGCCTTGCGAGTGGGCTTCGCCCTGCATTTCCAGGCCGTCGTGGACTTTGATGCGCGGCTTCTGGAAGTTGCAGCCTTGCAATGTCCCCTTCAGGTGGCATGTCTCCCGAGGAAGCTTCAGGCGTAGTCCCAGGAGGGCTACCCGCACTTGATGCCTCCTTGTCCACGCTGTAATTCTGTAAACTGTGCCCTTCTTGTCTGGTGGCGTTGGTCGCAAAATAACTGCTTGCTGAATTGACAGAGTCCGAAGACTCCATCCCATTCTTGTATGCATATACATCATTGTAACTCTCCCTAGGCTCCTCCATATAAGCACCACCAGCCTCCCGTTGGTTTGATTGGGCAACCAAGTATTTTCGCCTATCTTCATCTCCCATAATACTCTCCACACGGCGAGGCATGTACACGGAATTTCCAGCGGATCCGTATCCAGAGCCCATGCTGTCGAACGATGCACGGGGATGAAGTGGGATGTGAGGAGCATTTGGATTCCTGGGCCCAAAGTCTGGCAAGGTGCCCATAGAGTCATTTACATGACTGTAGAAGCCATCGGGTAGTCTTTCAGAGGCAGCGAACCTGCCATCGATGTAGTCATCCGGTTGAAGTGTTACTCCTCCAGGCCGTCGCTGTGTGAGTCCTTGGGTCCTAGCCTCTGCTGCCGGTTTGAAAGTTTCTGGGATTATCGCCAGATCATCACCTCTTTCTTCAGCTTCTTCAATGACTTGTTGCGCCGTTTTACCAACATCTGCAGTCCCAGCATCGGCTCTCGGTCCCCCCCATGTTCGCTGACCGGCTGTGAACTATGTGGAGTTAGATATGAACTCTTCATATTAGAGCAGTGAAGTAAACTTACGATTCCGTAGACCATGTAAACCCAGTTGAAGAATGGGTTGACGACAAACATCAACGGATACAAAAAGGCCTTGTAACGTTTCAATTTAAGCCCAAAATAGAACATGAGAGCCCAGTTGAGGCCAAGTGAAACAGCAATAAACCCAACAGGAAGTTGTGAAACCTTTTGAGTGGTTGTCATCAGGGAGAGAACCATTATGAAGAAGAGGAGCGCGGTAGTCCTAATGGTGTTTTGCATGAACCGCACCACGCATAGGATGGGGTACCTTTTCCAGAGTCGGATGTCAGTCAACATACAAACTTCGTTTGTAATAAATCCCAAAAACCACCGCCTCCTTTGCTTCAATAAACTTCTATAGTTGAGCACAGCTTCGGTTTTACAGAAGGCACCAGTACATAGGCCGATCTGGTATCGCTCTTTTGCACCAATCATGAACAGATGGGTTAACCATCTATCCTCTCCTAAGTGACACTTTCCGTAATCAAATAAATCGTCACACTGTTCTGCTTTGTCGGCAAAGTAGTACTTTGCCATTTTCCTAAATGCAGAGAAGCGGAGGATTGTTAAGGCACCGGGAAGACATGTAACCGAACCACAAGCAGATTCGACAGATCTCTCAAAGAGTTGACCATGAATGTACTCGATGTCTTGGAGGAGAGTGATGAGGGTTTGATGCTTGGCTGTTGAAGTAATAACCCCTGTCATTGCCAACATATTTCGTTTACTCCCAGGTTTCAACTCCTATCATGCTTGTATAAGCCATAGATCCTACAGAGCTCAAGGGTGATAGACATACCATTTCGTACACAAAATTTTGGATGCACACTCTGTCCAAGATGCAATCGGAATCGATAAAGAGGATGAAGAGGTTATCATTCCTTTTCAAGTAGGCCTCATAGATTTTGTCAATCAACTTGAATGTCCTCTTTTGGCAATGCCTCTTTCCGCCATGTGGAAACCTCGAGACGGTGATTCGCATTCCCCGGTACACAACGTCCAAACTCACAGGATAGCTTTCTAAGGATAGAGGGACCCCCAGGCTCTCTATTGTTTTCAGATAAAGCTCGTCCTCATCTGCTCCGTCGAATGAAAGGAAAATATGAAGACATGACGGTGGGTAGTCGCCATCCACAATTGAATCAATCGCAGTGAGTAAGACTTCTGGAATTTCCTTGTAACAAGGCATAACAATAACGACTTTCGGTGCAGTTGATTCATCCAGTACGGTCTTGATCCGCCGACTTCTTCCAAGGCTATTTGTTACAAGTTGATAGACACAGAACAGCCATGGAATCGTCAGAAGTCCGGCAAAGGTCCAGAAGGCAAACCACTGCAAGAACGCAACCATACTTTCAGGGAAATATTGTGTAATTCGAGACGGAAGCGGCAGAGTCACGACCATGATAGGGAGGAAAATGCACCTGCAGATACCAGAGGAATTAGCTCCCGGTAGCCAGGTATATGGAAATCGCACTTACCGCAAGGCCGTGAAGAGGATCATAATGACAACTGCGAGAACCCGGATAGACCAATGTTCTGCCTTCTGAAACACTTTTCCTAGACAATACAAGAAGGCGGCCTATCTCACATTAGTATGTAATATTTGCTGTTATCTGGTCTAGCAACTCACCAGCCACAGGAACCACTCTAGCAATGCCGCACTCATCACCGCTCCCATAATGGATGTATATATTATCTACCAGATACAGATATCAGCTTCATTCGGTCGCCTTGGGGAAGGTTGAAGCTACCTCGGAAGTCTTCCATGGGTCTGTTATGGGTGGTATTTCAGCCATCTTGAACGCTTGTGGTAGCCAATCGTCGCGGCTGCTAGTTGCTTTTGTTATTGAGCAAGTCCGGAATGGTTCGAGTTGGGCAATTTAAAAATTTTTAGGCGAAGTCCCTTCTCTAAATACGATATTTGAAGACGATACTGAGAACGGGATTATTCAATATAGGAGTCGAATGTAGTCTTGTTGTCAATCCTTTAATTGCAATTCGAAACAGAAACCACAGGAGCAGTTACTCGATACTTGAAGTGTACCAAGCAGCAACAAATCCTTGAAACAAAGCCGCTGGGAGACTGTTTGAGTGAGGCGTTTCCAACAAAGATGTGTGATTCACGCTAGTTTTGAACACTCAAAAGATACTGAATGGGTGAAACACAAATCCTCCTAGACTTTTGAATGCTGTGGGGACCGGAACTGTAGAATCGCTGTTTTCGTGGGTCGTACGGTCGTAAAGATGGGCGTAAAAGTAATGTAAAGGTTGATTGTCCACCCTTTCGCCCTTACAGCAAGAACCCGATATCAGAGCAGCCCTGGACAGATGATAGCTGCCTCCGATCTCCCAACCTTGGCTCCCTGAACACCAGATATGTAAATGAAAGTTGCAAAAAAGATAAAACAAGAGTCGAAGCACAAATTGATATACAGGTACTAAGACTGTTGCGATCAAATATCCAACGAGCGAGGTGCCTCTTGTGAGAATGCCAGTAACGAGTGGTGGTAACGAATGGTGGTATTGCAGGATAGTAGAAGAGAAAGGAAGATTAGGCGAGGGTTTGATTAAGAGGGAGGAAGAAGGATGGAGGAGGGGGGGGCTGCATACTTTTCTACAGTTCCCGATCATATCTACACTGCCGAGGCCAACATTTCGAGTGTGGCCATACTAGCCATACCTAGGCCACGGTATACTTACAGCAAACATGGAAGGTAGTCTGGTTGACGCAAGCTCTCTCGCAATGGACGGCGGCCTTCAAGCCAATGAATGACCCAGCGGGGGTACATCCATCGTAGCGTACAAATGAAAACAAGTACCCGAGTTGCAGCAGGGGCTAATAGCTGGTCTCAGCTGCTGTCTGTTCCTGCATGGCGCATCGCCAGTCTGGAGGCGGATCTTGCCAGTCCAGCCTATGGAGAGTACAGCATGTACATTACTACGTATGCTGCTTTTTTCTTGCACTGGGGCGGGGGGCGAGCCCTCTCTCATACGAACATAGGTAGGTAGTAGCGCCATCGCGGCGTTTTCAAGTACTGACACTGTGAGTATTCTCGAGCCTCGCATAGTGGGTGTGGTTGTAAGGTAGGTACTGGTATGTACTGCATAAACTGGTGGTTAAGACCCCCTGTCACAAGCAACGAATTTATAAGGTTGGGTATGTCTGAAAGCGGTATTAGCTCCGGGAAAATGCTTGATTAGGGAATCTTCCTGCTGCATGTGCATATAGGTACCCCACAATTGGTACCTATATCTTTCGATGCACCGATGAGAACCCGAGCCATTCGGATTTGGTTTGCGTATTAATAACTTAATTGATACATATCGATACAACACTTGGCATGATCTTTTCTTCTACGTACCTATGTACCCATAGCACAGACCTAAAACTTTTCCAGTAGCTGATAAACTGTCGATGGGGCACAAGATATACGAGAACATACATTAGTTGTAGTCTGGTTGCTGTCTCCTAATCCCCGAAAGGTAGTCCTTTCCCCGTACCTATATGGAATGTCGCAATTTTTGCATGCCTGGAGTATACTTAGCAACAAGATAAGTAACACCAAACAGCAGTCTTGTTACAGGGTAGGTCTACTTTGTTGATAGCCTCCAGTTGTGCTACTTTACCACTTAGTTGAAGATATATTCCAAACGCCTATTGTAGTCACAACACCCCGCTAATACCTATTGGGCCAAGATGTGGCCCGAGTTAGTCGATGGGATAATTAGAGGAATAATTGGAGAATATTTATCCGTTCTGATTGCGGAGTAACATTAACTTTATCCGTCCATCTGCTGCTTTAAACAAGTACATGTACTCTGTTCTGATGTCATATGCACGCATGTTCACCAGAACACTCTAACTCAGACAGCAAGGTTGTTGTTGTTATCCCTTAACTTTCCTGCCCCTGGGGTTGGCCAAAATCCTGCCGGCTATTTCCACAAACTGCGAGCAGCTACGCAGGGCATCTGTGACTAACGTGCCATTGGCTTCCCGTCTTTACATATAGTACATCTAGATCCCGCAAGCAAGTTACTCTGCCTCTCCAAGAGTGAAAACACTGCTTACAAGGGGTAATCCATATCCTCCAAACAACCCACGAACGAAAGACGTTGAAGTTGGCAGTCGTCATTGCGAAGTTGTTGATCAATTTTCTGCACGGACATGCGCCACTATTGGCTGTCACAATAAAGTGATCCTGGTCAATTGACGAACCCATGTCGATCTACCGTACCCGCCTGGGGCCACACTTACCCATAACTAGTACAATATACCAGTTAACTAGCAGGGGCTGTCGCAATATTCAGGCAACGCAACTGCAGCGGGCCTTCGGGTAAACCATGGAGCTATACGAATAGGGTATCGGCATATCCGTATACGGATGTACTCGAGCACGCTGAGGGGAAAATTTTTCGAACAGTAATAGCTACTAGAGTCTGATTAGCACAAGTCTAGCAACTGGGGTGAAACAATGGAAGTGGCTATTAGATCCGGCAGCGGGTCTACATATCAACAACCGTTTTTCCGCTACCTAGGGTTTCAAGTTGTCTCGTTTCGACTCGGTTGCTGGGAGGCAAAATGGTGACATGGAAGGTGGTTTTGGCTGGCATGGTTCCACGTTCTACCAGCGTTGTGATACTAATTTGGGAACAACTTGGGCCTACAATAAAAATAAACTAGAATGCACAGTTAGAGACCCTACCAGTGAATACTATTGGTACTACTAGCGCTACACATTGGGTTTATAGGAGGAACGCAATAACAACTGGAAGGCTTAGGGGGAGAAAATTTTTAATAATTAGATATAAATAAAGCCGTAGAGTCATAAATTGCCGGCTATTCTGATCTCGTGCCCAGACCGATTTACTTTTTGAGTGTGCTAAATCGGGCTATTCATTCTTTGTTTACCTTGAGAAACAATACTGGTAATTGTATCTCAGTCCACCACATAGGGCAATCCTGCATTAAACCTAAAAATAAACATTTACCTGATTCGGCAGCAGGTAGCTTTAGGAAGTCTTATGTACATACTTCATGTATCTCCATTTGTCTACGTAGCCCCGGACTAAACCTAGCCGGGAGGCCGGGATGATATATATTTTAATATATTTATAGTTCGGAGAATATTCCGTGGCATGGGCGGTCAGGGCGATTTGTCTACTTACATAAATACGTCACTAATGAGCATTCCTAGTACATTTATATCATTTGTACCTTGAAGTGGGGGTGGAGACGAGGCCTTGCATCTAGATCGGCAGTTATTATGCGGAATGATATGCGAGGGTTGAATATATATTTCCAGATTTTGAAATTACCTTTGCATGAAATTTGGAATGCAAATGAGATTGGAGTGTCCGGGTCGGGATATGCCTTTTATGCCACACCTATCCAAAGAGGCTCGCCTTTCTCATCCAAGGTAGCAGTCTAGGGGGTTCAGGCTTGTGGTGCCTCAATAATCAGGTTCGTAGATGGTCATAGCGTTCCTATACTGCAAGTTTTCATGGCATATAAGCGGTTGTGAGCTGCCCTTATCTTCATTTGTACGGAGTACTGTCCCCCCCAAACACTATAAATATATAAGTTCAATAAGGCCCGTACATACTGTATTTGCAATAGTGAATTCTATCACCCTATTCCGCAATGACTTCCCCAGGGGTCGAATGCATTGAATGGGCCCGGTAAATAAGCTGCGCGGCAACACCTGATGGCGAGGCTTTAAAAAGTTACCCTGAACGGACCTCTACAGCGGGTTAGTGCTCCCTGTCTGAGACACATCCCCAATCACTGTTGCTGTACATGATATATCGGGAACAGGTAAATTTAATACCCCCCCCCCCTGCACCCATGGAATCAAAAATGGTGTTGCCCTGTAGAGTATTGCATATATAGACCAGGGTATACTATATCTTGCATATTGTCTCTGCTGACCTGTCTGTCGGTCTGCATCCGGCCGGGAAACTCCGATATCGTAGCGTACGTAATGTGTGAGTAAAGAGGGCTTACAGAGAACTGATTCACTTCTACCCATGTATATATTTGGGCGTAAAAGATTGGTACGTGGTACCTAAGAGATCGGGTAAATTGGTAGCCTTTATGAGCTGAATTTTTTGTATGCATAGATCTAAGCCCAGTGGAATCGATCTTCACTGACGTATAGACTCAACAAAAGGAAAAAAAAGTAGGGAGAGTGGCATGATAGTTAGACATGTTCCACTAAGCGAGGGGTGTCTCGCAGCTAAGCGAGTGAGTGAGGTTTCTCCTTATCGATGATGGATGGCAGCCACATTTTTGGCTGTTCCTAACAACATGCTGATTCTTGCCCAGATAAGCTATGAGATGGCACTTCCTACTATGTAGTTGTCACTATATCCCCTTTGTTACGCAGAGTAGCTAACAAGCTCTGCCTGTTCTGCTTCTCCCTAATAGACTCTGGGCTCCTCTCGAATTAATAATACTTGCAAGTCAATTGAGACTCGCCTCATAGCCGAAGGCTCCACAGACGTACCTACAGCCTTCAAAAAAGAAAAAAAGAAAAAAAGTCAATTGAGACGCCTCTGTCTGATAACTGCCCGCTAACCCTCATTTGCGCGCTCGCCATGACCGCCACCATGACTTTTCAGCGGGCTATAACTAGATAGGAGTCAGTCGAAAAAGCATTCGATACCATGGCTTGCCATAGTACTCGTGATAGGACCACATTTTCTTAGGTTCTTAGGCTACGGTACCGATCTAGCTACGAACCGCTTGGACCTTCATGCATGTCTGGCATGTCTCGCTGGCCCATGAGATAGATAGTCGTAGAAGTCTATGTGCATCTATCATGTAAGAAGATCTTTTTGGATTTTGATGTGAAGAGTATGGAGTCCATTCAGGGTAACAGCGCGCCTTTATCAGCAACCCGGCACCTGACTTACCAATTCCCAATTGCAACACCATGATACTCCACTCCCTGCTCCAGCTCCGCCACTTAGGCCTCTTCCGCCGCTACTCCACCACCGCCCCTTACCTCCCCCTCCTTACCCCCAGCAAAAAAAGCGACTTCACGCACCTCATCATTGGTGGCGGCGCTGTCGGTCTCGCCATTGCCGCCCGCCTTTCCAAAATCCCCCACGCCGAGACCCTACTCCTTGAACGCCACAGCACGGTCGGCCAAGAAACCAGCAGCCGAAACAGTGAGGTATTGGGCTCCACATCCACCATCTGCGGAAGGCAGATGGCTGATATGGAAGTAGGATAGGTGATCCACGCGGGGATATACTACCCCAAAGACTCGCTAAAAACGCAACTATGCATTGAGGGGGCGAGGGGGCTGTACGAGATACTCCCGGGGGCAGGTGTGGGGTTTAAAAAAGTCGGTGCGTATAGCCATCTACCCCCCCGGTTCCCTTACTACCTATCTAACCCCCCACACTCCGGGCAGGAAAGTGGATCGTAGCACAAACCCCCGCTCAACTCGAGCGGCTACATAGTATTCATACCCATGCAGCATCACTAGGAGTGCCGACACGGTTCCTCTCTCATAAAGAGGTGGCAGCTCGAGAGCCTCTGATCCGTGCGGAAGCCGGTGTTTTAGAAAGCCCGAATACGGGAATCATGGATTCGCATGGGTACATGAGTTATCTTGAGTCTGTGATAACCGACCATGGAGGGACGATTGCGTTAAATTCCGCAGTTACTAGTATCTCACAACGTGACCCTGGGGAGGGTTGGGAGGTTTGCGTTGCGGGCGAGACGAAAGTTACGTCTGATACAATCATAAATGCTGCTGGGCTAGGCGCAGTTGATATCCATAATATGATCATCTCCAAACACCACCCTGAACGGATGATAAAGCCCTACTACGCAAAAGGGACATACTACACTGCCAGACACACCACCCCAGGGAAAATAAGTACTCTGATATACCCCGTTGTGGAACCGGGTTTAGGCGGGCTAGGTACACACCTTACCATTGACCTAACAGGGCGAGTCCGCTTCGGACCAGACGTAGAATGGACATCAAACCCGGGCAACCTCGATGCCTATGCGGGGGCAAATCTCGAACAGGCGGAGGAGGCTGTGAGGGGGTATCTTCCTGGCATAAAGAAGGGGAGCTTAGCCCCGGATTATGCAGGGATGAGGCCGAAGCTTGCCCCGAAGGGGGAGGGGGGGTTTGTAGACTTTGTGATTAGAGATAGAGGGATGGAGGGATATAGGGGGTGGGTGGATTTGCTAGGGATTGAGAGCCCAGGGTTGACGAGTAGTTTGGGGATTGCGAGACTGGTG
>Ga0307514_10001203_pt1 | contig 34558 bp, 26 predicted proteins | sample 16_EM_MG_FD_203088 | JGI IMG/M metagenome (GOLD analysis project Ga0307514, IMG submission 203088) | Populus trichocarpa ectomycorrhiza microbial communities from riparian zone in the Pacific Northwest, United States - 16_EM | ecosystem: Host-associated > Plants > Roots > Unclassified | place... | reverse complement strand
TAAAGTCAATGTACTGTACACTACTTGGATTTGATTGACCAGGTGATGGGGTGCCCTTGTCATAGCAATCCGACTTATAAATATATCAATCAACACCAGAGGGTCTGTTGGGTTTACAATGGTAATTTAAATGACTCCTATAGATACTTGGTATATCGATAAATTTTGTGATGCTGCAGCCAACAGCTAGTACTGTATTGTGGCCTGCAAGGTAACAACTCATCCAAAGCTTGATGATACCTTACCACCAGGCCACGGTTCATACATAATTTAAAGCCAGTATTAGTACAATCCAGGGTCATGTGATCTATGCTTCCCTTCCACCTTTTTAATCTACCAATTTACAGAATTTGTCCCACCAGTGTTGTCGCACAGATACATACTAGGTATTGTGCACTTAGGGCTTTCTGTTTCCCGAAATTGTTCCTCCAGTAATCAGAGATAAACTGATACGAGTCCAAAAAATGGGCAGACATATACATAAACCTCTGGCGAATTTCTAATATGGGAAACTCCAAATATCGCTACCACTAATACGGGAACAGATCTGGAGGTATTTATAGCTTTGTTGGAAATCATCAAATACGAGCTGGCACCAGAAATGGATTAACTGTCCTAGCCAATCGGGTTTCCACCATATACTGTACATTATTGGCGATCATTTAAACTACATTGGCCAGCCGCGATTTATTTTGCTAGTAAGTACTCCCGAAACGACAATTGGCGGTGGATCCATCGAGACTAGTTGTTACGCTGATCTAACGTGGTAAATACGTAAGAGGGCACCGTAGAATCCTATTCATGAATCGGCTGCTGCAATGGTGATGCATTAGTATTTATATGCACATATGACATGACATATGCCTGATATAGTATCGGATTGGTGAAATTTAGCTTGAAATGACTGATATTGATGACGCATGTAGCATTCACTTTCAGGTCGGAAGGCTCGTGGGGTCAATGATCGGGTGGATGCAAAGAAAACAAAAACCAAGTACAGAATTGAGGCTGATATTGATTCCTAAATCCATAGTTAAATCACCACACTCCAACCGAACTTACCAGACATCCCAATAAAGACAACCATCAACGCCTTTGATCCTGCGACTCGGCTCCAATGCTAACCATATAATTGATACCAAACCATTACCAGAACTCCAACTCACCAGAAATGATAGAGTAGTTAACTTCACAACCGCCAATGGGCTGTATACAGCCTATCATCTCTGGCTTCTGATGAGCAAGAGGGGCTGAGAATTCCCCCGACTCCGCACTGCCTCATAATACTGACGCCGTTGAGACGTATACCAGAAGATCGATGACACTCCACCAGCAAGTTGTACAACAGCCAGTGACACCAAAAGAGCTAAATGGCAATTAGATTATCAGCTTCAAAACCCTCCTTGATCAATTGCAGGAAATCGCAAAGCAGCCACAGGTCCATGAAAGGGAAAGTATTGATCTACCTATAAGGCGTTGCCACTTGATGTTGAGTTTCTCCGCAATCCATGGCCGCATGCCGCGAACCTCCACGCGGGGGTTCAGCCGATCCATTACAGCAATCGTTCCAATACTTGCCCTTGAGATCATATTCGCTATCAGTTCTGCATCTCCCCAAGCCCGGCGTCCCCATTCAGACCTGATTCGTGATGATAATTAGCAACCCTGAAATGAGATATTGCATATACTTATGTGCAACACTTCATAGGAATACAGTATGCGGCCTCACCTCACCGGGTACATTGAGTAAGCCAACCCCTTCGAATGGTCGGGGTCAAGGCCCCACATTCCACTATACGCCAACGAAGAGCCAGCGGAAAAGGCGATATCATCGCTCAGCTCATGTTTTGGCAATCGTGCCTTCTGAACTTTGGAAACCTCCGAGTTGCAAATATATATCATAGACTGGCTGAAATCCACCCCATGGGTTATATTATTATCCGGCACTAGCTGGACAACGTAAATATGTGCGCAGCGCGGAGTATTCGGAGTTTTCACTCCACAATGTCGAAATTTCCCAGGTTGAAGATCTGCATCCGGGGTGAATTCCGCAAGATAATATGTGGAAGTGGCGTCCCAGAGTGCTGGCCCAATCTTCTGGACCTTATCATTGGGTCCTCTTTTGTAGTGAAACCTTGTATTGTCCTCTTTTTCAGGACGAATAAGATGATAGCCCTGACATGACGCATTTGCGTAGACCCAGCGGTCGCTTCTAATAACGACTCCTCCCAGCTGATCCATTTCTCGGAACTTTGATTCAGTCAATTTATAGCTCGAGTTGACTAATGACGTGGAGTGGGGTAGATTTACATTATATCGCCATTCAGTAGGCCCAACCCGCTCTACCTCAAACTCATTGTCTTTCTCACGGTGTTTTCGGTGTTTTCGGGTTGTCTCTGGATAAGATGAGGATATATCTGCATACAGGTTTGCTGAGAACCGTTGTGCATCCTGGTCGGTAATTGTATCACTCTTGTTGTATGAATAAAAACCACTTAGATCAACAACAGAAACCATCCCAGGTTTACTGAATACTTTTCCTTGTTCCATACTATATATATATAACAATACATTAGCATTACCAGAAGGTTAGGGTATTATGTATAGTGAAGCCGTAAAGGCAGCTACCTATATACCTGTAAGTAAGCCCAATTAGAGAGATAATAACACCCATAGCCTACTACCGATGTCAGCAGGGCACGTCCCAAGCGACAACGCCATGATGGAGGGGACTAATGACGGATTTGATGGGTACTGACCAGATTGAAGAATAACCACATGGTAATAAATAAAATTGACATCCAAGTCTTACCAACAATAGGTTCACCACGGAGCAAAAGTGCAATCGATGAGCGCAACCCTGAAACTTTGGCGAAGTTTGCTTCCTGCATCATCTAAGTGAGTGGAGTGTCTATATTTGGTGACAGTGTTAAACCGTCCCGTACATATCTAAATGGCCAGTAATTACGGTCCCCCGGGCGTCTGTTCAATACTCCAGCTTTAACTAACATGACGAAATGTGAGTATGCAATCTATCGAAGTAAAAAGAGGTCAGACTTCTCAAGCTGAGAACTACTGAATAGACTATTAGGTTAGATATATATACTTACGGTCATGTTAAGTCCAAGCATCAAAGTCAACATGATTATCATGGAATTGAACAGATATTCTTCATTCCTAGAAAGGCCACCTTTGTTTTCGTAGAACATTCCAAGGGTAACAATTCCCATGGTTAGGGCCACGCTGATAAGATATCTCCAGAAAAACCAAGCATAAGGCGACTTGACCTCATCATTGGTGATGATCTCCTCTCTCAACATGCGAGCTCGCAGCAAGGTTCCTTCATATATATGGAAGGTAAGTATGCTATGCATTGTGTAACGTTTGTGGGGAATGAACTGTACGTAAAGATTGCAGTTAACATACCAGGGCCGGGCTCAATCTCGTTATCATTTAGGCTCCCTGGGTGTAAATATGTGGTGGCTCTGCCAGGGATTTCATAGGCTTCACCTCCGAGGAGGTTTGCATTCGGAGGAGGCACAGCTTGCATGTTCGTGAGATAGGTGCTATCCAGAGATTGAAACAATTTCCTCAGCTCGATCACGTGATGTATGTGAATTCTCCAGTAGTTGTGCAACCAGACAACTTCTCCAGTTTCTTTATAGTTCTGCAGAGCCGCATTGCGGGGCAGTGGGGTGACTGGTGACTAATGTATAGCAATGACTTGCATGCAGTGTTCGGAACTAGGAGTACGGAGTAGGCAACCTCAATTCTACATTGGATGTCCTCATGATCAGCTTATATACCTACTGCCTACATACATCGTAGGTCATAGTCTTCGCATTTCCGAAGGATGTACTCAGTACGGTACAGTGCCTGCGGGAAAGCTATGGCGTACCCCCCCCTGCATAATATGCAACGCCAGCTGAGCCCGCGGCTGAGTGTGAGACATACAGCGGTGGTAAGACAATGGCCAGCTAGTTATGGATAACTTTTGTGAGGCTTTGCATTCAATCAGGATACCACAATGTCGGCAACCACCAGTGCAAGTGCAAATGGTACTGGTTGTACCTGGCAGGGAACACCAGGCAGAAATGAGTGAATTTAACGAAGGGTGGATTGTCATGAAGGTGTATCAAAAAGAGAGATGGGGCAAGGGCTGGGAAGGAATGAGGAAACTTTTTAAGGGGAGTGAATCTATGTGGAGAATATATTGGGAGTGATGAGTGTACTGTTGAGAGAGGTAATACCGAGACTGTTAAGTGGGTATGGAGGCACGAAAGCGAAGAGTCAAACATCAAGTATGTACTCTTAACTACTTTATACACTCTAACAAGTTTACCAGGATATAGTATGGCTAAACAAGTTACGTAATGGTCTGGGATGCTTTTGAACCACTCTTTTATGAGGATTTTGCACCCCACTGCACCACCCGCTGTTACAAAGTGAATAGGTGAATGTTTGGCAGAAGCATGGAAGAAGATTTCTACTAGCCTGTTGTATTCTGTTTCGAGGCCTAGGTACTTAGGTAGATACCAGTATGCTTCAAAGCTGAGGGATGGTATCGTGAGACATACATACAGCTTGTGTACATGCGAGTGGATTCCCCCTGCTCATACCTCTGAATAGGTATAGCTACGGATTAACCTGTAGGATTTTAACACCAACCTACCAGTAAAATCGATATACGGAAACAAGCAACAAAAGACAGCCGCTGTTGGCATGAGTATGAGCAGGGGGTCGGCTCCCATGCAGGTCTCACGATACTAGATATTGATGTGCATATCCGTACATAGGTACCACATCCACTGGCGAACAACGGTTCATGTCGCTTTTCAAGACATAGGCCGAGCTCACGCAGGAAATTCGATATACAAGGTCAAAAACAAGTGGCTTTAACGTGAGCTCGGTCTATGTCTTGAAAACCGACATGGACTGTTCACCAGTGGATGCAGTACCATTCGATATAGGTCTCAATCTGTTTAGCGCCCAGGTCATTCGATGTGGTATAAAAGTCTTGGCACAAGATCTTGTGATCTTGTGCATACTCCGTACTGTATGTACATATTCATTGTTTGCAACAGATATTTTTTTTTTTTTGAGTCTATACGCCTCCGAAGGGAGCGCCAGGATATCCAATTGATAGGCACGACAATGAGTTTCAGTAATGTGACTAGGTAACAAGCAAAAAGTGGACTAAACTGTATTGGGAATAGTGCATTTGGCGACTTCACAACGGCTTTTAATCCATCCCAAATTTTTTGGAGTCTATACATCTGTGGAGCCTTACGCTATGCCGTTGAAGCTTTGGGTTTTCGCAAGGTGTTGAACCTAAGAAACAAATAATCTATCTCTCTTTTATTGAGTCTATACGCCTTTCCCCCGAAGGAAGCCTTAGGCTTGAGGTGGAAAAACAATCTATCTAATCCCCCCAGTTCGGAAGATTATTTTGCATACCAGCTTCATGTTGGATGATTGTCTCCGGCATATGATACTTATCCTTTTCTCCCCATGGCCTGTTAATGCTGCAAAGTGTCAGCAGCTAGGCTTAAAAAAGCTTAAGTGCGTGCTTCTCCAACTAGAGTTGTCAGATTACGGTCATATTCTACAGCATGTGCAGATGGTGATTTAGAGTCATACGATGACTCGCCCATTCAGTAAGTAGTTGTGTTGCTCACTCTACCCCACTAGTCAACTTTTATGTCATGTGCTGAAGTTTCCACAAGCCGAAGAAAGCAACTTGAACCCCTTTTACATGTGCCCAGCGTCATTCATTACAATAGAGATATAGAGATCGAAATCAGACTAAAAGGCTGAACAAATACACCGTTCCCCAACCGAGTTGAATCAATTGGAAATTGAATTCTCCGGGATGACCTTGCTTCCAAGTCCCTGATTAGAATCGTAATAGGTCGCAAGTAGCTTGCATGCGTCAATTCTCTATGAAATAGGTCTAGAAAGTTTCCGCAACTAAGTCCATAACCTCAATCAGTAATATCAGGATATCCTCCAGGTGTGCCTACGCAGTATTGCTAAATCTCATTCATAATATCAATAGTAGTTTATCAGTCCCTCAACATTTAGCAGATAAGCCCAGAAATCATAATAACGAGATACAAATGGCAGAAATCATAGGACCGTTCCCCGGTAAAATTCCCTTGCAAATCCCCCACAAATCCCCTCAACCAAAGCCTCATTCCATCGCCTTTTTCATGAATTCCCCTAATCTGATCACAGCATGGTAGTCCTTCATCATTGTGAAATGGTTCGCTTCCTCCAGGGTGTGTATCACCAAATTCGGTGCTCCTAATAAGAAATCCCATCCATTTGGTCCAAGATTTGTTCTATTTTCCAATAACCAATCCAGCTCTGCTGGATCCTCAAGTGCTCGTTCTGGTCGCATATCACCTGGATGCTTGCACACCCCATCCGTTGCCCAAATCATGAATGTTTTAGGCGCTTTGCCAGTCGCAAAAGGAACTGCCTTGTACGCAGCTAATGCTTCAGTGAATGCTAGGAAATGTGGGAACAACCATTCTGGAGGTCCTGCGACTCCAAATAACCCACTCTTTTTGAAAAAATCAAAGATTCGTGGCGGAAGTTTCCCCAAGCCAATAGGGCAAGGCGAGTCCAAAAATACTAGGCGATTTACCTTTGCCCCACCTGAGATAAGGTATTGAGCTGCGTCATATGCACAAACCCCACCCGCAGACCAACCTCCAAGATAATAAGGCCCCGTTGGTTGACGGCGGAGAATTTCATCAAGGAAGCGTCCTGTCAGCAAACTCAAGTTTTTGGGCATCTCCTGCGGCGTTTTCAGCCATGGGCAGTTAAGGCCAAACACGGCAATATCGTCTCCCAGATTTGGAATGAAAGCATATGATGTTGAAGAACCGCTCCCGTCTGGGAAAAGGAATAAGATCTTCTTTGCAATCGTGGGGTTTCCTTGCAAGAGAACCGATGTTGCTCCTGGGGCAGGCTTGACTGGTACTTCAGCGGCTAGCTTTTGTGGAGTTGCGTAGCTAATTACTACTTCATTTGTTAAACCGAGAACTTTTGCAACCGAGTCCAGGCTTGCGTCGCCAAGGAAAATGTCAGATGGTACTTCAACCGACAGCTCCTCTTGCAGTCTCCCACGGACTGTCAGAGCTAAAAGCGAGTCCATTCCCAATTCCGCGAGCCGCACACTTCCTTTAATTTCCTCTACAGGGACCCCTATCTCTTCCGCAAGCATATGGCGAATGCTGCCTAACACCCCTTCTTGTTCTTCTTCATCAGGTCCTGGGCCTGGGGTGTATTGCGGAATGGAATTCGTCTCTGATGAATCGCTCCATTGTGCACTGTTTTGGGAAAAACAACGCATCAAATCCGTCACTGTGGGGTTATCAAAAAAGAAGGATGACTCAAAGTCCTTATTGAGCTCTTCACGAAATCTACCCACAATTGTGAGAGATAGAAGTGAGTCCACTCCGAAGTCTGCGAATTTGCTCTCTGGACCCAGTTCATTCACATTCAATCCAATCTCGTCAGCAACGATAGCAAGCGCCTTAGTGACAATCCCAGCGTCACTTGGTTTGGGTTTAGTGCCATTGGCAACTGATGTGGATTCATGAATGGAAACCATCTTCTGAATAGCAACACGGCCAGCTGTATTTGAAACCAGATTACTTCCTCCTTTGTTTGACTTTGTGTGCTGTGGACCTGACCCCGGAGGTAGCAGCGAATCTAGAACTTTGCGTGGAACCCCTTGAAACTACGGAATATTAGTCTCCATCCTGTACCCGGATGGAATTTAATGTCTTCTTACCTTAATACCAGAGAATACAGCAACAATAGTGCCCTCCTCGAAAATGTAGACATCACCGGAAAACATCGTCCCTCCAACATTCTGCATTTTGACGTATGTCCTATAAGTCTTGTTCACTGAGAATTTTGTTGCACAGCGCATGGATTCCCATCCATGATTGACAAAAACTTGAGTTTTCGAATCAACCGCATCATTGGCATTCATTGTGAAACCTGCCAAATGTCCAAGACTGTCAATCCAATATGGACTGAAGTAGTAATTGCCATCTTGTTCGCTAGCCTGAAATTTTACCCTCGAGGTGGCTTCATATGCAGCACTATCAAGGATAACTTCCTCCATTCCTCGGTACTTCTGGTCATACTCAACCAAGGCGCCGAACAATTTGTATGCCATACCGCGCTTGATCCTGTGGCTTTGGCCATCCTCAACACCAATGTGCAACCTGTCAATTCGAGCCTGAATGAGGTACTCATTCCGCTTCCATTTTTTCTGCCAGGTATTATTTTCCACAAATCGGATAATGCATTTTGCATGGTCTGCCAACTTCTTTCCTTCGTCCGTGACGGTGTACAATTGAACTTGTGCGGTTTGGGAAATCCAATCAGCATTTACAGAGACCCTGAAAAGCTGCTTGGAGGTTGGCTGGCTATGAGCTATGAGGGGCTTATCAACGGTCATTTTGCTGACATCCATTGCTGTTTTGCTGGCATCACCCCCGGATTGTACAAGTAAATAATCTCCTAGAGTAAGAGCAATATCGGCGTAAAGCGACTAAAGCATGTCAGCTGTTAGCTATATTTACTGACTTATAACTCGGGGATTCTACTCACCGAAGGACAAAGTGCTGCTCCATTGACCTTATGACCCTGAACTGCAGCATTGAGTGTTGGTTCAGAAAGGTCGGACTCAATTGTAATGGATGATTTGTATGCGTCAATATGTTCTTCCACTATCCGCTGAACAGAAGGTGTGCAGAGTTTGGACTTTAGAGGTTCAGGGTCAAGCGGAGGCAACAATGCATTCCATTTCGTGAGACACCAGTCATGAACGTATTGAATCCAGTGATTCTTATAGTCCCAGCAGTATGCGGGAAGCCTAATGACCTCGTGGCAGCCTGGAAAGTCCCTATGATACTCGTCCCACTGAATGTCCAAACCTGCTAGATGGAATGTAGATATACTTCCAGCCAGAACTTGCCAAGTATCTTCCTTTCGACGGAGGGAAGGAACGATGGTGACATCCCCCAATATTGACTTGACCATTCCTGAGCAGATTGGGTGTGACCCAATTTCTAACCACAAGTTTCCGAACATCTCTTCTTGTGCGGCGTTGAGTCCTGCAACAAAGTTCACAGTGCCACGACAAGCCTGACTGAGGTATTTGGCACTGAATGTATTGGTATCAGTGATGACTCTGCCTAGAAGTGGTGATATAACCGGAATTGAAGGTTTGTGGAAAGTGACACCAGTAGCTGCTGTCTCAAATGCTTCTAGAATAGGGTCTACTTGAGCGGAGTGGAAAGCAAATGGCAACCTGGGTTTGATGCATCTGAAGCCCTGCCTTGACAGCTCTTTCTCAGCACTGTCGATGTCCTGATTAGTTCCACTTAGCACTGTATCATCTGGACCGTTGACACAAGCAATTTCTAGGTGCTGGCTAAGAGATCGGGCCTGTAAAGTGGCGACGGATGCCTTCACAGCCAGCATTCCATGCGAGCCCATAGTGCATCTCTCCTGAAGCAGCTGTGCCCTTTTTCCGACGAGATAGATCGTGTCACTAATGGAAAGCACGCCGGCCGCGTTCAGTGCTGCATACTCTCCTAAGCTGTGGCCTACTACAACTGCCGGTTTGACACCAAATGACACCCAAAGCCTCGCTAACGCCATTTGCATGCATATTGTTCCTAGCTGGGCCATCAAAGGGCTGATTTCATCATCATCCGTCAAGCTCCCATCGAGAAGTGACACAATGGATGGGAATCCAAGACTCTGTCCGATGGTGTCGAAGTGTTGTATATCAGTTCGGTACTGGGAGAAATTCTTGTACAGATCTTTACCCATTCCCGCATAAAGTGCCCCTTGTGCCGTGAATACGAAAGTGACGGCTGGAGCCTTAGCCGGTACTGGTTTGATACTTGCTTGGGAGGCGAATGCCTGCAGCTCCCCTTTCATCTTCAGGAGGTTGGATCCAGTGACGAGAATGCGGTGGTTATGGTGCATGCGACGTGCAGTGGTTGTGTAAGACAGGGAAGCAAGTGGAGTATTCTGGTTTTGGTCAAGGTAGTCCACAAGTGCCTGAATATTATTCTTGAGTGAGCCAATGGATTTTGCTGAGATGGCCAGCATGTGTGTGGGTCGTGGGTCTTGGGCCTTGTTTGTGGGCGCAGCCGGGGCGTCTTCCATCAGAATTGCTGTGTTACCACCAGCAGCTGAGAAATTGTTCAAGAAAATCCTGCGCTTTTCTCCGCTACGGCGCTGCCAGGGCGTGGGCTTCATAGCAATATGTATGTTACGCTCTCTGAGGTTAGTAGGAAAGGTGTGGTTGATTTTCGTCTTGATGCCGGGGTGCGGAGGAATCAGATTCTTTTCCAACATCAAAAGTACCTTTACCATAGAAATGACTCCAGAGGCAGATTCTGCATGTCCCACGTTGGCTTTAGCGGACCCAAGGTGTAAGGATTGCTCGGGGCTGCGGTTGCGGTCTTCAGGAGAAAAGACTTCTAAAACTGATCTCATCTCAACGGCGTCCCCAGCCTGGGTCCCAGTCCCATGCATCTCAATATAGCCTACGCTGAGTGGATCGATATTCGATTCACTCAGCAGTTTGCTGAAAATGTAGGCTTGAGCACCCGCATGTGGTCTTGTCATAGAGACAGCTTCTGCTGAGTGATTGGTGTATGCCCCGAGGATGACACCTTGGATTGGATCATTGTCTGCTATGGCGTCCTCCAAGCGCTTAAGTATGATAGTCCCCACTCCGTCGGCCCTGCAGTAACCATCGGCTGCGTCGTCAAAAGTATTACAGTTTCCGGTTTTAGAGAGGAAATGTCCACGGTCTAGACCGGCAAAGTTGTCAGGATTGGTTAATATGTTTGTACCACCAGCAACTGCGGTATCACAGTCCCCTCTCCATAGCGCATTACATGCGGTATGAATCGCGGCAAAGCTTGATGAACAGGCCGAATCAATGCTTAAACTTGGGCCGCTGAATTTGAAGTGATAGTTGATACGCCCAGGGGTGAACGCACGGTTGCCACCGGGAATAAAATATGTGTCGATGTTCTGCCCACTATTCACCTCTCTCCAGTCGTCACTCGTCATACCGTAGAACATGCCAACTCGATCACGCTGGGTGGAAGGTGTCCTATTTGGCACAAAGCCAGCCATCTCCATGGCCTCGTAAGCTGTGATCAATGCGAGCCGTTGACCGGGATCTGTGTTATCAGCTTCTCGTGGAGACATCTGGAAGAAACGTGCGTCAAAAAGTCCTGGGTTCTCAATCCAGCAGCCATGACGTATTGTGCTGGTATTTTTTTGCTTTCCAGTGGGGTCAAAATGCGTTTTCAAGTCGAAACGGTCAGGTGGGACGTCCCTGTGCACATCAAGGCCCTTGTACATCAGGTCCCAAAACTTCTCCGCACTGGCAGCGTCTGGGAATCTTCCTGAATACCCAATCACTGCGATCTTGGATTGTTCGGGCCTACCTGGTGTCGGTACTGTGAGTGGTATTTGGGTCATATCGGCCACCGCAGTATCGAGTTTGACTTTGACCTTACCATTTTGGGAAAGTGCTGAGACCAACCCGTAACCGTTTGTGGCAATAGGCAAGACAGTACACGCCAAGCCCCCCGAAGTCCTCACGACTGCGTCACAGCCTTCCAGTACCTTTGCCCATTGAATTGGCTCAATCAAGATTTCCCGTAGCACCTTTTGAAGCAGTGTTCCGTAAGTTGAAGCAAGAATGGGCTTGCCGGTTACACTAGATAAGAGTGGGATTCTTGGTATATAGGACTCCAGGATCTGATTGGAACAAGGGGAAAGAATTGTGTCCACATCGGCCACCGTGTAAATATGAGGTGCATGATAAGGTGCGTAGACCGATACTTTGGTTGGTTTAAATCCCGTAAGCACGCTTGATCTGAGCAATTGATCCAAGATTCCTGGAGGCCCGCTGATAGTCACACTATTGGCGTTGACCGCACTAATATAGGGGATGTTGCAGTCAGGGATATTCTAGAAGGGTTATGTTAGTGTTCAGGTTCCAAGGCCGGGATTGCCTCAAGAAACGCACATTCATCTCGCAGAATTGTATCAGAGCAGCCAGCGCTTGCTTTTCTTGTATCCCAACTATTGCAGACCAGGATGCATCAACTGCTGATCCCTGGCCGAGGAGGTTACGGCTTTCAAGAGCTCGTAAGCCAGTACGGAAAGCTATCAGGACGGCTTCGACTGCAGCTGGTAGTAGCTCAGAGACTGTCTGTGCAGTACATATGGCAGCTGCTGGCAGGAGTCCTATACACAGGCCCACAAGATTACTTGCGTTGGGCACAGGGTATGCATGGAACCCTTCACCAAAGTAACTAGTACATTAAATTAGCTCTTGTACGCATAATAGTAATAAAAACATGAGAGACATATATACCTGATGAATAATGCGAGCTGGTGCAGGCAGACGAACATGCTATCAAGGGCTGGGTTTGTGCCTGGTGTCTCTCGATACCTAGCCAAAAACTCGTGGAGGCTCGTAAAGCGAGGAAATAGTTCCTTCTGTATACTGGGCAACTGCCCAATATGCAAGCGTAATGCATAGTTCACACGCTCGAACAGTGCTGAGAGGAGTGGATTATCTTTGGCCTGAAGCAAATGGCATAGCCCAGCATCATAGTTGTTGGTCTGATCCCCAAAGAGGTAGATCTGTATAGACCCTTCCATCTTAGTTCCTACTAAGAACTAGAACACTCTTCAATTCGTGTTTATGGAACTCAATCAAAAGCAGATGTCGAGGCCTCTGGGAATGAGAGGAAGCGAGGAGCCAGTGATTTGTGTATTTGCGAGTGGAGAAGCTTTGGGCTGGAGGAATGAACGACGTTGGCACTCGAACCCTATTATACAAGGGTGGCATGGGTTCATGTGCGATGGGCAGGCCGGCTAGGGCCCGCATGGAGTATCCACGAATGTCGGTATGAAGGCCCTCAAATTAACAAGACGACGCAGCACCCCAAGGAAACAGCGCTGATGTTGATTTCAGCCTTACTGCTTATCGGCTTACACCGGATTAATACCCTCAGTTGGTAAGAGATTCCTCAACTGGTTAGGTTTGGATAGGTGTATAGACTGCAATCAGCTCAGCGAATACATATGCCACCGAAAGATACGAACACGGGTAATACGATATTAGTACGTACAGTAAGGCACTATGAGCGGCTTGTGCCAACCAGACTAACAGTAGGTTCGACAATATTATATTTCCCGGGCGTAATAGGAGAAACTCATTTTATGCCAGTGCAGGTGTTCTGTTGCAAGCCCCACATGGAGTTATCAGAAATAGCACAATCCCATCATGGTCAATCTGCCTCGTGGCCGGGCAGGTGAACTTCGGATTCACACAAACCGAGGTATGCTGACTGTGTCAATCATTCTTTGCCAGTAGGCCGAGGTGGGCCAGCATGGCGCTGCTGAAAACAGAATGCTTGAGCTACTACGCTTGGCCGACACCCCCCCGATCCAGTGCGACTTCCCAGCGAGATTCCTTAGTGACTGACTTGGAACGCATCCATAGCATTTGAAAATCATTAGTCGCATTCAGACTATGCCGAGGGAGTTCCCGAGTAGTGACTCGGTGGATTGTCCAACCTCCGGGCCGTTCCCTGCCCCATATCCACGTACAAGGCCACATACCCCCCAAAAAAGAAATTACTCCACTCCTCATCAATCTCGGATGACATCCTGCTTGCTCAGACGAACTCCCCGGCAGAAAAAGGGAATTAAGAAAGGAGGAAACCCCCGTTCTCATCTTCAAAACTGCCTCGGCTCCATGTATATGTCGGACACTCGCTGCACCCATCGTACCCACACTTAATACACTTCCCTCTAAACAGGAATCACACCCTATACACCCACAGTTATAACACCCAGTAATTGAAAATCCCTCTGCTAGTGTTGCGGTTTTTCTCTTGTCACGATGCAAGTTATATCATGTGGTTGGGAAAACCCTCCTACCCATCCGTAGACCCTCCACCTCCTTGCTGCTACCCAGATGGATAATAAGGGAGGAAGCCCTCCGCCCTATCTTTCCTTCTTTAAGAGCCATCTAATTCCTGTGATTTCCACCCCCAATTATTCTCCTGGATCCATTTTCGCATCTGTACCTTAAACTTCACGTCCTGCCCTAAAACGACGATGCTAAAATCAAAAATGAGATACGTCTATCCATACACACAATATTAAGACCCTTCATGCAATTTGGGACCATATGATACAGCTAAACACATATCTATTATCCTGGGATCGGTAGGTTACCGCCAACTCAGATCCTTCGCATGGGACATCACCCGATGTAGATTGCGCTCCCGGAGGAGGTGGTCGGCATTTCCTGAGAAAATAGAAACTGGGGACTATCTTACCGCAAATTTGGTGAACGATGCGAGGAATCTGCAGTTATGACCTGGTCATCTCACAAGGTCGCCGTATAACTAATCGTGTACTCAACCAACTGCAAAAATACTATGCGATCGATCAGATTGTGACCAATGCTTATTCTTTGCTTCAGAATTACAAAATATCCAAATACAAGACCCTGATAGCTTCACTCTGACATCAATCTGACCAGGTGCAAGCAACTCTAAATATATTAAACTTTGTGCGCAGCAGCACACCTAAACATAAACCAGACTACTGAGATACTCACTGAGTACCAAAATATAGACATGATTCACAGACCGCTGGTAGCTTATTGAGCTTCATTTGGGACATGAATAGTCATTGTATCATGCTTATAGACTACAACATGTACAACTATTCCAATTGGCCGTTATATGTTAAGTTGTGCGGTAACACAAATGCATACAGTGCGTGGGGGAAAGTGAGGATGCACCGCGCTGCATATTATTTCCCCCACTCACTGTATCTAGTCTGGTTGATGTGAGGACCTTGCAGAGGCTAAGTTCTACACTCCGACTACTAGTATACCCAAGTGACCACTATTGTCTGTCTCCTACATCAACAATCTTCCCATCGTGGATATGGTCTTCAACCCAGCCGATAGTCATTCTCAGAATTAACGACCACTATTAGTTGAGCTTTTATATGCCAACAGTTAAGGACTCACCTGGACTCCGTTGTATCTCGTGATACTGATTTCATGAAGTAAAGGCCTCGCTTCATGTTGACGAATGCTTCGATATCGCTGAAATAAATCCTAATAACGGGCGTCGTAATCACAAATTGATGTCATAGCACTTCTCCATCAGAAGATGAGTGGCAGTGGGTCTGTTTGCATATTAAGACCCCGTTCTGTGTCAGCTAGCAGGAAAATGGCAGGAATGCATGGGAGTTTTGCAATTGGTTTGAAGTGTGAAAAGAATTGCAGGTCTAGGAGTGGAATGTACCATCGAGCAACGAATGGTGCCATATTGGACCATGAGATTCTTAACCGGTGGTCCTGCTCAAGTAATGGTGAAATTCTTTCTCGCTAAGTCCTGGTTTCTGATAACCAAGAATTGACATACCTATAGGCTCCATGCTAAGGGCGACGCTAACAGCGTTCAAGGAGTTCCGAGGAGTGAGTGGCTTGGCTGAGAATCGGTACAGCTTTAAGAATCCGGATGGTTCACAAGGCCTTCTTGACAATAAAACAATACACGTAGATACCTATGCTATAACGTGACAGTGGAGCTTCTCTCTTATACCCAGTTCCATTTTGAAACACCGAAGCCCATTTCCTATATCTGGACCCAAACTCATAGGTCACCGTTCTTGACTGGCCCCCACCTAAAACTGCTTTGGATTTTACAACTCGCAACGTACGATCATCTATCTTGGTGGTAGGTAGTATTTCAAGCTCTACAAGGAGACGATTTATCGTTGTCACCTCGCTACTCCCAAATCAACTGCTCACTCTTTCCATGGCTTCATTTAGCAAATGACCACAGCAATCGTAAACTCGAAATAGTGATTTACACTAGCCTCAAAATTGACGTGAGTTTGTAAGGGCAATTTTGCACCTGAGGGACAAAAATTCTCGCTGCACATTATGCTGTTTTCATTCCGTCCGGCTGGCGCATGTCATGAGAAGATGGTGTTGCGCCCATCGTAATCTGGCTGCAATTGCACTTGCCTCAGATAAAACGGCAGTTGTGGCATGCAAGATCCAGCCAATAATGAATCACAGGGGTACCCAGACTACATACCAGTTAACCTCCCCGGCGGCTTTCTCATGTATGTATATCTTAATCCCCGTGTGCGTGGGGCCTCCTGTGAACTTTTGCTGGTCTTAAGATGAGTCCCAATTACATTCTGCAACGCTGGTAACGGGAAACGTATAGCAGTGGCATCATCAATAAAGTATACGGTAGCACATGCGGACGCAATGTGACAAAGAGCCGGTGAATGGACGGGGTCTACCCCATACATGGTCATAGTTAGCCTTAGTGGATGGGTGAGTAGGAACATCCAGCAGACATGAGTAACCTCGGCTACGTTCATCAACATGCTACCGGCTAGCCCGTCGAAGGCCAATTCCTGATGATACAGTACTCTTACTTGCCCCATTCTTGGAGTGAATTCCTGCGTATACATTCCCACCTTTCATAGGGGTGCAGTGCCGGATGATCTGCCTTGGAGAAATATAACATAGCTGTAAGATGAACAGCGTGACCAAATCCAAACCCACAGGCATACACAACACACATGGGCACAAGTGAATCTGGCCACGGTATGTAACCTGAAAGTTCTAATCGAGGTTTGGGAATTTGGAGCTTTCTTCATATAATGTAAATTGCAACAGATTCCCAATATTAGATGCCCGTATCCAATAATTAACATACATTGGTCAAGGCTTGGACCACATCCTGTGAGCAAATTACGGGCTAGAATCTGACCAGCTTGACAGCGCAAAATTATTGTCCTAGTTACACTCCAATATTGCAATGAGAATATACCCTCTTTCCCTTCTAGTATTCAATATCATCCCAACTTTAGTCAGAGGTCATACAATAGATATTGGGAAAGCATTTCTACTTCTTGTATTCGATAGTTTCCTTTTCTATAGGCGGCGAAATTCTATATATTTATTACCCAAGCGAGATTTAGCTACAAAGACTCAAAGGGGGCAGAATAAAAAGAAAGTAGATGCCACGGCAACATACCTCTCTCCCATCCCAGGGTGTGTTACCTGCATATCATAAGATACGTTTTTCAATAAGGGAATATACTAAGCGAGAAAACAACTGCCATTCCCGAGAATTACCAGTGGTATGAATTGGCTGATCAATGCATGCTTAAGGTTTACTTCTCCGGAGATACTTCCCTTTCGGGACAGGAATGCAAAATATAGATGTTAAGATGGTTGTGTGGTTTGCCATGATATGATGTCAGTATCTGGTATACGGGCGCAATTCGGTCATCTATGCTGAACAGTTTTCAGATCCCGGGAGCAAGGCCGGGAGTCTCTACATCTTGCGGGTGGAAAGGCCACAAAGGGAAATTATGTTGTTACACTGGTATTACTCCACACTATCGAAATTGGAGATCTTTAGTCTTCCTATACCATCTTTTCTTGAGACGAGACGGTTCTAGCCCGGAATGCTGAGAGGTAACTGTATGGCGGGCTTGTGGTGAGATGGCGCGGGTTGCAAAGCTAACTGGTAAATTCTATAAAAAACCTCACGAAATCGTTAGCAGGCCAACTTAAATATATTATCTTTTAGGAGATGTACCCAGTCCCAATTGACTCATTTGCCACAACCTGCCGTGATACAGTGATTGCCATATCAAATTAAAAACTACTATGAGATTCTAATATCACATTGAATACTTATATATGTTATGACCAACTCTCCCATCGTGTCACCCAGTCATTAAGAGGTGTTAAAACCCAGGACGCGGGATGCAGAGTAGTGTCAGGAGGTGGCGAAATCTCTCCAGCGGTGATTTGATATCTAGTTCATAATCAGGGAAATAGGGAGCAGAGACTGGCTCTGGGGTGGGATAACCTACATGTAGGTGCGGTCTCTCGTCATTAGTCTAGATAGATTGCATACGAGTAATGATCCCCCATCTTGCGCTTTTAAAATTGACCTCCATTGTCAAACCGTGCCCCACACCTCCAGAAGAATAGTAGGCAAGGAGTGAAATACCCACAAAGCTTTGCTTCGCCTTCCCATTTCGAGTCCTATCATCCGGCATCCTATAGCCCTCTGCTTACTAACCTCAAATTGAAACTTTAAAAAGACACAGGCCTAATGTATGCTTACAATAGAGCTATATTTATTAGAAAATAACTAGTAGCTGGAAGATCCTAGCTATAATCAACTATAATTAAAGGCTTCAGGTGGTCACGCAAGACTTTGGAACTTACCCTGAATTCTTGCCACATGCAGTGTCACTCTAGTTTCATAAGCGATGCCGCCAGCCAGAGTTTATAATATGCTGTGGTAGGCTAAGTAGTAGCTTAACTAAATAAGGCTTCACTCGACCTGCATGACACTGCTCTTGTAATCCTTGCGCCATCCTGCGCCATCCTGCGCCATCCAGACACGCGACAAAATACACAGCAGGCTCAACATCAAAAAGCCGTAATCTGGTTGCCACCAAAAGTTTCCACATGGGTATACAAAGGGTGGGGCTAGCCTGGCTGAGACAGAGCACACATGGGTGGTCGAGTGCCAACCAGGCACAGTAGCCGCTTTACGTGGGGTTGGCCAGTATGAGTAGTTACCCTGAAGTCCTGCCTGGTTTTTACTCGGAGGCTACGGGATGTACGTACATATGTGTCAGGGGTCACCCAAATGCTACTTTACACCATTTACTTTTTGATTTGTTTATCAAAAACACTACATGGCCTTTAGCCAGACCAAATTTTCAGCCAACTCAGCCAACCGTGGTGTTATTATCATACTTTTCTGTAGCTATAAAAACTGCGCCTCACAAACTTTATGTCCTTGCCACTCCCAGGCAATAACTTCTAGTCTCGGAACCGCTACCTTTTTGTGTAGCACTACTAAACTCACTCCTGTCAATATCAATCTTGAATCCAATCCGCGGTTCTGGGGCTACCTGCTGACAATTTAGAGTTTTGTGCAATCTGATAGCGCGGGGGCTTAGTAGGTAATATGACATTAAATCCCAGCGATGCCAAGATCAGGCTAGAGGAGACTCACGGTGTCATGAATGGGTATGGCAGAATTGCGATTTGTAGTAGGTGCATAAGTGTCTCCTCCTGCTACACACATGAGCGATTTTTCAGCTCCGGCGACTTTTTGGACTCAGGGCCCCTGATGGGAGACGGTATGCATTGTGTGGTGTTACACGCACAGGTCAGCTAAGCATGTAGCGTACCTATCTCTCAGATGATAGGATCGAACACCAACTCTTGCAAGAATTCTCATTGTTATTAGATTCGAGATGGTTGATACTGATTGGGGGGACTGGTATCCTGTTTAGATATACTTCCACAACCAATATTCATGGAAACTGTACATGTGTACTGTACATGTGGCATGTGTCGGCAACAAATCGAGCGTCTGTTTTCTGTTTCTAGTTTATATTTCCTGAGGCTATGCTACCCTATTAAGTTATTAACTGGAATAAATATAGTTCTATTTATTTGATTTACAACTTATACTAAGCAGGTGTGCAACTGGTGCCAACGTCCAAACTAGCAACCAGCCTGAGCTCTCATGGTATCTAGGTAGATTTCCATTGATTCAGGCAACGCCTCAAGTTTTGACACATGAATGCAGATAGCTTTGCGTGTACTCCCCTGGAAGCATTAGGCAGGCTGCAGCTAGACCCCATGTAAAGACCTCCTCAGTAAATGATGCTAGGTACTTGTCTTATGCCCAATCATACTGAGCAGTGCCTGGTGAGACACCCACCCATCATCTATGAAACTGCTACGTATACCTAACTGTAAATGCATAAGACACCACAACACTTAATGCGTGAAATTAAGACTTGTGAACACATGCGGAGCAGTATGAGATATTACATTTAAAGCAAAGAAATAAAGTACGGTCTTACAACCAGTGCCTTGACAGACCTGACGAGTTCGCTCGCTCAGGTTAATGTAATGGTAGGTACTGTAAGTTGTGAAAAACCTCGGATCGCGTTCATTCTATATGTCGCACCAGGTCAATCAATGTTCTCGGCAAACCAACCAAGATAGGCAGTACCTTCCCAAAATGGCAGTATGGTTGCTCGAAAGGAGAAATTACTAAGTATACTCCGTACCAGTACTCTAATTGCACCGCATGCGGCGCAGATGAGTGCAATTGGTTGGCTGCAATCTGCATGCAGTGTAGGTAACTATTCATCGCTGTACCCAGTATGTTGGTACAGTATTCAGTTAGTCTGGCGGTCACCGGTGTTGTCTTGTGGAACATGGAGAAGCCCTGATCTCGGAGAAGGGTCAATATCAACCTCCGGTCTAGCTCCGACTTCATTTATATCAGCAAGTTTGATCGGAGCCATTGTTAAAATGTTAACAGTATGTTGGTACGGTATTCAGTTAGTCTGGCGGTCACTGGTGTTGTCTTGTGTAACATGGAGAAGCCCTGATCTCGGAGAAGGGTCAATATCAACCTCCGATCTAGCTCCGACGTACTTCATTTATATCAGTAAGTTTGACCGGAACCATTGTTAAAATTTTAATGACATCTACCGTACATACTACATAACCTTCCGATAGCCTGGTTGCAGGGAGACTGACCGAAAGGTGGACATCACTTGCAGCTTTATACCCTCTGCCCCCCTCTGTTGTAGGCGTGCAGCATATTTCTTTCTCACACGTGTGCAATAAATAGTCAACCTTATACTATTACCAAGATCGCGAAACAGCCATGATGACCACCCAACCCACCATGACCGGCATTACTTCCACCAGAGCCCCCAGCACCCACCCAAAGATTGCCATCATTGGAGCTGGGCCGGGAGGGCTTACTGTAGCCAAACTGCTTCAGCTCGAAGAGATTCCATTCACACTATACGACCGTGAGGGAGGTCCAGCCGAAAGAAGTCAAGGCGGAACTCTGGATCTTCATCCCGAATCGGGGCAACTCGCACTTAAGGCTGCCGGTTTATCCGGGGAATTCACTAAACGAGCGAGATTTGAAGGTGATTGTATGAAATTGGTTGCAACTGATGGGACCGTGCTATTGGATGAGGGAAATCAGCAACAGAATGATCACGAGCCTTCAGAAGACGATAGGGGCCCACCAGAGAGGCCTGAGATTGACAGGTCTCAGCTGAGAGAAATGCTTCTCAACTCGTTGGAGGAGGGAACCGTGCATTGGGGATACAAGCTTTGCAAGGTGGAGGCACATGCTCCAGTGACTGGGAGTGAGAATGAAACCTACACACTTCATTTCACAAATTGCGGCGCGGATATCACCGAGGGTCCTTTTGATATCATCGTCGGTGCAGACGGTGCACGCAGCAATGTTAGATCTCTCCTCACTACCGAAAAGCCATTTTACTCTGGAATTTCGATGGTTGAGCTGTGGGCTCTTGAAGTCGACAACCGTAATCCATGGCTCTCAAAGTATGTCGGTGCTGGAAGCGTTTTTATGTACGATCAAGGTCGTGCTATCTTTGCTCAGCGTAGCGGTAACGGAAGCATTCGGGTATATGCGTGTGTGCAACAACCAGAGTCTTGGTTTGACGATTGCGGCATTGACTGGAACTCTCCATCAAAGGCACGGGAGCAGCTGGTGGATGGATATTTCTCCGACTGTGCAGGTGACATCAAACGTGTTATTCTGGATGCCTGTGACGAGATCGTTCTCTGGAGATTGGATATGCTCCCTATCGGAATGAGCTGGGAGCACCGAGGAGGGCTGACATTACTTGGCGACGCTGCGCATCTCATGACCCCATTCGCCGGCGAAGGAGTTAATTCCGCAATGCATGATGCATTGGACTTGGCGAATGCTATCGCCCATGCGGTGAAGCTTGGAAAGGGAGTGGACGGGATTTCGGAGGGTATTGCTTGGTATGAGAAAATCATGTTTGCAAGGTCGGAGGAGAAAGCCCAGGCAACGTGGGATTCGCTAAGCGGGGTTTGTTTCGTGAAGGATGGAGCAGAAGCGTTTTTGAAAATGTTAGCGTCGAGGGGGCCACCTCCAGAAGAGGAGGGACACTAGTTTAACATGGAATCTTTTCTCTTACTTAGGTCTTCTACTCACTGGAGGGAGTTGGTCAAGTAATGGTGTTTTAATAGAAATAAGAAAGGGGATATAGACAGGACTTTAGGTGAACGAGAGTAGGGTACAAGAGAAGCAGTCGTTTAACGGGCAGTTGACCCTTTCTCACCAATGCACTATTCATGCATGCACCCCACTATGCTTATCGATAACCGATAGCCCTCGCCTCATAGCCCAAGGCTCCCTTCGGGGGAAAGGCGTATAGACTCAAAAAAAAAAGCCTATCGCGGTCATGATCAGCAGTAGGCGCAGTACGAAGGTGACCTTCGAAGAATATATAAACAATGCACATTTTCCCTCCTTTCCCATCCAGAAACGACCACAAACTCCCAGCCATCGAAACAACAATCCACCCATCCTCAGCCAACTATAATTCCCAAACAAAACGAACCCAAATTGCACTCAAGGCTATGGTCCTTGCGTACGCTTGGTTGTTCCTTTCCTGTTCAAACGTGGGAGTTGATATTGACATTCCACGACTAAATCTGCGAATAGATATCCAAAAGACTCCGTCCTCCTCTCATTCCCCGAAACCGATATTCAGGACGATGTCTTGATGCCGTCTGGAGAGGAGTGGATAGCAAATGGGTGTTCCAGTTTTGATCCTGCTCACGAGGCTATTTTCGTTTTTTTTTCTTGTCATTTGATGAGAAGCTGTTGAAATTATTCACTTGATTTTTGAGCGTCAACACGCATACCAGAATCGTTATTCCGATGATCTCACGTTGGCATTGGGAATCAGCTCCAACTACATACAATGGATCTGTTAAATGTAAATGTTAAAAATCTCTGTGCTCTGTCTGCCCCAGCAGAGCGGATGCCCCATGTGCATGTCGAATAAGTGATTGGACAAACCAGTAGGGTTACGCAAGCCAAAGAAACAGCGGAATTTCCATCTCTTGTATTGCCTGACGATTTATTTTACATGGGTGTGGTTGTTTGTAGGGCGGCTCATATGGACAAAGGGCCAATTCTGCAGGACAAGGGTTGTTGAGTGGTTGACAGTGTGGCAATGGGAGTAGCACCATCGCGCAATGATTTCACGAGCGCACACTTTGTGGTCATGCAGCACTGGATGATTCAATCGGACAGTTGGTTGGTGCTGTTGCTATTCAATAACCCCTCTTTCATTATGCTGTAGCATCGTGAATGAATAATACATATTCCCCATCACATAAACTACTTACTGAGCAATATTCGATGGAACCGTCTACTTGCCACTATCTCTATCTCTACCACCATATGTAGGCTAGTCTAGTAGGATATTTCATATTCAATATATCCTCTACAAGCACCTACAACAGGCTACAATTAGACCAACTAAAACTACTCTGACTCGAGATTTACATAACCGTATGATAGAACTTCTTTTCTTTACACATCACTTTGGTAGGCTACTCACTGACTAATATATAATATTATTCCCAAGGGGAGACTCCAAGTCGTTTCCTCTAATAAACATTGACAACAGATCTAATTTATTGACCCGCCTTCAATTTTTCCGGAAACCTACTAGTAGAGAATGAACTGGTCCTCTCTGGTCCGACCCTCGATATATGAGATCAACAAAAGAGTACAAATATTTTTACCACATATATGTACACAGTTACACTATGGTTATTGTTAATAGTGAATTACTCTACTCCCAAAAAATATCAAAGCATGCACTATGTATTCTTGGGTTGCGGGTGTTTCCCTATCTTATATATAATAAAGTCTCACTTGGCAAGCAGCCACTGATTCTAATTAAGCTCCGCGGGAGCAAATGCTGATCTCGTGCCCAGACCCTGAATCAACTTTATGATAAAAAACACTTGGGTAAGCTATATCATTTCAGAATTTGAATAAAAATCCAGCCCAAATGCAGACTTGTGCTGCTTCATCTGAGATCAGTACAAAAGAGGTCATTGTAACATCCTAAGTAGGGACAATTGTACGGGAGCGGAATGACCCCAGGCAGGATTCTCATATTGTTGGACAGCGGAGGGAGAATAGTCTGGCTCCGAGCGCAGGGTGGAGGGCATGATTGATAATATATCTAAGGCAGAGCTGAGGAGGGAAAGTAAAGTAAAGAAAAGTAGTCTGAAGGAAAAAGTAATGGTCACGGTGAGACTCGAACTCACAACCCTCGCGTTATTAGCACGATGCTCTGCCGATTGAGCCACACGACCCATTTACGAGTATTACAAGGAGCGATTAAACATAACAACCCGCCTCTAGGATGATACCAGTCTAATAGGACTACCTAAGTACACTCTCCGGAGCCAGACTACTTGACAACCCCCGTACCTTCTCCTCTCTCACATCGTCAAGGAATCTGTACTGATCGATGTGCTCTTATTTTCCTTAGCTCCCTTCTCAACCAGACTCAAAAATAATCACCAAGAATAGGAGGCAACTCCCTCCTTGCCCTTCCCCTTCCTCATTCAACTATCTACCTGCATTCTCTAGCCCTACAGTTCTTTACGTTTGAAGCATTATGAGTGGCCGCTTGCCTGCGAGCTCAAAGCCAACTGACCGGGGACTTGAAGGGGCCTCACAAAGCCCCTGGAGTCCCTCAGGGACTCTTCCTTTCAATGACTGGTCCTACCCTACCGATGCCAGGCTAGATGTATCAAGTCAACATCCATCACATGTACACTCAAGTGCGTCCTACAAACAATCTGTGCCAGTGGATTACAGCCTTAATTCCGCTGTGGATCATGAGGGCCAAGCCACGGCATCCCAGAGGCCTGATAGCACCAGGATGTCACCAGCCGAACGGACACCGCGTGCCCCACCACCCCCGCAGACGTTACTTGCCTTCCGTGAAAGACGGACACCAAGCAACGCTAACCAGCCGCTGGAGAGGCGTGGAGGGCGTAGGAATGAAAGCCCCACTGCCTTTCTTTCTAGGATTCTTTCTGAGCCAAGGTCATCTCCTACTGAAAGGCGACAAATTTCAACGAAGGAAAGGCGTGGAGATCGTGAGATTGAGCGCTCTGAAATGAACGGTGAGAAGCGAGCTGGAGAATTCTTTTTACATAAGTCGCTGACAAGTTTGCACCTAGCACGGCTTGCGTCGTCCCGTTGGGAGCGTGGCGGGGCCTTTATATCCCAGCCAGACAGGGTGCCAAAATCTGCTTTGGCAGCTGCCCCAGCTGGGGCAAGCCCTGTAACATCAACGCAGCGCCACGGCCTAGCTCACGTCCCTAATGCAGGTAGGCAGATGAGCAGCAACCCTCGCCAGGTTATATATCCCTCCTCGAATAACTGTACCCATCCAGGCGGAAAAGAAGTCATGACACCGGTCGCTTCGGGGAGCAGATACTCAACTGCTGATCCGGTAAGCGAGCCGGAGGATATTGGAACCCCCAAAAGGCCCCAGCCGGTGACCAGTACGAACACGGTGCCTGTCCAGGCCCGTAAGATCCTTCCGGTATCTCGTCCTCGCCCCCAACCCACTACCTACCCCATTCCTACCTACCCCAAACCAGCCCTGGTCCCTGGTGCCAAGCCCCTGCACAGCTCAAGCAGCCACATCCCCACTGGGCCGTGCGGTAGTAAGCGAGCTCAAGAGCATCCAGAACCTTCCCTCTTGAAACGCAGTAAGACTCTGGAGGATATCAAAAGGGTAGAGGAAGAGAATAAGAGGCTCATAGTAGAGAATAAGTCAATTGAGATGCGAATACATATGGCCAGAGCTGAAAGACTGAGGCAAGAGGCAATCAAGAAGGCTGCTCAGGAGCTACAGCTCAGGGCCCTCGAACTTAAGAATGCAAAGCTCAAGCAAGATAACATGGAACTGAAGTTGCAGCTTGAGAGGAGTACGCAAAGCAGTGATATGAGAGAGGGCAGCACGGGAAGGAGTGTAGCCAAGGCACTGGCAGAGGGCCCCACAGTAGCCAGACTCCTCCCTGACGCTACGAAAGTAGAAGCACAAATGAAGCTGCAGCTGGATATCGCAACAGCCAGTGGCTCTCCAAGGCCTGTGAAGGCCTTGGGGGGTGCGAGGCTAGCCTTGGAGCAGATGGAGGTGGAAATCCAGAGCAGTGAGAAGAGCAAGAACGCCGCTATGGTAAAGGCAAGGGGCCCCACCAGACCAGAAGGCAAGATGGGTGAGGATGTAGAGGCGGGAAAGCTGGTGAAGGTAGAGGCTGATGACGTGACTGAAGCCCTGTTCACTCTCGATTATGAAGGTTCACAAGAAGTGGACCTCAAGATGGTGGACTTTTAGAGGCGCTTGGTGCGCCTCAAGATCAGGGCTCCTCTTGGGGTGCCTGATTTTAATGTTCGGACGAAGGAAAAAAAATCTTAGGCAAAAATAATGTGGCAAAAAGAATACCCGAGAATTGCAGTGGAGGGTAATTCGGGGGTTTGATGAGATTTGTATGTTTGATTCAATTCTGCATGACGTGGAATAGTCAAGAGTGCTGCTATGGCTGGGAGAGCTCTGCAGCTTCTCCACAAGTGTATATTCCAAGCCGCGATTGCTGATATTTCGCTACAAAGTAGCTAATAGTATGTATACAGAATAGTTTGAGCTACTTAGCTCTTTGCTTGTACACACATAAACAAAGTCCTAACTTAGTCTCCTCATGCATCAAATTCCGTGAGGCCTGTGAGGTTGAGCGAACACTACTTTAAGTATTAAGTAGCGTACTATTCGAAGCCACCATGCAGATACCCAGGCCTGACGCATACTGCAACTACCTGGATAAATGGTAGAGGAATTTCATTCTCCCTGGTGGGGGCGGCAACCAGACTAAGACCTTTCTGCATATCGGCTTCTGTACATTCAACAGTCCCCCTCCCCTCTTACAGAGAGAACAGTTGGCGCACACAGGCAGTTGGCCCAAATACATGTCAGTGCAGTAGGCACACGTGACGGGTTGACCGCTTCCAGAGGCATATAGATTTAAAAAGAATTTCAAAAAACTTTAATGTGCTGCACCCCCAATGGCAAAGAACAGGCACCAAAACCTCCAGGCTCCAGCCCAGACATGACATGACTGTGATGTAGAGGATAGAGTTGGGAGGACTCATAGCTTAAATGCCCTCTGATCGTGAATTGATTAGCTTCTGGGTCAGCCAGAAACGTCTGTCAATTTCTATTACCAAAGGTGTAAGTGCATAGGTCTCATAGGTAGATACTAAGGAATCTGCCCACTGCCACATTAAAAATATCCTGTAGTCGAGATCATTCATTCATACCATGGTTTTAGCAATTTTCTTCCAGTCTGGTGTACGAGAACAGAACATCGAATATATACAAGATTGATATCCATAAACAATGAGCATGTGGAGTAAACTTGCAAAACATAAACACTCCATACATGTATGACTACTTATTCTCCTTACATATCCAACTATTCCTCAGCAACCTATGGCCAGTACTTATTAATATTCCTGTTCGTGCAATAGGCTACAATAATCATCCGGGCGAGTTTCCCTCCCAAGCTGCATTGCTACCAATAAACACCCCCCTAAGGCAACAACAAACGCTATAAGCTGCCCAGCGGTGAATATCTTGTTCACCCCAGAAATGCTGTTGAGCGCGACCGTAAACTCCACACGCAAGATGGTATAGCACAGTGCGAAAACGTCAATTGCTAGCCACAGTGGGAAGGATATCCTCCTCGTATAAGGGTTCCTCCCATGGGATGCCCGCCCCCAAAATAATAGGGTTTCGACCTCGGGTTCTTGGTACTTAAGCCCCCCTGGGAGCTTATGCTTCTCGACTAAATAATTATGCATTCGTTTACGAACCACTTCAATATCCTATTTGGCATTCATTGCATGTCAAACTCGGACCCTTCCAACTCGGAAATTTCGATGCTGTAAGGGGTTACCCACCTCCTGAATATTTGTATAGGGTATGAAGCATGCAAAGCGCAGTTCTTTACACAGTTTAGACCACTCCGAACTACTCCTTCTTAGTCTAGGTACATCGGTTGTCGGTTTGGCCTGCATAACTAATCAGATATATACATTTTAAAATCAATTCATGAGTGAAAACTACTTACACCATGGACGAGATACGAAAGATCTCCCATGGGGAACATGCAAATGAAACCTAGAAGGACCCGCAACTTCTTAGAGCGGCTAACCGGCTGTGATTGGGGAGGGTTAGATCCAAAGGCCACTCCCGGGTTGGTAAGAAACATCAGATCTAGCTTCCAGAAGACAATGTAAGCTATTACAATGATCTTAAATGCTGTGAAGTAGCCTCCTATAGCCCACCCAGTCCATCGCACTAGAAAACTCCGAGAGAAAATGATACCCAACCGGTATCCATTGAGGGTACTGCGAGTTGCAAACCAGCCATACCCGCTCCCGCAAAGGTTCCGGTTGTCAACTGGCGGAATGGGCAGTATATGCCAAAAGGTAGTGCTAGCCACCCTCCAGATCCCTACTATAATAAGCCGTGACAACCTTGTAATATAGTTTCATAACCAGCCCTAGTTGACGGTCGGGGAATGAAGTATATGGCCACAATCACGCCATTGATCCCATTTCCCAGGCTGATAATGAGATAAGACTCGATAGTACCACTGTCTCGTGTCCAAAGGATGGTACATAACGCAACAAAAAAAGCAACAAGAAAACCAAAGGTTCACTGGGGCTAAAGTCACAGCTTTCTTTGGATTCAGGAATATTGTGAGAACGATTTGCAGATATGTTGCTACCCTAACCCCAATGCCTAACATGTCGGGATCGCCGTCAAGTGCAGGGCATTTTGCTGTTTGCTGCTTCTGGTGTGCATCGTGAAGCGCACCATTGGAAAGCCCAATAGAGAGGGTGACGAACAGAGGGAGGCAGAGTATCAGCAGGTAATGTAATACATCGATAGGGCGCACAAAGTGTAGCCAAGGGTTCTTAGCAGCGGGCATGGTGTACCTACTCTGCTTGTAGAGTTGCAGCGATTCATGGGAAGAAAACCACCAACATACAGTATACAGTAAAATCCCTGGACAAAAGTCTTGGTGAAATATGTAGCGCATACCTAGTACATAGGTAGGTACATGTATGTTTTCTTTTTTTTTTCCTCTGGAGAGGCCAAGATAAGAGGGCATGATGGTAGAAGGGTGCAATATTAACCTTGCTGGGATGCCAGCCGAAGTGAGGTGTGGTGGGGAAGCCAGACATTTCCTATCTATTGGGGTTCTTTTTTCCTAAGTTCGGGGGGGCAGGGCGTTTAAGCAGCTTGAAGGCTATGAGGCGGAGTACATGTACCTATGATACACTAGGTACATAGAAGAGATTGCTACTAGCGCTGGTGGAGACGAATTTTTGACTGCACGATCAGTCAACTTAGATTCCCTTCCCCTTGTACGGAGTACCCGTGTAGATTTGGCAACCCAGTACCTACCACATACACCATCCTCAGTTGCTTTGCTATAGTATCTAGTGCCCCAATCATTGTTTGGATTATTATTGGTGAGCTTGCGAACTAGACCTTGGGGTGCTGTCGGATTTGAGTTTGGAGCTGTGGCTGTCAAGAACAGGTTATGCACAGGTATGTAGATTTCTTACGGTATATCCTGGGTAATGGACATGCATGTTTGAGGTCGCAAGTACTTTCACCAAAGGTATTGTATCATCCACCAATCCCAAGATTCATATTATTATTATGAGTTATCTATAACAAAACACACACACCATCTCACACACCATCACATAACCACCGAAGATAACACCCAATCAAATCAAGAAAAATGCAAAGGAAATCGTCACAAGATTTTGCTTATGACTCGTAGTATACATGAGACAAAGACGCTCAAAAAAAGACCAAAAAACAGCTCCACATACACAATCACTTCTACCAATTTTCCCACACCATATCACCTAGCAGCACTTAGTAAGCACCAGGGACCGTGATACCATCAAGACCGAGAGCCTTGGCCTTGCACCCACACTCGAGCTTCGTGAACAAGACATTGAGAGTAATACCCCCCAGTTTCTTGAGAAGACCTGGAACAGTGTAGTTGAGTTTGGACAAAACCACGACAATGGTGACCCGCAATGCAACCAAGATCTGGCCAAGTATCCTAAGCTCAACCACCTTGAGGAGATCGTCAACAGTCTTGATGTTGAGTTGGGACAAGAAAATATCAAGGGTAGTGATCTTGAGGTCCACAAGGAGCTTGACAACAGGGATCCTGAGTTCCTTCGAGAGTCCGCCTAGGGTAAGCTTGAGGTGGACGAGGAGTGTACCCAAGTTGATCTTCAGCAGAGCAAGGAGACCATCGAGATTGAGTTTAAGCTCAACCAATAGAGCAGACAAGGAAATGTTGAGCTGAACGAGTAGTTGACCCAGGTTAATGTCCAAAAGCACAAGGAGACCGGCGATGTTAACCTTGAGCTCGACCAAAAGAGCAGACAGGGTAATGTTGAGCTGAACCAGAAGCTGACCAAGGTTTATATTGAGCTGGACGAGAAGAGTGGCAAGATTGATGCCGAGGTGAACCAGAAGCTTGGAGAGAGTGATGTTGAGTGTGACCAAGAGTTGCCCCAGGGTAATGTTGAGTTGTACGAGGAGCCCACCAAGGTCAATCTTGAGAGCAACCAGGAGACCCTTGAGGGTGAGCTTGAGTTGAACCAGGAGCTCTGGGAGAGTAATCTTGAGCTGGAGGAGGAGGGTGGCCAAGTTAATTTTGAGACTAACCAAAAGAGCATGAAGGTCAATCTTCAGAACAGCAAGAAGGCCAGAGAGGTCGACCTTGAGCAAGACAAGGAGGTCGTGGAGGTCAATTTTGAGAGCAACGAGAAGGTCATGAAGATCTATTTTGAGAGCAACGAGGAGGCCACGGAGGTCAATTTTGAGAGCAACGAGGAGGCCACGGAGGTCGACCTTGAGAGCAACGAGGAGGCCATGGAGATCAATATCGAGAGCAACGAGGAGGCCATGGAGATCAGTATGGAGAATAGTGAGGAGACCGCGGATGTCAACATTGAGAGCAACGAGGAGACCATGCAAATCAAGCTGCAAGCTGGAGAGAAGTTCTCCAAGGTTAATCTGAAGCTTCAATAAAAGGTCAGGGAGGGAAATGTGGAGTTTCACCAAAAGTTGGGGAAGAGAAATATGAAACTTGACTAGGATGGCATGGATATCGATATGAATGTGGGGATCAACGATGATCTTGAGGAACCCATCAACACCAAAAATGGCAATGACCTCATCGATGGAATGGACATTGAGAAAAACGAGAAGGGCATCCAAGGAGTAGATGTTGAGTTTCTGAAGGAGCTCTGCAGGTGAGAGGTGGAGCTTGCCAAGAAGAACGTCGAGCTTGATATGGAGGGATGTAAGGAGTTCATGAAGTCCATCCAACTTGAGATCCACAATAAGCTGAATCACGTGGTGGACGCTAAGCTCCAGAAGAAGGGCATCTATGGTGGTGATGTCGAACTCGATCAAGAAGTCATGAAGACTTATATTGAATTCGATCAGGAGTTCATATAAGGTAATGTCAAGCGCGTCAAGTAGTCCCCCAAGGGTGGTGTGTAAGGTGTGGAGAAGTACAGGCAGACAGTCGATATCAACCATCGCCTTCAAATCGGCTAACGTGTTGAGACCAATCTCCAATCGCAAAAGCTCGAGGGAAACAATCCCATATTTGCCCAAATCCTTGACATTATCCTTCGTGATCTTGCCCGACCCCCACTTCTTCTTACCCGGAGATTTTTTGGCGGTCTTCTTCTTCCTAACTAGACCTTCATCCTCTGAATCGCTGTCACTGTCACTGTCACTGTCACTGTCACCGTCGTCATCGTTGAGTCCCGTACCCTTGTCCTCGGGAACCTGAACATGGCGGGCGGCCACCTGATTGTTCGAGCCGGCAGCAGAGAGACCGTTAGCGTTGGGGCTGGCAACAGCAACAGGGCTCGCAAGGGCCGGAGAAAGAGTTGAGAGGAGAAGGAGAAGTGCTGCAGATTTTGCATACATTGCGGCGGCAGCAAAGAGGCGAGAAAACTAAAAAGAGGATGTCTAAACAAAAACAACCAAAGAATGACGGGGATAGGTAACGAGTGCAATGGCACAAACAGTGAAGACTGAGTGGATGAGGAGGAGAGTCAATGAACGAGGGAATGTCGAAAATTTATATAGGAACTCTCACCCCCTATCTCCCCCTACCTGGTTACTAAGAGCCCTCGACCTATAGAGCTCTAACCATTGCGTGCACTCCATAGGCATACTCGACTTACATCGGGTATCCATGGCCAATCCACCCAGGCAAACGTATTAGGTATGCCCATTCGTACCGATCAGAGCGTTATCCAACTCGAGTTACACAAGTAGCGCGGGAGCTCTAGCCCCTCAGATCCTTGTGCACGGCATCCCATGTTCCTGGGAGCTTGCCCTCAAGGGCGCTGATCCCCTCTCATTAATTTCGCTCTTTTGGTTATATTTTCGGGACTAGTGTTCTTTAGTATCTAACTACACTCCAAAAGTGTCTTGCAGCTCTCGGATCCTTCCAGAAAATTACCCCTGCAGTTCAAAAACGAACCAGTGAACGGATGAACCCCCCTGTTCGGTCACTGTCCCGGAGAAACCATGCATTTTGTTTGGACAGTGGTAGGCTGGCGTGGTGGTACCTATTGCAGATCCTATCCATCAATCCCACTGACAAGCACCCACTCTCTGCCTAAATAGGTAGTTAGGCCAGTGGTCCTAAAATTGCAACTATGTCGGTCACCAGAATGTTTACCTGTTGAATTATTTTTCGCTATTTCTGTTTGGCGTGCCGTTCGTCGACTGCGTCACAAAAGCATGGCAGCTGAGACGACGGCATCTATGCACATGGAATTTATTAGGTACCCTGGTCCTCCATTTTCACTCCTTGTAATGTATTGCTCATCACGGTTGTAAATGCCAGTACCTAGTACGGAGTATGGTGATTGTGATCCAAATAGCAGAGCCTGCACGCACTTTGGCATGCGCAATGGAGGATCGGGGTCTACCTGGGCTCATAGTGCACATTGGTAGTCCGACCCTGCTGGATGCCGTTGTACCGGTACCCACTCTCTTGGTAATATACCCTAGAATAGAATAGCGGCTACCCTTGTGTGAACCCCAGTCTCGGTTCAGGTACCTACACACTTGGGAGTTCAGATGATTGTTCAGCCAGTTTTTGCGAAATGAGACTGTGGAAATGCAGACATACGTTGGCATTATTATTAGACTCTGGGAATTAACCGAATATCTATCCGCCTCATAGCCTAAGTCTCCCCCCGGGGGGGAGGGGTATAGACTCCAAAAAAAAAAACCGGTATATCTATATGTGATGTACAGTACGTGTCATCACAGTCTTTACAACAGCAATTGGTGATGGTGAAAGGTGGGGATATTGGCACAAATTGCAATCCAGCTATGTATGGACGGTACATGGGTACCATGGTAGCAGCCAGTTTCGTTGCTTTTTTTTTCCTTTTTCTTTAGAAAAAGTAAAATAGTGAACCCATGTGCACTTGCATGCCGTTAAATTTTTGAACGCTACTCTGAGGCTACCTATCGTATCGGGAGTTGTCTCCCATTGTTTGTTACACAGTACCTACCTAGCCTTGTTTGTTCATGCGGCAAATCTGTTGATCAATACCTAAAACCCCCTTTTGAAAATCCCACCAATGCCCTCCTGTTTGACATGCATGGAATGAAAATAGGGCTAGCATAATCCGATGTCACCATTGATATTTATACATATATTATGTCGTTTCATAGCCTATGGCTCCTTTTGGGGGAAAGATGTACAGACTCCAGAAGAAAAATACATATTATGCACAGTACGACGACTGGGTACATTCTGTCAAGCCTAGACAAGTAGATCAGTAAGCTCCTCCAATATGGTCATACAGAATAGTAACGTGGGTACCCGCGTGATGTACTAGAGGGATTTTGCAACCAGTTTTCCTGTTAAGATTCCTGTTAAGTTACCATGGCAACCCGACAACTTCCGATATTGCCATGGCAACCATGTGTTTATAAACAAATTTAACCAAACCCTTTGGTATAATTATACCAAATAACCCCCCCTTTTGCAGCGACTACCACTCCACCAATTTTTACTGTAACAGCCTGAAACCCACGATATGCCTTCACAGGACCAACCTGATCTAGACGGTGTCGAGTGCGTGTTGCCTGTTGTGGTAATTCAAACGCAAACTTCACTAGAACAACCATCTATTTTGAACGGCAGAACTGCAATTGCCCCTAGTAAACAACCCTACCGGGATTTGCACTGGTTGCAAAATCCCTCTCACTTGTACTTTCCTCTTAGTATTACTCTTAGACTATTTTGCGCTTACTAAGAATTACCGGAACACTTAACAGGAAACCTTGCAAAATCCCTCTA
>Ga0307514_10001202_pt1 | contig 34559 bp, 34 predicted proteins | sample 16_EM_MG_FD_203088 | JGI IMG/M metagenome (GOLD analysis project Ga0307514, IMG submission 203088) | Populus trichocarpa ectomycorrhiza microbial communities from riparian zone in the Pacific Northwest, United States - 16_EM | ecosystem: Host-associated > Plants > Roots > Unclassified | place... | reverse complement strand
GTCAACAGAGCGTCAACAGAGCGTCAACAGAGCGTCAACAGAGCGTCAACAGAGCGTCAACAGAGCGTCAACAGAGCGTCAACAGAGCGTCAACAGAGCGTCAACAGAGCGTCAACAGAGCGTCAAAAAGATTTGGTCTTATATCTTCGGTAATATGAGTGGTGCTTGATCAAATGCATCCATAAAAAAGGATATGGCAGCCTTTATAGGCAGATATGAACTGGATATTCTAGCCACATCCTCCGGGACAGTAACAACTTATTTCAGTTACAGAGCTACCACTAAGTATTCTTGAGCCTTTCAGTATATGATGACAGTCAAAACAATTTATATAGAAAATAACCGCCACATGGTGCTGTGATTAACCATGATGGAAGGCCAACAATCTTTGACACTCTGTTGACGCTCAATTTGAAGATGGCGCAGGAAGTGTTTCACTTTCACTTTTGCCTATAAAGGCAGCCAATAATCAGTTTATGGCAATGTGCAACCTGTCGCCCCCCAGATTACCCATGATACTTGACCAAAAATCGTTGACGCTCCGTTGATGCTCATTTTCATGATGTGGCAGGGAGGGTATTGCAATCTGTTTTGCCTATAAAGGCAGCCAAAAATTCCTTTATGACTGACAGCAGCCAATTGGAGGTCGGATTTCCCAGGACTCATGACCAAAAATCGTTGACGCTCCGTTGACGCTCACTTTCATGATGGGGTAGGGAGGGTATTGCAATCTGTTTTGCCTATAAAGGCCGCCAAAAATACCTTTATGACTGACTACAACCTATCGGAGGTGTGATTTCCCAGGACTCATGACCACAAATCGTTGACGCTCCATTGACGCTCATTTTCTTGACGGGGCAGAGAGGGTATTGCTATCTGTTTTGCCTATAAAGGCCGCTAAAGATTACTTTATGGCTGACTACAACCTATCGGAGGTGTGATTTCCCAGGACGCATGACCACAAATCGTTGACGCTCCGTTGACGCTCATTCTCATGATGGGGCAGGGAGGGTATTGCAATCTATTTTGCCTATAACGGCAGCCAGAAAATCCTTTATGACTCACGACAACTTATCTGAGGTTTGATTTCCCAGGAGACATGATCAAAAATCGTTGACCCTCCGTTGACGCTGATTTTGCCATGGCTGTATCCACAATATGCAATCATTGAATTTGGCACAGTTTATCATTCACGTTGTTTTGGCTGCCTTTCTTGCGTTTTCATTTACATTCTTCTTGATTACTACGTTGTTCTTTAATAATACATAGATATATATAATAATAATCTCCAAAATCCCGTCTTTCGGTCAATGCTCGTCATCAGTTGCAGGATCGCTCAATCCGCTGCTCTTGTCCTCAGAATGAATGTTAGCTGCATTACCACACCACAGAGAGTGTACTAACCTTCATGAGTCAGCTTATCTGGATCAAAATCGGGATCCTGCTCAGTATCCTCATCATCTTCAAAATATTCAGCACAGGGAAGAGCTGTATGCGAATATGTATATCCGGCCGGCATATTGATGATTGCAGCAGGTTGAGCTCCGGAAGTGTTACCGGTTGGGGTGTGTGGCGTGCCTGGCGGAGGTGGGGTCAGCTCTGGAATCTGCTCTCTGCGTCGGGCGGGTGGAGGTGCACCTGTTCCTTTGCGTGTCCAGCGTGTTTGCGGATTTTTTGTGGTGACATTTTGGCAAGGAACGCAGCCGGATGTTCGGTTTTGACGAAGTATTGTCAGGTGTCTTTGTATCCCAGCCTTCACCTTTTTGTGCCCAGGAAACTCAACACCCCGCTTCTTTTCTTCTCGGACGTTGGTGCGTGGTTTGTTAATGAGATATTTGTTTCCTCAATTGTGGTGCGCGAAAAGCCTTCTTTGGCCACTTTGGCCATATTCAACGCAAGGCGCATGTCGGACTGTTCCAGCTGTACCCAACCTCCTTGCCTTGCCATAGTTGCAGACATGTTGAACACCTACAAGACATTAGTTGATGCTTCTAACAATGAAATTCGGCTATTACCTCTACGATATACGCTTCTGTAGCCTCCTCTAAGGGGATTAAAGGCTGTTTCGTCCACTCACTGGGACGCTTATCAGGAAATTCATCTGCGAAAATCCCAGAGCTCACAACATCATGATGTTTGATTTCACGGACTGTGCGGACAAATGCCTCTGTTGACCATGGAGGTTTACAGTTACAGCCAGCGATGAATTCGTTACGTAGCTCTCTACGAACACCCGCTGTATGTTATACGGTTAATTGACCGCCGATTGCATTGATATGGATATACTCACATCCCACTCCATGCTGCTTCTCATTTCTCCTGCTGCCAGTCTTGGGGACGATTTTTAAATGTGCATCGTGGGTCATATGTTTGGTGGATGCATCAGCAGCATCGTGGTGAACTAATTTGTGTCTGAGCTTTTGTTGTGTGCCGAGAATTTCCGTATTTGATGTAGCGCCGGCCTATCGGCTGGTATTCCATCCGTTTTCACCTGGTGGGGGTGGTTGTGTATCCATGATGTGCTGGTGGGGAATAGAAGAGGCAGATGATAATGAGAAGAAGTGGGAAGCCCTGAGGACTATATAGTTCGCATCTTGTCAGAATGGAATAAGTAGCAGCTAACATGACTGTTATGCTCACGATGAATCCTGCTGGGTATGGCTGCAACTTGCAGGGATTTCCCACCGCCCCGCAATTAGCAATATGTCGGTCTGATGTTGTTTGTTTGGTAACAAGGATAAATTGCAGTGTACGACTGGCGGAATCGCCTAATCGAGTGACATAAATCGGATGTAGATCGAGGGAAAGAACGTCTGTTGATGTTTGTCTCAAATAATCCCTGGGATATTACATGAAAATGATGCTAACAATCAGGTCATGTTGAACAGTTACCATCACTATTCCTGATTTTTTGACAGTCAGGAGGAAGATTTTCCTTTGTTCAAGATGAGTAAACGTACCAACTTTCACATAAAAGAGGCATCTTGCCTCCATATTGTCCATAACTTGCAACATCCAACATCTCGCCTAACAGCTCAGTCCACACAAACTACAATGGTCAATGCTCTGAAAAATAACTTTTCGCCACTTCCGGCTGGCAGAAACAGGAAATTGACAAAGCGCTTAACCCAACGACGTCATCAAGTGAATAAAGGCAAGAGCGGCTTCGAGGCAGAGAGAGTCCGAGCCCTTGGGGCTTTGCGCAGCTTGAAATCAAAAAGAGGCTTCCGGCGGAGAAGCGACGAGAAACGCACTTCTTAAGCAATAAAGAGAAAGAGAAATGGATTGCGGATTTTGTTGAGAGAGTGACCGCTGGGGCAAGAACGCGAGTTGAAGACGCAGAGGCACCGGTTCAACAAGAGCAGGATGATATGACGCATGCTGAACTCGCAGGATTGACATCCAGAAAGCCGAAAACGATGTTTGAGGAGATGCTGGTTGCTATCGGAGATAGTCTGAGTGATCTTGCAAGTTCCGACTATGGGGAAGATGGGGATGATGAGGATGATGAAGAGACTGAGCAGGGCAAGCTGAGCGAAGATTACAAACCCGGCTGGGTGATAGGGACAATCACTAAAACGGTACAGTACCACATGGAGAGGTTTCGGCAGAAGCAAATGAAGTTCGACGAATTGACTCAACCGGGTTGGGAGGATGCAGCCGACCACTTCCGTGAATGAGATGAGCAGTACAGCACATCCAAATTGAGGGTTCCGGCAGTCATTCAGCTGCAAACGAATGACGACACTCCGCCGCATCCACCGACAACATTTGCAGAGCTTATTGAGAGTCTTGACATTGTCCCCGGAATATTGGAAGGGATTTCTGCAGCAGGAAGTAGTCATATCAGGCTAGGTTCGGTGAAGCCGCAGTCAAAATCGAGCATACCTAGTAGTGAGCCCCCTGCGGAGCCCGATTCGTCACCATTGCTGAAAGCTAAGCCAGTTGAACCTGTAAGCTTTTACCCCTGCATATGGCCTCCAGCTAATTACCATATAGGTATCGGATTCCGACGAACAGATGATGACGGCTCCTGCGTCTGCAGAAGAATAGATATGCAAACTGTAATATTTGACGTCTGATCGTGGGGAAAAGCAAGTTGTTTACCAATTTTGCTACGTGTCAGCTTTTTCTTGCTTTCAGTGACCAAATTGTGAGACATGATAATTCGTCTGTGCATGTGCAAAGGTCGAACGCACCATGTGAACGATCTAGAATCCATATCGCACTGTAAGACGGCCAAAACGTTCTGTTTCATTCTTCAAGTGACTGTTAAGTGACAAAGCAAAAGCAATATTAGTGATGAAATGTGCTAACAAAATTTAAGAGAGTGATATCATATGTGTCATGGAAAGAGCGGTCAGTGCGCATGACGAATCGATCTGAACGACAACCGTCATGCTACATTCATCCATGTATCCAACTGCATAACTCTCTGCACAGACCTGGTGCACATGATTGAGATATTTGAAATTGCTTGTGGTACGTCATGGAAATTGAGGAGAAGGAGCTGGATCAGGAATAGTGAGGAAGTCTAGCTATATTTACCAAAAACTAGTGAAATGATCTACATGCCGTCAATTGCCGGCCGAAAGCGCGGGAATGTGATAGGGCCACGTCATTTCACACTCAGATAGCGTAGATAGCAGTTGATCAGAAAGGGAGAGGTAACAAAACTCCTGGATGCAAACGATAATACATACAAATGCAATGCGGGATGTCAAAAATGTGTATATGATTCGTTGCATACAATAATTGAGTGTACAAAGGCTGTTTCGATGTGATTAATGTGTGCGTCAACAGAGTGTCAACAATTCTAAATCGTACACATTCAGCAATCAATGGGCTGCATTGTCCCATCCCTCCAAACTGAATGTATAGGTCGGCGTTATTGCGAAAATATCAAATGAGTCGGTCGTTGCCACATTCTAACCATGAGTATCAACGAAGCGTCAATGAGTTTTGGCATTGCATCATGAAATATCCAGTAGGCTGTGCGGTTACAGTACGTCATAATCAGACTATCGGACGACTTGCTATTGAACAATGGTGGTGGCAACATTTCTACTATCTCCTAAAAATAAGCGCCAACAGAGAGTGAATGATTTTTGGCCTTGCATCTTGGAAATGGCATGGGCTGTGCGGTGACGTTACACCATAATCGTGCTATCGGCCGCCTTTCTAGGCAAAACCTCTTGCAACAACATCGCTACTATATCCTAAAAATAAGTGTCAACGGAGCGTCAACGACTTTGGGCCTTGTATCATGGAAAATCCAAGTGTTGTGCAGCGACATTAGGCCATAATCAGATTATCGGCTGCCTTTCTAGGCAAAAACAGTAGCGACGACATCGCTACTATGTCCTAAAAATGAGCGTCAACGAATGGTCAACAAGTTTCGGCCTTGTATCTTCGAAAATTCTAGGGCTGGGTGGCGACATTAAGCTATAATCGGATTATTGGCTGCCTTTCTATGCAAAAACAGTTGTCACGATATCGCTACGATGTCCTCAAAATGACCGTCAACGGAGCGTCAACAACTTTGGGCCTTGTATCACGGAAAATACTACGGCTGTGCAGCGACATTAAGTCATAATCAGATTATCGGCTGCCTTTATAGGCAAAAACGGTTGCGACGACATCACTACTATGTCCTAAACATGAGCGTCAACGGAGCGTCAGTGACTTTTCCCCATGCATCTTGGAAAATCCGGTCGCAGTGCGGTGACATTAACACATAATCATACTATCGGCTGTCTTTCTAGGCCAAAATGCTTTTTACGACATGGTTACTATGCCCTGAAAATGAGCGTCCACGGAGCGTCAACGATTTGAGGCCTTCTATCATGGAAAATCAATGGGCCATGCGACCACGATGATCTATAATTATACTATTGGTCGCAATTCTAGGCCAATATGCTTACGACAAGATCGTAACCATGTCCCAAAATGAGCGTCAATGGAGCGTCAACGATTTGTGCGCTGGCATCTTGGTGAATCTGACCGGAATGGAGTTGAGATAAACCACAATGAACCTACCGGCAGCCTTTGTGGGCAACAATGCTACTGACGATATCGCGTCCGCCTCCTACAATTGAGTGCCCACGGTGTGTCAAGGCTCCGAACGCTACACAGCAATAAACTGCATTATGCTGTTCCTAAATGGATTTTTACGCGGTCAGTCGTTGCCATCTGTCCTTGTATTCAACCTCACAAATACGCATGCAATGTCTTACTGATCTGATTATTTTCCTTGTAGCAGTAGAGTCAATATTTAAGAACCCGCATTCTGCATTACTGTATCGTTATTTTCGGCAGTCTCTCGAGTCGGAATACCCAGCATTCCAATTTCTACCACCATGTCGGATACACAATCTTTCAACACCTCATTGCTCGAGGCTATGATCTCTTCCAAAAAGAACGTGTCTTTATTCGTGATTTGAGAGACCTTACATTGTAAATAATCTTCGATGCTTGGTGGCCTTCAATGAATGTAGCCTCGAAGCGGCCTATTGCATGGAATGATTCTAGACATCCGCCATTGGGGCGATTCTATTTGCACTGCGGAAATCAGGAGACTGGAAGCCCTGGCATCATATGTATCGTGTGTCATCAAGTTCTTCGCTATCCAGTAGAACATGGGACCAGCTCAATTGGAAAACACTTGCTGGCAAAAGCTCACATCGCAAAGTTAAACGAATTAACAGAGTCAGAGGTCACTGAATTAACCAGTTCCACGGTGGATGAAACAGCTTTGGCCATCCTGAAGAGACAAGGAAGTTGCGGAATCACAATAGTAAGTGTGCCGAGAAAAATGATATTTGATATCCAATTAAATCCATATTGACCGAAATGACAGACAAAATGTTCCAAACAGGCAGATAAGGACTTTGAAACTTCCGAATTTCACCAAGACACGTGGAATCGCTACCTCATGTTAGGATTTGTTTCGGCACAGATTGCGGGGAAAGCTATATCAAATCTCGAGCTACGACGGTCATATAAGTCATTACGTGACGATCTGGTCCTACCGTCTGATATGACCCTGCGTAACATTGTCCAGAGGGAATATACACCGACTGTGGATGCAATTAAGAAGCAATTGCCGATACGAAATAAAGTTTGTTCAGCTTTGAACAGATGGACATCAACAAACAAACTAGCCATAACGTCGGTCATTGTGTACAATATTGATCGATATTGGGCATTGCGTGAAGTTCAACTCGCTCTCGATGAGGGTGATTGCCTGTTCGGTTCCCGTTTTGAAAGATAATTAAAGATGATTGGTCAAGGGCCAACATACTGGAGCAAGGTTAGACGTACATTTGAAGGATGTGCTTGATGTTTTTGAGCTTAACGACGGCCGCTTGCTTGGTATTACAACTGACAATGCTTCGTCAAACTACTCAATGACACGTGAGCTGCAATCAACACTTGAGTGGCCGCCATTGAGGAACCACATACCATGCGTGGCGCACGTCATACAGCTCGCTTTAGGTGCATTCATGAGCAGTCTCGGTGTAAGAGGCCGCACCAAGTCTTGGGAAGCCCATGAGCGCGATCAGCAATTTGCAGAGAATGAAAGCATAGACATTGGGAAGAGTCAAAGACTTCAAAATAAGGGCAATGCTAGAATCAACAACGTGTCGGCTATGAAACCAGGTTTAGCAAAGATAATTGAGAAAGTACGTATTTCATGATATTTTGAAAGTCCTGAAGCTGACCTTCTTATAGCAGAGAATGCTTGCTGTATTAATTACGCTAACACCTGGTTGCCGAAACAAGTTCATTTACTGTCAAAAAGCCAAAGTCCGCATTGCGGTACTTCCTATTGTGGACGTGAAGACACATTGGAACTCTACATGGAGTTGCTCGAGTGGACCTACCGCTTACGGGAATTCACTCGCGAGTGGCTTCAAAACCCAAAATAGGCTGAATTTCGGCCATTATTGACAACTCAGGATGAATGGACGATTGTCAAGCATGTCAAGGAAGTGTTGAGGCCATTTCAATATTGGACCCTTTGGATGTTGAAGAAGCATACAGTCACATTGCGTCACGTTATCACAGTGTACAACGACATGTTCAATCACATGGATGGCGTGATGCGGGCTTTGGCCAAGAAGAAGACTCAATGGAAGGAAGACTTGTTCTTCGCTGTGAAGTTAGCTCGACAGAAGCTTTCCAAATACTACGCTGAAGTGACACCAACGACAGGCATGGTCCTGATTTCTGCACAAATCCTTGATGCGTTCCAGAAGTTGCGATCGTTTAGATAGTGGGACAAGCGAATGGATATTAATCCTGAGGACGAGACATCATACATTACACAATACCAACAGGCCTTTCTGAAGTATGTTGAGAATGAATACTATGCCAAACATCGACGTGCGCCGGTCAATAAACTCGAAACGGTACCGAGCAGCAATCTCGTCCCCTCGGCAACGGCATCACGGTCCTATCAGTCATCCTTTGATCCATATGATTTGTCCAGCGATGATGAGGAATACTGAACGCCTAACAATGTGGCTGAGATGACACCCGGAAGAAGCGATCGTGTAGCCCGCTTATTGACCGCCGCAAGGCTCTATTTGAATTCGCCGCCTGAAACACCAAAGAACTGGGGAGAAATTAATCCAAATCTCAATGATTACCCCTCCGACCCAATGGAGATTAGCAGTACATTTTGGATACTGGACATAACTGATTGGTGGCGCCAACAGGAGGAAACGCACTCAATGTACGCCAATCTCTCCAATGTGGCTCGCAACATATTCTCTATCATACACCATGGTGTGGGAGTGGAGGCCAGTATTTCCAATGGCCAAGATGTTATTGGGAGGAGGCAGTCCAATCCACAGGCGAGACCCTTTGCGAAAAAGTTGTTGTCACGCGGTTTGCTCGAGCCAATAACGGGATTTTGGCAGGCACTGACCGAGAATTGGATACCCCACACACAGAAAATGACTCGGAAATGAAGAAAGAGGCGGAGGAAAGGAAATTGCACAGAATGGCCAAGGTTCATGACTTTTTGGAGATGTGGCAGGGCAGCGAAAACCTACGTGCTACCCAGAAGGAATCTCGCGCTCAAAACAAGCAGATGACCGCCATAGGATACATTTCGGACACTGAAGAGAGCATTAAAGCATCCTGGTCACTCTTTCAACATGATGGTGCGGCTGCATTTAAATTGTCAGAAAGATCACCTTTGCCGCCAGCTTTGTCTGCAAAGGACCTCCCTGGAGGACAAATTCAGATCTTAAATGTCCGCCGAATCCAGAGAATCAACTGTCATCCAGTCGAAAGCGAAGGTGATAGTGCATCTGTAAGCATTTCGGACACCGATGATTGGCTGAACTGGAATGGCGACTTTGATAATCCAAATGACAGCGAAGATGATTGCGCAGCAGACGATGAATCCGATATAGGCCCCAACAATCGCATTGAGGATCCGGAATGCCCAGAGCAGCAGTATGTGAGCGCCACGCCAACTGTGCCTGGATTGGTTCAGCCGACACGGAAGTGAAAGAGACAGGCTGAAAAGGTGTGGGTGACCGTCAATGCAGTTGAAACGCGAAGAAACAAAGGAGGGAAGAAAAAGTAGGACAGAATCCGTCAATGGTTCACCAGCTTGATGTAGCTTAACCGAGAGTTTCAGTTAGAGGTATATTATGGGCGACTGGTAAGAAGTAGATCGTGAATATCGGTTCATAATTAGATGTATAGCAGGCGCAAAGAATCTTTTGGCATGATACAGCATTTTTAGTCTTGTGACAGTGAACAGTGCAAGATTATTACGCCGCTCGGCTTTGCAACAGGGTTGAGTCTTAATCAGGCAGAGATACAGCCGATCAAGTCAAATCAGGATGAAATCAATTGTCGACAGCAGCAGATGTTGAATGGACAATACATAAAAATGCGCGTCAACAGAGTGTCAACGACTTTTGGCCTTGCATCTTGGAAATGGCATGGGCTGTGCGGCGACGTTACGCCATAATCGTGCTATCGGCCGCCTTTCTAGGCAAAAGCTCTTGCAGCAACATCGCTACTATGTCCTAAAAATGAGCGTGAACAGAGCGTCAATGACTTTGGGCCTTGTATCATGGAAAATCCTAGTGTTGTGCGGCGACAATAGGCCATAATCAGATTATCGGCTGCCTTTCTTGGCAAAAACAGTAGTGGCGACATCGCTACTATGTCCTAAAAATAAACGTCAACGGAGCGTCAACGATTTTTAGCTTTCCATCTTCGGTAAGTTATGTTCCAATTAGTTGTAGACATCCATTTATGGGATGTTGGCAGCCTTTACAGGCAAAAACAACAGCGAGATGCTCCCTGCAGCATCCAGAAAATGATCGTCAACCGAGCGTCAACAGTTTTAAAACTTGCTTATTTCGTAATCAAGGCATCGTGCAGATCCTCGCGTGCGTAACTGTATTATTGACCGCCTTGCTAGACAAAAATGGCATATATCGAAGGTCAAACACAGATACCAAATTAATCGATATTACACACTCCTCAACAGGCAAAAGCACATTGTTGTTTGCTGAAAACGCGATTTTGATAAGATACTATTAACAAACTGCAGATACAACAGCCTTATATGAATCTATGGATGGACCCGCTGGGCAACCCGCTGACAACCCGCCCAATGCAGACGGGTTGGGAGTTTACCATGGAACCGTACCCGAGTGGGCAGTTTAGGTTTATTGATGACCTGGACTGCCAATTTGGCACCAGTTCGGTTTGGACCCAGACCCAGACCCGAAGTGACGGTCTGGAACCGTTGCTAACTCTAGCTTAAGTTAATCACAAAGACAACTGAAAGCATGCTCTGCAGACATATCTCACTATTTTGTTCTGGCTCTAGTTCTTGTCTCCCGCGATGACGTCACTGAGTTGGTATCTATGGAGAATGCACGGTTCATGTAAGGTGCAAACTGAACACAATGTGATACCCATAAATCAGGCAATGGGTGTAGGAGGGTCTTATAAGGGTGGAAAACAATTGCTGTGACGAGCTGAATGCAGAAGCGGTATGCTTTTCGAGATCCAAGGGATGTTGAAATTGCAAGAGCGACAAAACACTTTGCAAACGTGTGAAGGAGGATGAGAGAAATCCTACAATAGTGATAGGACCCCTTGTTGAAAAAAGTAAATTGTGGTGCGGCTTTTTCCAAGGAGAGCCGGCTTGCAATGGTGGGAGTGGGTAGAAGACTGTCAAGATGCTTCTTAAGGTTGTTGTGACAGTTGATTTTGCTAACCAAATATGGATCTTGGTCAACTGTATCTTTACTGCTCGAACACGTTCTCCTACACCAGCGCTCACCTTACTCACGGCCGCCGCAACCACAAGGAAAGGATACTATACGTATCAGCCAAACAACCGCCAGATGATGGTTTTGCGATCAAGCATGATAGTATTCTACTTCCATTCGTTCATGAACCTCATTACAACCCTTTTAATAACCCTGCCGACAATGATTCCAGCGATACAGTAGCCGACGGCGAGAATGCGTGTATCGATTCAGAGCAACCTCCACTTGGGAAAGGTATTTGTGGTACTCTACGCCTGGGCAACTGTCTTGCCGGCAAGCCTATTAGTAATGAGTATTTCAATATCTTCGACGATGAAATTGATCTATTGTCACCGTTTTCTTGGGAGGAGGAGTATTGATTAGCGCACTGGTGCATCAAGCACAACTTGAGCAGAGCTGCTATCAATGAGCTTTTCAGAAACCCTACGATGGCAACCGTCAGCAACTTCACTTTGTCCCACACTGTGTTCAAAAGGTTGAATGAAATGTCCCACGCAATGGGTATCGGCTCTTTGAAATGTGGCGAAGTGTGTTAAAATCGTTTACCCGATCTAAACAACCTTCGCAACGATGATTACACACTTTTCTTTTACCACAATCCTGTTGAATGAATTGAGTTCCTCATGCAACAGCCTGTGTTCTGGGAACATATATAGTATGCTCCAGCAAAGGAATTGAATGATGCTGAGGAACATATCTACTCAGAGGTGAAATCAAGCGACTGGTGGTGGAATGAACAGGTACATTAATTCAATTTCGTCATAGCTACAATGATTTTGACCGCTTCATTAGCTACGGCGGCCGCTTCGAGCTACAGTTGTCCCTTTATTCGGCAGTTCAGATCAGACACATCTTACGAACATTTCTGGCGACAACACGGAATGGCCAGTATATTTGAGTCTCTGAAACATCGACTTGATGATTAGATCAAAGTCTTCAAATCTTGCAAGAATCCTTGTTGCCCTTCTTCATGTTCCTCCGAAATATCGCTTTGAAGGACATGGAAAAACAACTGCTGTAAAGGAAGAACAAATCCACAATCGAGAGGTTTTATGTATGATCTTCGACCTTATTCTTCGTCCCCTCCACGCGGTTTTCAACACTTCAAATCTTCTGCATTGTGCGGACGGGCAGATGCGGCATTGTTATCCTGTCATTTGTTCATGGAGGGCTGACTACTTCGAAAACATTCAATTGCAGTCAATCAAGCAACCCCATTGCCCAGTGAGGGAAGCACCAAAATCTTCGTTTGCAGAAGGGAATTTATCGTCGTGGCAATTGAGAGACTACTGGTTATACTTCCAAAAAATGATAATCGCAACTCAGGGAGATGACACAGAGAGACAGGAAGCAAGACAATATCTGAAAGATCGAACAGTTGGAACCTCCAAAGATGTCTTCTGGAATATGAAATGCATCTCTCCAATGACTATTATCATACCCGATATTCTTCATATCGTCTATCTCAGTGTGCTTAAGCAATTGATGGATTGGGTAACGTCCTTCCTCGAACAACATTCCATGATCGGCAAATTCAACCAACTGTGGGCGATGATGCTTCCATACCCTTGCGTCGCTCGATTCAACAAGCCATATAGCCAGGTGATGCAAGGCAGTGGTAAGGATATGAAAGCACTTGGGCCTGTGATTGTTACTGTTTTTGCGGCGACTCTTTTAAACCCTTCAGCGAACCAAATGATTCCCTTCACAGAATCCCTGTTGTAGGTCAAAAACTTAGTGTATTTTCACCATATGGCACAGTATCGGTACCATACTGAGGCAACGATCGAGTACATGGCGAATGATCTGTAGGAGTTTCATCGTCACAAGGATGTTTTCAGTTGATTCCGCGCTAGTAAATCTACACAGAAGGTCTCGGAAGAATTCAAAATGCAGCTTACTTTTGACAAACAGGAAGAACGGGAGAGTGACCCCACTTGGAACAATGTTTCTGTGGCTGCAAAGGGTCGTCGCATTGAGGAAGATAAAATGCAGATCGAGTCAGAAATTGCACAACATCTTGTCGACGAATCGGATTTCAACTTTGTGAAGATGCATCTGCTGAACCACTTCTCTGAAAATATCTGCCAGCTTGGCTACCTCTGAAATGTAAGCTCTAAAATCCCAGATAAAGTGATGATGGATCTTAAACAAGCGTACTGACAATCAAATTATCATGGGGCCGCCTTCCAGATTTTGCGACTGAAAACCCGAAAGGAGGTGTTTCAGTTGCGGTAGCTGAATGCAAACACTGCAAAACAACGTTGCGACAATGATATGCCTTGAACCAAAGCGTCTATCAAGGCATTGATAAAAAACCCGCGACCAGAAATCTAGACCCTTGATGACTTGGCCAAGTGGTGTGCGATGCCGCAAGGGGAGCTAAAGAATCACATTCCTTGGTGTTTCAAGGGATTTGCCGAATTCACAGCTTACGTTAATCACGATCAGTATTTCAGTTGTCTCATTGATATCCAATACATTCAATAAAACGCAGTAGCAATTCCGGTGACGTCTTTTCAATGTGATGAGCAAGCAGTTGAAATAGCAAAACAACATTTAGTCCATAGCATACCAGGCTGGCACAAATGAGACCTTGAAAGAGGTATACTGAAGCAATGGCCCACATTGAATATTACAAACTCAAACCAGTTCCAGGTTCGAGCACAAGTTGATAAGGCTAAATCCAATGTTATTCAATCAGCAATGGACGGAATAGCAGAGCTTTATGATCTCCACCACTTTGAAACCGATGCAGAGCATTGGAAATTCATTGATTTCTTTTGGTCACACAATAAGTATCTTTTTACTGAAGCATGGCGTGAGGAAGGTGGTATATGCGGTCCAAATACAACGCAGAAAGAGTCGAATGCTGCTAACAAATGCCTAGCGTCCACTTAACTTCCTGGCAGATGTAATCCCTCATTTGATCTATATCAAATTTTATCCTCAGGCGAATGACCATGGTAAGTGTTCTGATGGATTTTATAATTCCATTATTGACCACAGGGACGTTCATATACCCTCGCCACTGTTCATGTTTACCTCCACCACGTTGCACCCTGCCCTCCTGGAGTCCCAAAACAACACAGGTGTTCATCTGAATACTTCAAGGTAAAAGTTTAAAGTGGACAGACCTGATCGCTCGAATTACTTCAACTCCAGGAATGACGGTGGTATAATTGTCTCCCACTGCGGTGCAATGAGTCACAAAATCTTTGCCTCACCAGGCATGGCAGACACCTATACAGTCTTGATGAATACCTGGATCACACTACTGAAGAGCTACCAACAGAGGGTGTTTAAAAACACTCTTGCTACAGTCAAGCGTCAGATCCAACAGGCGGCGAACCCAACACCTGCTGTCGTCATCAGCGTGTAAGCAACACTTGATGACAATGCTATTAATCAACACAATTTGACCTCCGAAGTTGTGCTTGAGAAACCTGAGATTGGTAGCACTTATCTGTACATCCCGAAAGACAATCATTGCACGGATGACGAACTACATTTTGGGAGCACAGGGGCTAGCAGGAATCTCAAAGATGAATGTGATGAAAGTAATTAGCATGATGGCTTCCCCACCATCAGCCGGCGATGACAGGCCTCGACTAAACTCGCGAGGCTTGACCTGTGAACCAGTGATGTTGACATCGATGAGGGCAAGGATGGAGACAATGCCAATGCGGATGAGGAAGCAGAAGAATCACAAACCAATGATGGTCAACGTAGAATGTGGAAGACTGAGGGCATAGTACTAGAGACTGTCAAGATTGGACAGTATATTTCAGACATGAACAATAAAATGATGACAAAGCAAATGCAACAACAAGCGATGTAGCCAAAGTGATGACTGTATTGAAATAACTGACAACTGTTAGGGGTTGTCCCAGAATAGCGATAATGATACTTGATTATGTTTCATGAGCATACATATCTACGATCTGCATAACACCTATGAGTGATGAGGAATCAACTGGTCAGTGACATGCTCTTTAGCGGGGGTTCATGTCAGTCGCGCGAAGTGAAGGTACTTCGTTCACTCCTGGATACTTCGTGGGGCAGGTGTGGTAATCACACATGGCAGTTGATAGTCAAATGCGATTATGAGGACCCTTATCCCATACCTGTAACCCGCTAAGGAATCGTATAGTCACGTTCCGGTCAGGAGAATACTCTCGACCTTAGCATGACGTAACTGAGGTATTAATGACGTAGGCATTGGCCTAGAGCGAGTACTGCTTGTTGGCGCAAACAGTCTAGATCACTATGTAATCTCGTATCAGATACGAGCATACGCATCATCAATCTACATTGGCACAGTATCGGTTGGTCGCCGATTAAATCTATGATGCAATTAAATAACTCACGAGAGTGAGGGATTTATGACGCAATAAGCATCATCAACATGGTTGGTGGATGTTCCAACTACCGACTCGTACGATTGCAAGAGAAGTCTGAGATAAGGAAAAGATAAGCTGATATCGTTCAATGGATGGCCTGATCTTGTTCAGGAGAGTAATGCTTTCAAACCACATTGCAGGGACACGATCACCCGAGGGTGTAGTGGGTAGTTATCGCCGAGCGCATTAAGGCGTGGTCGATATGACGCTATCATCATTAGAAGGAGGACCATGGGGCTATATAAGAGCCAGCGTCGCTCCGAGAAGAGAGGGGACATCATCGAGAAGATCAGCTTTCAGAGAACACCGAAGACGATCATAAAATATTATTAAGAATTCTATCAATCAATCATTACTTCTTGGATCCACCTACGAGATCAGGCAACGTATGTCTGGTCAACACTTGACACAATCCAAATACGCACTACAACAAACTGTCGTATGATTCGGCGATCGACTTACTCAGCTGGAAGAAGCTGGTTTAACCCACACCTACGGAGTGGTTTTTCGTATCTGCGAACTCGAGAATATCGGCTACCTGGTGTCACGGAACTTATGCACCCGAAAACCATCATTCAAGGAGTGGGCCAAAGAGTGGTTGCACGACGGGGATGTCTAATCTTTCTCTACAGAGGAGACGGGCTTTGGAAGATATTTGATTTAGGACGCTCTTGTACGCAAGATACAAGAGGTTGAGTCTTGGGATAAGATGAGGAGAGAAAAGAGGTTTTTAGATAGGCGGTCGTACTTAATTCAATAAAGTGTTCTATTGATTATTGGGATTAAGTATCCCCGTAACAACAACATCTCAAAGCTAAACATATACGGGGAAAATGCTGCATCCAATATATTGCAATAGCAGTTAAATAAAATGTGGCACTCGGCTGCAGGATAACAGAATCCCCTGCGAAGAGTGTACCACACATATTGTTCTGATGATACGTATACGTCACAACATTCCAGGTGCAAAGAAAAGGAGGTACTTATGCAATGTGACCCATTGCCTGGGGAACCGGAAGCGTGGAATTCTCTGTCACAGGGCACAAAGTTGCACGAGATCGGTCAGAGCCAACCGGAACACCTCTGTGTTTCTGACGGAAACTGGGGTTGTTGCGAATGATCTTTCTTTCTATTGAAGTAACCATCATCAACTGCATGTCAACTTGGTTCATTAACCTCCACGTTGGCCAAATCAATCTGGGAACAGATTGTGTAGCACTCCCATCCCCATGCACTGGGCTTGCCCGGATTTCCATATAAATGTCATGCTCAATATCAGATTTGTTGTCTGTCTCCAAGACCTCGTAGCTCAAATTTAGATTGTTCAAGTCACTATTCCAGTTAAGGTAATTGTTGGTGTCAGAAATGTCTTCAGGTGCACTATACTCATCACTTTCGGCTGGGTGACAGTAGATTGTTCTGATTTGGCCACCAATTAATAGTTGAGTTCGTTCTCCATGGTACTCCTTTGCAGACAAAGCTGCTGCCAACTGTTATCTTTCTGACAATGTATATACAGCCGCACCATCATGTTGAAAGTTTGACCAGAATGCTTTGATCATCCCTTCAGCATGTGCAATATATCCAACTACTGCAATTTACTTCATTTGGGTACGAGGTTCCTTCAGTGTAGTACATATATTTTGGCCAGGCTGCCACATCATGAAAATGTAGTGGATTGTGCCCAGTCTGTGCAATTTGCTTTCCTTCACATTTTTCTCCAATTCCAACTAGTTTTTAGTTTCTCAGGTATCAAATGCTTTGTAATCTCCTGCCAATTGTCCCGAATTGGCTTGAGCAAACTGTCTTACTATGACTTTGTCCCCAAGGGTATCGCCAGTCATTATAAACTCTCTCCAGCCGACACCCTCTGGCCCAAGTGAGGACCTGTTTGCCACTCTTACACCATCTGTAATAATGAAGTATATGTTGTGTGCCGCATTCAATAGATCTGGGGCGAGTGAGTGCATTTTGTCTTGCTGCTACTACTGGTTGCGGATATCTGGTAGCCAAAATATACTCCTGATATCCATGGGGTCAGAGCTGTAATCTTTATGCTAAGGATTACCCTGGCTACAGTGCTTTGGTGCTTCAGACGATAAATTCACATAGTACATTGCAGGGGTCAAGAGGAATGCTACATGATGGCTTCGTGTGGGTGTCGTATTGGCCAAGCAGTTAGGCGTTAAGTGTTCTTAATCATCGCTTGACACATCGAATGGATTCAGGTTAATTCACCAAATCCAGAACAATTTGCAGAGAGGAAGAGATTGCTGGCTGGAACAATTTCCAATTCAATAAAGAACATTTATCCATGTTTCGCACAGCATTCGTTCTCCACCAACATCGGAAACACCTCTTGGCATTGGGTTGTATAACAAGAATCATTCTCAGGATAGAAATCCATTACCTTGCCCAACTTCTGAATTGATCACACATTCTAGAAAGGATCATAGATATGAAGTGAAATGAGAAGCATAACAGTTATTGGAGTTACTTCAGCAGGATACATAGACAGCTGCTGTTGCGGAAACATTACTGCAATGTATAAGTATTTCTTGCCTTTACTCTTCTTTGTAGGTAAAGCTTGTATAACACCATCCATCGGATCGAACGTGTCATTGTAGACAGTTTCAATGTGGTACAGGGTTACCATATTACTTTTCGACATCCACATTGTCCAGTATTGGAATACCTTTGAAACTTCCATAATATACTTCTTAATGGTCCATTCATTCTGTGTTGTGACAAGTGGCCAGTGATGACAGAATTTTGGATTCATGAGCAACTCGTGGGTGAATGCCCGTAATCTGTACACTTGCTCATGTAACTCCTGTGTTGATTCCGACATTGTTTTTTCTTCCTTAATCGGCTGTTCTGCGATTGGTACTTTGGCTATTTGCTCTGCGAATGATCTCGTTTCGATGACCTGGTGTCAGAGTAATTTCATTCTGCAAGCATTCTCTGCAATATGATGGTCAGTCACAGGTCTTTCACAGTGTCTTCAAATACATATTATATCAACTATCTTTCTAAATGCTGGTCTCTTAGCCAACACCATATTGATTCTTGCATTGCTCTATTTTCGCATTTTTCAGCTATTCCCACAGACTGTGCTTTCATTGTCTCCGAATTGCTGAGGGTGCTCATTTGCATCCCATGACTTGGTACGACCTTGTACACCGAGACAACTGATGAATGCAACGAATGCAACCTAAATGATGTGTGCACTGCATGGTATATGGTTTGTCATTCCAGCCCACTGGATTCCGGAGGTCTCATAGATTTATTATTGTTCCCCAGTCATCGAGTTGTGTCAAGCTGCATTGGCAGTCATAATTCGAAGTACCATGCCATCAGTACGCTCAAAACAATCAACATCAGCACAATGTAATTTTTTCACGGTGAGCTGCCAGGAGTGACTGAGAGGATGTGGAGTATAAATTTGAATGCATTAATTACAAAAGAGTATCAGACTGTAGGAGGGTATTCTGTCGGCCTTCAGAGTAACTGGGATCTCAAATGACAGGTACAGGAGTACCATGGAACTGATTGTAATATGATTGAGAGCACCTGGAAGCACCGGCAACAAGTCTGGGAGTGCCGACAACATGCCTGGGAGCGAGTAGGAGTGCCAGCGACATGGCTGGAAGCGCCTGCGACAAGCCTGGGAGCACATCGAATCACATTAAAGCAGACTGGGAAAAATGACAACTTTGGGAACGTTGCATGAGCGCATGGAAATCATAGCTACAACACATCGTTCCACGATTTTCAAAACACATGTGTCTGGTTTGCATTCTCACATACGTATCTATATACCTACCCATCTACTCACAGTAGATCTATACTGGCTGCAGCCGGTGCTTGAGAGCAATTCGTGGTGTGCCTGAAAATGACAATCGAGTTAACTCAGAGATACACTTCTGGGCCGTGATCTAGAGACTTTGGAGATGAACATGCAGGCAATAATCGAGTGTACTTGGAGATACACTCCAAGGCCGTGATAGAGCGAGTTTAGAACCGGATTTGGAGGAGGTAATCGTGCTTGTTTAGAGATACACTTGGAAGCTGCAATCAAGCGAGTTTGGAGATCCACTTGGAGGCCCTGATCGTGTGAGCTTGGAGTCCAGGATCGTGCAAGATTGGAGTTGCACTTGCAAGCAGAAATCGAGCATAGTTAGAGATACACTGGAAGGCCATTGCCGAGTGAATTTAGAGATGCACTCCGAGATCGTGATCAAGCGAGTTTGGAGATACACCTGGAAGCAAGCATTGTGCGATCTTGGAGTTTGTAATTGTGTGAGTTTGGAGATGCACTTGCAGAGGGAAATGGAGTGTATTTGGAGATGCACTGGGAGGTGGTGATCATGTGAACTTAGAGATGCCCTCTGAGTTTGTGATCAAGCGAGTTTCATGATGCACTTCGAGGCCATGAACAGGTGAACTTGGAGGCCTTTATTGTGCGAGTTTATATATCCACTTCGCAGGTTGTGTTCAAGCAAGATTGGACAAGTATTTGGTGGCGGTCAATGGATTTCGCACCGGGTGCTGGGGCTCTATTTATCAGTTAGTTGACTCGTAAACTTGGGAATGTGGCAAGATGACTTTACATTTGAGCTCTCATGGGGAGCTGGGTGATGGCAGTCAATCATGTAGGGAGGCACACTGGAAGCTGAAGCAACATTCAGGGGTCAACTCGTTATCATAAATATGAAGGGGAGAGAAACAACCTTGGGTATACTAGACTCGGTGTATGCAGTACTCGGTGTATAATTGTACACGGTGTCAACTCATGATTATGGCATGGAGAGATAGAGAGGAATGACTTAACTTGTGTTCTGTGATGATTGTAGTGGACGAGAATGGGAGAGATAAGGGATGAAGATGAGAACGATCTGGTGGATCCATTCAAGTATGAGAAATCAGGTGTACAACTCACCTGATTGTGCTGAGGTAAATTGACTCTCACACGAATGTCTCTTCTGTCCCAGTTTCTCATGATGATTTGCTCCATCTCCACTCATTTCTCTCCTTCTAGTCCTTAACTCTACCATCACCTAAGAATACGAAGTTATATCATCCCACTCTATCTCCCCATGCCATGATCAAGAGTTAACCACAAGTACAGCATACACCGATTACAGCATACAGCTAGTACACCATATAAGGAGTACAGTATACACCGAGTACTACATCGGTGAAGTAGTGTATTCACTGCATACTGCATACACAGTGTACTGTATCATCCCACAATTGACTGTCTCCAGATCCCTGCTAGTATCTCAGATCTCAGCTGACTGTGTTGTACTCTATTCTCTACATTCCCACAATTACAAGTTGACCAATGAATAGAGTCTAAGCTTCCATCACAGATGCCTCCCAATCAACTGCTTCCAGATTCACTACCTCCAGATTGACCGCCTTCAGCTCATTTACCTCCAATCTTGTTCGATCATGGCCTCCAAAAGCATCTCTCAGCTGACTCGATCTTGGCCTCAGTGCATCTGTAAACTGGCTCGATCCCGGCCTCCAAGTGCATTTCTAAATTCACTCGATCTCGGTCTCCAAGTGTATCTCCAAATAAGCTCAAATGTTACCCGGAAGCGCATCTCCAAACTCGCACAGATATGGTCTCCAAATTTGCACATTCATGGCCTCCAAGTGCCGCTCCAAACTTTCATAATTATGGCCTCCAAGTCCATCCGCGCAGAGCGAAGCCGGGTGTATGGTGATGCTGGGGTAATGCAGGTGGACAGAGTGACGGGGAGTATATTATCTGCAGACCCTGGAGCAGACAGAGATCATCTCATTTCCATCACATCTTATTATACAATGAAAATACACACACTATTGTGGCCAACTTTTGGTCTCACTTGCACTGCCTGAGATTTCCTGGATCCACGCAATTGCGTGGATCCTCAATGCGGTGTAGTATCATATCTTCTCACCTGATTCCTTCTCTCATCCATCCCGAACTGCTCTTTCTCATGAATTCAGCTTGGATGTCACAAGAGGTCTGGCGGAGTGTTGATGGTGGCCTCTCTGCCTTCTGGCTCCATTGTGTCACCACAATGACCTCCAACTGGTGCATCTCTAAGTTCTCTCAGTGGGAGTGTCCAGGTGCTCCTCGAATTATGCTCGACTACCATTTGCTGCCAGATTGACCATCTGTATATTTATAGAAAGACTTAAATAATGCATGCCATATTATGATGTAGCGAATCTTGTGACTGTAACTAAGACGCAATGCCTTGTGCTAATGTAAGAACCAGTGCTGTCAGATTACAGCACCAAGTCTCCCGCTGTGCAGTGCAGCAGTCTCAGCCGCTCTAGCAGTCTCCCCCGGACCAGAGATACGCACTGTTCACAGCTTCACTGCAAGTCACCTGCAGATCTGAACAGTGGTTTAATGAGCGCTAAAATTGTACTATGGTATCAGTCGAATCTCTTAGCATATCATGAATGCTCTTGCAGAGTCTGAGAGCACTTTGCATTGTTCCAGGGGGGTCTAGAAGCATCTAGAAGTACTTAGAAGCGCTGGTGATGTCTCCCAGAGTGTCTGGACATTGCATCCAGACAAATTTACATTTTACTGATGACGAAGTTTGTTCAAATATATCGCTAGCCTTGCTCCGGTTTGTTGACCATTAATCTATAATCCATCATTAGCTTTGGAAATAAGGCAAGAGCAGACTATCTACCTTGTTGAAATTGAGATATACTTCTCCCAACTCCCAATTTCGATTCATATCCTAAGCTATGAACAATTTTATGCCCAATATATTTGTTGGTATCCACTCATCCAAAGCTAAGCGACCTTGATTTTTTGATGGCAATTGTTTCATACTTGAATCCCCAGTCAAAGAGTATTTCCATCTAGCAAATAATGCTTGGGGTGTTGGCTATAGGAAGTACCAGCTCGCTGCGTAATGCATGGTGTGACCATCAAAACTCTATACATTATATCGCTTTGCATGGCATCTGTACTGAAACAAATCTTAACTTCAAGTAATGATTCCTGGAGTCTTGGTGAAATTCGGTAGTTAGAACGTCCTGTACTGCCATTTTGGCACACTGTGTCTGTCAACTGCATCAATATAGATATCGTCTAACTAACAACTATAAATTTCCTCTACAGACTTACAATTGTAATTCCTCGACCGCTTTGTCTCTGCAGTATAGCCAACACTGTGTCCTCAACAGTTGAACTTGCCAATTCGGAAACTTCCGACTCTGTTGATTCATTTAACATTTCAATTTGTACTTTCGTCAACGAGTGTATACCTATTGGGCTGGTCCCATGTTCTGACCAATAGCGAAGACATTGATCACACCCGATACATATGATGCCAGGGCTGGCAGTCTCTTGAAGTCTGATGTGCACATAGAATCCCCGCAAAGGTACAAATCTGAAATTGTCCGAATCAGTAAGACACTTCGAGCCCACATATATGGAAGCCCACAATGTTCCACATGTCAATTGAAAATCAATGTCACTCAAATCACGAATAATGACAAGTTCCTTTGTGGAAGGAATCAAAATCTCTAGAAAAGACTTATTTAAAGATTGCGAATCAGCCACGGTGGTAGAAATATTAAAGTGGTGTAATTCATATTGCGACACTGTCAAACGTGATGATATTATGAAGCAGAATGCTGGTTCTTAAATATTGACTCTGGAGCTCCATCCCAGGCAAAAGTAAGACTTGTGAGACATTACATGCATTATAATGAAGTTGTATACAAGTACATATTGAAAAGACTGACATTCTTATACTCAATTAAGGAACGACACCTGGTAGATCATTGCAGCGTAGCTTACTCCGCCCCACTAAAACGGTTGGCACTCCGCTAACCCTTATTTTTATGAGGTGGTAGTGGTAATGTTTCTCTTATTTTTGCCCTTCAACACATTCAAAACTTTGATTTTTGGTTACTGTCGATTCACAGCCATTGGATTATGCAAATTGCGACACCAAAAATCGTTCTTGCTCCAGTAACTCTCCATTGACTCTGCATTGAAGTTCCATTGACACTGATTTCGAGAAGATAGTAGCAATGTTGTAACAAGCATTTTTGCCTACAAAGGTAGCCGATTGTTCGACTATGGATGAATGTGGTTGCACAGCCAATGGGTTATTCAAAAGGCATGGACAAAAATTGTAATGCTGGTATTGATACCCATTTTTACGATGGGGCACTGACCATGTTGCATGCCATTATCGTGATATTGCTCAACAATTCATTTACTTTTGAAGGATGTGATAATGCAACCTTTTGATTGCCGACTGCATATTACTAAATATCATTGACATTGCCTTGATGCTCACATTAAATACATCCAAACAGGCATTGTACTGTCAGTAATAGTATACTCCAAATTCCATAGTCTTGATTGACTGCCAACACAGTATTTCTCTGTATTAACATTTGCATCCAGCAGTTATGTGACCTCTCATTTTGTGATCAACCACTATCCACGTTATCTGAGTTATAGATAACATGCCAGTATCACATTTCCATGCTGTCGACCACCAATTTACGGCATGTATATAATTCCACTTGTTTTGATCAATATATTCCAACTTCCTCACATATTCTAATCCAGCTCCTTCTTCTAGATTTCCAGGACTTACCATACTCAATTTTCAAAATCTCAACCAAGTGAGTGAGGTCTGTACCGAGAGTTATGTAGTTGGTTACATGGTTGAGTGCAGCATGATGGTGGTCATGCAGCCGCATAATTATCAAGCACCAACCTCTTCTTGTTTGACTCGTATCACATCACTGACTTAGACTTTGTTTGTAAATTTCATCATTAATTTAGTTTGTGCTTTCTTACTTTACAGTAATAGGCCCAATGATATTGAGTTCATTGGTAGTCTTACAGTCTAAACTGAAGCCTGGTACTTTCACATGGCACATACGACCCATGCATATGCACAGATGAAGTATCATGTATCATAGTTTGGTCACTGAAATCAAGAACAAGTGATGCCTCACAAAATCAATACAAAAATCTCATTTCTAAGGTACAAGCCATCGACAAAAACAATTTGAGTATCTGTCACTCCTGTGACACTGAAGCCATCATGATCATTTTCTCTCACTACAATTTCAATGCAGTAATCAGCTCAGAAACAAAAATGCAGGCAAACAAGAATACGAGTCCAACAGGCTAGGTTTATACACTGGTTGATGAATCGGGCTTCATATTGGGCAAACCAGACAATATGCATTTGTCTGTATGTGGCTTCCCTGAACCTAGTCTTATATGACTACATCTTGGTTGGGAAATACCTCATGGCACAAGTGATTTTCGGGGGACGATATCAAGAGAGGCCATCAGCTCGCAAAATGTTTTCTGATCAGATGCGGCTGCTACTTTGTCTGTTTGCAGATCAACAACTACGGAAAACTACAATGGAGTGGTTATGTACTTCTTATCTCTTTCACAGAACAAGTTGCCCACATCCCCCCATCCTGGCTGTGTTAATATGTATGAAGGGTTGTCCTCAGCTGTGATAATGATACTTGATTATGAATACTGAATGCATAACATCTATGCATGTATTATTCAAGTGGTCAGTAATATGCTCTTTAGCGGGAATTCATATTAGTCATGCGAAGAGTATGAACAAGCGCTTGTGGGGGTCACTTGGTGCTTCACCATATGACTAGTTTTCCCTTCATTCGCGCCTGGATACTTTGTGGGACATACATGGCGGTCATGAATGGCAATTGATAGTAAATATACGATTAGGAGAACTCTTCGCCCAACCCAGAGTGGGATGGATAACGGTGGAGTACGTTCCGGTCAGGAGAAGAGTCTCGAACTTAGCACGACGTAAATGAGGAAATCATGATGTTGGGTGGAGCTAACAGTGGGAACTACTCATTGACTTGAGTAGTCTGGATCGCAATGTAAACTCGTATCAGATACGACCTTACCTGTCAGTATTCTACATTGCCATAGTATTGGTTGGTCACCGTTTAAATCTATGATGCAATTAAATTACTCATTTGCATGAGAGATTTAACAGGCGATAAGCATTACCATCTTGGTTGGTAGATGTTCCAACTACTGACTCGTACAATTGTGAAATGTCTAAGTTCATGTCTGCTTATAGTGATGGATGGCCTGATTGCATAAGGAGCATAACACTTGGAAACCGCATTGCGCAGTCATGTTATCCTAAGAGGAGCGGGGCAAGTTATCACCGAACGTTATAAGAGCAGCGTCGCAATAACGGAATTAGAGACAGAGTATATTATAGTGACATGGTGTGGAAGTACAAGGACTAAGAAGTTATTATAAAGAGAAATAGATGTCGCGAAGGAGATGGAGGAGCATCAAGTACAATCCACAGTGCACACAGAGACACTGAAGACAATCTTAAGATATTATTAACAATTGTATCTATACCTTTACAATTTCTTCTCTCATCCATCTTCATGACTGGGCTACATATGCGTGGACACCGTCTAACACAATGCGAGTTCGCACTGCAACAGACTGTCAAGTGTTTCGGGAATCTGCTCTTTGCTTTGGAAGCGGACCATTTAACCCTCACCTACCGTGTGGTTTTTCGTTTGTGTGAACTAGGGAATATTGAATACCTGGTTCTGGGCAATCTCAACACCGACGTATTACCATTCGAGGAATTTTCCAAGGGCTGGTTGTTCGACAGGGAGGTGTAGTCTCCATCTACAACACAAACGGATAATGGAGGATATTTTATTTGTTGACAGCTCTTGAAGGAGGTCAAGAGGTTGAGTCTTAGGATAAGACGAGGAAAGAAAGTGAAACTAGATAGGCGGTTGTACCTAATTCGATAAATGTTATAATGATTATTGAGATTAAGAACCCCTGTAACAATTCATCAGGATTCAGCTGATTCTACCACAATCTCTCCATGTGCTGATGAAGTGTGCAAGATATTGTGTCCACCACCCTGTCATATTTGTCATCTTCTCTCCAGTTGCCCAGCTCTGTTTGTTGATTATCCTCATCATCCCCATGCTTTGCACTGTCAGAACTTGCAAGATCCCTCCAACTGACTCCAATAGCAATTATCTTCTTGTAGTACATTTTTTTGGGCTCTCCGGTTGGCAATCCCACTTTTTAAATATTGCTTTTTTCTTTCTACTCCAGCGTAATTGCTATCTCTACATCCTCAACTTGTTTCTTGCCACAGTGTTATCTCTCTCAACACAATCATCTATTTATTTCCATTTCTCTGTGGTACTTGGAACATACATTTCACAGGGTTACTCCGCTGCACAGATCAATTTGGATCTAAAGTTACACACTGCCTGAGGGGCTTGGACTCGGTCTTGTTCCAAAATGCTCTTGCCTTCTTAAGCGAGGTGACGTCGTCATGTGGAACACATGGTTCATTTGCCATATGTACCTGCCAGATATGGCAAAAAATTCTTTGTTTCCCAATTGACGATTGTAGTTTCTATTGACTATGGTGTTTGGCGAGATGTTGGATTTGCAAGGTATGGATGATATGGAGGCAAGCTGGGTCATTTATGTCAAGGTTGCTATGTTTTATCAACTTGAATAAAGCAAGGTCTGCCTTTTGACTGTCACCAAAATTGGAATAGTAATGCTCATGGTACAACATAACATGATCTTTAGCCTCAGTTTCATGTAAGATCCATGGGATTTCTTGAGACAAACCTCACATGACATCCTTTCCTGAGAAGAATTACCTGTTCAGTACTTTCAATCAAGCGATTTCAACTGTCAAAACCATCAGTTTATCCCTGCAAACAAATTGACAATACTGGATCAACTTACTGCAAAGTGCAGGACAGTGTGAATCCCGTGACACCGGCAGCCATACACAGCAGAATTCATCATGAGTACAACATGCAGGTTGGGTGTTACTTATTCCATTTTGACTTGAAGATAACTATAGATTCCTACGAACTTCCCACATCATTTCGTTATCATCTTAGTCTCCTATTCAACAACACCATATCATCGTTACTGAAACACATCTGCATCATGTGAGTGGATCAAAATAAGCTCATCAATGTTCACGTAATCCAATGCGGCACTGGCAGGCACACTGCAAGTACCCAGACATGAGTTAGTCCACCTTGACACTGCATATGCTGTTACCGAAAATATGACCGCGGATGCACTTTTACACATTGTCTGTAAAACCGAAAGCAACAAGAATAAAAAGCAGCATGGAATTGGTTGTGAGTATATCCAAAGCGAGGTAAACCACTGTCAACTAACTACATCATATACATTGGGTATGCGTAGAGAGCTACGTAACCAATTAGTCCCTCTGTATAATGGGCTGCCTCCATTGTCTACAAAGACCTCTGTCCGGACAGTTCATGAGATGACACATCACAATGTTGGCCACTTTAGGCTTAACATGGACGAATATCATCATAAGCACTCCGCAGAGATAACCAAACAGCCATTTGTCGCCTCAGAGGAGGCCACCCAAGAGTATATGGTTGTTGTAGGAGCCGAATCTCATTGTTAGTGGCAGGAAGTGTTTTCTGTTATGTTTTCAACATGTCTACTATTATGGCAAGGCTAGGAGGGTGGGTCCAGGTGGAACAGTTCAACATGCACCTGGCCTGGTTTCTGACACAATTGCCAGAGGAGGGTTTTTGCTCACTGCAACAGAGGAAAAGCACTACCTGTTCAAGAATCCTTGTACTGAAGTCTGAGATGAGACGAAGCAGGGAATTGGGTCTCCATGGCATAACATTGTGTTGGCTGCAATACAAAGTCACCCAGCAATGCATTGTCGAAACCACAAGAATGGATGCCTTCCTCATCAACATGGCACCAGAGAGAATTTGCAGATGTGCTTAAACCGCAAAGGAACCGGTCAACCTCCACCAGACGGATACAGACACTCTAGACCAGAACTGACATCATCTCTGCCTGGAATGCCACCTGTAACCCCCTGTGACAATGAGGGAGTGGCATGTTTCCAAATCAACAGTCAGCTACCCGGAAATGTGTATTCACATGCTCCTCTTCCCTGCTCACAATGTTTCAATCTTGAGTCATGTGCCCAGCAGAGCAACGACGATACCGATTATAATCCAGAAATGTTGACTGATGATGGAATATCCACTGGTCAGTAAACTATCTTCTGTGTGGTAATGCAGCTAACATTCATTTTGAAGAGTACTGCAGCTAATAGACCAAACTTTGCAGTGAGGACAAGTATTGATAGAATCGAATAGGATTTGTAAGTGTATTATTATCTACAATTAGCGGATACTGTAAAGTATATTTTGAAGGATATCTTTATATGTATTACTAAAGAACAATGTAGCGAGCAATGAGAATATCAATGAAAACGATACAAAGGCTGCCAAATCAATGCAAAATATATACTATCCCAAATCAACTGATTACATAGTGCGGATAAGCCCATGGCAAAATGAGTGTCAATGGAGCTTTAACAATTTCCGGACTTCTAAGTCAAGTAATTAAAATATGATTTGTTCATGGTTATATTTGATTGTAGTATTAGCCATCTAGATAGGCAAATCATTTCGTCACACTCGCTCTAACCCATCCTGCAAATGAGTATTAACAGAGCTTCAATTAATTTTAGTCCTGCGTCCTGGTTCATCTGACATGTGATAGTTTGCGTACATTCATAAAGGAATTACTGACCGCCTTTTATGGCAAAAGCGATAGCAATACCTCGCATGCCGCGGCTTGAAAATGAGTGTTAGGGGTTCTCTCCTGACAGCGGTAATGATACATGTTGATTGGACAGCAAGTACATGTGACTACCATTCGGAAGTGGGTACATTAGTCACAAAGCAAAACACCTTCTTGCGGAGCGAGACATGTGATCAGTCGGATGGCCTTTAGCGGGATACATCCGAGCCGTATAGAACGATTTGATAAGAGCAGTCTTATCAAGCGGATTCGCAAGATGATGCAATTATGTTGCCATTACAGGGATGTGAAAAACCATCAGTGGTGCGCATAATTATACATTACACCTACTAAAACTTGATAGCGGGACATTACATTCTTTATGCGCGGATGGCATGAATGTACAGCACGCGATAGTACAATATGCGAGTATGTGTGATCGTCGCACCTTATCTCTCAGAGATAGGGAATAATGCGCGCACCCCCCAGATCACGGAAGTCCGGATGCTAAGTATGTAGTGCGTGACGGATTATTGCCATTGGCTGATGATAAGACGCCTGAAGCGAACCTGCTCATTAGTTTGAGTTAGTATGCATCGCAACCTGGAAACGGTGTCATAATCTACGTTGGCAGAGTATCGGTTGGTCGCCGAGTAAATCTCTGACGCAATGCCGAATAGCCAAATTGGTATGGTGAGGCATTAATAACCTTGTGTTATTCTTATATTGCGATAAAAGGATGATCAGTCTATTTGACGTCATACGTTCCAACTACTGAACAAACGGAAGCAAGATGTCTAAGTTGAAGTTATGAGTTGTCATACGATGCGTTTGATATCATGCAGGATGATGGCCTCATACGAGGAGCGTAACGCTTTGAAACCAATCATGCATGCACACGATAACCTTGAGGGAACTCATGGCGAATTTCGGGACCGTCTTCCGGGATACGCTGTCAAGCAATTCTATTGTCATGGTCAGTGGAACCGCGACCGAACTGGAGCTCGCGAAGGACTATAAAAACCCTCACATTGTCCCCGACAATGAGAAGAGAAGCTCTAGAAGCGAACAGGCAAATGTACCTACCAGCGGAAGAAGACCTTTATCTATTATTAAGTTTTTATGATACCTATACACATATCTATATTATTAGAACTCATTAGCTTTGTGTAGCGGCAGCCCCGCATCCTGAGATGAGTATTACCTTCAACTGTGAAGCAGACATATTACTTTGGACGTTTCCAAAGTTATTGAATACCTGCGAAGAACGCAAAGACACATTTGTTATTCATTGCGTTTGGTGGTTAGCCACGTTAGTTCAATTGGATTCAGCATTACGATACTGAATTGAATACCACCAATTTCCATCTGAGGTTTGAGTAAAACCTACCGATAGAATCAATCGACAAATTTCACCAACGCCGAGAGATGTTCAAAATGATCAAACAATCGATATCACAGAATCAGAAATACATCCAAATAGACTATCGCAAATTGATAAGAATAACGAGTTCAGTGATTTGAATTACAATACTAGTCTTCAGTCGGATATCAACGGAACGTTAATACGAACTCGAAATCCCTGGCGACGTAATCGGGATAACATTCGACCTCAGTCCAAGAAACGAATTAACAATGCGCAAAAACTTAAACGATTACAAGAGGACAAGAGATGTAAGAAACAAAATTAGAATAAGCGACTGCAAGAAAATCGAACCAGGATTATCGAAAAGACTATTTAACAAATAAGGATCATACGGTCGTACGCACTATATTTCGGAACTAATTACTGGTTGAAGTATTATTAGTTAAAAGTGTTGTTACCCCAGTAACAATGAGCATCAACAGAGTTTCAATGATTTTCAGTCTTCCATCTTTGGTAATACGAGTGATGCTGGATCATAAACATCTATATCCCAGGAGTTAGCAGCCAATAATGGCAGAGGAGCACACAATATTCCTGCAAAAACCACCAGGAAAGTAACAACTTATTTCATTTACAAAGCTATAACTAAGTGTTCATAAGCCTTTTAGCGTACAAAGAGTGTCAAAACGACGAATTTAAACAATATCGACCACATTGTGTGGGCACTGACCATGATGCAATGCCAACAGTCATTCAGGCTTCGTTAATAATCATTTTCAAGATGGGGCAGTGAGCGTTTCGCTTTCTCTTTTACCTATAAAGGTGGCTAATATTTTCTTGATGGCTGACTGCACTCTGTTGCTGCTCGGATTACCCAGGATCCATAACTAACAATCATTGATTCTCCTTTGCCTCTCATTTACAGGATGGGTTGAGAGCGTCTCTGTTAGTTTTGATCATTAAGGCGGCAAATACAAGCAATACAGACAACGACATACCAAAGTCAATATTGTGCGATTAACAATAGCACATTTGAATACGAAGATAAATAGTAAAACCAGAAACACTGAACCAGTGATTGGAACAGACGGGTCTAGCCAAACCAAGGAAACCCTATGGGTTGACAGGTACGGGTCCACGGTGGGCCATCAAAGAAGAAGCAGGTTGGGTTTTTGGATAGATCAGGAACCAAACCTGTCCATTGTTGTGGTTCAAACCCTGACTGCTGCCAGGTCACCTGGACCAGTTGCTAAAACTACTCATTTCTCTACGCAATACAGAATCATGACTCACCTCCAGTGCAGTCCACCAACAATACAGTGCATCCATTATCGCTGTTTGGGACATTGGAGATCAGGTATCATTGAAGGGACCAGGTATATATAAACAGCACATTGAGAAAGTTCAGAATATAACCCTGTATTGTATTCTTGGAGTACTCTGCATATCACCAGAAAGATCGCACAAAGATAAACCTGCCCTCCCTCCGGTAGTGGAACATCATGCTCACATTGGCTACACATAGGCAATTTGAATATTAACAATTCCTAAAATTCATTCAATTCGACAATATTGTCCAATTACTTTCCCTCCATTTCATTAGACCAAGAACTCTAGTAACACCAATGGGCCCTGGATTCCATGGGACAGTATGCAATATAATTACCACAAAATTGAAATACTCCTTATCCAGATCTTATCTATTCTCAGTCCATGCATCTCACATTGCTCAGTGATAAATACCAACTCAACCACAACCTGTCCCCAGTCGATTGAAGGGAGAGTTAAAATACAAATTATTTCCTGCTTTTCTGTAGAAGAACTTAAAGTCCATGAAGCACAGTACGGTATGTTGAAACATGAAGACTGCGATATTGGATGATATACCTGTGTATCAATGCTGAACGAAAACATTCACGTAGGAACTATGGTGGAATTTACTTCAGAAGCAGTTATTGAAGCACCCCATCCAATGGGCCATCAACAGGAAGTTTATAATGGATAAATACTTGCTGTTCTGAAAGCTGCACAGATATGCTTTCCGATGTCACCATAATAACCTCACCAAAAGACTATATGGAATATCACAGATAACCAAGCTGCCATATAACGTCTCAATAACCTCATACGCAGCTCTAGACAGTCTACTTCACATGTACTCCCCAATGTTTCCATAACCACCATGTACTGAAGACTATAATTTGATTAAAATGGGTTTCTAGCCATCCAGCCTAACCTTGAAATGAACTTGCTGACTAGGTGGCAAAAACTTCCACTCTTGAAATTCCACTTGCCTTCCATCAATTCCTCTGATTCTATGTAAAGAGAATAACGCAAGAAGCGAAAATACAGCACTGGGACAATCAGTGGGGGAGGCATCTATAAAAGGGAACAAACTAGAACGGAACTGTCCGTACTTATGCAGTCAACATCTTGAGTAGTGATAACTGCCAGTTTGCATCAACCACAACACGACCATGCACCAGACATGGTAACTTCCACACTTACCTATACCAAATCCCAACCAACCCAAGTGACTCCCCACACTGCTGATGTCACTATGGAGGTTCCCAGTCACCAGAAAATCGTATTTTCAGATGCCCCATATATCAAGGCGCAAGACTCACAATGTGTAAAAAGATTGGAGTGGTACACCCTCGATGTCTCAGGAAGCATACTCATTATACCCAGAACAGCAAGCACGATTCGATGAATTGATTGAATGATACACAAATAACAATCGGACTGTGGTACCTGCACCAATTACAGCATGATAAATTCTGTGGGCTGGGTGAGATTCCAATTGCAGGAGAGGGGACATTCAACAATCAGGTTCAGGAACATCAGAGTGAGAGTGAAGGGGATATTGACAAGCAGGTTGAACAACAGAAATGGGGAGGGGTGGTTCGACAGAATCAGTGAATGTGAAAAGGGGAAGGGTGAAGGATGATAAACTTGAAGGGGATAACCCACCTGATATGCAGGACGAGGAAGAAAGAAACTGACAGATATTTCGCTATTATATGAAGTGTATTACAGACTGCTATATTGTCTTCAATTAATGTCTTTGTAACTAGTGTTAGGGGTTCTCTCCTGACAGCGGTAATGATACATGTTGATGCTAAGCAAGTACACGTGACTACCACCAATGGGGTGGATACCATTAGTTCACGAAGCAAAACACCTACTTGCGAATAGAGCCATGTTGATCAGTCAGATAACCTTTAGCGGGGTTTTATTTGAGCCGCGTGTTACGTTTGCGATAAGAAAAGTCTTATTGCGCAGATTCGTAAGATGATGCAATAATGTCGCAATAGCCAGGATGTGAAATATCATCAGTGGTGCGCATGATTAAACGTAATATCTATTTGTCTTTGATAAGCAGGACAACGCAGCCTACTTGCGATAAGCAATGTGGGGGCGCAGCACGCGATATGCAATATGCGAGTAAGCGGGATCGTCGCACCCTTGGCTCAGTGTTAGTCTGAGGGAATACTGCGCGCAACCCCCGGATCTCGGAAACCCGGATCCTAAGCATGCAGTGCGTGAGGGATTATTGACATTGGCGAAAGGCCAGGAGCGATATAAAGATCGCAACCCGATAAGGGTGTCTTAATCTACGTTGGCAGAGTATCGGCATGGTGGCCGACGTAAATCTCTGAAGCAAAGCCGAATAGCCGTAATGGTGGGGCATTAATAACCTCGAGTTATTATTACTTTGCGATAAAGCATTGATAGTCTACGCGACGTCAGATGTTCCAACTACTGAATGAACGATAAGCAAGATGTCTAAGTTGAAGTTA
>Ga0307514_10001201_pt1 | contig 34562 bp, 36 predicted proteins | sample 16_EM_MG_FD_203088 | JGI IMG/M metagenome (GOLD analysis project Ga0307514, IMG submission 203088) | Populus trichocarpa ectomycorrhiza microbial communities from riparian zone in the Pacific Northwest, United States - 16_EM | ecosystem: Host-associated > Plants > Roots > Unclassified | place... | reverse complement strand
CAACGTGGAACCATGAGAGGAAGGAACTAGAGGTTAAACCTTACACTATCTTGTAAAGGGAACAGAAACTGAAGACGTCCACAACACCTCATACCATGACCCTTTGCATAGTACTTGAAAAGAAATAAACTGGTATAAGCATAATTCATGGAAGATCGACAAAGGCAAGCAATAAATATTGAGTAGACCAGCTCAGTCATGTGCTCTAATGGATGATAATAATAATACGAGGGAAAGTCGAGAGTGAAATAAGATAGGAATAAACAATAGAACAAAAACCCGCAATAACATCTTTACGAAGACAAAACGAAAACCGTTAATTACGCCTCCCTCTAGAAGCACGCAAAAGACCTCTTGTTCTTCCGGTTGATCTGCTCCATTCTTTGCTCCAATTTCTCCCTAGCCTGCTCTGCCTTGATGCGAGCTATACGTTCATCTTCAACTGCCTGCATTGAGTATCGGCTATTTTGGGTTTCATTCTTCGTGCGTTCAAGTTCCTCTTGAACCTGTTGCGCCTTAAGCTGCAGGCTTTCGCGGTCCGCTGTCAACCTCCTCATAGTCTTCTCACAATCGGTAAGAGCATCCTCCAAGGTCTGGGTTAAAGCCTTCTCAGCCAAGAGCTGCTTTTCCAGGGTCTTGATTCGAGCATCTTGATCCTCAATATGTGCCGCGACATAATCTTTGCTTGGATGACGAGACATGTTTGGCGATGTTGGCGCAGCCGGTGGTGGTGAACCCGAAGGGGCTGAGCCATTGGTTGGGAGTGGTGGAAGTGGAATCGCGGGTGGCGGAGATGGGAGAGATGCTGCAGAGGTGCTCTTTCGGAGATCTTTCGACGTCGAGTTAGAACGTTCTGCACGGAAGGTTGCTTTGGTATTAGCTAGCTCGGCATGAGCTTCTGCGAGTTGAACCTATGTCAATGCCAGTCAGTGCAATTCAGCATATAGTTGTTACGTTTCGCGTTTGAATACCTTCAAAGATGCAATTTCATTGCTGAGTTCGTCAGTGGCCACCTTAATGTCATTGCCCCGCTTAGCTGCCTCCTCAATAAGCGCTTTACGCTCTGCCTGCACTTGCTCCAATTCAGCAGTGACAGACGCAAGCTTCATGGCCGTGTCTTGATTCTGGTCGAAAGTAAAGGCAAGCTGTTGCTCCAAGTCTTCGATGACGCGTGCATGTTTGGTCTCTTTCTTGGAAAGTTTCTCAAGTTGATCCTGAGTATCAGCATGAAGATTTTGGAGTTCTTTGATGGTCTCAACTTGAGCAGCGATCTGCTTCTTCGTCTGAGTGAGCTCATTAGCCATTGCCTCGGAAGACTCGACCCTATCCTCTTGCGCTTCAGCAGCCATGTCCCTGTTCTTCTCGAGGGCGTCAATAGTATCCTGGGCTTCACGAAGAGACTTTTCAAGAATCTCAAGGCGCCTATTTTGGGAATCAACTGTCTTATTGTTCTCTTCGAGGATAGTGCATGTTGTTTTCAGTCTCTGCTCATAGCTCTCCTTTGTTGCAGCGAGTTCAGCTTCGTGTTGAACTCTTAAGGTCTCCTCCGCTGCTGCTTTGGCTTCAGCAGCAGTTACGAGCTCAGCCACTCGGACTTCGCTCTCCTTAAGAGCGGCTTGAGCAGCAGCTTCACTCCTTCTAAGATGTGAGACTTGAGAAAGTGCTTCATCCAATGCAGTTTGCAAGCCAGAGAGACGTGTTTCGTAAGCCTCAATGAGTTTGAGTTTCTCTGAGACCTCATTTGATATCTGTGAGATTGTCTCCCTATGTTTGCTAACTTCAGTTCTTGAGCTTTCTTCAACTTCTGCTAGCTTTCCTTCGAGGTGCGCTTGAGCTGTAACGGAAGCTTCTTCGAGTTCGGCGATCCGACGGAGGTGGTCACCAACTGTCACTCTGTGCTCTTCGATTGTCGATTTATGTTCCTCAATGACCCGCTGAAGATCGTCCACCACTTCTTGCTGCTTAGCTCGCTCGTCTTCAAACTTCTTCACAGTGCGCTCAAATTCTGCCGACGCATTGTTCGCTGTTTCAAGACGAGACTCCTCTAGTTTCCTCATAGCAGCCTCCAGTTCAGCGATCATATCAAGGAGATTCTTTTCGTTGTCTTTCAAGGTAGTGACATTCCCCTTCAAAGACTCGATGGTCATGTTGTGTCTCTCAGCCGACGCCTCCATCTCTTGTTGTAGCAATATGACCTTATGAGTCTGCTGTTCGCTGAGTGAAGCAGTCTCAGAGAGCTTCTTCTCCACCTCCAATAGTGAAGTCACCAAAGTCTTAGCTTCGTTGACACTGGCAAGAAGTTGGTCACGGAGGCTCTGAACCTCCTTGTTGTGTTCCTCCTCACGCTCCGCTACTTGACGACGCAGGCATTGAGCCTCAAGCTCAGCCTCGTCAATCCTACGCTCCATAACTGCCATGACGGAGATATCCATGGGGGAGGACGATTTGCTAGATCGCTCCCTTGTCAGCCCAGAAATCATCGTACTCTTATTGTCAAGATCTCTTCTGAGGGCTGTAATTTCGTTCTCTAATTCTTGGATGCGCTCAGAACGCATGTGGAGTTCGTGCATAGCCTCATCTATGTTAGAATCAAAGTTCTCAAGTGACTCGGGGTGAGTCTCCAGGTAGGGCTCAGCAATCTTTCGTAGACTGGTAAATGATCGCTGGGCTCTATCAAGCATCATAAGGCTTTGACTGGACTTCCGACGGATAAGATGGCTGGCGATGTTTGATGAAGCTATCGATTGTGTGCGCGCTTCAGCGACATCCCGTTTAAGTTCTTCAACCAGGGCCAGAGCCTCTTGATGCTCCGCCTGGATGCGCTCCCGCTCTTTTTGAAGGGCAGCAATCCGCTCCTGTTTCTCCACGTGCTCCTTCCTAATGCTCTCGATTTGAGTAGACAAAGTTTCTTCTTTCTCTTGATGCTCTTGGTGAAGTGTGCGTAGTGTCTCAAGCTCTTGGCGGAGAGCACCGGACTCGGTCTCATCCGGCTCTTCATAAATGGGTGATTCCACAGCCAAAGACAATTCTGAGGAAAGAGAGCGCGAAGAAGAGGCATCATTATCTTTAAGCTCGCTTACTCTCGTGCCTGCGAGGAAAGAGACAGGTCTCATTGGTGAGGGAGACGGAGGAGGCGATGAAGTCCTAGGGGTGTCAAGCTGCTTTCCATGCTGCAGTTCGTCTACCTTGTCACGGAGATGAGTTAGCTCACGAAGAGCAGCCTCGTAATTAGCAGATACTTGGTCCAGTTCATTTATCGTTGATTCATGCTCAACCTTCAGCTCAAAAAGCTCCTGTTGAACATTTTCAAGTTTATCGTGAACAAACTCCGTTTGCGCCGGACTCTGGGGAGGGCAAATCTGTGTTTCTGTCACGAGCCCGCCACTATTGGCACTATTGATAGAGACTTCAGGAAGATCACGAGCTTTTGAGGTCCGGCGCTCCCGAACTGTGGGAAGGATATTCGTGTTCCCCCCCCCCGGCGTAAACTCTTCTTCCTCGATAGTTTCGTGGTAGCCATTTGTCCTGACGCTCCCACTATGTGAGTGATCATTCACCATCGTTGAATGAGCCGAGACTTCCGAGTCCTCACCACCACTTTTGGCTGTACCATTCGTAATCTTCGTTTCACTACCAGGGGGGGCGTACACCGCTAACATACTCTCCACTTTGCCAAGGTTCCTCTGACGCTCAATGACGTGCTCTAGTTGGGTCATCTCCTTCGCCATGAGCTCAAGAGTCTGATCTGCTTCTGCAAGCTTATCTTCGAGCGTTGATATATAATCTTCCTGCCCTGCCTCATTCTCCCGCATCCTAGCAATCTCCTTTCGAAGCTCGGCGACAACAACAGCATTCTTTTCTTCTCCAGAGGTATGTCCAGAGAGTTTTGCTTCGAGGTCCTGAAGATAGGTTTCGGTAGCGGATTCCCTATCCATCATCTTCTGTACACGGGACTGCAGCTGTTGGTTTACAGTTTCGATGTATGCCAACTTCGTTTCTTTCTCGAGGAGGGAGCTTTCGGTTGAAGACAACGATGAACGGGTATTCGATAGTGAGCTCTCGAGACTTTGAATGGTTTTCTCGTACTCTAAAACCACCTGCTCAACCTGGTGTGCGAAGAGGTTGGATCTCTTTAATCTCTCTGCACTGTCAGCATGCTCGGTGACCGTAGCGGAGTTCTCAACTTCATGCTCTCTCGTCAATTCAGAGATAAGCCTTGTATGGCGCTGACTGAGAGCCGAGTAATGTTCTTGGAGGTCTAGAAGCTGGTTTTGCAACTCCATTTCTCTTTCATGAGTGCGTTCTGGCCTGTCCGTGGCAATCTTCCTTGCGCGCTCCCCACTATCAGATGTGTTGGAGTTTCGGAGTTGCTCCCTCAAAAAGGCGATTTCTGCACGAAGTCGTTCAATCAATGCTTTAGTGTCCCCTTCTTCCGACACCTGTTGAATTCTTGGCTTGCTTTGGATGGCCCGCGCCCGTTGCGCATACTATGCAATGTTAGAATCAGATCTCCATGCACAACAAAAAAAAACTGCCTGTACCTGAACTGTATTTAAGGTTTCGCTGAGGTGGAACTCTGCGGGAGTCACACATGCAACCATATATGTTATAGCATTTCCCCCCAGGGAATCTTGGAGTAACCGTGTAAGTTTGGAGTCACGGTAAGACACGTGTGACCCCGGATGCCTAGACGACAACTGAGAAATCACTTTCCCTAGACTCGCAAGGCCTGCGTTGATTGAAATTCCCTCCTTTGCACGCTCCCCTTGTGCCATTGTGTTCTAGCTATAATGTTATCCCCTGATCCCCGATCCTGAATGGAAGCATGGACTCACCTTCAATCTCTCACTACCCGCCAAGTCAACAAAATGCAGTTTACTATCAACAGTGATGTACCCAGCCTCTGACCCTTGCGCCATCATGTCGAGGGGAAGGGAATTGCGCTTCTCCTTGTCAGTTTGCGGCCTGGGCTTCTTCTGTATGAGGTTCAAACTAAATACAGCATGTGACCGGGATGATTTGGCGTTAATTGCCGTCGCATCCGTTTGACGGATCGAAGAACCAAAAGTCAAAGCCTCCATCAAATCTTCATAAGAGTTGATCTCAAGCTCATGAAGGCCTGTCAAGAGAATCCGACCACTTTTATCCTCTCGTATGTTTACTTGGGGTCGATCATGCATGCTGGTTTCGTTGATCAACAGATCACGTAGCGATTCATTATATATCTGTTTCTGTTAGACAGTATTTCTCATAATTCCAGTCCTCATATTACCCACCTCGACATATGTGGCCTTGATGGACCAAGCCTTATTTGCAGCCGGTCTGGGGGAGCCCATTTGGGAATATCGAACAGGTGCGCGTAGGCCTGAGCCTCCTCGGTTTCCGGATGGTGAAGCCCCTAGGTGCTCGAATAGTGCATGCGCAGCACGTGGGATAATGCCTGCGAGTATGAGCCAAAAAATATTCTCATGGTAGCACAAAATACCCAAAACATACCATGAGATGATGAATCTCCAGGACTTGCTGTACCCATAGTGTACGACTTTCCAGCGCCAGATTGGCCATATGCCAATAAGGAAACATTATAACCCTGAACGAATGCCGACACACTTTCCTGCAGATACTCCCAGACCCCATCCTGCCCAACTTCTTCCGAAAAAACCCTATCGAATACGAAGATCTTCTTCCCCTGTGGACTGTCAACTGCTAGGCTCGTTGGGCTCATGACTTGGATGGCACTCTTTTGGAATCTTTGCGGAATTAAATCGTAACCAGGATCATTTGGCCGCAGTGCTGGCCGAACGCGTATAGCTATTTTGTGTATTAGCTTATGCTCCAGCATAGATGGTTCACGAGTCTTTCAGCAAGAGACAAACCCACCAACTTTGACCGCCGTCTTGGAATCTTCATCTGACGCCCGACTACTACCACCAGGCCTGCTGCTCATACTCAGACGACTTGCACTCCTTGCCGGCCTGATCATAGCGCTCATTGGTCGCTGTGGTGTATGAGATGGTATTGGTGAGGCTGGTGGGGAAGCCATTGTGACGCTGGCTCAGCGTAGTGCTATGATGAAGTACGAGAAAAAGGAGTGTGGTTATAATAGCTCCTACAAACCGACACCAAACGTAGAAAACAAAAGAATGATTCTTGAGGAAGGGTGAGAGAGCGGTAAGTGAACGGAGAAATCCAGTTGTCGTATATGAAATTAAATCGTGGGGATCGACTAGTTGGAGGAATTCAACCCAGCGGTTAATACTCGCCGAGAATGTAGTCAAGCGTTTGTAGCTGCCTTGGTCTCCCCCCGCGATTGACAGATTGTGCCTGAGCAAGACGCAGTTGTCCAAAGAATCTGGCAGGGTTGATAGTGCGTGAGGCGAGGTGCAGCAGAAGAAAAGGGTCTGTTTGGGGGGAGGGGTTAGTGTGATAAATAGGAGGTGCTTCACCAAGTGCGGCCGCTAATACCATGTCCCAGAGTGCTAAGGCAGAGAGGCATGTAAACAACAAGTGAGGGCTTTGTATGTAAAGTCTGTCTTCTCTATACTCTAACATTGTGGGCGACATGGCAACATAAGCATTGTTGTACTTAGCAGCGCGGCCATGCATTCTACCTACTGGCTGCCTACACGCAGCACAGCCAGCCTCAGTGACAGGACAGATGAAGCGACCTCATCTGCACCCTTTTAATACTGGTATGAAATGCGGGACCAAACTGACCAAATAACCTCTGCCAGAGCCATGCGGCCCCCCCCCCCCTTAGAACCCAGATGGAGTGGATCGAGAAGCTGGAATTGAGTTTTATGCCTCGGTACTGACAGTGGATATAAAATGCGCCACCTTCACCCTTCTGTGTTCCTCCTTACTTCGAAATCATTGAACTTTTTTCAGTTTGGGTGATGTGCCTGCATATTGGCCCCAATTGGTTCTGAAGACTCAAGCGCTTGTGAATTCAGAGGACCTACCTAGACAAACGGTCTCAGTATCCATGTCAATCTCAAGAACCCCTGCCATGGAGGCACCATTCTTCATACCCCGTTTGAAATCCCCGAGAATGCAAATGGAAAAAAGACGAGATTAAAGGAAGTTGGGGTCTTACAAATTGAGATCCATAGTATATACCGCCTTACCTTACCTACATACTTGGCCTCACTTTATCACTTTACCTGCATTATCATCAGGAATAGGACAAATGTGTGCACAAACAAGCACTGCCACTTATCCATTGGAATAGATGTATGTAGACGTTCATGGCTGGTAGTCTTCGCACAGTCTATCCGGAGTTGTTCTGCAAATCTCTGCAACAACCAAAAGGGGTCACAGACGAATGGGGCAGACGGAGACCGGGGCAGGGGTGGTCTCGAGGTAAGCCACTCAGACCATCAGGAAGCGCGCTAGTATGTTGTAACCAGGAAAGTTGAGGTTACCTACATTAAGTGTGTAGCAGATCATGGGCTGAGTAATCACAAATCATTTCACCAAATAGCAACATCACGGGAACATACGAACTACCTAGGGTAATATCATGACAACCTTATGCCCTACAGGTAGACGCCCTAGGCTACTTAGCCCTAGGTATACCTGGCGCAGTGTTGCAGCCAGCCCCATACTAGTGGTATACATATACCTCCATGGGTAACGAGGTCGCATGCTACGTACCCGTAGAGAGGTCTTGTGTACATTTACAGGCATCACCATGACCTCCAGACACTTTGTATCAAAAGCACCCTGCTAAGTATTTTCTGAGAGTCGAGCACGGACTCACGCTGGATGTATATGTTATGTTCAGGTTTGTTTTTACGGAATACTAGTAAGGCTTTGTGTGTACTATGCTTAAACAAGTATTTTTCCGCCAGGCAGACAAATTCCGAAATGAGCACTGCGTCACCTCAGGTCACTACTAGGTACGGTTCAATATGTGTATAATACTTGTAATGGCCAGGATCAAGGTACGGGAACAGCCAAAGTGGTGAATATTTTTCCACTTCCTGGCAACACTGCGAGTGCACAGCTATGGAAATAAGTACTCAGTACATGTATATGTGACTATATACAAAATTCGCCAGTTGCATAGAAATATCGCTAAATTCAGCCTATAGTTATTGCTGATCACTTGAAACCTTCGGCAGTAAAAGGCCTGTACTGAATGTGGTGACATCAGCATACTAAATTTTATACCCTGGCTTCCCCCGCTTTTATGCATCCTTCATCCTACTAAGTAGGCTCTGCATACATACAGTCTAGTATCGTATACGGTCACAAGAGTGCATTGTTCTAGCAAGCTGACGTCAATATTTGCCCTCTAAGTAGGGTATTTCACAGACATTTCATCATTTATTGCAAACTCTAAACAAAGTGTGCCTAACATCGGCATAAGGGCCTTCCCCCAAATGTATCAATCAGGCAGTCCTAATATTGCCGGTATAGAAGAGGTGAAAAGAGCCGCGCAAGCGGACGGAGGAAGTATACAGAAGAATTGAAAAGTGAAGGGTGAAGACGTAAACAATAAGACTCCAACGCAGGAATGCACAGAGAAAAAAAAAGAGGGATAACCCAGCAGAAGAGATAATTATAAGAAAATAAGACATGAATCGTCTCGAGAGATAGGATTGAAATGAACAACCTCAGCGGACAGGTGCGTCAACTTTGAGCAGAAAAACCAGGGCTCCGTGATACCAATAAAGCGCTACACAACGTAGCGGTTCCGAGACTACCAATAAAGCTGATAAAGTTATAAGAACAAGTGAAAGAATAAGAAAGAATGATAGCCAAAAACTAGAAATCTTCTCCATTTATACATCACGCTGAAGCCAACCACAACTCAACCTTCTTTTGCATCAATCAAGTTTTTCCCTAAATGAATCATAACTATGCAGCACCGAAGGCTGAGACACGAGCACCAGCACGATTGATAATGCCCTCTGTGTTTTTGCCAGTGACAGTGAGCTCGTCCCCGTGGCCTATACCAGAACATTGTCAGCAGGGCTTCGTGTAGTCTGACTTCTAGGTAACATACCATCATCCTCGTGCCCATGACCACTCAAAGCGATATCTGTGTCATCAACCTCGACAATTTTGGTTGGGACATCAAGATCGCCATATTGCATAGAGTTTCGGTCAGGCGATCGAGTAGAGATCATCGAGAGGGCTGTAGAGGATCGATGGATGAGGTCTGGAGTCGGAGGAATGGAGACAACACCCTCCCGAGGGCTGAGCAGCACCTCATCTTGTGCATCTGTCTCGGCGTCGGCGTCTTCGATGACAGTCGTTCTCTTTGGCTCTGCTTCATCTTCGTGCGCAACATTGCGGGCAAGCTGGAGGTTATCAACAGCACGCGCGCACTGTTCTGAAATATTACGAATGATGTGGGCAATGGCATCAGTCTTGTCGCGAAGATGGCGGTCCGCAACATCAGCAATGCTATTCTCAGAGTATCGCCGGGAAGACCTGGCGCTGTTGTTGAAAAAGCGACTTTCCATGTCCTCGGACACATCCTCTCCATCCATTGGTCTTCCTTCAATGGTACTCGCACGAGAAAGGTTGGTGCTGCGTGAAGGTGCACGAGACTGAACAGGAGTTTGCTTGGCCGTGGTCACTGTCTGTTCGTCTTCGTCATCGTCGTACTCTTCGCCAATATATTGAGAGATCTCGGGTGTGTCACCCAAGGACTTTACAATATGCTCCATGTGATGCGCCTGACCCTCGATCAGACTGCGGAGATGCAAGACCACCCGCTGCGCTTCCTCCTTTTGCCTGAGAATGCTTTGATTATGAGCCTGTAGGGCAGCAATTTCCTTTTTATTCTTCTTCCTCTCCTTTTCAAGTTCCTCTGTCATCTCTTGTTGCATCATCAACGCCTCCAACGCTTCATCACGTTGTTTCTCAGTACCGGAGAGGCGCATTGTCAAGCGAGCACTATCATCCTTTTGCTGCTCGATCAGGGCGGTGAGTCGACGATTCTCTCTCTTATGGGTCTCAATCTTTGCCTTGAGCTCCTGGGCCTCTTTCGTAAGTTGTGAGGCAAAGGCTTGGAACTTCTCGAACTGTTGTTTCCAGCTTTCTAGTTCCTCAACAAGAAAGTTGTTGCGTTTATTGACCTTAGTAAGCTCCGTGTCCATACGGCCCTTCAGATTGATGAAGTCCTGCCACGCTTCCGTCGCATCTCTGGAGTATTGATTCCTCTCCCGGACTATTTCATTTAGATGGCGCAGGGAGACTTTCGTCATGAGAGGCTTCTTCACTGCACCACCAAAAACGGCCTTGATTCCGGTGTTGCGACCCTATTTCGCATCTTAGTGCTGTATCATTCCACACTGAATGGGGGAGTAAAGTTACCATTTTTTCACAGACGTGATCCATTACAGCCATGACAGCGTCTTGGTCCCACCACTCTGGGTCTTGCACACTCTCAACCTCCCCACGCATCACTATAATCTGCCCTGCTGGAACGAGCTTTCCACCACCATATGCAGATCTCAGGTGCTGGGGAACTCCGGTGGGCGGTACATCCCCATGCAATGCCTGGGTCAATCTCTGAATCATTTTGTTTCTCTGCCCAGGCTTTAAAGCAGTAGGAGGGCTAGATGTGAGCACAAAGTTGCGGTCCAAATCAACAACTAGAGCATCACTTGGTGCAGTGAACAAGCTACGACATTCGGCGGTGATACCCAAAATATAGGGGCCTGGTTCTTGCACGAGATCACGTGCATGACGTGCATGAACTACCGGGACATATAAACCACTCCACTCATATACCCTTGTGCAGAATCTGATGGTCTCTGCAGCCACGGTGAGCATAGCAGGGTAGTGGCTGACGAAAATAATCTGACGTGTTGGTGATAGGGCGGCCTCTATAACACCGGTGATGTTGGGAATGGAAAGACAACAAAAAAGGGGCCACATAGAAAACTACAATTTGTTAGTTTGGAGAAATGGAGGAGAAATATCAGGGATGCTCACATTTTGAAAGCCGGTGGGAGAAGATGGGAATTGGTAGCAGAGAGCATAGTCTTTCATGTCGATTCGCACAAGGTCATTAAGACGAGGTGCTGGGAAGCTCAGGATACGAGAAACCTCTCTGTCCTCATATGAGCAAGTACCATTTGCAGTAGGGCACATTTCTACTTACTCGGCATGGAAGAGGTTTGTTGCCTTGTTCCAGTGAATCCACATTCCCCTCAAATAGTCCCCCAAAAGATTAAACAATGGATATCGGGAAAGGAAACTCAACGCATATGGAATCCAATATGTTTCATCGGGGATATCATGATAATCAGCTTCACTCCGCTTTCGAAGGTCCCTGATAGTATCAGCCCTTTTTTCATCTGCCCTCGACCATACTCTCAGTGCTATTCCATAGAGTGTATGTGAGGAATCTTGTTGCAAAACAAATGTATGGTGAACACAGTGTGGTTGTGTTCTTCCTGTGCAAATTTCTACATCATGGGGAAAGCATGCCTGGAACGATTAATGTTAGAAATTACGATCATCAGGGCTCAAAGTTACTTACCCGCATGGCAGCATGTAGAGCTCTTGCAATATCATTATCCTGCTCGATCCTTGGACTACTACCAAGGATTTCTGGCAACCAAAACTGATTGACAGCGCCCTTCATATGTGTGATCTTGCCTTGTGGCGGGGGAGGCGCCTTTACCCACTGCGAGGGTTCGCGTCCAACACCACATACCATATATGCATGGGTTAAAGTTTTCGGTGTCCGTTGTGACATTTTGACATTGAGTGTCGCGGGGATGGGCTGGGTTATCCGACTGTGTAGAGACGATGTTCGACTTGGGATAGGTAGAGGGTTGTTGTCATTGGATTCTCCTCGAGTGACTGGCCTATCGCCAGTTTTCGGACGGATGAAAGAAGGATTCGGTGAAAGAGACATGATGAATAGAGAAAAAAGAAGCCCCAATGGGTATCAAGGTAGTTGTTTTTGCGTTGCAATCTCCTTGCAGAAAAACTCAAAACCTCTCTGGGAGAGAATAGGCGACAAGACCCAAGAAACGTAGCGAGCGAAAGACAGTTAAGAAACCCAGTACGACAAAACTCGCGAATGCAGCTCTGGACGTTACTGGTGAAGTGCCACACAAGGTGGTCAAAAGGTCACTGAGACGGCGCAGGTATGAAGGAGAGACGGCGGTGAGAGGCAAAAGAAGATGAAAGGGGAGGTAGCGGGAAGTGAAGGCAGCCCCGACCGTGTATTTTAGCCCCAGTAATGCATTGCTGGGGAGGTATTACATCCACGCTTTCTCCACTGGCGGAGGATGGCCTGTGCAAGTCGAGATGGATGAGCGACTCGCTCCAGCGGGTCCAGCCTGCTTAAGCGGGCGACTCGGACATGGGTGGTGTTCCCACCCCTTGCCCCCTCTGAACAGAAAACGGGCATCGACCACCGTTCTAGTAGCCATATCTTGATGGTTTTTCCAACAAAACGCCAGGATCATGTTGCCTTCTCATGTAGCGTGATAGTTCGGGAAAGCCCAAGACCCATCTTGGGCCTACCTTGGGCCCCTTTTCGCACGGTGCTCTTTTTGCAAGTTGGAGCGTGAGTTCATGCATGCAGTCAGGCATTCGTAGTATGGCTCTTTTGGGTATAACGCTCTATGGAACTCAATTGGAAAGAAAAAAGAAAAGAGAAAGTGTGATATGTTTCATCCTGGTATTGCTTGACTTCCCAAATGACCAATAGCAACCAGCTTCTGATCTGCCCCTGTTGTTTAGGAGAAAATGAAGGTCTAACCATGATGATCGCAAGACGAAAAGTGAGGATGGTAGTCAACTCACCACCAAAACACCTAATAGACTTCTCTTCATCTCACGAGATGTCAAGAACTAGAACCCATCACCTACCCGCACCAAGATGCACGTTACCCTGGTTTGGTTGCAACGCCACTACTGTAGGTCCCCAACCACAACTCCGGAAACTAGAGTAGGTACAAAATGCAGGTACAATCAGCTACCTAGGTAGTCTGAGTCTGAAACGAGAGCCAGGGAGATTAATAGAGTAGTTTGGTTGCACAACCACTCGATCCTGTAAGCTTATGGGCTCCTTTTTTGAATAGAGGTCTGGCTAGAATATGCGTGGTATGCAGGCATAAGCCCTACCTAGCATATTCACACTACCTAGGGCAGATTTACTGCTTTTTTTTTTTTTTTTTTGAGTCTATACGCCTTTCCCCCGAAGGGAGCCTTAGGCTATGAGGTGGAGGCAGAGTTACTGTACTTGAGTAGCACTGCGTTTCTAGCTACTTAGGGAAGTATGGGGCTTGGCGACACAAAACGATGCATACCTTACGTGATTATCAAGTAAAGTTTCTGCCAAGGGCATGTCCTAGCTGGCACACCGAGGCTAGAGGGTCACGGGTACGAGAACAGCACAAGAACAGGTCCATATATACAGATTTGTATAATATCACTATGTATCAACGGCACACCAATATTGTCGGGCTTCCAGCTGGTAAAACAGCAGTTTCTTTCTACCTTGACTTGTAGCCTTTCATAGTCTGTATCCACTTAGTGAATATCAGCAGAATTCATGGCATTGATACTGTTGCTACTACACCGAAAAGTGGTGCTTTGGTATCTTTTAGCCGAATAAGTATGAGATATGAGATAAGCTAAATAAGTCAGAGAACGAGAACAGTGCTTCTGGTTGTTCTCGGTCTGGGCACGAGAACACTTCTGGTGTAAAAACGCTGAAGGGCGGAGACATATATTGTAGGTATAATGGTATTCTTGATAGGTCTATAGTACTAAGCCGGACTACTCAGGGAGTGATCTCGTGTTCTCGTGCCCAGACTCTCGTACCAAATTAGCCATACTCGAAAACCACAACATCCTTCCTTCATAACGCAATAGTGAGTGAGAGGTTGTACTCTACAACCAGGCTCATAACTACTGGTGTCGTAGCTCTAACTATGCTAGTCATTCTTGAGCTTTGTTCATATACACATATCTGGGCACCTGCGTACCTACTGTACAGTACATTGCATCCAAGGCACGCAACTTTTGTCTGTACCCAATTATCGTTGAAGTTCTGCCGTCGCATAGCCTAAGGCTCCCTTCGGGGGACAGCCGTATATAGACTCAAAAACAAAAAACCGTTGAAGTAGCTACCCTACAGTACCTAGGTTGGTTGCACGAAGCACCCTGGGCTCTGCAGCCAGCCAATAGGCGTCGCGGGGTCCTCAAGGCCGCGCATTTACCCCACAACCCACGAGTACAAACCAGACTAAGCAGCTCACGATAGGCAGCTCAGGCGCACTCTGTCCCCATATAAATCTAGTCTGGTTGGCACAAGCCCCCCGCCAAACGGGATATAAATCGACCTTGCAGGTGTGTCTGGACAGGAAGTGGTTAAGTGGCATGGAAGCTTCAAGCACAGTGCCATCAAACCAGGCGTATACGTACACGGAGACTGAGCGCGACCATTCAACAGATGGGTCCCCGCATCGCATCACTGGCTCCCACCTGAATTCATTTCGTATATCGCATGCTACCAAATCCTCTCAACCCAGCGACTCCGGGGAATGCCTATTGCCATGTACTGGCTTGGAAGTTGAAGAACGGATGACATCCTCAGATTCGCCAACGTCATCAAGCTGTAGTCTGTTGACAAATCAGAAGTCACTTGAGTCGAGACCCCCAGCACTATCCTTGGAAACTGGACAGCTTCCATTTTCCTCTCTACAATCACCGCTCATGAAGTCATTGGTTTCTCTAACAGCAGATAGACCCACTACTGAATCTCAAAGACCCGCACTGTTCGACGACCATGTAGCCTCTTCTTATGTGCCAGGAAGCCTACATCTGGTCCCGGACAGCACCATCGAAAGGCTTGTTGAGCGCCTTGGGGCTATTCCTCTCATACGGCAACTGGCTGAGGATCTGGCTCACCGGGACCGAGAGCTAGTTCTTTTCAGGCTTAAGGCTGACGAAAGGGAGCGCACACTGAAAAAGATGTTGGTGGAGGTCGAGGTATCTAATGCTGATATCGAAAAAAGGCTGGCTGGCTGCTTCAGTAAACAGTCGTATCCAGATGGCGTTTCCGATAGAGATGGCGACCAAGAGAGCTATATCGAGAGCATAAATGACATGATGCAACAAGCACTAGGTGAGGAAGATGCCTTCAGTACGGCTCCTAGTGCTTCGTTATCGAGTTGTAGTGCAGATGATAGGGATGACAGCAACCTCGCCACACCGAAGGCTAGTCTACGGATCCAGGGGAGGGCCATACGAACAGACACCGACTCAATCAAGTCCACCTCTAGTCAGAAGTCTCGTGGGTGGAGAGATTACCTTTGGGGCACGAAGGCGGATATGGGGGGTTCCGGTAATGGAGATCGAAGGGCTTCGGTCAGTAGCACTACAAGCAGGAAAGTTGTCTCCTATGAGCAGCCTAGCACCCTCAGCAGGGTGGGCACTGCTCAAACACCACGAAGTGCCTCTCGCTCATCCACTTACTCTACGCAAATGCCTCTACGTGAGGATCCTTCCAAGATATCAGGCAGCAAAGTGGCAAAACACCTTTCAAGCCTAGCATTTCATCAAAGTAATAACCGCGATGAATTCCACCTCAATTCACAGTTCAAGGCTGTGGCCATGGCTGCAGAGTCAACACCCGAATCGCCATCACCAACCCTCATACACAAATTTGCATCAGACAAGGCTGCTTCCCTCGCACTGAAGTTAGTGGCTGATGCTAGGTCACTCCCAGGCTATACCGCCTCATCTACCTCAAAATCCCCAGTAAACACACGTGGACTGAATGCGAGACAATCTTCCAAGCTCGCAGCGGAGAATTCCTCAATGTATGATCCACATTCCAGTGGTGCAAGAGATGACCTTCAACGTATTATTGCTCGGAATAGTGCATTACACAATAGTTCACAGAGAAAACGTGCAGCTTCCATTTCCTCCACCCATAGCACTAGGGCAGGGACGCTTTCAAATGGGAAGCCGTGCACCACTGCAAAGGACCGTACATCTGGGGCAGGGTTGGTGTCGCAAGGCATAACCCCCCCTGACGCTAGCCTTGGCCCCGTGGAGATGGATACTATTGTCCCGCATGCGGTTCAGCCACCTACACTGCTGCAGTCATGGAGCGAGCACTATCCTGCGGATTATTTGACCGACAGGTTCGGCTTTATTTATGATAAAAAGCATAGATCTGATAGGCCCGACTCCCCGAGGTCTATCGTAACAGTTGAGGGCATCACAGGGAGCTCAACTGAGCCAGCTGTGAAGCCCTCGGTGAGAGAGTCAACCCAGAGGGATGGCGAAGACCAGTGCGAACTTCCAGTGCGCCAGGTGTCAAATTCTGGAGGGGCGCTCCTATATTTGGCATATATCCCAACCAGATCCTCTAGACCCACTCCTAAAAACTCAGCCTCCCTTATAGGACGTATGACACGGTCTTCAGCAGCTGCCCTTGCACCAACTCAGGGTAACTTGTTATCAGAAGTCCCGCTGGCCCTTAGAAGCCAGTCTGGGGTTACAGCAGTAGAGGAAAGCACTGTGAAACTTTTACTTAGGCAACTGAGTGACATGCATGACTCTCTACAGCGAGATAGAAGCATCAAGTGGAATGAATTTCTGAAGAAAGTAAGAGCAGAGCGCAGGCGTGGGGAGATTGAAGAGAATGGAATGCCTGAAGCCCTAATGGCGGATGGTGAGTTGATTGGCGTTTCTACCCTAGGAAGTTCTGGAAAAGGTGGAAAACAAAAATGGAAGGAATTTAGAAGGCTCTCCATAGGGGGGATACCTGTATCCTATCGCTGGAAGGTAATTGTGAACCACTTTCCGCACAAGACTCGTTAGAGTAAAGCTAAACACATTGCCTTTAGGTATGGGCAGAATGCAGTGGGGCAGGTGCACTGCGTGTACCTGGCTACTATGAGGAGCTTCTCCATGGTGGCGATGATGACCCTCACATAATGTCGCAAATATCAATGGATATCAATCGAACATTGACAGATAATATTTTCTTCCGTAAAGGGCCTGGGGTACATAAATTGAAACAGGTCCTTATTGCGTACTCGAGGCGAAACCCAGCAGTTGGCTATTGCCAAGGGATGAACATGATAGCAGCTTCGCTACTCCTGATTATGCCGACTGAAGAGGATGCGTTCTGGGTCCTCGTCAGCATAGTGGAGAATATTCTACCGAAAACTTACTTTGAGCCAAGCCTTTTAGCTTCCAGGGCAGACCAAATAGTGGGCATCCAAACTACTCATCTATGCTCATGCGGTTACTGATAATAGAATAGGTTCTCAAGGAATATGTGAGGGATGTCCTGCCTCTATTGGATGCTCACCTACAGAAACTTGGGGTAGAGCTTGAAGCCTTAACATTCCAGTGGTTTCTGAGCATCTTCACGGATTGCCTAGCTGGAGAGGTATGTGCTCAGAATTTCCGAGGTATCAACTCTGGTGTCTAATGTAATTCGAAAAGGCACTGTTTAGAGTGTGGGATGTACTGCTCTGCGTCGATGGCAGCACATTTCTCTTTCAAACTGCCCTAGCTCTCTTACGATTGAACGAAATCTCTCTATTAGAATGCGATACAGCAGCAGCAGTTTACTCTTATCTCAATTCAAATATGACCCATCAAGGAATAAGTATCGATGGCCTCATCCAGGGTGGCGATGCGCTCAAAAGTCAGGTTAGGAGGGAGGATGTTGAAAAAAAGCGAGAATTGGCGATAAAGCAAGAGTTGGCCCTGTCTGTACGGGAAGAGGGTCCAAGCTACTCTGGTAGCATCGACCATAGTGATAGCAACGAAGGAGCTATGGAAGGGTTAGAGGCACGAAGAGTGTCGGCTGACGATATTGTTGGCACAAGGAATGGACACGTGGGGTCTGTGGTGCTACATAGACCTCCTTTGAATACACCCTGGGCTCTGCACAAGAGGAAGTAAGAAATTCTGCACCAATGCCACTCCTGGCTCCTGGAATTTGAAGCGAGTTCCAGTGTCTGGAAATTTTTCTAACGAATATATGACTATTATGAACTTACGAGGTGCCAAAGGGATTCTTATAAGTTTTTGGGTTAATGGGCGTTAGTTGGGGGCTTATGAATGTCAAAGATGATTCGCTTTTGATTCCATTTGATATTGTCTCCCAGGGAATTTTTGCATTTTGTCATGGCACAACATTTACCATGGTTCTGGTTTATCTTAGTTTTTTTTCTTTTCCGGGGAGGTTTGCGCTTTCTAGCGGATGCCTGTGATTCGGCGTTTGGGAACAGCACCAAAGCCTTGGAAGCGGAACAACATTCTGAATGCTGGTGCTGCAACAAAGACTTCTGCTACACAAAATGGCGTCGGTGTATTCACTACATCACAAACTACCTGCTGTGTAGTTGGTTGCTGGGTTGGTTGGTCATGTGATTACGTGGAGATAGGATCTGAGTGGTACCAGCCACCCCTACTCAGGTAAGATTAACTTCATGTTGAAGGGTTACCCTGATATGGGATATCTCATAAGAACCAATAGTATCTACCGCAGGTAACTTACTCGGAGGCTGTAAATGCATCTGGTGGGTCATATGTTTTTACACTGCCGGACTATGCTGGCACAGGTTGACTAAGTATACCTATATTTATACTTAGGTAATTGTGTTATATTATTAGTCCTGTTTGATGCGCAACACAGACTAAGCTGGCATACTACCCCTAGGAGTAATATGAGGCTAAATAAACATCATCCTCCTCTAGGTATCATGCAGTACCTAGCATCCAGTACTTACATATGTACCTAGCGGTAATTTGCATATTGGCCAGTCAGCAATGTGCACAGAGACACTGATGAACAGCACCAACTTCGGCTATGTCTCCACTTTTCTCCCAATTTCTGGGGTCTCTAGCCCATCCCGCCGAATTCAACCACACATTCAACACCCCAGTCATTTGGTTCCCTCCGAGTATTTGAAAGCGTTTCTGTATTACAAAACCAAATCTTCATCCTCGTCAACTTCATTTGTACGACTCTTAGTGTGCCTACATCAACAACACGCCTCCCACCCCATACCCATAGTCTATCGACTGACATTTTTCTGTGCTAGGCTGGAGGGCTTGAACGGAAACACAAAATTCATTGCCGGATAATACAGTTTCTCGAACCCTGGAGTGAAATCAAAACTGAACCTCTATGGACCTGATCCTCGGTTCCAATACTGTCGTTGTGCAATAGTTGTTTTCTTACATCTGACTCTGCTCCCAGAGTGACCTTTAAAACCTGCCAGCATCACTGACAATTATTCAACATCCATTACCTACGCTCAGGTGAACGCTTTACACTGTCATCGTCATTGGAGTGACCTCTCTAGATCTAGATACCCTCGCACGGCCCTTATGACACAACTGTTCGGCCCATCATCAGGCTCGGCGACACAGAGTGATAGGAAGGTACCAAGTTCACCACCTAACAATGGGAGATCGTCGCATTTTCCGCAAAGGATCAAAAACTTTTTTAGGATAAACAGTAATTCTAATGAGGGTGGACAAGGCACTGGTGGGAGCGGTAGCAATGGAGTTGGTAGTGGCGGAGGTGGACTACACCCCTTTCGACAATCGCGATTCCTCCGTGGCAGGTCGACATCCTCGGCAAGTCAGTTAGATCACGACGGTAGCCCTACGGCGAATGCAAATCCATATTTCGCCCATCAAGGCCAGCCTACGTTGAGACACCATAACGATGCGAGTCGGCCGCCTTCCCCCCCCGATACTCCGAAGCTTGTACCAACCATATTAGCACCGAATGGGGATGACACTGCAGGGAAAGAGGAATTGCAACGGAAGTTGAGGAGGGTTGCTTCCGCACCAAATTCTCACGGCTTATTTTCGTCGAATTCGAAGGATCGGCCTGGTACGGCAGATCCATTGAAGAATCAACAGAACCCACCAGCAGCATACACTCCAGTGAGCGGATCTGATTCACCACCAATTGGGAAGCCCAATCTACTTGTGCCTACAGCAAAGGACCCAAGGACCGAGAACTTGAAGCAAGGCTTCAAGAGGACATACAGCTCAAATTCTATTAAGATCAGAAATGTTGAAGTTGGGCCTCAGAGCTTCGATAAGATCAAATTATTGGGGAAGGGTGATGTCGGTAAGGTATATTTAGTCAGAGAGAAGAAGTCGAACAGACTGTATGCTATGAAAGGTAAACTATTTGCTTCGCAACACCAAGACCCATCCGCTAATGAATCGAGCAGTGTTGAGCAAGAAGGAGATGATAAAGAGGAATAAGATCAAGAGAGCGTTAGCAGAGCAAGAGATTCTAGCGACTAGCAACCATCCCTTTATTGTCACGCTTTATCACTCATTCCAGTCAGAGGATCATTTGTACCTTTGCATGGAGTACTGTAGTGGTGGTGAGTTCTTTAGAGGTAAGCATCCGAGATAGTCTTACCCGTGCCGCTTGCTCGGGGTGGAAGCCGAGCATCGAGATACGAGCTAAGGGTGCACCAGCTCTACAAACTCGACCCGGAAAATGCATTCCTGAAGACGATGCCCGTTTTTATGCTGGTGAAGTCACTGCGGCGTTAGAGTATCTCCATTTAATGGGCTTTATATATAGAGATCTCAAGCCAGAAAGTAAGCCCTTCAAACTTTTTCTACTTGGTGCTCCTATAGCTAATGCACCACAGATATCCTTCTCCACCAGTCTGGACATATAATGTTATCGGACTTTGATTTGTCCAAACAATCAGACCCGGGTGGAGCGCCAACCATGATAGTTTCTAGAGGAGGCGCTTCACAGCATTCGCTTCCCACAATTGATACAAAATCATGTATCGCCAATTTCCGTACGAATTCATTCGTTGGAACGGAAGAGTATATTGCACCAGAAGTCATAAAGGGCTGCGGACACACGAGCGCCGTAGATTGGTGGACTCTGGGCATCTTAATATATGAGATGCTCTATGGCACTACCCCCTTCAAGGGCAAGAATAGGAACGGTACTTTTGCCAATATCCTCAGGGATGATGTTGGATTCCCTGAGCACCCTGGCGCCCCCCAGATCTCAACGTGAGCATTGGCTTCTCCAGAAGTTCTATTCAGAGTCCAGTCGTGTGGCTAACATCAATGAAAGCCTGTGTAAATCTTTAATACGAAAACTTCTCGTAAAGGATGAGAACAAGCGGCTAGGATCAAGGGCCGGTGCATCTGACGTTAAATCCCACCCTTTCTTCAAGACAACTCAGTGGGCTCTCCTCCGTCATATGCGGCCACCAATGATCCCAAGCCAAGGAAAAGGCATTGACACTATTAATTTTAAGAATATGAAGGAGAGCGAAAGCGTTGACATCGGGGCCGCAAAAGTTAGGGGACTGCCGCTCGGTAATGATATGGAAACACCAGGAGAAAAAGCGGTGGATCCTTTTGAAGATTTTAATTCTGGTATGTTATCATTATCAACTGACAATATGGCCTCATCAGCTAATTGATCTGCTACCACAGTTACGCTCCATCACGATGGAGATCACGATCACCAACATCATCTGACAATGGATGAGTACGATGTCATTGAGATGAAATCGAAGCGATGAACTGTTCTTTCGTTGGCATGGATTCCCTTACTCGAGTATTGCACTGTGTTTCTTTATATAAGCTGGCTTCTCATACATCTCATTGCGTCGTTAATTATATTGGTTGACAGGGGTTTATTGGTCCAGGACTGGATTGGATGGGTTTTTTCTTGCCTTTCTATTCAACTTTCATGCGGTGCATGGATCAAAACCCGATCTTCAATGCCGACTGCCTACTAGAGAGTAGCATTTCCCGATGAAATGTAGGTACACTCGTCGAAACATTTTGCTCTCGTATCTATGGATTTACCGTAGTTGCTCCAGAACCCGACTAATTCTACCTCAGTGGGGAGTTTATTCGCTATGGCTACACTCCAGTTCCTTCCGCAGCCACAGCGTGCGATGGTTAACAAAACCAAGGGGATCGTAGAAATTGTGGTACTGCTCAATGAGTTTTCCCCGATAGATGACTGCGGGTATAAATTTTGATCTCCTTTTTCGGGTGTAAAACGTCTTGTGCCAAGCCGATTACTTTTTAATAATTGATGATAGCGGCGTGAGTACAGAAGCAGTTGTGCCAGTATTACTATAGTAGTATAAGTACATGTAGTATGAATAGTCTGGTTGGGTTTCAGTTTCGTTGGCACAAGCCCCTCGAAGTAGAGTTTCAGCTGATATAGATACAGCAACGTATGGGACATGTTAACATGCCGTTTCTGAAAGCCCTGTGGTGCAGACTATATACAGAAGTCCTGGACCTATGTATGACAGCTCCGCGTCGCCAAGCTTACAGTTTCAGGGTAACCAGGCGTACGAAGTACTACCCTCGTCGGGTTAGCACCAGCTTCTCATAGCCTGACCTTACGTGTTTGAGCAAGTTTTGAACCAACGCGTCAACATGACTACTCGTCATGGCATCGAGATTATCTGCCTTTCATCTGATGATATTCCTCAATCACCTTCCGATCTGAATCTGACTGAACAGCAAGGTATTGAAAATGTTCGACGGAGTGACGGAGGGACAAGCAGGAATGGGAAAGGGAAAGAAGTCCAGAGGGACCGGTATGAATTGGCTATATATCACTCTGTCAATACCTTCAAGCTAAGTTGAAGTCCGCTTAGATTCGTCTCTCCAGGACAAGATTTATTTGAAGAACTTGACCTCAGCGTGAATCGAGATGCGAGTGAGGCGCCGTTGAGAGTTTGGCGAAAGGGACTTACCGAGGCTATGCGTATGGGAGGGGAGGATCCCATTTCAAGCTGGAGCGGCCACTCTCAAAATGTAAGGGTTTGAGTGACTGAAGATCCTGCCTTGGCCTGGTATGCTGATAACTGAAGGTGATTGGCCTGACACCCCCTAAAACGAGTCGCTGGCAGATCGAGGAAGATGACGAGGTGATTGTGATTGACAACTCACCTGCCAAACCTCTTGGTCGATCTTTCCCATCTCCTGTTGGCCCGTTTACTACTCGGGATGGTGGATTCAGTACCACGACGACTTCAGTCATTGCGGATATCCTGGGGTCGGAAACAAGCTCAGGTGATGAACTAGGTGAAATCGATGGACTTTTAGGATATGAGAGTCGCAGACAGACCTCAAATGGACCTAGCCTAAGTCATACACAGTTTTCTTCAAAGAGGAGGCGAAGTACTGGGGGCGACGATGATATCCGGGATTCGGATGGTCCTTTTAATACGAAGACAAAGAAAAAGCGGATTACTAGAGACGAGAGTCAATTGGATAGGCTACCTGGCTCACCAGCGAGGAAGAGATGGGTTAAGTTGACGGAAGATGAGCGGGAGAGGAGAGCAGAAGAGAAAGCCCGTAAAGCTGCTCAGAGAGAGGCAGAGAAGGAGGCAAAGAGGGCGGAGAAAGAGGCGAAGGCACTTGAGAAACAAAAGGAGTTGGAACTTGATACTGTCAATAAACTCAAGGCTTCTAGAAAAGACTCCGTGAAGGAGATCATTGTTGATATATCGGACTCTTTTGCCCAGTCACTGTCGGGTCAGCAGCTACTTCGGTTTCTTGAGACACAACAGTGCGAGAGTACGGTGGACTGGAATCCCCCAGTACCAAATGTCATCAAATGGAGGAGGAAGATTGTGGCGGATTGGGATGAAGAACTGGGACACTTTATTCCCGTTTCAGAACGGATAAAAGAAGAAAAACATATTCTGGTTGTTGTCAAGGCAGATGATTTCGTTGACATGACCGTGGGAGAAACAGACCTTGATGAACATGTGAACAAAATCAAGGCACTGTTAGGAACAGATGGAATTAAACCGATATATGTAATCGAAGGATTGACAGCGCTGTTACGGAAAAGTAGGAACTCGAGGAATCGAACTTTTCAAGGGGCCGTGCGACAAGCAATGGAGGGGTCAATGGAGGGTAATAGTGGCGTTTTCAAGGCAGCAACGACCCGAGTTCGGAAGGGACCTAAGGTCATTGATGAGGATATGGTAGAAGACACATTGTTGAGCCTACAGATTACACATGGTTGCTTGGTGCATCATACTATTTCAATGCAAGAGACTTCAGAGTGGATTAGTCAGTTCACTGGCGATATCAGTACAATTCCGTACAAGTGTGTTGTCCTCCCCAACGCTTACCCCGGTTTTGTTAACTGAGCAATTTGTAATCTAGGCTGTCTAGAATGAATCACGATATATCGTTTTGTGCCGATGCTGGCCAGGTTAGGACAGGAGGTGATGTGGAGGATATCTATTTTAAGATGCTTCAGGAGATTACGCGGGTAACGGCTGGAGTAGCGAGTGGAATAATGGGGGAATACAAGAGTGTACGGGAATTGATGAACGCATTTAGAGATGAAGGTGAAGTTGTCATTGCTGACCTTGAGGTGGGTTGTTCTTTCATCACTATGCTCGGCATGTACACTAAAACTAGCAAAGATAATGGCAAGGAAAACCGGCATCCCGAGCGGGAGAAAGATTGGCCAGGCAGTCTCCAAGAGACTTTACCAATTTTTCACTAGACAGGACCCTGATTGTGAGGTTTGAAGTTTAGGCGCCACCCACGTGCACACAGTCGCCTGTAGTATCTGTTGCTGGGGCAACGACAAGACCTAGACAACAAGCTCAAAAGTAAAGTTAATACAGCGATAACGCGTCGCAATAATTTTGGTTTATGCTGTGATCTTGGGTCAGATTTGCCCCAGCACTCAGCTGTAGTTGCTGTGTGTTAGCTTCATAGCTTTCTGTTATTTTTCCGTGCCTCTGCAACGTGAACAGTGATGGTTCGCCAGCATGCCTACTGAGCAACCTGCCAGGTACCTTACTCCGTACTTATCGTCGGAAAAGCCCCCACCCAGTTCGAAACTGCCCACTCACCCTCGATTTCAAGAACGAGCAGCTTCGAATAGTTCTTGTCCAATATCAGGTGCCGACATGGCGGCAGCTATCAGCCCCGGCTGGCTCGATTCGCTCTCAGAAGAATGGATATCAGAACCCCGCGACCCCAACTCGTCTCCACTGTCGAATAAGACAGGTGAATCGGTGCACATACATGGAGCGCCAGCAACGGATGCGAATGCATCTGGATCCGAACAAAACCATGAACAAGCTTCACGGGCAGATGAACTACCTTCGACAATGTGTGTACAATGTGGCTTAGAGATTCCCCCTCGCTTGGATGATAGGTGGGTGGGGTTGTTTACTGACGCAATCACAACACTGTAGGAGGGTCACAAAGGATACAGAGCGGGAAACCCCTGAGTGGAAGTGGAAAATAATGGAGGATATCAATAGAGGGCAGTCAGGGCCGGTTAAAGATTTGTTCAGTCCAATGGGTTTAGAGAACATATTCCGTCCCCCACCAGCGCAACCTGTGTCGCCCACACGACTACAACACATCCAGCTTCCACCCCCAGGTACACCACCAAGACACCAATTTGCGGGGGCCAAAGGAAGCATGATTCCTTTGCCTACGTCCGTAATAGTCGCTACACCACCTCGGGTCCCCTCTCCACCGAGGGTATCTACCCCGAAGGCATCCCCACCGAGACCACAAACAAAAACGTCACAAACGTCTACACCAAGGCGTGGCTTGTCCGAGGTGCCTGACACTTCTAATACACCTATAACATCTCCTATGCACCTTCATAACCAAGGGCCTGCTTCTCAATACACACGTGACAGCATAGAGGTCTCCAGTGGATTCAAACCAGCGGCGACATCTACGCTAAGGGGGATGAAAGTGACTACGCCATTTAAGCTGCTCGAGCAAAACCAAATCCGGCTGGGTAAGAGAAAGGCTTACACAATTGGAGATGCACCGAGTGAATCTGAATTCAATACGGAAGGTGGATTGCAGGAAAACCAAAAGCCAGAAACCCAAGGTAGCCCTGGGGGTGGGCGAAGAGACAGCAAGGGTGGTCAGGATGCTCATAGCGGGGCGGGGCAAGTGCATGCGCTTACGGGTCAGGTGGGGTTCATACCAGTTATCATAGGCCAAACCGGCCCTGCGTCTCAAGCATCCTCTCATACCACCAGTGAATATCCATCATCCCCGCCTTGGCTAACTCGCTCTTCGCAGCAATTTGAGCATTCCATGGCTGTTATTGCTACGAGTAGCCCTATGCATGAGGGGCCAGGATGTGAAAGGGGTGATGATGATGAAGAGGGGATTCTTCCGCCTAATGAACTAAACGCTGAGCTAGCCCGAAGTCGTGACAGGCAAAAGACTTTAGGGCCACGGCCCCTACCAGAACCCCAAGAATTCCATATGAGCCCTCCTAGGAAACGGGGGGCACTCCTTCAGTCGACATCCTCACCAGATGACCCATTCGGGTCACATGCACTCGCCCACCTGCGGCTATCAAACCCCCCTAGGACGCCATCTCCTACGAAGCATGACCCCCCTGCACCTGGCCTTTCTGGTGGAAGTCCATTAAAGCTTTTTGCCGGAACCTATGATACATTCACAAAAGAAAGACTAGTGCGGAGGATAAGTCAGCTGGAGGGGAAATCGATGTCTAGTACGGATGAGAGCAAAGCAATGTCAGAACCAAACTCTGACCAACTTTATGGATCAAACCCTGAGATTAGTGTGATTGAGCCTCCAGGTACTCCTCTCATTTATGAACGTCCTTTTCACGTTGTAGAGGATTCTCAAATGTGTCTTCGCCGTTCTCGCCAGAGGGCGGGCTCGTCTTCTTCTCTGCCAAATGATGGCATACATGGTCCCAAATCTCCACTCAAAGAGCGAACTCCGAAGCGGGTGCGGAGGAGTTGGAGTGGAAACAGGCTTAGCTCACTACTGACGGAAGAGCAAAAAGTGGAGGCAGACGACGACGGTCAACGGTCATCGGAAGAGACAAGTATAAAGTCTCAGCACCCTCGCCGTTCCTCGGCATCCTCGCCTTCGCCCCATCCTCGGAATTCTCTGTCGAGTACCAATTCGGCTGCTGAATCTGGGAGTTCTCCCAGGAATCACAATGGTTCTATGGAAAGTATGAAACAAGAGATCATACGAAGTCCATTAAACGGCGGTGGTGGTATCGTGTTTGGTGGTAGTGGTGAGGGAAGCTTGGTGGGGGTGGAGTTTCAAGGTCTGGGTATTGATCGCGATGTGAACAATAAAAACAGGAAAGGTAGCGTCACCACTCAAGATTTCCTTGCCCAGGCGGAAGAGGTAATGCTGCGAATAAGGGCGATGACAGCCACCAATGGGGAGCAGAGCTGGTTCAGCGAGGGAACAACTGGCTTAGAAAGTTTCCTAAGTGGCGGTGAGCTGAGTTTGAGTGCAGAAGAGTTTAGCCTTGTGAGAGAGAAGTTACTGAACCTCAGTATTATTTCTGCCCAAAAGCATGGGGCTCCAGCTCAGCATCCAAGCACAATGCAAACCCGATCCAGTGTATCAACCTTGGTGGATGTACCAGCGCAGCAGAAACAAAATGGTGAGCCTGCTGATGATGGTGACATGATCGGGAGTCGTTACGGTACTACTCGACGGTATCCCACTAACTCCAGCAGCCAACAGGACGTCATTGATGCCATATGTGCTGCAGTGATTAGCGATAGGCACAATATTGATCTAAAGAATGTCGCATTGCACTCCAAAACAGCCAGGGCTTCACAGGGCACCGATATCCATGGTTCTCCGCGGAAAAGCCGGGTGGCATCAACAGAATCCAATTCTAGTAAATCGGATATACACAGCATCCACCATACTCAACTAGAGAACCTTATTCCAATTAGTATTGGATCTATGTCTTTCGACCCTGTACAGAAGGCGTGGGTGAAAAGTAAAGCACAAAGAAAAGATAGCCTGTCTCCTTCCCACAAGGAGGAAAAATCTGGGGGCAGTGTCAATTCCAGGGACAGTAGGAAGGAGCGAGGAAGTCAAGTAATTAATGAGACATATGAGGATGTATTTCATGGGATACCAGATTTGTCAGTGGATGAAGAAATGGAAGCGAGAGTATTGATCGAGGCTTCAAGGATGCAGCAGATGATCAGCGAGTTGGCAGAGTATGTGATTGCCGATTCTGAGCACGAAGCGGAGTATGAATACACATCGACGAAGGTGGTGAGAAGAATTGAGCGGGAGGAAGTACGTCGAGAAATTCGGGAAAAGCGGGTTATTGAAGACGAAGAAGACCAAGGGGATGAGGAAGACATCACCGAAGAGTCTCAAGAATGGGGTCAGACACAGTTCGAGGGTGGCGACAGCTCGGAGGATGTGACTGCGGAACAGCAAGAGGAGTCCTCGTGGGTGGATGAAAACGGTGAAGACGGCAACACTACCCTACATCAGCAGCGTGCAGAGAGCTCTGGTGGTTCAGCGTGCAGTCACTCAGCCTCTACAGAGTCTAGAACAGAGACTAGGTCGACATCCTGGGGTGATAGTGTTGGGGAGCGTAAGGGGGATCGCTCGAAGATGGAGGACGCCTTGAACCAGTTAAGCTCGATTGAATCTAGTCAAGTGGGGGGGTATGATCATGGGCCTGACGAACTTGGCCAAATTGCTGAGGAGGTTGAGGAAGACGGGTATGGTCAAAGGCAAAGAAGCTCGGGCGATCGGGCTGTAGACTACTCCTCACCGTCCGTCTCAACTTTATCGAGACAGGCTCGCAATGCAAAAGCCGCAAAACGTGTAGATTGGGTTCAAGACGAAAATGACATGACAAGGGACCAGAGCCCGTTCCAAAACTCACCAGTGAGTCATGGTTCGTCCAAGTCCTTTAGGATACTCTCCTCACGGAATACCAGTCTTAACAAACGGCTATCCTCTGGGGGACGTTCCTTCCTTGGCCGGCCGGTGTCACGGATTAACGAGGAAGATGAAGAAGATGTTGAACAAGGGGAAGAGGGGGAGAGTGTTGCGAACCAGCGGGGTGTCAGTAATGCCCTTACACCGGCGTCAGTTAAAGGCAAACTGCTTCATGACACGAAAGCAGTTCCACCCCCAACTACCATTCAAAGACCCAATGTATCCTATCATTTCAGCAGTCCGTTGCCAGAGCTTTCGTATCAATTTGAGACGACGCGGGAACTACTTAATCTTGAGCTCTCATACGTTGCACAGCGGCATGCAGACATGGGTGGGAAAGGGAAACAGCCCTGTATGAAAAGTATTGAATATAGTTTCTCAGTGGCTCAAGATAACCTGGTTAGGCACCTGACTGATGTGGAGCCATTTGAGCCGTACTGGGAGTACATGAAGTTCCTCAAGCTCAATGACCGCAAGATCCTCACGATACACGGACTACACGAGTGGTGCCCAAGGATTGAGCAACTTGACGTCAGCACAAATGAGATAGGTCAGGTATCTGGGGTTCCAAACACAGTGCGCAATCTGAGGATTTGCACCAACAGGCTGTCTAGTTTAACAGCCTGGGGGCATTTGACCAATCTTCAGTACCTAGATATCTCTGGGAACAGCCTTGACTCTCTTGCAGGTTGGCTATTCATACTGAATTAATCACAGCGTGTAGTACTGACATACTCATCAGGGTTGCGTCACATGTTTCACCTCCGTGAACTCAAGGCTGATGATAACCAGATCGCTGGGTTGGAAGAAATCTTGCATCTCGATGCTTTATGCTCATTGAGTGTCAAGAGAAACAAGATCAAGTCCGTGAATTTTGAGAAAGCTTCCCTGTAGGGGTACCTGCTTCGGTTTAAGATGTTTAGACACAATGCTCACCCCGAACACCCAGAACTCGGTTGACCGATCTCGACCTGAAGGGGAATGTGATGGAAAGTATACAGCGCTTGGAGAACCTGCCATCTTTGTCTAGTTTATGCCTTGGTACGTCTGGATCCAATCACGTGGCTCAATGAATACTAATATGTACGGCTTAGATGGAAACCTTCTCTCAACTCTTCAAATCTCATCAGAACGCAAGCTAGGGAATTTCCGGGTTCTGAAATGTTCAGGGAATAAATTTGAGGACTTCGACATCAGACCTTTCCCAAACTTGCGGACACTATACCTTGATGATAATTGTGTAGGGAGAGTGCATGGATTGCGAAAAGCCAAACATCTCGATAGCCTCTCGATTAGGGAGCAGTGCACAGTAGGCGACAGAGTGTAAGTTAGAAAAAAAGATCACGCCTGGAAAACCACTCTGCTGACAGATTCTAGTAGGAATGATGCTCTGCCGTTTGAGGAGATGTTTGAGATCCGAAAAATCTATGCCTCGGGGAACGCTATCTGTACCCTGAACTTAGACTTGGATTTTTTCAATTTACAATACCTCGAACTTGCAGGGGTTCAGTTGACTAGCCTTCAAGCAAATTTTGGACACCTCGTGAGTAACGTACGGGTATTGAATCTGAACTATAATGCGATATCCGATTTGAGGCCCCTTTTTGGAATTATTCGACTGAAGAAACTTCTCTTGGTCGGTAACAGGATACGGAGTATGGGAAAGATTGCCGCTGTTCTAGAATGCCTGCCGTCTCTCAGTTTCCTAGATTTACGGTATGTAGAGGTCATCTCAGTGCATGATATTGTTTATACCGACCTACTAATGTTACTATCATAGAGCCAATCCCCTCACCTTGGGATTCTATTCCCCAGCTGTGGAGCCCAAGAACCATGGGGCTTCCAGCGATGATACACCACTCGCAGAGCCATTTACCCTTGCGGCTTTAGATGAATGCAAGGACCGCATTTTCCAGTCCAGGCTTGATATGGAAACAGCCTTACTGCGACGGCGTTACGAGATTGTGATTAGCGAGCGGTGCGCAAGAATGAAGAATTTGGATGGATTGCCATTCCGCAGGGCGGAGTTGTTTAGAAAAGATGTGGTTTATGATGAATTGAAGAGAGTGGGCTTGATCACATGTAGACTGGAACAACCGGAGCTGGAATCCAAAGCCTTGACAGATGAACAAACACATGGAGGGAAAGCAGTGGATGAGGAACCAAATAAAACACTGGCACATGAATAATAAGGAAAAAGAAGGACTCGGTTTGTGGTTTTGGTAAACATGGTAGGGGCCTTCGGACTCCGGGAAGCTGGCATCAGGCGCCCATAGGCCCCACAGCTTTAACCGATAATTACAATGAAAGAGACCTATGTGTTACGGGGAACTGGGTTTATTTGCAGTGGGGGTCGTGGCTCGATGTCTGGGTATCGTGCATCCATTTCTGTCGGTCCAGGGATTGGAGGGACTTTGCAGGTGCGTTTTTGTGATAAATATATATAAAGGCTTGGGGAACAATTTCGGGTTCACTTTACCGAAGGATGTGTCAATAAGGGGTTCAGTTAGCAAGATAGACCTGCTGTTAGAAGGTTGAGGTCATGGATGGATGTATGAAGTATGGTAGCAATAAGTGAGATGAGGATTCAGAAGGCTGTAATGGTTAGGCTTGTAAAACATAGAAAGAAGAAAGAAAATAGTATACATATGTAGTACATTTTGTAATATGATAGTCAATGAAGTATACACAAAACATATATATATTAGGGGTGGTCAATTAAAAACCCGGGTGATGGTAACCTGGGTTATGCAACATCTTGGCACTGCCATAGCACCTTGACATCATTTGTTCCGCTACACATACATCGGAGAATGGCATCCTTTACCGCAGCTCCTCCCTCCTTTACTAGTCTGGTTGGCACAAGTCCTTTACCTCCACTACCAAGGCCATTTGGGGCTAGTCTCAGTAGTGACTTCACTGACTATATAGTATCTAGCACGGGCTGAGGACAAAACCCTTGGCTGTTAGGATTTCGTTGGGTGAGACAGGATTCGAACCTACCGACGCTCTCGCGTATATCGCGTCCACCAAACTACACCACCCCCCTTGGCCTTCACCCTGATTGGCCAGTCTCATCACCCAACTTTAACGTAACGAGTCCGGGTTACGTTAAAGTTGGGTGAGACAACGATCGCCCCACCAAATACCTACCGAACAGCAAAATACCTATCGAACAGCCAAATACCCCCCGAACAGCCAAATAACCTCCGAACAACCAAATACTCTCCGAACAGCCAAATACCCTCCGAACAGCCAAATGCCCTCCGAATGTGCCTCCCAGCGCTGATTCCTCGACTAGCAATATAGCGACGTGCTGATATTATCTTATAGACCACCCACAGCTCCTCCAGCATCTCAATAAGGTCTTTTCCGCTGTCATACTTAATCAATTGTATAAACTGTTCCATCACTGTTCCATCACTGTTCCATCACCTTAATGATATTGGCTAGGAATACACTCCGTTGAGTAAATCGAGGCATTTTATGATATGTAATTGTGATATAGAGCTGAGTTTTTTTTTTTTTTTTTTTTTGAGTCTATACGCCTTTCCCCCGAAGCCTTGGGCTATGAGGCGGATATAGAGCTGACTAAAGATAGGTTACCGAAACTCTACCACAACTTCATTTTGGGGGGTCAATTGAAAATTTGCGGTTGTGCTATATTAAGCCTAGTTTTGTCATGCCAAGGCGTGCCATAACCCAGGTTACCATTACCCAGCTTTTTAATTGACCACCCCCATTGTTTTGATGGTTGGGTTACCTAGTTTGGAGAGGCATTACAGATCTTTGAGTGGGGAGGTTTCAGAGGTGCCTAGCTTATGTGGGGCAGGTCAATCCCCGCGTGTTGCACTAGCCCGTCGCATCTCCCTCCCCAAAAAGAACCGTGGTGTTTTTTTTCGGGTCCTATCGCCATAGCGCTGTAAATCTTTGGCTTTTGCTTTACTCTCACAGATTCTAGCTCCCATCAAATTTACCTTGCTCACCACAAGCATGTCGCTACTGTCTCTCAATTTATCCACTACTGAAGCCCTCTCTGGCATCTCAGGGTCTATATCCCTTGTCAGCTGGATCTTTCTCCTGGTCTGAACTTCATCCCCCTCCAAGATAGTGCTGCACTAACCATGCCTTATCTTCACAGGTACCTCAGCTTCTGGTGAATTTCGCAAATGGGAATGCGGAGGGAATCTCCACGGCATTTCTCCTCACTTGGCTAGCAGGAGATGTTGCCAATCTGGTTGGTGAGGGCCTGAAGTTGTAATCTTCACAAGAGCTTGCCTAAACAACCTATAATACATCTAGGGTCAATATGGGCGAATCTCCTACCAACAGTCGTTGCACTGGCTGTTTACTATTGCTTTGCCGACTTTGTGCTCCTGTCCCAAGTTTTCTACTACCACTGGCTGTCCAAACGGCGAAATGCTATCGAAATCGAGCACCGAGATTCCCATGAGCAGCTAGGCCATGTCGATATCATGGCTCCCAGTGACCTCACTCAACCACTGCTTCCTCGCCGCCGAAGTACAAGCACGCAATCCATCACGTATCGTCGTCGGTCCGCTTCCAGGCGTCGAGATTCTGTGTCGGCATTAACTGAGAAGAATCCGTCCACCAGGATAGTCATAGCTAGGAATATGCTTGCCATTTCCGGGACTTGTTTAGTGGGAACTCTCGCATGGATTGTCGCATGGCAAACTGGGACATGGACAGATCCAGGGGAAACACCGGACGAGGCTCCTCACGAAATGGGTGCGCAAATTTTGGGATATATCTCTGCTGTCCTTTACCTCGGCGCTCGCGTACCACAAATAATGCAAAACTATCGAAAACAATCATGTGAAGGTATGACAAATTGCGCTCATTTACGGAATCACTCTGATAATATTTAGGGCTCTCCATACTCTTTTTCATGCTCTCCCTGCTGGGAAATTTTTCGTACGGAGCGTCGGTACGTGGATTATTTTTGGGTGAAGCCTTCCATCTAACCACAATTAACTGAGCTGCACAGATCCTCTTTCACTCCACAGAGAGAGACTATATCATGGTCAACATACCCTGGTTGATCGGGAGCCTAGGAACAATGGTCGAAGATGTCATTATATTCTGTCAATTTCGGATCTACAGGGCTTCGGGAGAGGAGGACCAGAATAGTGCAATCGCGTAGAGTTATTATGGGTCAAGCCGCCAGCACAATGTAAATAGTGTGGCCTTCAGATTGCCAAACCATCCGTACTTTTTATGATACGGCCAAGACTAAGCTGAAGGCACAGCTCCACTAAGAGGCAGAAGCGGAGTGTAAAGGGTGGCACGAGCAATGTTGCCGGCAGCTATCGATTTTTGTGATACGCCTTTCCCACCAAGAAAGCCTTGAGCGCGGAGGCGGCCCGTCCCAATACCTTGCAAGGATTGGGTTTACAGTTACAACTTGCTACAGCTTGGTGGCAAAAAAACTCATACTCGGGGATATGCAGCCTATGCATGTCCTGTATTTCGCATGCATAATCTAGGTTTAGCTGTGCATGAATATGCAATGTATCTCTTGGACTGGTAAGACATGCTAAACTTGTATAATATAGGTTTAGCTATAGTATAGACAGTTGTGCAGGTACTATTTGAAGAAGATATACTAAGAATATATTAGGGGTTGTCAAAAATTCAATGACAACCAAATTACGCTAAAATTAATTACGCCACCAACTTGGCGACTATGCCTAAGGGAGCGCGCTATATGGAATTTTTTTTGACAACCCCTCATTACATGGGACCGAATGAAATAATTAATTAGATGACATAAA
>Ga0307514_10001200_pt1 | contig 34562 bp, 24 predicted proteins | sample 16_EM_MG_FD_203088 | JGI IMG/M metagenome (GOLD analysis project Ga0307514, IMG submission 203088) | Populus trichocarpa ectomycorrhiza microbial communities from riparian zone in the Pacific Northwest, United States - 16_EM | ecosystem: Host-associated > Plants > Roots > Unclassified | place... | reverse complement strand
GAAGACTACATGATTGAAGAAATCACTCATTAGTTATCTTCCCCTAGTAAGCAAGGAAGAACTCATCACATCACATCACATCACATCACATCACATCACATCACAACCCCTCGCTCCTTTCTTCTTCTCCCAATTCCGCTCCAGGCCGCTCTAAACAACCAACATAACGGGGGGGTCGTATCTTACATAACCAGTCTCTCCCCCAGAATACCCTCCCGTGGGTGCCGCATACTGTGCAATTTGATATGCACCAATAATATACCCGTTGAACCCCGCCTCGGAATAACCTGCCGCCTGATACTGCAACCCACTGCCCTCACTTGGCAGAGCTACGCCAGGGACATGGATCTGAGAGATCCTACCAGAAGGCTGGGCAACTTTGATATTTGCCACTGGATAGCCAGTAATAGGTTGAGAGTATCCAAACCCTCCGCTACGAGCGGCAATTCTAGCAGTGTGAGTGTTGGCTGGTTGATACCCGCTTGGCTGATTGTAGCGAGTTGCGTACGCAAGGCTACCTCTAGCAATAGGCAGATCATATCCACTTGGTTGGGCGTACCCGCTCGGTGTGGCCTGAATATTCGTAGGTTGATATCCACTTGGTTGGGCATACCCACTGGCGCTTGCAGCTTGAATCTTGGCAATACCACTTGGAGTAGCCACTTCCGCAGCCTGGATATCCGCTGACTTGTATCCTCCACTAGGTTGAAGGTATCCACTTGGAGCAGCAGCTTGGGCTGGGGTAGAGTACCCACCAGAGCTCGCATAACCGCTTGGGGATGGATATCCGCTTGGAACAGCGGCCTCCGCAATTTGGATATTGGCGGCTTGATATTCGCTAGGCTGAGCATATCCACTTGGTACAGCCACACGATGGGTACGTGCTGGCCCTGTAATAATGCGAGTTCGGGTGAGTGTCACAGGGGATGCTCCTATGCCGGTGACGATACGGGTATGAGTGGTACTACAACCCAGAAGTCAGTACCAAATCCATATTATCCAGTTTACTTTTAGCCTCCTTACGTGCGAGTCGTATAGGGTGTAACCGGCAAGGGCGTGGGAACCACTGCCTGAGGAGCAGCTGAAACTGCAGCTGAACCACTACTGACAAGCAGTAGAGCCAGTTTGATCAACGAGAGGTTTTGCATCCTCGCTTATCGGGAGAGGGAATTAGGACCTAAATGGATGTGGTTGATGGTATTGAGCAATTGGTCGAACTATTATATGGTTTGCTGATTTCGATAGAGAAGTAGAGGTGGAAAGACCATACGGCATATATATCCCATCTTGCCTCTCGATGTGGATCTCGACCCACAATCCTCAAGCAGTGGATACAGAATCATCATTGATTGTAAGTCGTAGAAGTAATAGTTACTTCAAGCCCATCATCCCTAGTTTCTTTTCCTTAGATCTCCAGATCTACCCTCTCTCTTTGCCTCAGTGGACCCGGGGACGGGATCCACTCGATGTCGTCAACATCGGCGTAGCTGTGGAGCCCTGTCATGACGTCTAGAAGACATACTCATGGAGGTTAACTTAACTCCGTTTGTTGATCATCGGCTTTAAAATTAGCCTTCCTGCCACATCCTTGACCCTAGAAATCCAACAGGTCAGAACTGCAATCCAATGTAAACATAGAAATACGATCTTATCTTGCTTCCACTTTCCATCTCGAGAAACTCCCTTCTATAACGCCCGCTACCCCATATACACTCGGCACACCCATGTCAGCAAAAACAGAATCCATACCCACACCCAAAAACCACCCAAAAGGCAAAGAACCAATCAACTCATCTCTGCTCACGGCCGCTACCACCACCACACAATCCTGTCCAGAAACAAAATCCCAGAGTTCTTGGGTGAATAAAACAATTCAAGTCATTCGGGGAAGGATCAGGAAGATTGGGGCTGCATTGAGGACAGTCAACTTCTAAGTTTGATGGTAGATTCTTAACACCAATTGGAGGAGCGGCTTCAGGGTAACAGCCCATTTCGGCTTCTGTTAATTCAAGTATAATACATGCAGACGATCAACTTCCACCTTTTGAATCAACGCAATACCTTAACCCCAAGTATGGGTAACGAAAACGAAACCGCAACAAGATATACCCAGCTTTTACGAGAATAATCGCCGTAAAGAGTAGAGTCTGTTCACCAGGCGGTGCGGAACGACATCCAGATATAATACATCCCAACGATTTCAACTGGTATAAGTGTACGGAATAGGACATTGGACCCATCTGATCTCCCCACCGAATCACTAGTTTAAAAAATTAGCTCAAGTTAAAATGGAGCTCCGAGTACTCACCATGTACTGAATCGATCTCAAGGACAAATTTCACTGATACAACAGTCCCTTCTCCTGACCCTCAGCCCTCCCTTCGGTTCGACCCCTCAGTACACACATCACCCCTTGTCTTCTTTTCATCCTCCAGCTTCATTTTATTCTCGAAGTCATCCTCCAACCCTGGTTTCCTCTCTCCCCTCAACCCTACCAATCTCCCTCCTACATCAGCGCTTCTCAACCCACCTCCCTCCCTCTGCCCATCCATATCGCCATAGAACCGTTCCCAGTTCCGAATCCTCATCTTGTTCAACTCTCGGTACCTCCTCTGTCTCTCCTCCATGCTTCCAAAAAAAACCGGAGTCCCCTGTAGCTGCATCATATAGTCTCCTCCGGAAGGGAACGTGGCAGCAGCAAGATCTTCCTTCGTACGCTCAGCGTGGCTGAGAGAGAGATTTAGTTTCGAGGTACCAAGGTAAACACTACCAGTATCTTCGGAACCTTGCTGCCCTGATCCATAGAAGCAAGTCTTATCCCGGCCACTGGTGGAATAAGGTGTGGGGGGGGACCCTGGGGCTCGAACTCTTTGGTGCTGGTATCCTCCTCCTCCGGAACCCTTGCCCAAACGACGAGATGACCGTCCACCCCCAGGGCTACTCTGTCCATTCCTCAGCTTCTCAGGGGAGTTTGTTGGCGTACAGCACGGTGTCGGAGTACCAACAGAGCTTTTCCTATTCAGCTTTGGTGGGGGAGAAGTGGTCCTGCTCCCTCGGTGACGATTGGGAGAAAGAGCCCTGCTGAAGTCGGTAACGGTGTCGGTACAAGTGTCACCTTCACTTGGCGTGGTGGTGAGACTGGAGTAGGGGATGGGGTATTGGGGAGTTTCTGAAGCCATGAATTTCAAGGTTGAAGGTGGATAGACTGGGGAGATGCTTCGTAAGCAAATGGAAGAGCTTAGTTTGTTGGTTACAAATACACACCGTGTCAAACACCTATAGCCAAAAATAAAGAATCCAAAATCTCACAGCCGGACCTGTGCGTGTGCAGTACGTGAAGAGATGAGAAGAGAGAAAAGAAAGTCCGAGATAGATGTGCAAGTGGCCCTCGGAGACCGATCATACCTACATTCCCTCTTTAGGTAGTCTCATATGCAAATAGATACTTGCTAATTACTCTTTTTACTTTTTTTTTGAGTTTATACGCCTTTCCCCCGAAGGGAGCCTTAGGCTATGAGGCGGACTTGCTAATTACCTTGCTAATTGCTTTTTTTTTGGAAGTCTGTACGTCTTTCTTAGGATATGAGACGGCCCATTCCCGCCCCTTGCTCATTACTTTTTTTTGGGGGAAGTCTGTACGTCTTTCCCCCGAAGGGAGCCTTATATGAGACGGCCCCATTCCCGCCCCTTTGAAGGTTTTGGGGTTTGTGCACGGAACAACCCGCCACACCATCCTCCACTTGAAGGAGTTAGGTTTGAGTATATATGCACTATGTGCGCATATCTGACCAAAGTTGTCTATCTACATTTTTGTCTCGGTAACTTTGTACTGTGGGTCGTGCATTGCAATACGAATACCAAATATATTCTGAGGCTATCATGTTATGTTTATTATCATTCTGCTTGTTCCCAGGTTATTAACCTTAGTTTGATTTCAACAAAATTGCTCCACGGCCAAGATTCACTTCAAAGTTTCATACAATTATTCAATTTTTTATCAGAGACAAACCTGAAGGTACGATAAACCGCAACTGCGCATCTCCTGTATCGAACAATTGCTAATAATATAATCCATATAGATACTGTACGGAAAACATTGCCCTTTTTTAAAAAACCCCATGGTGATGGAGTGGTATGTGGGTGTTTTATTTACTATCCAGATGCCACGATAGTTGAGATGACCAGAGCTGCTCCTGAAGACTGAAAGGTAGATAGATATGCTGACAGTATCGATGATAGATAACAAATATACAAGTGCGAAGCTCTCTACCGGTTCTCGAGAGTTTAGTAGCTTCCCTTTGTCTTACTAAGACCAAGCACTGCGGGCTAGAAACATCATGGGGTACGGCACAATATCGTGCAAGCCCGAGGTATCCCTAATGGGTTAGCAAAGAATATAGTCACACCAGACCAGATAGGCCAGTTATGATGTGGGCCTGCCAGCTAGAGGGGTGCTACCAGAGCTATGAATGCATATGTAGGAAAGCACATGTATGCCCTCCAAATTGAGCCCGGAATGTATGTCTCTTTACAAATCTTGATCTAGACAGGCCTATAGCTAGGCAACTAACTGGAGATGAGGAAGTGACCTTTTTGGTCCAATAGGCTTATATACTCTAGAGACATATTCGTATGCAGTAGCAAAAAGATACAATGTATCGCTCTCTAGTGCTAAGAGAGACTTAATCTAACCCCCCCATAGTTTTTTGTCTCTCTCGTTGAATGTCACAGCTGCTAGATTTATGAGAATCTGGGACTGAGACTAATCCCCTGAATCATGAGACCACAACATATGGTGGCGGTGGGACCCTTTGACAAATGATCCAGGGGACAAAAAATTGGAGACACAATGCTAAAGGGGCGCTCAGAGTTTTGATTCACGTCATTGCTAGATCTGGGACAAGAGCCTCTGAGGCCCACTTTCACAACGACACTACGCTTGAAGCTTTCCAGTAGGTAGGCTAGCATTCCATTCTGCCTCCTCATCCCAAGTTACTATCATTACTCACAGTAAATCGCAGCGCTGACACCGCTGTATATAAACTAACCGTGCTTGACACTATAACAAAGTATGTATGTCTGTTGGCAGTCCTACTTACCTAAACCCCTGCTGATAAACAATAAAATATCTCCGAGTTAGGGGATTCTTTGGGATACTACTTACCAGATGGGAGTCCCGATTTAGCCATGTATTAGCTGTAGTTATACATTATTTAAAGATTAATTCTACATACAGTACATACCTAGTTGTAGGTAGCACTGGGAAGTCTATAAACCTCGCCCTTCCCTTTACCTCACTTCATTTCTTTCTTTAAAATACACACCACCTGTATCCAGTTGTCAGTAAACTCTCGCTATAAGTATATGGTCAGGAGTGATACGCTTATAACGAATATATACTTAAATCGAGAAAATGACAAAGCGGATAAATGAGATATGAAATAGCTGTTAGGACTGATATAAGAGCTCTTTGGCCCTCCATTGGGTTTGTTAGACCTTTTCTTGATGTAAATAGCCCAAATTCGATATCTTCAATGCATTAAAGGCTAGGTAGTAACCTGGTTGAGGCTGGATTTCTTATCAATAAATTGATAGAACTAATGGGACGTAGAGCTCATCCGTGTGTTCACTATCTTGATCACTGACGAGGACTTGGCCAAAACAAGACCCGCCTATACCACAATACCCCTGCTAGTGTCATGTACTTACATACTTAATCCATGCTAGCGCACATCCATATGTCTATATATTAGGCCTAAGGGACCTGAGGGTAATTTCTGTTGGAACCCCCGGCTAGATAGGTTGCAGGATAGGTTGCAGGATAGGTTGCAGGCTTGGCATGTACAGAGTTAGGTACATAGCTAGATACGAGAGCGAGATGATCATAGATACATCACACGTTTCTGAGCTCCATTAATTTCTAGTCTCGGCCCCCGACCCTCGAGCTTGGCAAAGAGTAATTTCCCCAACTTGTATTAACAACTGGTATGCTTATAACTAATGTATGCTATATCAGGTAAGTTTAGCGAGAGTTTACTGCATGGCGAATTCCGCAACCTAACCTACAGTCCCCACCACTTATACAAAGGATATTCTTCACAGCTGAAACCCAACATGTTGAGCCCCACACTGTTTTGTGCCACAAACCCCCACTCTACTCTAAATCCAAGAAAGTACTCCTCCACTGCGTCCTATTGCTCCCATTTCTTCCTCCAAAATTGGTCTGTCGAGTTCTTCCCAGGTGCTTTTTTGGGGGGGGGAAATAATTACTCATATCAAATCTACCTAGACTATGACAAGAGACCGCACCTAAATGCGTAGGTTATCCCACCCCGGAGCCGATCTCTGCTCCCTGTTCCCCTGATTTCTCAACATACATGCTCCCTACCACCGGAGGGGAGGAACCTCGCCACCTCCCGGCACCATTCCGGATTCCGCCCCACCCAATACTACGGAGTAGCACCCAGCCGAGCGCACCTCCGCTCTCCTGCATGGCTATCTCTCTGTCACTTCTGCAGACCCCTTATAGTCTGGTTCGCCCTTTGTCTGTATTTTCGATAGTTCCGGCTACAGACATCCATCCGGCAGACTACTCATAGCCCAGTCCAACCCCGAGTTGCAGTCCCCTACCTTTGCTTGCCCCAGTTGCATTTCGACCCCTAGGGCCCCCAACGGGACTCGAAGGCAAGCGTAAAGCTTGTGACTAGAGTGAGAGAGTATGTGGCAAGTTGCTACCTGCTCCTTATTCATAGGTATGTTCGAGCACACGCATTTGATGTCGTGTCCTTTGCACCTTGAGCCTATCGCTAAACACTTCTCAGTGTCGCTGGACCGGCACCAGCTAACCAGACTCCTACAGTCTGTTGACTGCCGTACAGAGGTCTTGAATCCATTTCCGGCTGCCTCGGTAGGTCAAATATTGGTATGCTCCTAGTCTCATACTTCATTATTGTTCCGACATCATCCGGTCAGCAAGAGTCTTCTAACCATGCCTGGCTCCTCCCACGTCCTCGCCCGCATGAGACTAACCAATATTCACCTGCTTCTGCGAGATCGAGGGTATTTCCCCCTTGCTCCTCCTTCGAACTATATGCATACGAGGGATGACCTGCCATCCTAGCTAGCACTTGCACAAATGGGTTGGGTCGCTACTCTAGTAGCTAGGACGTCGGTTGGGCTTTAGGAGCTTGCCGGCGGTCCGGGTGGTACTTTCTTTCCTCCCTTCAGTGCACGAGTTACCCCTTGCACTGCTTCCCACCCGGGAGGGGGCCAACCCCACGGCCGCACTCCCAGGTGCTCGCGATACCCATCAGCCTTACCCGCCCTTCTTTGTGGCGGGAACAGTCGAAGATGTTGTGGTGGTACCCGCACTTCAGGCAGGTTGCTGATTCTGCCTTTGAGATCGGTATCCGCTGGGTCTGGAGAGACCCCTGCTGGTCCGCAGGCACATGCGCACGGATAGAGGCGGCTCCAGGTGACCCCCCCTTGTCCCATGTCTACCTAGGGGATCCTCTCACCGCCTTTCTGAGAGAGTTGTATCTGGCCTGTATGCCTTCGGATGTTACGCTCAGAAGTTAGGTAGACCTTACTCCGATCCTGACCCTACACACATGCCACATCAACCAACCAAAACCTCCAAGATCAGCATGTAGTTTGGACTCTCTGCTTTCCTCGCCCCGGTAGTACCAACCAGACTACGCCCCACCCACTACCACAGCAACGGTTACTAGACAGATCCCTCGTAAATACCGTACACCTTGACTGCTGTTTCAGGCAGGATGGGCCTTTTTTAAAAAAAATTTAAAAATTAAAAATTCATATATGCATCCCCAAAGGGAGGGATATGATGCGCCGCTCGGAAACTCGGGTCCAAGGGGGGGACATGTTAGCCTGCCGAACCCACGCGGTACAAAAGAGATTCATTACCTAGTCAATGTCATGTGTCCTCTCTTCTCAGCCCCTTGGTCCTCCTAGCGGCCTGCGAACTCTCGATACATGTAGTGGAAAAACTCTTCGACACCGTCCCACTGGTCCTCTTCGCTGGCCTCTTTCTCCGGCGTGGTGCGTCTAGGGCCCCCCATTTCCTGACTCACGAGATGGTGATCGCTTTGCTCTAGGGCCCCACAATGTTCACAGGCAGGTGTCCCGGACCACCTCAGGCATTCCTGACTGGTCTGTCGCCTGTTGTGCCAATTTGTCTGCTCTCTCATTCCCCGGAATGCCTGTGTAACCCAACCAGCAAAGGAAGCTCACGACTTGGCCTCATTGTAACAGCAGAAGACGGGGAGTGTCACGGCCTGCTATCCGCCCTCGAGGCACACCAGGACACCAGCATGCTCTGCCTCCTCACCGGCAGCAGTGGTCAAGCGGCAGGTCCCTCGCTACCAAAACTGCCCCTTGCTGGTACATAGAGGTGCGCCTAGCGCGGATGTTACAGGATCGCCACCCGCATGGCATGGATACCATCGCTGCAAGGATGGGCCTCGTTGAATAGGTTCTGGAATAAGTACGCAATGGTTCCATGTGGCTTGGAGATAAAAATCTGATTAATTCTCTGGACCCAAGGCCTTCAAGTTCATCTGTACCGGTAGGTAGGTGGGAGCAAGCGAGTAGATGTAAGTTTCCCCAACACACCTATACCCCGTTCAATATCGCTATCTAGCCACTCCTTCAGAATGAATGCCCCCGCCTTCATCTCCCAGCTGTGCGTCCATTCCCCCAGTTTCACCTCCACCATGGGCCCTACAGCGACGGATAAATGCTTCCACTGGAGGAACACAAGCAGGTGGCTTGCAACTTTGCATGCCCCAGTACTTAAAGCCAATCCTCCTTGTTTTAAGATTATCGATGCTGAGGCCTGGTAGGTAGTCTGGCGTATTGAGGGTTCCCATAAGGCTCCCAAGGAGCGCACAATTGTGGCGTTGAATATGTCGCCTTATGGAAGTTGCCAGTATGCTAGATACCAGCTGCCTAATTATTAGCGAGGAGTTTATGTAGGAGAGAAGGGGAGGCGAGGGGAAAGATCCATTTGGATCGGCTGTTCTGGCGGGAGGTGATGCCGGAGGGCTGAGTTAATTAAATCTGGCCGGCCTAGTTCATGTATTGACCACGTAGAGTGTAGATACCACTCAGGCTCCTTCATCGCTTTACCACAACAGTAGGTACCTCTATGTGGGTGTGTAGCCCCAATACCATCGATGCTTTGATAATAGTAAGTTAGCTGCTAGGTTACCCTTGATGTAATAGTTTTTGAGAAAAAAATACTCTTGATGTAACTGATCAGCAGATCATATGTCTACGACCAGGGCATTGCCTTGAGATCATTAAACGCGATACCCATAGAACGATGTAGGTAGCCATCACCACTCACTACTCAGGATATAGGACTGCGGCGTTGGGCAGCTCGAATTCTCCGACCGATATGACCAGCCGTGGCAGTTGCAATTGTGGATGATCAGCTTCAAAGGACAATACCACTAGGAAGGCAAGTTGTGCCAGGGACCGTCTAGGCCCGGGGGGGGCATATGAAGGCGAAGAATGGTGCAGAGTGGTGCCAAGCGCAGTTGGAGTGTGAGGTGGGGGATATGTGTATTTTAAGTTGAGAAGCCAGAGGACGCCATTGGGTAGGGACCAGCCCCAGTGAAGGACACTCCGTCAGTAGGATGCAAGCTCTCGTCATAAGCTAGATCGATGGTTTGATAGGTACAAGTAATGGTTCGCAAAAAAGAGTACTTCGGGATGACAAGCATGAGGTGGTGTCCTGCACAACACAAAAAGACTTCAGCCTTCCCCTACCCCCCTTTTCACTTTTTTTTTAATGAATTCATTATTCATGTGCATCTCTAGTCGGAGAGGCATGATGAGCCACCCGGAAATTCAACTTGAAGGCACCTTCCTCAACTACCAAGGCCCATTTGGGTCCAACACAGGAAACTGCCTGACGACAAACCATGCTCCTTCAGTCCCATATGTACTTAAGTGCAATTACCAATCATAACATGAATACCAGCCAGGGTCGTTATTACATAGTCCCATATCTATGAAGCTTTACAGTTTTGGTGCTGTGGAATTATAAGCAACTACTGAGGGCATCAGTGTTCAAAGCAAATATATGCCAATCAGCAGTGTGAAATAAAATCTATCAATTGCTGGATGACAAATATTAGAAACTATGGTATCCCCTCCACCAATTCTCCTGCCTCCCCTCAATCTAGGTCCATGGATCCAACGTAGTAGTACCATCGTAGTGCACCATTACATCAAGTGATTTTTTTTGAGTTTCTCTATGAGGCTGAAGACAGCCATCATATTAGCGGACTTAAAACGGGTGCTAGGCTTAGTAAATGATGTGGTGAAGTGCATATAGCCTCGGGAAAGGGAGGTGGGCACATGGAGTATGAAAATCTATCTCCATATGTGAGGAGATTTTGGGGCTAATAGATCTAGATAAATAAGAGGGCCGTACGAGGACCTCAATAAGCATGAACTATTGCCCCCCACTTGCTATTTGAGATTTGAGTAAACTCTACTCTGATTTTGTCTGTGTAAGTAAAAGTAGCATTCCGAAGGGTAAGTTATGTGGGGGGGGACGCAGTATTTGTTGACATACGTCAGCGAGACAAGATAAATCCAGTCCCCAATAGCTCAAATAAATGCACTCCAAGTGGGGTATTTTTTAAGTTATCAAACTCTTGGTCCAAAATGTTATCCCTTGCGCATAGGTTCTCCTTATCTATTGGCTACCCGAGATAAATCCTATTGAATAGGCCTATCTCAGCATTTACCCCCCCTCCGGGAGCACCTCCCCCCAGGATGACTTTACTCGGTTTTAGTTAGATATCATGAGTATAGTACCTGGGTCACTTTTTACGTACACAGAATCAGAGTAGAGTTTACTCGGATCTCAAATAGCAAGTGGGGATACCAATTCATGTTTATCGAAGTCCTCGTACAGCCCTTCTCAACTCCAAAAATCTCCTCACATATGAAAATAGATATTACATACTCAATGTGACCTACCCCCCCAGGGCTGTACGCACTTCACCACATCATTTACTAAGCCTACCATTTTAAGCCTCTGATGAACGCCTTCAGTCTCGTCAAGAAACTCAAAAAAAAACCACTTGATGCACTAGTGATGGTCGTGGTTGATACTTCAATAGTTATGGTCAAACCTAATACATAAGCCTAGGCCAAATGCTTCTATACGCCAACCAGACTACACAAATAGGATTACAATAGTAACTTAGTCTCGGCCCCCGACCCTCGAGTATTGCTTACTCGAGTTAGTCTGAGTTCGTAAGAGCAATCCACGTCATTCATACTACAACCAGCTTGTTGAGAAAAAGGCGTATGCGGTCTACCCAGTGCCCATTCCATCTATAGGGTGGTAAATCCTATCAATACGAGTTTGGCTAAACACGCAATGGGAACTCACCAACTCGCTGCACAAGGTCCCGTGCATTGAGCAAGAAATCATGTGGATCAAACCAGTGTCAATCCCCCCTAGGCCTCTAATATCACCACTATGACATTCTCACATGTGCCCTCGGTTAGTACTGTGGTACCTCCTTACTCATGAGGTTCTACGGTACGCTATACCGCAATGAGTCTCGAGCCACTAAAAATTACTGCAACGGGACCAAGTAACTACTGCACAGCTATCCAACCAAATGCTTACCACGATGCCACGGAACTGGCCAATCCACAATAAGGAATTGCTGTAATTGGATAGACCTCAGCCCACGATAGAGAAAGTGCATATGCGCATACACAGTGATGGATTAGGGACATAAATAACTACTTGCAGCTCAGAGTTGGGGCATATAGATTTTGAATGAATCTGGACGTTCAACTCTAGAGAATCAGATATGTACAGCAAAGTCCCCAGGTTCCCACTAAGATACTACTGATAGGTCTAGATCCTTAGCTGATGATCGATCCTCCCCCACATTCATTTCCCTATTTTTTTATTTTTTATCTTAAATTCACGTTACTCGTATATCAGTTCCGTGAGAGTCATGACGAAACCCAGGGTTAATATACACTTCCTATCGCATGTTACTGGGAAATGCTCCAGATGATGACATAAAGGAATAGACTGAATTAATGAAATTCATTTCCTACAGTTTCATACTACAATATGGTTCACTTCCAGATACATATCAGGACCCCAATGCTCGATAATAGGTAGTGTCAAATACATATCTTACATGCGTATTGGATTCTTTTCGACAATTAACCCACCATGTGACCATATACCCTCGTATGGACCCCCTCCTATTGCTTATAAACTGCAAAGCCAGTAACTACCCTTCACGTGCCCCTCAGCCAGGCTTACCTAATATAAGAGGTTCAACTGCCGGTCACGTGCATATATGTGCATCTGTCACACCAACTCCAATTCAGATGTTTCAACTGCGTGCGTGCGGGGCTTAATCCATGCCCGGGTTTGTATGAAGCACACCTGCGACTTCTCTGTCGACGACCACACAGCAAACCCGGGTTTCCATCTTACTTAGCGAAGATCAATGACGCCTTGGACATACATTGTCAATCTACTTGCAATTGGGATTATAGCAGCCTACAGTCTTTCCAAGCCTGGGGTTCAGTGAAGGGATTTCAGTCACAAGTATTGCGCCAGTTAATGACTGACTTGGTGTGAGCAGATATATCAAGTCTAAGTTAATGCGTGTGCCGCGAACACATATATATGTATGTATGTACAAGGATAAGACCTACTGTTTAGGGCGATCCCGACCTGTCAACGGATGTTGTTGAGGGAGTGTGAAACAAACACCCTTGAATTTTGTAGAGGAACATCTTGCATGTATTGCCGAAGTGTTGTGTTGGTTTGACTGCGGTAATTCCCATCAGTTTTAAGTTGTTTCTTCATTCTATCCGTAAGAAGCAATCATAGCAGTATTTATGCTTCTTCTGCTGCTACATACGGTATCAGTGTGTGGGTGAAAGTGTTCACGCCCCTTCCGTGCATAATATGTACCACGAACCTGTGGTGAGACCTACAGTACATAAAATAATCTTCCCGAGAGGATTTGTAGCCCACTCTGTCTTCAGTTTCATAGTCGCATACGGCGGTTCGACCCTCCAAGATGTGCGCGGACCCATTATCCGCCCACTATCGATGATGATGCCTAGCTGCAATATCTCATTCATGGAGTACATAAAGTGGGTACCTCTTCTGTCTCAGTGTATTGGATGCCATACAATGAATATGTAAGAGATTTGCAAGATAACATTGCAACTGCCTGACAAGCCTTTTTTTTCAAGTAACCATTAATCGCATTCAGTCTATCTAGACTATGGCGATGGACTGCAGCTCCCCAGGTAAACCCAGGTGGTCTCACTCTTCCTCACGGGCCAGTCCCTGCCCTCCCCACAGAGAAAAGAAAGACTGCAAACACTGCAAACACTCCCTAAAACCCCCCCCAAGAAGAGAAAAAGTACTACAAGACCAATTCGTGCAGGTGTCAAACATCCCCAAAATTCAAACTACATCGCGCCAGTAACACACAACACAGAACAAAAACTTCTCATCTCAAAAACCCCATAATCTGCGCAGGTAACTGCCACGGCAGGCCACCTACCATGAGCTGCCCAGAAAGTACACCCTCCTTACTCAAAGCTTTGATAAGTGTTGTTCGATCTTTTGACCATAATAAAGTACCTCCAGTGCAAGCTGTTTGTGTAACACCTAAACGAAACTAGAATGAAATTTACCAATGCTATCTGTCAATTCGATCAGGACTATAATTAGAGCTAGTCGCGAGCCAGAAGTTGAATAGGCTGCGGGTCGGCTCGTGCCGCATGCTTCATGCGTATTTGTGCGTGAGCCGCGCACACTTGGATGTCATTTGCCGATCAGCATTCAACAAACTGTGAAAGTGCTTGTGCAGTAAATTCATGTATGAATGTGGCACCAATATACTGCCAATAGTACTTGGTTTCCAGTATTGTTGATAAGTGTTTTTCGGTTTGTTTGATCGCCAAAAGGATGCATCCTGTGAAGTGTAGCTGATGACAGGTGCGTACGCGTTCAGGTCCGCAGGACAGGTTTACCCTTATAAGTGTTGAAACTTGGTAAGTCAGAACATTATCTGGAACAAGATCTAAACCATAAGATCTAGGTGGGTCTGGCTAAGAAGGCTTGTACGAATGGAAGATACTGGAGCAGACTCACCTAGACCTGATCAGATCGAAGGTCGCCTGTTAGACGACCAAACATGGTGTTACAACTTACTCATGAGCTCCTTCACAGAAATGCCCCACTTAGCTATATCTAGGGCCTATATGTTTCGTACAGAACCCACCTGAGACCAGGCACCCTTTCATCGACGTATAAGATCACGAGGAAAGGTACTGCAGGCTTCGCGCGAAATGCGCTAGTTAATCGAGAACATACGCATTCTCGTATATGTGCGTTCAAATGTATCACGCTACTCCGCCGCAAACTGAATGCTTGTTTCCACGTATCACTTATGGCCAACACAAAACCTGGCCATCATGATGTAAAAGACTATTCTATGTTGGGATTGGATTCGGCTCATTGCACTTGATATTGCAATTGGGTACTACAGAGACCCTATAGCTACCGATATCTATCCCATGGCCGGCCGGGCACCATACGTCGGCACCTATGGAACATTGCCGCTTTGTGTGCGGTGCCAGAGGTTGTGGGCCGGGGCAACGTAAGCCTGATCAGCTGCCCTGATGATCGTGGTGTTCTGCAGTGGCCAGATACATAAGCCTATGGCCGGGTATTGTAGATGCATATTTTACCTCTGCCGATTGGATCTGTACAAAACCCAAAACTAAGTCATGAAACTAGACCCAGCACTACTGCCTAAAGTAGTTTCCTTTCCTTTTAACTATCCGATCCAAACATTTGACGTGAGTCATACAAATATGTGGGTATCAAACGCCGTTACCAACTACGCATCTGCAGCAGGACTTGAATAGAGTACCTGAGCCAACATGGACAGCACAGTAATGTATAACATGCAAATAGCGGCACCATGATAAGTTTTACATTCCAATGTACTACCTCTCCACTAACTAACACTCTCGAGGTAAGAATGTTATGGGTAAACGACCAATGATCATGATACTAGGTCATTTAATACATCTATAGTCCCCGGTAGTTGTTTCGTGTTTTGGACCCACACACCGTGACCCACACCATGTATCACACATGCTCGTAATTAAGTCTATACACGCAACCATCCGCTTCTAATTGCAAGCTTAAGGGTCCCTGTGTGCATAGCTAAGTAAATACACCACTGGTAAAAAAACCGGAATGAGACATGCAAAATATATGTATCAATGGCAAATATACCGCTAGCATCACAAGAATGTACGCTTCATGAGTTGTTCTGGTATGTACCGGCAATCGCTATGTATGTGATTCGAAGCTTACACCCCTTACATCTTACCGAGGGTCTCTGATCTCCAGATTGTGGGGCGCATCGGATAAGGCTCGTGCATGATGTGCACCTATATCGACTCGTAAGTATTTAACCCCCTAAAGCAAGTATACGCACTGTTCTCTGAAGTCATTGATGTAGTCATTCATAAAATCATCACGTGCATGGGAGTTGGTAGTCAGGTGATTTGGGCTTTGACTGCAAAACTTTCCCTAACAGCATTCTTGCACACAATACTGGCTCCATTTCCTCGACTCGTAAGCTTAGGCTTCACTTATATTATATGACTCGATGGTCATCAGGTCAGGATTGTTGCCCCTTGTATGTGCATGTATGTTTGTATTAACTCATTGCAATGGGCAATATTGATTGATGAGTATCTGCAGCAGCACATGGATTCAATGCCCCCTTTTACTTATATTGTGCTCTCTGCCGATTAGAGTAACTGGGAAGCAGCTACCACATTAGGTTGCTATATACTGTACATGCCAGTCAATGTGCCAACCAGACCACAAGTCAATCAAGAACCACCAGTAGTGTGACCTGACGGGGATCTCCTTCGGTAACTTTATGCTAGTGCACCAAAAATTTTCCGCAACGAAGCGACACTAAGGTATGTACTCTATATAAGATAATTATTCGCAGAATGCCAATCTTCATATATAAGGAGAATTCTGTGCATTGACCCACAAACCTCCCAACCAATAAAAGATCCCGACTCACCCTAACGTTGCGCACGCTACCGAATATATCTACATATTTACCTCTCTAGTTTTCAGACTTCTGATGTCGTACAATAATCATTGGTAATGGCCGCACCAGTTGGCTTATATGTCTCTCTGTATGAATTAATCCCCACGATTCGAAGCTGCGTGTAATCTAAGTCCCATGTTTCGGTTGTAAATTCTCCTAAAGTTCTCAGGCGAATGGAGGGCTGTCCAGGCTGTCTCATTCATATATATGTCCACGTATCTTGAGAAACCTTGGATCACCGTTGCACTAAACTAACGCTATGACAGAAGGTTGTAAGATCGAACAGTGAAAACAGGTCTGTGTAAGGCCAAGACGTCATGCAGTTGGTGCTGGAAATACCTACCTGGTGTATAGCTCAGACACAGTCAAGCGGTCTAGAGTATGAATATCGATATCAAGTGGTTATGCCCAAGCGGTGGACAATTCACACTTCCTCGGATTGAGGCTGGTTAGGAACTTATTTCAGCCCACCATGTACTTGAGTAACTACAGAGTCATTCTTTCATCTAGAGTCTAAAAGAAGTGGGTACGTTTGTGTCAGTGCCTACAATGTACTGTGGTAGATAGCTCCGCATGTGCATATCATTTCCTCCGTGTTCCTGCATTCAACCAATAAGGTTGATCGGTTTATATCCTATTCCAACCAAAACATATGGTTAAAAATCTATACCATCTACACCTTTGCTGCTAGAATGGCCGTTATACCTTTGAAATCGCATCGCTTTAATGTCTACCCAAAAGGATGGTTTTATCAACACCCCATCCGTACAAAAGTTGAGCTACACGTCTTTTGGACTATCATTGGTAGTGTACCATGTATTTCGAACAACAATAAGCTCTAGCTGTGCATCTAACCACGAATTGGAACCCCAAGCCATGGTATGGCCCAGTATTACACTTGTACTCCAGCTAGCGAGGCTTGTCGGCTTACGAAAAGTAATTAAGGCGCAGAATTCATATGTATGGCCAGTCAGGCCGTACAGTGAAGTCCTATACGAGCGCCACGAGATGTACCGACAGTACGTACTCTACCAGTATCATCCCTAGGGTGGCGGGCACCGGCCTCTTGTAGACTATATCATCCCGTATCAGGACTCTAGATTTAGCGAGCGCTTGCAGAATCGAAAATGCGGATCAATCACGCTACTACATATCTGGCTAGTCATTGTATCCAATTTATTTATATAGGTAGGCACTTTCAACTACCTACCTCGAACTAACCAACACTGGCTTCTGTCCACAGTACACTAGTATACGTAGCTATATAGTAAGCACGCCGGTACTGGTACGTAGCTTTGCATACCGTATACCTACTTGTTAACCAGTGATTCTCGATCGAGCCCGTCTTAGTTCCTGATGATACCTGGCCCCGCAGATCTCGCACCATATATGAGCCATAGGTCGTTCACTCCCCATAGCTAGACCCTCATCTTGGTTGGGTTCGGGCTAGACCGTGGACACAGATTTTTTACAGACTGCTGCTGTGGTAGATAGTTATACTCGAGTAAGTCTGATCGGATCAGTACTGCAGTGGTCCAGATTTCAACAGCTAAACGGATATATTTTCACCCGCTCGCCCTACCTAGGTAGGGACGTGCCAGCTGGCATCCCATCTTCTTGATCCACAGCGGAATGGTACTAGTAGACATAGTCTAAGTATTCTAATTCCCGGCTGCAAGTCGATCCCCCCACAGCTCGCTACTGTACGATTGCATGAAAATAAGGCACGTGTTTACGCTTGTCGAGGGTATAGAACTCACTGCCTATGTTGTTGAACACGCACACGCGGATATTGCGTGGTTCGCTCAAACCCCCGATAGCTTTCGATCATCTCATGATCAAGTCATAATCAGATATAATACATATGGGGATCTTCTGGATAAGGGCCTGTGTGTATGTTCAGACCATGCCACTTGAGCGCATTCATTCCTTGATTGGAAACCCAACGTATCGATAAGTGGGCTGCGCGGATAACACTCCACCCAAAAAAGTGCCAATTGGGGTCAAGTTCAAGCGTTCACATGTTACCCCCCGTGATAGAAGTACAAAATATTATATAGGTATTCAGTCTAGCCAATCATTAGAATCTGATGATATTGATATTTAATAGGTAGACACGTGTATATTGTTTACGTGGGTTATTCTAGAACAAATTGAATCTATTAGTTGACTCAACCGCTGTACTATCATAATATACGTACATACATGTATTATGGCTGTGCTGCTTGTATACGTACTCGTATATGTGCCACATGGGTCCATCATTGCCCCTGTAGTGGTGACTCCGTGATCCGATTTTAATCTGTCGAAGGGAGATGAGTTAGAAATATTAGCTACACAATAACAACATTAGTTCTTAAGCTCATTGCTGCAAGCAATACTTCCTGGATTCGAACGAATCCCATCGTTTGTATGTCGCCCATGTGGGGTTGGATCATCGGTTTAATACGGCGGATTTCCCCGTTGATGTTCTTCTCATGGTAAGTGGGGGGGGGGGTTGATATAACGTCTTCTTGGAGTTCAAGTTGTTGCTCCAGTTGAATGCCTATTGATGCGATCCAGGCCCGCCACGCCTATCAAGGCCAATCCCATGCGTGCTCCACGCTATTGAGATCATGTAATCTATATATCATCACCTGTAAATTGTTACGCATATAGATATGGGCGAGACTGGCTATCGGAGATCACTGATAGAGAGTGACAGGTCAAATGCATTAGGGTGGCAACTTCGTTGCTTTTGTGATCGGGGTGTGAGTCTCGCCTCTCTGTGTCTCTCACCCGTGGGTTTGGTCGGAAATACGTTGAACATGTACCGCGCGAGCAAGCAAGGGATACGATATTATATTAATATTAGGTCAGTGACAGCTGAAAATTTTGGGTAAGTACGTACATGTATACCGTTGGAGTACAGGCTGAATGAACATGGCGGCAGCGCCCGAAATATACATGTTGAGTAATTCGAGCCAGATGCCCTCATAGCTGAGTGTAACAATATATACACCATATTACACGCAGGCTGTTATGTAGGTAATTACAAAAGAAGGCTTTATAGTAACTTCACACCTTTTCACTCAAACTTTTCCAGAAAATGAAAAAAAGTGCAAAAATTAATGCAGACAAAGTCCAAAAGGAGGCATATATACACTCATAATCACATCTCATCATCATCGTTAAAATGCGACCCAAATGGTGGCTCCTTACTTCATGGGACACCCCCACATCCCCACGCTTAGTCCTTAAGAAACCAGGAACGATTGACCAAGCAATGGCCAATGGCGCCTGCGCCATTAACAATTTACCTTGCCATCCAATTCGAGGAGCAGAAGGCCTTCCACATAGGAAACTTCAAGTTTGACCAACCGTAAGATCACTCCGTTAATGCAATTGGTATCAAGTCCTTCTATGAACAACACATGAGCAGTAAAAAATAAGAGGTCTGAGAGAAGGAAAAAAGGACCGTGAGTAAAGCAAGTGGATGCAGAGAGGTGTGAGTTATCAGAAATGACTGGATGGAAAAAGAGGTTCTCCCATTGGAAAGAAAGGAAAGATTCGGAGAAAAGAAGGCTGCAGCTGCAATGTGCATTGGTAGACTAATAACAACGCAGCCTGTGAGAATGCATCCAACGTCCCCATTTTTGTAAAGAAGAAAGTGAAAGCAGCGAAAGAAATTTCTTGAGCGGAGCGCAGCCATCCACTACACCCCAGCGAGATCGACTCATATCAATGCGAGTTTTTCCTGATAGCGTCCGTGATTGTTTTGTCCAGGGGCATCAATGTAGAAAGCAGTCGGAGAAATGAGATTGTGGAGGAGAGCGTTCTCCACCTAATGTATCGTGCATATTCACACTACTTAAGGTTCTTGGCTACATTTTTTAGTGTGCAGTTGTCGCATCGGTGATGAGCGACACAGTGGGGGCAGTCCACATATAGGGCACCGAGGAAAGGGCCATATGCACAGTTACACTACCCAAGAAACCGCGGACGTTAGCAGGAAGCCTATCAAGGTGAACATCGACGATAAGGTGGGGTGGGGGCGGGGGGGTTGTGATGAGCATGCCCACCGCACCAGGTAAAGTCAGGAGTACTCACACAATACCACTTGTCAGGCTCAGCTTGTCGCCTCTTGGGGGGTGAATCACCCCCATCCTCCTTGTCACTACTCTCCCCTACGTTCTTTGCCCCGGCGGCTTTCCCATCGTCCTCGGAAGGCTCTCCCAAACGCATCCAAGTATCCTTTACTCGTAGATTGTCCTTTTCGAAATGCCAGGCAATGTGGTCGAACCGCTTGTCCCACCCCGCGATGCCCACTTTGCCATTCAGTTTAATTACTTTGTGACAGAAACCACACCAAAATGCACCACCATGGTACTTTGGGATATGGCAGTCGCCAGTAATTTGTGCCAGCTCTCTATCCCCCGTGAGTGTGATCGGAGCTGGGATCTGCTCGCCACTGTTGGTGGCAAGAGCTTGATCAGCTGGGCCAACCACCCACCCATCGGCGTTGCCATGAACCATTTTAAGATGCTTGACAAAATCGGCTTTGCGAAAGAAACATTTCCCGCATATATCTGGTGTGTCAGCGGCTGCCCCTGGAGGAGTAGTGAGACAGCGTATATCACATTTCCAGCACTCAAGTTGATGATGTTGACTATTTTCGTGTCTTTTCCAGTCGTTCTTTGCACCAAAGACTTTATTGCAGCCGTCGTGCGTACAGCCAAATGGCTTAGAATGACGTTTCAGATGTTTGCTGTTGGGAGGCGCACCCGTTATGGCAACCGGGACAGCAGAGTTAGCTTTTTGCATGGAGGGCATTGGTTTTAAAAATGCAAGAACTTTTTGTTGGAATTCAGGATTAAAAGAGTATTGGTGCAGTATTCGGAAGAGGTAGAAGAGAACTTATATTGGGTGAGAAACAGAAGGGCAGATCAAGTCAACACAGTAGCTTACTTACCGCAATTGACATGGCAGTCTAAAGGAGCTTTGGCAGTGCGGACATAAAACTTTATATTGCCTTGGACCTTCCTTCCCAGCAGGAGCATGGGCAGCAAGCTTCATACGGTTGTTGTACCATGACTGGGGCCTTGACCCCCTTGCGCTGTTGATTGCAATCGTCGTCGTCGTCGATTTAATTCTCGGCGAATCAGTCACTCCCGCAGGGGTAGTGAACTGCCATCTTGGGAGGGGGGGAGATCCAGACTTTGGTGGCAAGAATAAATCTTCTGCAGATTCCTCTTGTACTGCAGTCATATGAGGAGTGGCATTCGTGTTTGTTGATGGGGAGAGACCAGTGGGCCCGGCAATACTACCCCCTAGATCATCCGCGTTGAGTAGCTGCAATACAGAGACCGTGCGTGCTGACACTGCAACACTCGGACTCGGAGTAGCCTGGGCGGACCACCGGGAGCTGGGTCCACAGTCCAACATCTCGACATCCTGATCGGGTCCTGCAATATGCAAGCACCGCGCCGGGGTTGGCTGCGGACTGCTTAGCAATCGGCGTTGGTCCAGCTGTTCCCGTAATTTCTTCTGCTCTTCCCGGATCCTATCAAGTTCGTCAAGTAAACTCGCCTCCTTCCGTTGGAGCTTTCTGAGCTCCTCCGCCCCCACTTGTGGGTGCGTCGTCGAGAATTCCTCCGAAGTTGCAACTGCCCCTGCATCACGTACAGCCGGGGAATTATGTATATGATTCGCAAAATCAACAGTCCGCGGCCCATCAGTATGTTGCTGGCTGTAGCTCGAACTGTTCACTGGGGTCCACCCATTTGAAGCCAATGGTGCTAATCGTGTCGGTGGGCCAGTCGGATGCTCGGGTCCACTAAATTGCTCCACTTGTCTGTTACTATTCCAGCCAGGGTTAAGGTAGTCGCTTCCCCTTCTTTCTTGACTATCCATACTCTCATGATCAGACCGCTGAACCTGGCGATAATAGCCTCCCACTCCTCGAGGCAGGTCATTTTGCTGACCTTGTTGATGCTGTCTACTAGTCGCGTTTCGGTCTGGTTCTCTGCCTCCCATCGAATGATAACTACCACTCCCTGCTGAGGCCTCCGCCGACACCGTATCTTGTGGCAATGTATCACACCTTTTATGTCCGTGAGTAGCTGCCTGTGTGCTGTTAGCTGATGAAGGGAGGCCTTTCCACTCTTCTACCGATCCCAACCGGTCCCGGTCCGCTTTCGCAACGAAACCAAAATTTCCTGATCCTGACTGTTCTTCATGGCGGCTTTCTCTGAAGTCCCTGGTAATGCTTGCCCCCGGGCTGTCCATATCCGTATCTATTGCCAGTGGTGTCTTCGATGGAGGTACTGTCGGCAATAGAACGGGGGAGCCGACATGGCACTCTACTTCAGATCTAATTGTCCAGGTGGTTAGCTAAAATGGAAAAAAATGTACGGCTTAAGTAATGAATGGGATATTGCATCATTTCAGCTCCATCACCACTACATTGAAGACAAGGGTATAGCACGCGTAACACCAATATCGCGTGAGCCGGTCGGTGTTGTGCATGTGCAACATCTGTTTTGCGAACCATAAGATTACTCCTTTGGTACCGTTTGAGGGTGCTCCGGCTCCTGCATTGATGCATTAAGGCCACCACCAATGCCACAACCACTCAGCACCACTCATAAGAATCAACATTATCGGCCACGGTCAGCTCAGCTCAGTTCACTGGCAGGACAGGCAGTTGGTTCGAAAACTATCAGGGCAAGCCACCGATGCGAGCTGCTGAGCTAGCTATGATCGACCGTAGGCCCAGATGCAATGATCACTCCTGCCGAGCCGCAAAGAGCTACCATAACCGCCACCGGTCCGACCGGAAGTAACTTCCAAAAGAAATCAAAAAAAATATAAACAGATGTGCGCAAAAGTGACATGCCTGGTATCATCCAAATAGAAAATTTATTAAAAAAAAAATGGATGTACCTTCTGAAAAAGTCGTCCATACTTTCTGAGTCCCTCTTCAACGCACTGTGTATCCTCTTGATGTGATTCCGAAAGTTATCTTTGCGCGTACTGAAGAAGCCCTTCGTCGGGTTCGCATGACCAAATGCATTGGGAGTCTCCGTACAATACTTACACCGCCACCCACCCACAGCATCAAGAGGCGAAATAACCTGTGCTGTATCACCTCCATCAACACTGCCACCCTCTCCAGCAACCCCACTCGTACCACGTGGAGAAGAAGACGCCACTGATGGTTTGAAGCGGTACCCATGGAGGGACTTCATGTGCCGTCTGAGGTCATTTGACGTTGTGAAGCCAACCGTGTGTTTGGGGCAACTACGCTGCTGGCAGGTGAAAGGCTTCGTATGCTTCATTTCATGTTTTCTAATTGTTTTTTATTATTATTTAATGAGAACTGAACGAAAAAGAGGGGAGGTGGTGCACGAGGGAAGCGGTACGGGGTGGAGGGCGGAAAGGGGGATTGCACGGGTGGCATGTTGAGTTCAAGGCTGTGGAAGTCCAAGCTGATGCTGAAATTGAGGGGATGGGTAGTCGAGGAGATGATGTATATACATAGTACAGGCCAGATACAGACTGAACAGTGTTGGTGCACTGCAGCCGCCGCATACCGAACCGAGTGGAAACTTAAATGCACGATATAACACTCGAAGATAAGGGAAGAGTCATGCACTCACTTTCTTAGTGAGTTACAAGTGAAAATTGCATCACATCCATGTTGCTTGGTGCATCGATATTCTCGCTTTGGTGCACCGATACTCCGCCGCTTCCCACTATCACTCATCCTTGTGTTGGTTGCCTCACTCGAAGTTGTCGAGCTTGCCATGGAGGCTCTTGGTGTTTGTGACGGTTGCCGATCAGATTCATAATCGTCCATTGCATTCGAGTCTCCAGCGCAGGTACTCCCCCTTGATGCCCCTATTGTCTCAGGCCTGGGATACTTATGACTGCTACTAGTATTAGTATTATGATAATAGTTGGCTGCGTAAGGTGGTGGTGAATCCCTGAGAATCTGTTTCCAAGCTCCAGCAGCAGTTGAGGTTAGGTCACTCGGGGATTTATTAGAAAGCCTGGTCTCTTGCGGACCGTGGAGGCTGGCATGAGATGTAGGTGTAGTTGCCGCATCCCAAGTAGTAGGAACTGTAGGCTTGCTCCCTAATACCACATCTTTGTGACTTGCCCACGCCTCCACTCTTTGCCTGTTGGCATTCATGGAGGGGTCCTCTAAATTTTTGCAGATCCCACTCTGCAATGCCTTGGGTGTTTGAGGCGACGACCCGCGCGCTCCAGTCAAGGGTCGTTCGTGGGAGGTGCTAGAATAATTCCCATTGGGTATGCTTGTATTTCGAGGAGAGATGAGAGTAGAACTCGTTAAATGAAGTGTGGGGCACGAGGCAGATCGTTCATGATGCTCAGGTGCATATATCAGCCCCGCCGATACTTGCCTTGCATTCTCGTTGTGCTCGTGATGTGTCCCACCCTCGAGGCCAGGGGTTATTGAACAAGACGCTTTCCTCGATCTGTGAAGGGAAATAAGGGCCCCACTACCTGGTGATGGACTCCTCGCAAAGATTTTATCCACCTTGCCCATGTGGTCTGCTACCTGGCTGGTGGGCATCAGAGGGTTCCAAGGGCTATCGTACTCGTTATGCCACCAAGTCTCAACCGCTACTGGACGTGGTTTTTGCATTGGTGAAGCATATTGCTTCGCTGGAATCAGTGACGGTGAAGACATTTGACTCGGCTGCTGCATTCTACCTGTAGTGCTAGGCTGATATTTTTCGGATTTGTGCTGCTGTTGCTGTTGCTGTTGCTGTGCAGTATGTTGTTCATATTGATATACCTCAGTACTCTTACCTTTGCCTCTATATTTCCATGGTGACAAATCCACCGGTCTAGTTACACTCCGTTGGACATAACAAGACTCCGCCCTTGAATATGATGTTTGATGTAATTGGGGGGGTACTGGCGGGGTAGCACCTGCATGACCCAAGTGCTGAGTGGGGGGATGAACTCCACCACCGCTGTTCATGAGTGGAGACTTGAGCCCATTACCACCATTAGCGCCCAGCCCAGGACCTAGCTCGCGAATACGGGGCAAAGTGGCCATGGTACTGCAATAATTTGTTGTGGTTGTTGTCTGGTGTTGGTACTGGTGCTGTAGTAAGATGTGTGCCTGCGGTCGGCTCATATCAAGATATTCCTAAGAGTAACTGAAGAGATGTGCGCAAATTGTGAGAAAATGTCTGTACAACCAATAAGAAGGCACATATCCATAAAGCAACAACCGCATGGGAGAGGGGGGGAAGCAAAATAGCCCTCCCGAAGGCCGTCTGATTGCATCAAGTACTGAGGTTCACCTCCAAGATCAAGCTCCCTGAAGTGCAAGACTACAACTTCATCGCGAATGCCAGCCCCCTACCAGGTATGTTTGAAATGAGACAGGGTCCGATAAGGGACCTACTCCTGGGGGGCACAACACATAGGGGTAGGTATGGGGTATGGGTATAGGTTAAAAGGAAAGTGAGAAGGGTATTAGGAGGATGGAATGGCGTCCTACAGAGTACATACCCATGGAAAAGAAGCAATGTGCTGAGGTGGGCGTTGTTGACGGCGAGGTCTGGGTAGTGACCTCCGCGGAAGAGCGATATAGGGAGCGTGACTCCAGTATCCTGCAACACAGAGAGCAGTCAAGAATGAGCTAAAGCCCTAAGCCAAGATATGAAAGACAGAAGAAGGTATTCTGGCTTACAGTATGAGTTCAGCTGAAGCAGCAATTATAAGGCCGATGCAGGACGCAGTTTCTGCGGAACAAGAATCAGCAGCTCCAGTAGTATAGCGGCGGTGGGGGAGCCCTTCAAGTATGTAGGTGGTAGTTTTGGTTCAGAGTGACACTGGGAAGCCTGCGGAGTACGAGTGTAACAAGTTCTTGTTTTATAAGAGCGGAATACCTACCTGGAAAAAAAAAAAAAAAATTTAGAGAAGGTGATTGTGGGAACTGCTTACTTACTACCTTGCTACCTCCAACACTACCTACATTACATACGGCGGGCATGTGGGGTTTACCATGGTGCACGGCTGGTCACCAACAGTGTTGGAAGTAGTGCCACACGTGCCATTCGGGGGGGGCCGCTTTGACTTCAAATTGCGGACCCTACAATCTACCCTTCTTTGCAACGCAGTCCCAGCACCCACTGGAACGGAACTAGGAGGCAGATCTTTGCGGCTACGCAACGATGCTTAACCCATAGTAACCCTAGCTCTGCATGACATAAATAAAATCGGGATGATAAACTTGATAAATTGTCATCGTAGAAACACATTATTAGGCTTATATAGCTTATATACTGTAGTATAGGCAAGGAGGGCGGCCAGCTGCAGTCAGGAGGGGTCTATTCCAAGGGCAAATTATAGTTTTCTTGGTATACGCATACACGCAGGCCAACAATCGTATGTCACAGCATGCCGAGGAAATCATGTCAAAAGCTCCCGATGCACGTTGTTGTAGCAAGTTGCCGTATTTCACATGCATGGGCTTGGACAATCGACTGACCAAGAGCTATACTATAGAGGCAAGATCATAGGCAATACTCGATATAAACGATAAATTATTGAGGTGCACCAGCTTGCAGACAATTAATTGGCCGGCTCGTTGAAAATTCGCTAGCTGGGAGCTGCATGCACCGTAGTTGAACCGAGCAGATACTGGCATCTAGCACAAACTGGCTGACTACTTGCTTCAGATACCTTGGTAGTCCAAGCCTAGGATGATAATATATATCAACATGATAGCTTGAGGCGTTCCACTCGTTTTCATATACAACTAGCAGTTCCTTGGCTTTGGCCAGCTTTAAACATGGTTCACGTATCTATAGCCATACACTTCCACTCAAGCAGGTGCAACATACATACATTGGCGGTTGCCTGGCGATGATCCCTACATATTGTGTGCGACATATATATACTATATATACATGTATGGTACAGTACAGTATATTCAGTAGGTATCATTCTCCCCAAGCGAATCTGATACGTACTTATGTACATATAGACAAAAATTCGAAAACGATCTAATTAAGCCGGAATGGTAGTCAAAACCGGTACATGTAGGGTTGAGCAGTTGCCCCAACCTAGTCCTAAAAAGCCTCTTTCCCCCTCCCCCCACTCTTTTGCCCATGCAGATGAGCGAGAATCCATCTAGCCTACACTGTGATATGTGCACGGACCTATTCAAATATGGAATAGATCACCTGCAAAACTTAACGTGCTAGGCTAAAGCCTGGGTGCGGACCATAGAATGAACTTCTGAGGCTACCACCCGTGCCATCATCTTTTTTTTTTGAAGTCTGTCCGTCTTTCCCTCGAAGGCTATGAGACGACCCATGCCATCACTAACTTTGTGATGCTGGTGCTGAATGCAACCCCATACAGGTATATATATACTGTAGGTATCTGGATGTCTCATAAACCCTATTCCTATAGCTGCCCAGGTCAGTGGCTTTGATCAGAAGCAATATTAATGCTCAATAGAGAGAGTAGGTCATTTCAGATTGTCCCACCAGATTGGATGGTCATCTGAACATGCTCTTGATAGTCCATAAATAGATATGAATATGCGAGCATATCTCTCAGATGCCTTGGCAATAAACATAGACAGGTATACATATACCCACACCTCCACTTTTCAGATATCATAATGGGCTGATTTTGAATTTTAGAGAGTTCTACTCTGCCAAAGTATTTTGGGTTGTATTCCCCCGCTTCGAATAGACTACCCACCACAGAAGAGGGGAAAGGTTAGGTCTTTTTTGTATAGCCACAAGGGCTGGAGCCGTGCGCTTTCGGCTTTTTTGAATGCGAATTGACCCGTGCAATAAGTTTTTGTCCCAAGCCAGTTTCGATCACCGTTGGTCTCAAATCTGCACTTGAAAGGTACGTCTTTCGCTAATGATGCCTGATGTTTTAAACTTCATAAAAAGCAATCCCTCTAGTTCCAGAAGGCGCAGAATCAGAAAAAAAGCAAATATGGAGCAGAACGTAGATGTCTAGGTACCTAAATTATAGGGTTGATCGACATGCATCCTCGCCCGCATTTTGTTGAAATGGTAAATTGACAGGACTCAGGCACCCGCTGTAGCTGGAGGGATTTGTGGTCCGACATGATAAGCACCGCCTGGCAGGAATAGGTATGCCACACACAGGAGTATCACAGGCGTATTGCTGCAGGTGTCTGTCTGTCAGGCTGCACACGGCCCGCGATACCATTCCTTATTACCGTATATACAGAGTTCCCCAGCCAAAAGTCTTGCTTGGGTCTCCGCACAGTCAAGCGCTAGGCATCTGGTAAAGAGCACAGTACAAAGATATTGACTAATTCACTCCCATTGTAGTAAAGCTTCCCTACCTTATAAGTATTAGTAAAGTGCCTCGTGATACGAAGCATCCCCAAACATGACTAGCCGTGAATCCAGTTTTGGGAGTGACCACATAAAATTGGGCGGAACAAGTACCATATACCTACCTACATCACAGATATACTCTTCAAAGCCTGAATCACAGGTCATGCGCTATCTGGTCAATAACGTACATGCATGGAGGACTTCCAAACTGGAAACCGCATCTGGTTTGCAAACAAATTGCACCCCCACAGTAGTTTTTGGTGTATATATGTAGTAGTTTAAGCGGGGTATCACTGAAATGCATTGAGGTTTAGATCACAAGGCCACCTCAGTTAGACGGCGAAGTGAAGAATTAAAGACCATATCTTATCATCCTTACATAGTGGCAATCTAGAGCCAATTATAAACGTAACCTCGTCGCCTGAGAGGGGGTCCAGTGCCTTGTCACAGTGCCTGAATCCCTGCCATAACCAATCGCTGCATGAATTACCCCCAGCTGGAAGGGAAGGAGTTGAATCCTGGAATTCTGCCTCTGCTTGGTGATCATGGCTATGGCTCAAACTGTCGGTGGGAGTGTCTCAGTGGCATGACAAGTTCACCACTCTTGCATCTGGGCCAAGGATATCGAGTACAGTTCACAATGTGCAATCCATGACCATGAAGAGTAATAAGTATGAATCAATTGGTGGGCCCTGGTATTATCAATACCATTCGTTAAGGCATGTTATTCTTGACTCACGAGATCACAGCTAGTTGCCTCTGAAAGTTCAGAGATCAAGGCTGTTACTTGGGTCCAATCCGCTGGTAGGTGGCTTGGGGTAGAAGCAATATTAATACTCCTATAGTACCTATCATACCAGAGCATATCACACGTCAACGCACGAGGTGCGATGGGTATGATCTCATGATCACGTGAATACGTGTCTATCGTCAACCCCGCATGCGTATGTAATACTCCAAATAATGCATGTTACTACCACGAACGAGCAGGTATGCCAGTACCTACCTACATTGTATGTATACATAGGTACCTACATCATGAATATGTTGTACGAGTACTTTGCAACTCAACTCTTGTGGCTTAGGGCAGGGACTGGCGTGTGGGGAGGAGAGAGGCCACCGGAGCTTGGTCGGGAGCCGCAGTCCATCGCCGTAGTCTACATAAAAAAAAATTACAATATTAGGGATAACTACTGCCGGCTTCTGGCTCACCAAAGTAAGAAGATTTTACACCAATTAGTTTTGCCAGTTTTCTTTTAAGGTTACTTAAAAATAAAAAAATTTAAAAAAAATAAAAACTCTTGTGGCTTTAGTGAAACCAAATTCTGGGTACTGTAGGGACATATATAGCCGTTTTCCATCATTTTCATGGAAACCCCTGAACGTACCCAGTACCAGTACCGAGCTCCTCCAGTTGGAAGGCACGTGGCAACTGAACACCCTAGGATAAAATAAGCGCTTCGAACATACCGGTAGGCAAGTCTCAGGTATGTTTGTATGTTTCCCCTATAAATCTCAAGGATGAAATGTTTTCACGATATTATTACAATCTCGTGCGGGGGTTTCCCGCGTATAATCAAGTCTATCTATACAAAGCCTAAGGCTATGAGGCTGAGGTAAACTAGGGGTATGATGAGATTTGGAGATTTTGCGGACACCCACATCATTCCATAGCATAGTCTGGTTGCACAAACCCCTCGCCACAATGGCAAACTTTGGATTCGGATGTACCGTACTCTACTCTACTTAACTTGCTTCTATTAGTGCACTTGACCATGCGAAGTGCATGCACCTACCCAATACATCAGCGGCAAGATTGTTACTTCATGGTGTTTTCGGCACTTGGATATGAGACTTATCATAGTTTGGATATACATACTGGTATGATACAGGTACAATTGAACGGGCCGGTGCTACTCGGGTGTCCCATGAATTACATGCACACTGCAAACCGGGTTTTTATGTTTGTGAACAATTGGTTATCTGCAGTGTGCACGCAGCGTGTAGGACCTAATCTCATGGGACACCATCAGTTAGGCAAATATCGAGGCTTTTATCGGCTAGGCAACGTTACAATAGCCGGCATTAAAGATCCTTGTGAGTGAGTCCCTTGCCGTACCCTTGTGTTCCGCGGAGTACCGGTACAACCGCGATTCGATTCTTGTCTTCAACTATTGAAATCGATACACACGTGTCTGATACGTGTTTGTGAGCCCCATATAGGTACCACTTTCAGCTGGGACAGTGAAGTGAACTATAGCGAAACTGGTATAGCTCTTGCTGCAGCGTCAGATAGTGAGTACATCTACTGAATGGAATATTGCGTGAGTTACTTCGGCGAGGTCTGTTCATCAGGTGACCTTGTCTGAGAACTGTAAAAAAAATTGCCTATCTTGGAGCAGACTGCTATTCAGACCAAACTGCGCACAGATAAATTTATATGTACTTGAGTGAGCAGTCTAAGGGGTGCCAGCGGCCGTGTCTGTTCTGCAACCTGATGCCTAGATTTTACCACAGCCGAGGAGTACCTACTGAGGTAACTACATCCTGCAGAGCTTTTGCTTTACTTTGTTAAACCATCTACCTAAAAGTTTGGTAATTTGGTTGGGGTCTTGCCGCCATGGCCACGTTTTGGAGCCCCCACAGCCACATGTGCACTGGAGATCTCACTACATTACGTGAGGTTATGAAGTTTGATTTCATAAACTTTCATTCTTTTTGAATGTGCATGCAACGATCCGAGAACGGTTCATGGGGGGCCCGAGGAACTGGAGCTCTATAATTGCTAGTCCTCTTTATAGGTATTCCAATTGTGGCCGCATCATGAGGTACTCTACCTATATTCTCCGCATTGGCTTGACCTTCACCTCAGCTAGGAGCTCCGAGGTAGTACTGAAATAACAATTACGAAATGTATTCCCATGGCACATGGTAAGGAGGCGTCTGGAAAAGCATCGAATTGAGCGCTTGATAGGTTTAGCAATCTTCTCCCAGCTCTGCCAGCACACCTCCTGCAGATGAGCTTGTGGATCTCATGTTGTACAGGGTCGGCAGTGCATGTGCAAGTGCACAGAAACGTTGTATCTTACAAGATCAGATGAACAATAATAGGAATTCGCCCTTGGCCAAAATGAAATGGATGCTTCGGTTGTCCGGAGAGATTTCAAGGTAGTTTCGGTGGTGGTCTCATTTCCCGGCGAGGTAGTTGGATTGACAATTTTATGGTTTTTTTTTGAGAGTTCAGAGAATTTGTTATTCTTTAACATCCATGATGCGTAGACTGTATTCTACTTTAAATTTAATAACAAGGAGATTTACAAGGCCGTGATGTTTCTAGAAGTGTCATATCCATGCGCAATATACATATTATCATGATATCACGTGATCACGAAATGACAAAATCTATCACAGATATTGATCAATTGGAGGCCTATAAATATGAATATGTACAGAATGACGTGATTATGGACTGCCCAGCCCCCTGGACTAAAAAACAAAACGAAATGTTGAAAAGAAAATAATTGGATCTTTCCAAAAAAGTAAAATCAAACCGTGTGTACCATGGTTTGCGGACTCATTGCCAGGTGATCCGAACGGTTACATCAGGGTTAGCTCTAATTAGAACTGCCCAAACCGGCAGTCTATTTGTAGGTCTGGCCATTTCGTATTTCTTCAATGCCTTGATTGTATTTCTTCTTTGACCTCCGCTTCCCCCTCTATCCTTCTGAGCTCCTCCTTAATGGCAGGTTGCTGGGCTCTCCTCCTCCCTCCTCCTCTCTCCTCTGGCGCCCCTGCCCCTCTGTTTTGTGTACGGCCCTCCTCTTGTGATCAAGTGGGCCGGCCAGCCCTGGCGTTGGTTCTACACATACCGGCTAGCATCGATGGTTTGTCACTTCTCTCAGCCTCCCCCGCACTCGCCCTAATCTCGCACAATTAAAAGCCCTAAGTTGAAGCTGGAGGGTGGGTTAGCTGTCGATCAGTTGAACCTATAGATAGGCATTGGCTGTGAGTCTTTAACCAGGTAGTATATGATATCTGCTCCTCATACGTTGCGGACCTTGCCTCCCTCGGGCTAACGCAAAAGGTCAGCCTCACCATTATGGTATTCGTATTTTAGCACTTGACCTCCGATCTCATAACCCCGCAGAATATCTCACGCCACCAAGTTGTATGTACACAAGATCTACTACTCTTCCCTCCACTTACCTCTACGAGAGGCTGGTGTCTGCCAGACTAGTTAAGTTGGCACGAGGGCTCAGGCTCCACTATATCTAACGTCACCCACTGGAGACGGCTGAAGTAGCCGGCATTATCAATGATCAGCAACACGTGCAGATACCAAGTATTAATTATTAATATTAATACGATATGCATCTTGTTGTCTACTACAATCTTCACTATCGAATGTTAATTGTCTATCGATGTGCATTGCAATCGATATAATTATTGACTTGTCTGACAGCCTTACGATCATCATTACCCTGTACTGATTGCGTCTCTCATCCCATATGCGCGCTAAGTATCCCATCTGCATGAGGAATTATATATATACAATTAATTAAGTCAGTCGATCGATATCGGTATCCGTATGTATCGAGCTGGTAGTTTGCGCCTTAACGATCCGCACACTGTCCGCGCCGTCCACGCAAGGTCTAGTGCAACTCCCTTTGTTGCCTGATTTAGACCGCAATAGGTTCGACTTTAGACTAAAAACCCCCATATCCGGAGTGGAATAGGCTTTCAATATGAAACGTGCGAACCTGCGAACTACCCACCCTTGGAGGTATTAATCAATTTTTATCAATCCATGCGGTATCCGCGGGTATGGGAAAATTTCCTATAGTAGTACGGGGGGTCGTGCAACCAGACTACTATAGGTAGTAGGGGCTCTGAGAGGAACTACTGTGCATTCAGATCTGAACTTGTGAACACAGATGACGCAGATCGGGGGCATACATAGAGACTTTACCCTATTCAAGTTTGTCGGGGCTGTTTGCAAATCGGAGCTATGAGCATCGGGCTTCAGTAGGTAGGCAGAGCTCAGGGTTTGGTAGGTGGAAAAAAAATCGGGCATGTAGTGACCCTTTGGTAGTTCTCGATATGTGGAGCCACTGCAGGTGTTGGAGCCTGGTATCTATCCCGTCTGTCACAAACCACTTGTGCCCCTGTGATCGTTACGGTGCGTTGCCGGGGCGTTAGGGCAACGATCGAGTGGGGCGAACTTGGTACCTAGACGTTTGGTTGCACATCACTTTGCGGACATCACCCCACTAGTCCCGCACTAGGGTACGTACCTATTACGATTAGCCAAATTCTTTCCGAGAGGCAACTATGTAGGTAGGTAACCTACTCATCACGGTGGTTGTTTCATATCCATTTACTGGGGCAAGAAGCATTTGCTCGCCTCGACTGGACAAGAATTGCAAATGTGCAAGAACCCATGGTCGGAAGATATCTAGCCAATCCCCACCAAACCGTGACAGTGACCATGAATATGACGGAGCGCACTTGTCTTGGAGTCTGGTTGGTGTTACGCTAGACTAACAAATTCCTTGACTCATGGATTGAGACAGCCAATCACATCGGCCCTCGAACAGACTATATTTTTGTCTCTTGGAAATTGACGCACGATGGTTCCCCACAGTGTATTATAGTACCTATGTCATTGAAGAGGATAATACCTATTGCATCGGTATGAGAATCCTAAGAGACAGGACAATAAAATAGAGAGTAGGAGAGAAATTGCAACCCCCACCATATGATGATTCACCAACCAGCCAGAAACTATGAAAGGAAAAAATCAGGGTAAAAATAGAATAGGGCATCCAGAATCTCCCCCATCAAGCAATGAAAAACCCAGAGTGTCAAATGAGAGAGGAAATGTCACATGCAAATGGAAGGTCTAGCCCGACCTGAGAGAAGTAAGGACTGGAAGGATATATGTACCAAAAATGTCAAGTAGAAACCTCACAACAAATGAAGAAATACAGGAACCATCACTTTC
>Ga0307514_10001198_pt1 | contig 34626 bp, 42 predicted proteins | sample 16_EM_MG_FD_203088 | JGI IMG/M metagenome (GOLD analysis project Ga0307514, IMG submission 203088) | Populus trichocarpa ectomycorrhiza microbial communities from riparian zone in the Pacific Northwest, United States - 16_EM | ecosystem: Host-associated > Plants > Roots > Unclassified | place... | reverse complement strand
GCCACTCAAGACACCGTTCCGAAAAGAGTGCTAAGCCACATAGAGATTGCCTCGAGCAAGACCACGATGTAGCGTTATCAGATCTCCCAAACTCTACTGACAACCCTCCACCAAAAGCTAAGACATTTGTTTCACACCCGTAAGTACCCTCCCATTCTGAAATCGCGCCCTCTCCGTCTCTAAATTCGAAGCTGGATTCCAGCCTAGCCCCGGAACTACATGCCCATCGTCTCCGAATTCAACGCCCAGAACATCCATGCCCCAGCCACTGTGAACTTCCCCCGCCCGTTTGTTGCCCCTCCCCGTCTCTCTCATGGCTTCCGTTTGCTGGATATCAGCAAGGACGCAGCCATCCGTGCCAAGTCAACGGTCAAGTCCTCTACCAGGCATTGGGCTGACTGCCACATCAGCACCTGGTATGGCACCACTCTCCACGACGCCGTTGGTAGTTTGTTCAGCCTCGCACCCAACAACCTGGATTTTCTCACCGGCGAGCACGTGCGCGACCCCACTGGTCCCTCCTCCGTGCGCATCGACTTCGAACGTCCATTCGTCACCCCTCCAAAAGTCGTCGTCTTCTTGAACTTCATCGATCTCGGGAACGACAACAATTGGCGCCTCAAGACTACCGCCGCTGGTATCGACGCGAACGGATTCACGCTCAGCATCGAGACTTGGGGAGACACTGTCCTCTTTGGCGCGAAAGCTTGCTGGATCGCCTACCCAGAAGATCGCGAACACATCTTTAGCACCTCTGTCGACACGACGGAAGTTCGACCCCCGTACATGCGACAGCACCAACAGAGCAGAGCAATAGAATTCAGCGGGGTCGAGTTCTGGAAGGACCCTTCAGTCTTCGTCGCCTTGAACTCCTTCGACATCGACCACAGGGCCAATTTTCGCGTCAACACCTATGCCGACAACGTCTCCAAGACTGGTCTGGTCTGGCACATTGATTCCTGGTCTGATACCATCCTTTATTCCGCCGGGGCCAGTATCATCGCATTTAACTAAGGATTGGGTTCATGGGTCACTCGGCCTCCCGCTCAGTCAATGTAATTCTGCCTTTTCTTCAGTAGCCATTCCGGCCCTTCCATCCCTTCATGTAGTAGTGTTCTGCGCCCGATGTAACCAATTAATAGCATGCCGATAATAGTGTATTACCAGTGGGTACTGCACCCTTATAACGATGGATGTATATATCGACGGCCTTTTCTAGTCTTACGGATGATCACCCAGTTATGCATTACGTACCAGATATCTCGCAAGCTCGACGACATAAAAATTTACCCAAGATAGCGTAGGAGCCCCCCGTACTCATATCTTAGCCGTAATTCCGACACGGATGATTCTGGGAGGACGAACGCTCAGGAAGGGCACACCATTTGTGAACTGGGGGATGCACTTACTCGTCAGCAGGACCGGTCCACTTGGCAGTCTCAGGGAAAGAGATGACTGAGAGTCAACGTGAGCAACTGTGCATGAATAAACCCTCGTGCATTATAGAGGAGACTTACTCAGGCGGCGGTATACCGACTCGATCAGGAACTTTCGTATCCAGTTGAAAGGAAGGAACAAAAGCCCATCGTCGCGTAGACCCTCCTTGCTCATGACGTGGTAATGCGGGATGCTATCACCATATCCGTAAGGCGCGAAAGCGATGAGGCATGACCGTTCAGACTCACATGTGCGTCGTTTGTAGGGCGGCTTTCCTGATCTCGTCTACCGTTTCGGAGGATTCGCGGGGATCGGCACGGGTTTCTAACGAACAGATTTTGTCGATGACCTCGTCGATCTGGATTGAACAGTCTCAGTGTCCACAGAGAGAAAAAAGGAATCGTATCCCGGAATGCGAGTCAACTCACATTGATCTTAAAGTCTTCGCGGAAGCCGATGTAGTAAGTTACGCCATAGAAGCCTACATGGTGCAGGATTGGGTTACAACGAGCGCGTGGCGCGAAGGGAGTCCGACCACTGACCTTTGACCGAACGAACTTTGTTGACATCGTAACGCTCGCCTACAGGAATCCTAGCGACCGGAAGGACACAAACCGACAGGAAGATCTTTCGGGAGTACACCAGTAAGAAGTCCGCTGATGATAAAGGTTGACCAATGGGAGACTCACGACGACCTGAGGGAGCGCTGGCCACTGCCGAATGAACCCAACGAATGAATGTGGGACACCCCTTCCGGCAGCGAATTTGTGGAAGACGGCACAAGTCTGAATCCTGACAAGTTCCTTTCGATCTTCGGTGTGTTCACGGACGGAATCGATCGGGGACCTATCGCGAGCCAAGTAGTAATACCGTTCCTGTACGGACACGGATTCATCGAGTTCGTCGTGGTCGGAGGTGACACTGATTGGACTTTGGGGCATTGGAATCGTGACCTCACCCTTTTCACCCGCGACGATGAAGTTGCGGAGATTTCGTCTGTTTGCGCCGTCGAAATGATCTTCCAGTCGCTAATTTAAGAAATGAGTTGACGGCGGAGAAAGAGACGCGGCGGCGAACTTCCGTACCTTGGCCCATGTCCAGAAGAGCATCAGTATCATCAATATTGAGGCCAGCATGAGAGGGGCCCAGGCACCCTACGTAAATTGTATCAGTCGATAAGAACCCGGCGCAAAAAAAACGTAACGTACGTATGGGATCTTCCTTAAAGATGCTCCCCAGAATATACCTAGCAATCATGAGAAATGAGGGTACAACAAGGTATGATGGAATGAACACACCATCAATGAAACCGTAAAACAGGAAGAACGCAACCGCGACAACTATCGGCCAATGCTTGACGTAGATCATTTGGACAGCAATAAGCGTGGTCGTCGAGAACATGACCGTCGCGACAGCAAAACTGGCCCAGTCCGTCAGCCAGTGAGTTAAGCGATTGAATTGACCAAGCGAGGTCTCACCCGTAAGCATTTGTGAGGTTACTAGTGTTCTTGAATGCTACGACGAAGATGATAGTCGCGACCATCACTGGGAGATGCGTTGAGGCAAAAGGAAAGATAAACCAGACGGAGTTTCACGAACAGATCCAGTTAACGATAGGAACGAAGACTTGTCCTATGGATGTTACGAGAATTAGCCAAAGCTGAAGACAAATGTACAGAGGGCACGAACCTTGAATATTTTCGGAGGTGTGCTTGATGCGGAGGCTATACCGAGGGGTTGAAATAAGCGGAGGTCACATCGCGGTCGGGCGCACTCACGGAGGGAGGCTCTTCATGTTCACGATCTGTTGCACCAAACTAAAAGTGGCAGTGATCATGGCTTGCGAGGCGGTGAGCTGGCTACTGGTGAACATGCGCGTATATGGTCCAACTCGGAAGATGAACTCACAGTCGCAAGAATCCCAAAGACGTAGACGATCCTTGGAAAAAGTTAGCAAACGACCCAGGTTACTACACATTGGTACCAACCAGAAAAGGGGTCCACTCTGCTTCCCAGGAATAGTCTGGTAAAAGATGTTACTCATCACCGCATCGCCGTCCTTGACCAGTCGAGCGCCCTGACCGAGGTAGGCCAAAATGAGACACGGGTATACAAAAATGCTAAATGTCAGCTGCGGGGATAGTGAGTTCAGATCACGAAGCTTGCAAGGTGATCACAGACTTGGATGGACAGCATGTTGAACTGGCCGAGGCTATCGGTGATGGTCAGCCGACGAGGGGCTCCCGTTTACCAAGACACTCACTTCGCGAAAATCGCCTCACAACCGGTGACAGCTAGAAGAACACCGGCGAGGCTATCGAAGTTCTTGGTGCGCACAAACCCTAGGGAATGGTTCAACATGGTGAACGCGGGAATCGATATTCGACCTACATAGCACTGCACGGGAGGGGTCGAAAGAGCGGAAGATCCCCGGAAAGGTGGCGATATTTACAATACCCGTAACACCGAGCAGTGACAACCAGACAAATGTGACTGAATCCCGAGGTAAGGGGTCCGTCTAGGACGAGGGTTCGACACTCACTAGGCGCGAACGTAAAAGCTAGTCTTGATGTACCGAAGGGTTGCACAAGGAAAAGGGGGATGAGAAAAGCCTGTCACAATCTTCAGTGAAGAGCAACGGGAGAAACAATGCGAAGATACCAACCAGCGAGATGCCCGTGATTTTGTCAGCAGTAGAGGGTTTCGCAACTGCGATACCGGCGGCAGCACTTGTCACCGAGACGGCAGGAGTAAGCACGCCATCAGCCATTGTCAACCCTGTGGCGAAGAGACACTATGAACGATTGGGTTAGGGTCATTCGATGTAATCCAAGAATAGAATGCGCCAGCCGCTTACTCACCCACACAAGCAATGGCAAACGGAACCGGTTGGAGATATGACCAGAACCAGAGATAGACTTGGTCTTGTATGCGCTGTCGCCGGTCAGGACTCGGTCGCCTTCGATGTCCTCGCGGGGGGGAGGAAACAACCCCTGGAACAAAGCGAAACTCCCTCCCTCTCCCTCTCCGGTACCGAAACGCAAGCAGATGAAGACCTATAATATGCATTCAGCGAGGGGCCCTCGAAACCGCAGGCAGTGGGTGTGCTCACGTATTTTAACAACGGCATTAGCGTCATGGCCCATATGATCGCACTGACACCTCCAATCACGTCCTCCCTCGGGGGTGCAGGTCCACCAGCTGTCCAGATACCATTCAAGACGTATAGAGGGGAGGTCCCGATGTCAGAGTAGATGATACCTGGTTGGGAGGTCAGTGGCTGGGCGAAGAAGAAAAAACGCGAAACACGTACCCAAGGTGGTGAAACACAGCGTCAAAAGGCCCAGCCCACGAGCGGAGTGGGCTTTTCTAGGCTGGCTGACCGCCTTCTCGACGATATCGGGAGTGATAGTTGAGTCCATCCTTCTCGTGACTGTAAAGGGAAACAGAAGACAAGAATGCGAGACACGAGCGAAGAACTCTTATACTGAATCGTTATCTAAGGTTCCCAACCGGTAGGCCGAAATTTTTACAGTCGTATGCTGTGATAATCAGGGAGGAATAGCAAATATCCCTCTCGTCGAGCGCCATATACGCCATTAATCTCGGCGGGTAGAAAGAAAAATGATATTATGAGGGATTTCAGCCATAGGGCCGCATACCGCTAACCTCGCGAAGATGGGTCCCCTGAATCTTTTTTGTGTGGATGCCAAGCACGAATACGACAGAGTGCAGACAAGTGAATGACCACCGACCGCAAACTGGCTGACCTGACCGCCGATCGATGGCTGGAAGCGGGGCGTCCAATTTTAGAGCATTCAAACACCCTAACCCATAGCGACTCAAATTTTAAGCATCGCCAAACGGAAAGCAAAACGTGCGCGGTTTTTGCCGCCCTGATCTCGGGATTCTCTATCCAGAACGACGTCATGAGCTCAAGACTGGTCACCGACTGTCTAATGTCCATCACGCCTCCTGAGGGCCAAGAACGCATGGCATCACTGGAACGGCGTTTCCAAGAAAATAGGGGTCAAGCCGTTGGCGTTCCGCTGGGGTACGATTGCTAGTGCTTTGCTTTGCTTCGTTTCTCCTATACTCATCCCGAAATCTATCTCGTCGATGAGCTCAAATCGCACCCCGTGTCAATCAACGGACTAGACAGGCTGAATAAAACCTCTACTTGCACAGAACCAATGCCACCAGCGCTTTGAGGGAGGCGGTTAGTTTCCTGGTATCGCCCTCTACAGAATCATCTCTCGCTCCGGGTTTGCTATCTACCCGAAAAAGTATCCAGACATATCTCATCTTTCGTAACCCCAACACCTCGGCTCTCGGTGAATCGTAGGTTGGTGGTTGCAGCTGGTACCTCGAGGCTCCATACGTGTTCACGTTGCGAAGCAGAGGCTTTCCTCAACGAGAGCATTATCCGCGAGATCATTACCGGAACAAACCTGACATGAGGTTGAGACTTGACTGCTCCGGAAGAGATGAGATGTTTAGACGCACACTAAATTTCCGCTGTTCCACGTGGAATACTCGGGTAAACAAGTGAGAGAGAGGAGGGACCTGTTAGCACTCACCCTGCGGGGAGTAATTGGATCGAGGGCTGTAGCGGGATCAGCTGGCGAGAAAAAAAATGGAAAATCATTCTCACCGTCCCAAATATCAGGGTCAGCTCGAGAGTAAGGTGTGAAGTGAATATCACCAGGAAATAGCACGTCGTATCTTGTGCTATGGTCCTGAACAGGCTGGGTATCTTAAATTGGTGCACGCCTGAGCGGCACGCCAGGTGAATGATAAGCAAGAAGGCCAAAAGATCTGTATGAAAACGAGTGTAGGTGTCTCCCCCCAGGCGACAAACATCGGAGGTTTCGTACCGTAAAGTAGGGATATGACGGGAAATCCGAGCTCGACAGGCCTTTCTCGCACGAACATGCAAAACTTTTGAGTTAGGAATGGGATTTGCGGGTACCTTTGCGCTGAAGTATCGCGATAAGCAAGAGGTGCGAGCGGAACTTGGTCCATGGCCCACCTCCTTTCATCGCCACCAAGGTAACAAAATATATTCCAAGGGCGAGCTGCGATGCAACTAGCACGCCGAAACATGCGGTAATCACACGGCTCTTCCCTGTGATGGCATAGATCCTGTTCCATCAAACTATGGTCAGCACAAAACCTTCGAACGCCAGGAAGAGCGGAAGGACCTCAGCGTTATTACCACTTGTGCGATTACCGTGCACCACACATACACGAGGATATACAGAAATACAGTTCTGTCGCATCTGTGAAGGGGGTGTGGGAAACTTGGTGACTTGAGAAATTATCGGAATATGGTCATACGCCTAAGGCCCGTTTGATCAATGAGCCTGTCGCACGAAATATCTCGACGAGATCACCCACTCGTTGCGAGAATGAAAACAGGTAATACTCTGCAATCGGTAAATGATCATATTTCGGGGGGAGATGACGATCACACTAACGGCAAAACTGCCAACACTGGAATGCCAACGGCGTATACCTGTTCTACATCGTACCTTCAGAAGGGGAGATGTTTGTCGGAGGGGAGAGCTTACGAAAATGAAAAGCGCAAAAGCTATCTCATCGTCATTGGATGACACAAAGTGAGTGCCGCGCTCTACGTACCCCAAGACTTCTGCCCAAACCAAACATATTCGACCTTTGAAACGGATAAGTTTATCGGGGAGCAGCGTTGATAACGTGACTTACTTCATCCGCCAGGGTCAACATGTGGTCGTAGAGTAAGATGGCCAGGGCCGCAAACCCATAGTACTGGAAATAATTCCTCACTCCGAGCCACACGGAAGACGAGTGTTTGTACCCACCTGTGTTGCGGTTCTGGGGTCAAGGGTTTAGGGGGGCGACGAACTGGATAAAGGGAGAAAGCTCACGCATTGTGAACGCCTTGGATGATTTCCTTCAACAAGTCAGAAGACATAGAAGGCACTGGGGGAGAACGTTAACCTCACCCCATACGACCACACGCAGTTTATAAGAGGGACCCCGGCCAGGAGGTCCGGGTAAATTCGGAGTATCCATGCCAATCGTGTAGAGCCAGCCGATTCAAATGCCTGAGTTCCCCAGCTCTGGGCTTCGAATTCGGGACAGGTGCGTATTGCCCCGCGAAAACAGTCCACCCCGCAAGAGATCCCAAAAACGACGGGTCGGCGCCTGCGTGAGAAGAAAAGTCATCACCTACTCTCGAGCCAGACATTCTGGGGATCTGAGTCTGAAATGCTAGCCGAGGCTGCACAGATCGGTCCCAGGACGTCTGGTGAACGTGAGGGAGCACCTCTCTACAGACCCACATGAGATCCGAAACCCCGATCTTCAATGATTGAATCAAAAAATTCAACTCCGACCTGTTACCTCCGCTAGGTGAGTGAGCCTGAGGCAGCAGAGAGGTTGCTCCCTTGACGGCTTGTTCGAGATAGCATCACCTTACTTACAGCGCCGGTGATCAGACTGCTTCCTCGGTGGGGTTCCAACGAACGAGGTACAGTGCACCTCATCCTCTTTTTCCTAGATGGCAGTTCCAATTGATTGCGAGGTCTGTGTATTCAGCTCGCTACATCGAGAGCTGCGTTCCAAGGCAAAAGTACAGAGTCGGGCAAATCCTAATCATCGTCGTGGCTGCTCAGCGTCAAGAACCCGAACTTGGCAAATTTTTCACTACATGTCCCACCTGCTGTGACATCATTCTCTCACGGAAATGCTTGCAGTGCTCAATATACCCGAGTTGCACCCTGGCGCATCGCTCGCTGGGTAGAAAAGAATGCAACGGATGGCTTGTCACGGGTTGTCAGAACAATGTTAGGCCCTGGTCAGTTCCGCCGGGTTCAAAACCGGCGGAACTGACCAGGGCCTTAGTCTCCTCAAGCAGACCATGTAATACCGCTGACGAATACCCGGCGGGGTGTCTTTCAAATTTTCTTTATTTAACCGGGCCCTGGTCGAATTTCAACCGGGTCAGTCGAAATTCGACCGATTCTGTTCATCCGGCCAATTCAGTTTTGGCTGGAGTGACGAGAAGATGACGCCGGGCTTGTCGTGTTCCTTTTGATGCCTTTATCGATTATCCTGCACCCACCAGGTATAATACCCTGCATCCCCATCTGCACGTTAGCAAGTAGGAAAGCAAGTTGGGACAGAGGCTGCTGTTGTTCAAAGTTCCAATTATGTATCTCATTATTTTTTCGCCCATTGAGAGGTGAAAGGAGGAATTTAACAATTAACACCGTCATTTTGTGGTTCATAGGACTTGTATCGTGGTCGCAACCATATGCTAGAGCTATATACATTTAAAAGATCAGAAATGCTGTCGAAAGCGGTGATTGCACCGGGGATTGGGAGTTGCCAGTGTCTTTTGTCCCATCATTGGATGATTGGAACCTCCCCCCCACGGCCCTTGTCGTGAGGAGTTGCGCTCTGAGAACGATCAATCTTCACCCTTTTCCCGCTATGCTGGGCGACCGTCTCCAAGGCCTTGTAGAACGCAACCGTGGCAGAGGCACCATGCGACGCAGGGAGCGGGATCTGTATAAATGGAAACAGGGATCCCACGAATGCTTTCGCGTGTTCTGTGCTCGTGACCGACTCGATGCCGCAGTTGTTGCTGGCGAGGTAGGCTTGAAGCTGCAAATAGACATAACCCTCAGTCCTCAGAATTTGTGAATTCAGCGATAGTTCAAAAACATACATCTGATTCGGTACGTGATACTTGGAAAGGTCGCTTATTGCCCACTCTGCAGAGCGGTATGCCGACGTTCGGGCTGTTGTTTCCCTCTCGAGCTTTTCCTATTCCCACCTCCACGTCCATGTTGTCGTTTCCCAGCTCCCCCACCCTTTGATTCGCCCTTGGTCATAGAGATAGCTGCTCTCACTGCCTCTTCCTCTTCATCCCTCACCCTCTGCTCCTCGGCAGCCCACCATTTCAAGAAGTCCTCCTCAGCTACTTTCGCTTGTTCCTCCTCTTGGATCTCCTTGAGCGATTGCCTTTGCTTCCCTTTTGGCAGTTTTTCTTCTTCCTGCAATGATTGAATAGCCGCGAACGACGTTGTACGGCTCTGGGACGATTGTCCATGGGAAATGGGGTTACTGGGTGTATTTGCCCAAGGCTTTCCGCCACTCCTGTAACAATAAATCCCAAAACAAAGTATAACTGATGAGGTGGAGACATACGATGTACGTCGAATGCTGGGTGAACTGGCACCCATCTTGACGGGTATAATCGGTTGAGATACCTGGGGACCCTGAGTCCGAGCCAGGGGTGGGGGGATGTGAGCCGGAGGCTTCGATGAGAGGACTTTAGGTGGTGACTGAGATTGCGGTTTCGCTGTCCCAAGTGCGGGACTAACTCTGTGGGGGCGCGATATTGATAAGCCTGAGTTTGTGGTGTTGGATCTAATGACAGTCGAAGACCCCTCCGTGATAGTGGATTTCATCCTCAAGTCGATATTTTTACTGGGGGACGACGACGACGGCAGCCCTGGTGTGGAAGGCATGCGCTCTGGTCGCGGTGGTATCCTCGGCGTCCACTTCGCTGTTGGCGGTCCGTCTGGTGGGGGGGTTTGGGGGAATGCTTTCCTCTCTGCTTCCGCGATAATGCTTTTCATATCATGCCTGAAAAGATCTTTCAGCTACTTTCAGTACGGAACGATGGGATAAGCCATACTTAGCGACAGGTTCAATTGGTTTCCATACTGAGGACTGTGCCGAGGGTGTCCTCTTGATCACGACCGACTCCAGTGGGGCAGGTGGCGACGAGGAAACACCGTCCATATTGAATATCTCCTCTGAAACGCTTCTTGAAATCGTCATAGGTACAGCACCATCCGGAGCTGACCTCCGTCGAGCCGTCTCCGAGCGATCCTTGGTCGGCTGTGTCCGGACAATTAGCTGAGGAATGTCTTGCAGCCGAAGCCAATCTCCATATTTCTCCATTGCCCGGTCCGTGAGGAACGACGATCGTGTAATAGGGGCCTTGTTACACTGTTCCGTCCGCACAGCGTTCGAGAGCCTTTTCAAGAGATCGTATGAAAGTGTGCCGAGTATACGATGGTCGACGAGCGCTTCCATGTTCACGACCATGTATGCTTCCAATCGAGTCACGAGTTCAGCCAAGTTATAGTAAAACGCCTCGGAGTACAGCGTGCAGATGTTGTTCAGGTCGATGTGTCTCAGGATGATCGAAGAGCAGATAAGGTTCAGTCGGTCGACGAGTAATTCGTTCTATGGAAAGGTAAATCACATAACCGAAAAGCGCGGCATGACATCTTACAGAGACAACGATGATCTCTAACATGAGATTCAGCAGGTCTTCGGATGAGTTGATGTAATCTGCGAGCCGTGAGCACGCCACTCCCAAGAGGAGACTGGTCCAGCTTGCGCACCTAACGAATCAAACATCTCCGTATCCTCGCCTGCGCACAGGAATCCTAACACAAACTCCATAGCCCTCCAATTCATATGTTTCAAGTAAACCACGATAGTACCGTCGGGAGTCCACCGTTTCCTCGTCCAAACCTCGTCGTCGAAGAACGCGGCAAAAAACTCGGACCTCGTACGTAACACGGTTGAATGACAATAAACTGTTTTGTCCGCCAACTCGAGTATCACGTCTGGTTTGTGCACTTCTTGCCCCGCCCGATCCTGCATGGCAGCGAATGCACGAGTGAAGTCCTTGACCGATGATTGCTCTGGAGCTAGCTTTGTAACGACCTGGAGGGATGGCATGAAAAACGGAAGGTCCAAAATCCTCGCTAGGACCTTTAACTCCGATAGTACTTCGTGGGGATTGACCTTTCCGTAAACCCGGATTCTGTCGACGATGTCTCGAGGTACCCGAGGATCCCACATTGCGAGCACCTCGTCCGAGTACAGATAGTAGAGGAGTATAAGTACGGAGATGGCATGACAACCGGTGATGGATAGAGGTGTCATCCGGGGATACGTTTCCGAGCGTCCTGGTAGGACCTTAATCACGACATTTGAGGGTATGCCCTTGACCACCGTTGTTTGGCCAGATAAGAGGCAAGCCAAGACCGAACTGCGAGCCACCAAAACGCAACGGTGAACGGGAACCTCGGGACCCTTCTGTACTCGGATGGCGATGTCCGCCCCAGGTGCGTCGTAGGTGCCCTCGGGGATCTTAGATTTTGGGTCTTCCAGAGAGATCGGGAAGAGAAAATCGCAGAGTCCACGCATACAAGGGACATCTACACTAAGCGAATTCAACTCTTCCTCTTGGTCCGCTCCATCTAGTGTGGTATCCTCAGGTGCAGAGAAGGGGCCTACCCATGTTGGACGATGATCCCAAAAAGGCAGAAGGTCAGCGAGACCCTCGTTTAAGAGTTTCCCGGTGAGGCGGATTGGATCAGGTACGAAGTCCGCTCGGAGAGCAGCGAATGCTCCCATGTTGTTACCATGTACAGTCTTGATGCGCTGGATATACGGAATACGTCGAAACTTGAAAGCTTTCGTGCCGCTCTGAGCTGCTTTAGGGTTCCTTGTCCGCAAGAAGACGTGACCAGATTCCGTGCAGAGGATAATGGACCCGTCGGCTGCCATCGAGAAATCCTACAGGCGAGATAAAAACATGGATTACAATCAAGGGCTGCCTCTGCTCACCTTCACAGCGGTGAACGCCTTCCTAAGGGCCCACACTAGTTGAGGTTTAATTGTAACCTTCTCCCCTCCCGATGTTGCCTTGGGGTCTGGCGGAGAGAAGATGAAAAGTTCTCCATCGGTAGACAATGCCCCGAAGACATCATCACATGCGGAGAGTTTTCTTATAGTAGCAAACCTGGGGGTCTGGGTATATCCGTTGGAAGCGCGGGGGACTACGGTGTTCGGGAGTTGGAAACTACGAAGGTTAGAGGGACGATGCTGAATTCGGGAAGGTGGGGAACCCACGGGACGCGGACGGAACGACTGTCCCACAGGCAAACAACAACCTTAGAAGCTCCAAGGCAAACCATAGTCGAGTCCTAGCACCAGAGGTGTGCAAGTAAACGCGACACATAGGATTTTCATCTCACAGATAGCGCGACATCCACTACAGGCTCGTCCACTTTTGTGACGACTTTGGGACTTGCTATAACGGGGTTATATTCCTTGCTCCAACCTACAAGACACGTGGTCAGTATAAGCTCAGGAATAACCTGCTGATGAACACACCGAACTGGCCATTATTCGTTCCCCACGCGAACAATTCATCTGCCGACCAACAAACGGAAGCTGTCTTGCAAGCGGCTACACCGTTGATCCGTTTCCCTCTCAGGAGGCCAGTGATTTTTCGGGCAATAGGCTGAATCGAATCAGTGCTCTCGACCGCATATCCCAACTGAGAAAACCTGTTGAGCCCCCAACTCATGACTTCCCAAGACTCCGTCAAGGCCAAGTTATGATCTTGGCCCAGAGCCACCTTGACGACTTTTTGAGGGATCTGCATCGGAATGAAATTGTACTGCGTGTGCTGCGTGTGCCCCAGTCTACCACCGAGCCCAAACCCACAGACCCGGACGTTGTTCGTGGGATCATCTGTGACGATGGCGGTGTGAAGTTTTGACATCCCAACCTGGACGATGCTGGAAGGTAGCTGGGAGGAGGATTTAGTTTTGAACGCGGGATGGAGCTGAACGTGCTCGGGGTGGATCCTATCGTTCCCGTCTCCAAGACCAAGGGTAGCGTTCCGGTTCGCGCCCCACGTGTACAACTCCGTAATAGCGGCATGTCTTTTTCCGGCGACGTGAGGCCTTATATCAACGACTGAAGGCTTGGTATGGTTGACCGTTGAGTTGTACAAGTCAATGGCCGTGTTTCCTTCGGGATCTCGGATTGTCACGTCGATGTCATCGCGTTCCAGCAACAAGACGCTGCAATGCGGTTATGACATCATCGATCTCTGAAGGCGATTAGATACTCACGCGGTGATGATATTACCGTTATACAACGCTCTGTGCAACGGAGTCCACTGATTTTCAAGGTCTTGAACGTTCACGTTGATTCCGGGGTAGGCCAACAGAAGCCGGACATACTCCGGTGCGGATGCTTCTCCGGACGAACAAGCAAAATGCAGGACCGTCCTTCCCAACCAATCCCTAGCGTTCACATCGAAATCGTGGGAGTGAGATCTCGGTTGTACCGGACTGGATTTCGTCCAAGACCTTCCACCGCCTTGACCGGGACCCGAATTCGAGCCAGAGGCGGCGGTTCGAGCCCTCTCGAGCTGGCGTTGAAACGCCTGTTGATCACGTTGAGCAAAGAGAGCATGGAGTGTGTTCATGCAAGATAGTCAGAGTCCACAGACACGACTCTGACGGCAGACCCCGGATTTCCCTAGGACCACTCTCCAGACGAAGTTGTGTCTGATAGATGGATAAATGCACTCCAGATGGTGCACTGACGGTCGATCTCTGTCCGTAGGTCGAGAGGGGGAGATGTGGGATGGTTAGGGGTACTCTGGAGGTCGAAATAATCGTGGGCGGAGCAGGGGAGTCAGACGAAGTCACCCGCTTCGCTCCTCGATCACAGAGTGGGCGGGATCAATGGGGTCCACGTGGTTTACCCTCATCGTTTCGCCCTTCCACGTCGGCAAACGTTCGTCGGGGGCTGCCATTCCCATCCAAAAACCCTCCAGAAATTTCTAGAAAAATCCATCCATGAGATGGACCAAGCCACCGTTCTCTACGCTTTCGTATCGTTCCTTGTCCTGCTGATTTCTTCGGTGAGTCTCCTCAATCAAAACGCAGAATTGGATCTCTGGTGATGAATCACACGTTCATCCTTGTTCTTCGAGCCGCGAGCCTTCCGGCGTCACGGCAAAGACGAGAAATATCGTCACTGGCCCTGGCACCTTTTTGGGTGTCAGTGGTATTCTGACCTTGGGCTTTCGACACTCCGCGATCTCGGTTTCATGTTGTTTACTGAAACTCAAGTTTTATGCAGCTCTCATCTTTTGGTCCCCTCAATCGATCATAACATATTCTTCGGAGAAGAAATATCGATGTCGCACGTCGCCCAACAAACCGAGACCTCTTCCGCACGTCGATGATCCTGCTACCCTGGACCTCTCTATCATCGTACCCACGTACAACGAAACCAAACGGATGCCCAAGATGCTCGAATCCACAATCAAACACATCTTGTCCATACCTAAACGGAAGACTGAGATTTTGATCGTAGATGATGGTTCTACGGACGGAACTGCTGACTTGGCACTCGAGTACGCGAAGGAGAACCCGGAAATAGAAATTCGGGTCATAATCCGAGAGAAGAACTCTGGGAAAGGAGGTGCCGTGCGACATGGAATGCTGCACGGAAGGGGAGAGAGGCTGCTTATGGTCGACGCTGATGGTGCCAGTCGGTTCGAGGACCTGGAAGCCCTCTGGGCCGCATTGGACCGACTGGATGAGAAGAGCCCGAATCGTGCTGCCATCGCTGTGGGAAGCCGTGCCCATCTCGTCAAGACCGAGGCCGTCGTAAAAGTAATATCCCTCCTTTCCCTGACGAATTCGACGATTAAACGCTATCGCAGCGCTCCTTGCTCCGCAACCTGTTGATGTATGGTTTCCACACTATCCTACGTGTGCTCGGTGTTGGCCACATCCGCGACACTCAATGCGGGTTCAAGCTTTTTACCAGAAAAGCTGCGCAACAAATATTCCCTAGTCAACACTTGAAGACATGGATTTTTGACGTCGAGATTCTACTTCTGGCTAAGAAGCTCAGCATTCCGGTTGAAGAGGTTCCAATTGAGTGGCATGAGGTGGCGGGCAGCAAGTTGAATGTGGTTACGGACTCGCTGCAGATGCTTAGAGACTTGTTGATCTTGAGGGCAAACCATCTCTTGGGCAGGTGGAAAGTCGGTCAGAATACAATTGAAGTGGTACCCTCATAGTCGATTTCAAGGACATTTGTGTACGCTTATCCATTTATCTACTTAATCGCATTTCTTGTCTTCTCGGACAGTTGCTCTTGAGATTTCAAAACGAGTAAATCACCACCGAAATCGAGAGAAGATCGATGTTGAGGTCGGGCGGACCTGCCCACTGCCCGCATGCTATACACCGGAAAACTCAGATACACAATACATAGTTTGGTGGGATACATGAGAATTTATCTGCACATCTTTCCGATGTCGAGAGAAGGAAGAAAGCCCAAGTAGGAACAAACGAAAACAAAACACGAACGAAGGTGAAAGGCAACGGGCGGTAGACTATAACGGAAGCACCTTCCGAGGAAAACATGCCGGGCAATATTCGCCATTCTTTGACGAAGGGAGCGCAGAATTATCCGAGCACCTACACTCGACGAAATCCTGACGTCCGTGACTCTTGAAAGGTTCCACGTAACTTTGGTCTGGCTCGTCATGCATACAGTGGATTGTGTTGAGGGTGGAGAGGTACGTGGTCTCCTTGCCGAAACTAAACCCTGTCCGGCTTCCTTCAAACTTCTCCCGTTGCTCCCTAGCGGCGAGAGCGGGGACCAAGACCGGAAGGTTGCAAACGCTGAGCGCGACACAATTCTCGACGGCGCCTAGAAAGCGAGAACAAAGGGATCAAAGGAGGGAAAAGAAACGAACGTCGAGATTTGGTAAGCGTGGGAAGGGGTTGCACTGCGAAAAGCACCCGTGGCATGTGAGATCGACGAGAAGTACAAGCTTCCTTTGTTGTCTCAACGGCCATACCGTTAAGGTTTGCGGAATAAAGTGTGACGCAAAGATAAGAGGGGATACTCACCCATGATCGCTTCCAAAGCCCCAGGCATCTTCAGTATCAAAACAACGTGGGCGAGACCAACCATTGTGGTCATCAGGGAACACGAGAAAATGGCGATGAGGCGGATGCGGAGCCCTGAAGACATCCGCACATCCCTGAGAATCCAGAGGGGAGAAATGACAAGAATCACGTCGGAGATCGTCTCGGCTGCAAGATGGTGCTCAGTGAGAAAAGAATTGGTTGGACGAAGCAATACGCACTCGCTACTTGAGTGATAGCGACGGCTTTTCCAAGCACACACTGGACGTAATCGTGGTTTTTCCACAAGGTGTTTCCTCTTTCGCATACCCAGAACATCTGAGCAACGAGAAAAATCCACTGAAGTAAGAAGAAAAGAGCGACCCCTGGGGTTGTGGCTGGAGTTAGGGGGAGGACTGATGAGAGTCCGATGCACTCACCGAGGAGCACCCGCACTTGCGATGACCGTGGGGCGATGCGAATGAGGTTGAAGACGATAGAAAGTCTTGCAAACCATATTGTCGAGTAGAAAAGTCCGCCAACTGCGATTGCGGAGGTCAGATAAAACTAGCAGTGATTCTCGCCGCGAGGGCTCACCCAGGTAGAAGGCGGCAATTCGCAGGTGCCGGGGTATTTTCGCTGGGTCTTGTGTATCAGAAAAGCCACAACCGAGGGTAGTGAATACACTCACGCCCTTCACCCATCAGGAACGCAGCTAAAGAACGTTGTAGCTCGGTAACCGCGATTCACAAAGGCCGGCTTGATAAGGGTGCTTACCGGGTACGAAGGCGGCGAGGCATAGGAGACCGAGGAAAGCAAATAGATCGTCCCACCACCATTGCCTCTGGCGCACGAACCGGAATACTACGAGGCGCACGAAGGTTGGGATCGCAGCGACGAGAAACAAGGCGAGCGATGCATCTGCGGAATCGGCCTCGGGCGTTAAACGGAAGTCAGGGGTGAGAAATAAATTGGAACGCACACTTGAACTCGTCGAGACCGATTGTCATTGCCGAGGGGAGGAGGAGGTAGGAGGGTATGGGGGAGCCGGGAAAGCATAATCGCCCCGCTATAAGTATGGGTGCATTGTTCCTGGCGAGGATGATTGTCCGTAAGGGTACGGCGGCGGAAATGTACACGGACACTCATGGACTTTTAAGGTAACTGTCAGGACCCCGTCCGTTGTGTTGGGTCGTAAGTATTGTCCCGAGGGCCGGCCGTCTGGAACTTTAGGGCTATACGTATAGGGTCATTTCCGTATTTCACTCGAAAACAAGGGCAATCGTCCAAAGTGCGGGGGTACTTGCAATCTCTCACCTCCTCCAGCCCCCGCGTTGTCACTATGCCCGTCAACCCCTAATTCTATCAAACAAGGCAACAAAGAAAATGCATCAACAAAACGTCAACTTGAATGTTTTGGAAACCCCCCAATTGAGTGGTTATGTACACTCACACAATGGCATGACACGTTCAGAAGCGAGCTCACACCCAGAATTGGAACGCACAATGAAGGTGTGAGAGCGCTACATAACCGCCCGCTCCGGCCGGCCGCCTGCGATCCTTTAGTTGGTAACTGACGACGATCATGCTTCCAAGGCTAAGACAAAAACGCGTCTACAAAGTGCCCCTTTTGCCTCGGTCTCTCTCGACCTCGGTATCTTCCTTTGGGCCCAAACTGCTCAGGCACTTTGAGCCAATCGCCGTGCCAAATCATCGCAGGGGCGGAACCCAAATCCGGTTCTACGCTCAACAGCCTCCGAACGGCGGTGGCTTTCCAGGTTTCTCGTTCCAGCCGCAACGCAACAAGGGCGACGCCCTCAAGGAGTTTGTGGGTCCCTCCTCTTTCCATTCTCTGGCCGCCTGTGACGCTGACAAGACGTAGAGTGTCGACCTCACCGAATTGGCGAGGAACGGAAAACTTGATCCGACGATTGGTAGAGATGAAGGTACGCCTTCCCATTACTGTCACCCTTCATTTCCAACACTCTGATTCCGACGCTCTCACCGTACAGAGATCAGAAGGACGATTCAGAGTGAGCGTTTGCAAGTCTCGTGCACCCACAAGTACGCGAACTAACCATCACCGGAAAGTCCTCTCGAGGCGAACCAAGTCAAACCCCGTGGTGCGTTTCGGACCCAGTTGTGTCACCTGAAACACGAACACACGTCGAACCTCTGATCCCCATAGCTCATTGGGCCCCCAGGCGTTGGCAAGACAGCTATTCTGGAAGGTCTGGCAAGCCGAATTGTATCCAAGGAGGTGCCAGAGGTGCGTCGTAAACCTGTTCTTTCGCCGCGGAACTCCTGACACTTGGAATAATCAAATCCTCAGTCCCTCCAACACAAACGTGTCCTCTCAATAGACCTGGCCGCGATCATGGCCGGTTCAGGCATCAGAGGCCAATTTGAAGAAAAGTTCAAGGCCCTACTCCGCGACATCGAAGACGAGGTACGACTGATACCTTTGGCTTCCCCGTGGTCTACCGTTGCCTTTTCGCTGTCTTGTCCTCATTGAGTACTGAACGCTAACTACCGACTGGAAGTAGGCAAGGAATGTGATCTGTTTTATCGACGAAGTTCGTGAGTATATGCATTCGTTCTGGCTGTTCCCGCTATTTGGGTCCGTGGGCTGACCACATACGTTCGGTTCCGTTCACAGATAGCCTATTCAACCTGGGCAAAGCTGAAGGGAGCATCGATGCTGGTCAAATGATCAAACCTGCCCTCGCAAGAGGACTCCAATTGGTTGGCGCCACAACACGTTAGTATGCTCTTCCTGGGAGGCTTCCCTCCTCTCGACTGATTGCTCACATCTTTGCATCCCATCCATACCTGCGACCTATCCTACATCGGCGAAATTCCGATCCCCGAATCCTGATGTTCTACAGCGGACGAGTACCGCAAAACCATTGGCAAAGATGCCGCACTCGAAAGGAGATTCCAGCCGGTTACCATTGATGAGCCTACGGTTGAAAGCACGATATCGATTTTACGCGGTTTGAAACCGAAATACGAAGTTCATCACGGAGTGGAGATCTCTGATGCGGCTCTCGTCACGGGTGAGTATCCTCGGTGTTACTTCCTCTCCGAACCGGATTACGGAATCGGATGGCGACGAGAATCCTCCAATGGTCGGAGTCGCGACGCTGGGAATCAGCCCTGGATGCCGCTCGCTTCTCATTGGCCCGCGCGCAAAGCGCATTTCGAATGGGCGACCAGTTGACGTTCCCGCGTCCTATCATCCATCCGCGATTCCGCCCGCGAACTCCCCTTCCCCTATTCCGTTGCCAAGGTCTAACCTTAACGCGTTCTTCTGATCGCAGCGGCTGTGTATGGCGCTCGGTACATATCCGATCGGTACCTCCCCGACAAAGCGATTGACCTCGTAGATGAAGCTGCCTCCGCCCTTCGGCTCGCCCAAGAATCCAAACCTGACGAACTCGAGGCGCTCGATAGGGATGTCGTCAGGATGGAGATCGAATTAGAGAGTTTGAAGACGGAGACTGATGTATTCAGCGTTGAGAGGAGGACCAAAATCGAAAAGGACCTAACGGAAAGAAAAGAAAAGGCACAAGAATTGACGGCGATTTGGCAGAACGGTACACCCTGCACCCCTCAGGCCGTTTTTCTGCAAGCTGATGCGAACGTGCCCGTGCAGAGCGAGCCCGCCTCGATCGGATTAAAGATATCAAGCTACGCATTGAAGAGGCTAAACACGAACTCGATGTCGCTCAGCGTCATGGGAACTATGAACGGGCGAGCCAGCTTAGGTTCTCAACCATACCCGACCTTAAAGGTCAGCTCCCGAAGGAATCGGAGTTTCCCAAGGACGGTGAAGAGACCGAAGGTCCACTTGCGATGGTACACGAGAGGGTTACCTCAGATGATATCGCGAGAGTTGTTGCAAAAGCGACTGGAATTCCGGTTCAGAATCTGATGAAGGGGGTAAGGAAGTAGTCCACTGTCCATGGTTGACGTTTTACTGACACTTTCCTCAGGAGAAGGAAAAATTGGTTCATGTAGGTCCCGCTAATCCATCACATGACACGACAATTGATTGGCTTGGAAGATGGAGGATGCTTTGAGGAGGCGTGTGGTTGGGCAAGATCACGTCGTCGAAGCCGTCAGTGATGCTGTTCGGATTTCTCGTGCGGGTCTGCAAGCTCCCAATCGACCGGTAGCATCAATGATGTTTTTGGGTCCCACCGGCGTCGGAAAGGTAACACGCATGGTGCCTTCTCCTGATGGTTCTGACACGCGTGCGCCGTCTAGACCGAACTTTGTAAAGCGCTTGCGGCTTTCTTGTTCAATGATGAACAGAGAGGATTGTGAGCCTTGCATATTCCCTTTGTCTCGTGCGCCGGCTGATGGTGGACGTTTTAGGATCAACATCAACATGTCCGAGGTGCGAGGACAACTCCAGCAGCGGGTGTCGGCAGAGTTTCATTGTTCCTCTAGTTCCACGACCGGCACACGATTTCCAGGCTCATCGGTTCCCCACCCGGATACGTAGGGTTTGAAGAGGGAGGTCAGTTGACGGAAGCTGTCCGGAGAAAGCCATATGGTACGGGAATTGTTGTTGTTAGCATCCCTCGATGATCTTTAACACACGCCTTAGCTGTAATTTTGTTGGATGAACTGGAAAAGGCGCACAAAGTGACTTTCCGCCCTTCTGTACCCCTCTCAAACCTCTACTAATTTCCATGCGGTGAAGGATGTCTCGATGATCTTGTTGCAAGTCTTGGACGAGGGTAGTATTACAGACAGCCAAGGACGTAAGGTCGACTTCAAGGTGTGAAACGCGCCCATATCACTTGGGATCTCTAATAATGTCGTGCATTGCTAGAACACCATCATATGTCTCACGAGTAACTTGGGAAGCGACATCCTCGCCCACCCCACGTCCTGCAATGAAGATGGCGTCGTCTCAAAAGAAGCCCGCGACCTGGTGTTGGAACGTACATCAGAATACTTCGCCCCTGAACTCCTCAATCGATTAGATTCTATTCTCGTCTTCAACAAGCTATCCAAGGAGTCTATTCTCGAAGTTGTTTCCCTACGGCTCAAAGATGTGGCCGATCGGCTGCGGGATCGACGGATTACACTGGATGTTGATGATGGCGCTAAAGACTGGCTCGCGAAGAAGGGGTACTCTGATGTGTATGGTGCGCGCGCCATCGCCAGAATAGTTAGGACCAAGGTAAGCGGATATAACTATTGACTGGCGATTTACTCATGACGTTACTCCTAGGTCTTGTTCCCATTGGCCCAAAAAATGCTGAGTGGTACGATACGGTGAGTAACGCTCGTTTCCACCTCTCTCTCTCCGCAGTGCTGACATTTTGCCCAGGGATGGAGATGTTGTGGCCATTCGGGCGTCGGTGGAAGGAGAAGACTTGATTATCAAGGACAATCATCCGTTGGGCACGCCCGCCCCTTGAGGATCAGCGGTTTCCAGAGTCGTTGCACTCGATTCGTAGAAACCTTAAAGGCATCGCGTACCCACAATAGCAGAACCACCACTCATATCTTCACTTGTAATATCATCCCACATATTTTCTCTTTTCCCTCGCGCCACCTTGCTGCGGTCCTTTTTCTTTTGTGAGCGTCCGGGTCGTGACAGACGAACTGTGACATAGACGTGACACGCTCACACCTCTGTCCTCCGACTGGGCAGCCTCTGTTTCCCTTCAACTCCGCAAATCTAATTTGCTGGAAACCCAAAAAGCCTTTAAGAGGAACAGGTCCAGATCCCACCCGGCTCTCCAGGCTTTGGTCAAACACTGATGCCAGGAATCACCGTACTTCCGCCAACACCAATCGGATTCCCCTCATCGTATTCATCAAGTGAGTGTCAAACTGCATCGCAAGGCCTTGGACACCCGGACCTTGGCACATGTACCAATCGTTTCGTGTTCACAACCCGTTGTTATTTCAAGGTTCCACGATGCAAAATGGATACTCAAATAACGACGAGACGGTCGCAGATATCAAGGAACGGGCCAAGGAGAAGGCTCTCTCGGTCGCAAAAACCAAGGGGATCTCTGCGACCTCGCTCATGCGGGTCGCTCAAGACTCGGCGTTTGATGCTCAGAAGGCTGAGGATTCGGGTGATTTGAAGAAGAGTTTGGGGTTATGGGTGCAGGCTAGCAGTTTCCTCGCTGCGTTGTTTGATGCTGCGGACTACAAAGCGGAGGCGCAACCGGGGAAAAGGGGTGCTATATACAAGGAGGTGACAGAGTGGATGCAGGTGAGTGCTTTTGTTGTTTCGAGTGGTCCGGATGTCACAACTTTGTATTCGACGAGTAGAGTCACGCGCAGGGAATCATCGACAAGACGCATCACGTCGAAACCAAACTGAAGGAACTCGAAAGTTCTGGAGCCACATCGTCCTCGAAGTAAGCATGGATTGGAATCCGCGCTTTAGCGTCACTCTGACGAAATGACGTTCGCGTAGCTCTTCGGGACGCAAGTCGATCGCCGGCCGAATTGCTTCTTTGCAGAACGCTGGATTGTCTGTGGCTTCAACAAAGCGTGTCTCACGAGAAATCACGAACGGAATCAACGGAACTGTTCAGCAGACGTCGTCGTCCTCATCGTCTTCGCTGCCACCAGCAGCGGTACCGTTGTCACCGATTTCCCCAACGCCAGCGAGGCCTTTCAATCGACTGTCCCTCCAGACTTCGGTGATGACCCCGACGCAGCCGACACTCACACCTGTCATGTCAACCCCACATACGCTCATTCCAGCTTCGAGTTTCGGCCCACCGTCTCCGGTATCCTCAACGTCGGACTCTCCGAAGATAACGCCCGCGTCACCGTTCAGTCCGTCGACCGTTTCGGAATTCCAACAATACTTCCCAACAATAGACGAGTTAGAAGAGATGGAAAACCTCAAGATAACCAACGACGACGATAGTCCCAGTGCGCCACAACACTCACCCCCTCACACCATCCCAAATGGCACCTCACAGCCGATTCCCATCCCGGTCCCCACCAAGCCATTTCCAGCCTTACCCTTTGACCTTGCCCAACGTCCGTCAAGTACCCCCATTCCCCCAACTCATGATGTGTTGATGGGCAGTAGACCCTCCTCACCGGCTGCCAAGCCACTGCCATCCCCCGCCGTACCTCGGAAATCTTCTAACCTTGCCCTCACCTCATCCGTGAGACCCCTCCCCGTTCCCTCAACATCTTTGGGTAGCGTCCCGAGCCCAGGGTCATCTCCGCGCCCGGACAAACCAGAGCTCCCGAAACTGCCGAAATCGCCCGTGTGCACACCCAAGGAGCTGTATGAATATATGCACAATATTGGCTATGGGGTTTTAATCCTCGATGTACGGTCACGAGAGGAGTTTGAGAAGGAACACATAAAGACTTCGGCGATTGTTTGTCTGGAGCCTCTGGTGTTGAAGCGTGAAAAGTATGTCTCCACCTGCTCACTTAGACCCGCACCACTAATCCTCTAGTAGTATCACTGGCCAAGCCATCGAAGACTCGCTTCATGTTGCGCCCCGTGGTGAACTAATGCTCTTTTCTAATCGAGATAAATTCGATGTTATCGTGATCGCCGATAAGTCGAGCGAGACCTGCCCCGCGAACCCGGCTCTGTCTGCACTGGTCCAGGCTATCTACGAGACTGCTTTCAGGAAGTGTCTCAGACAGGCTCCAATGCTCTTGGTCGGTGGTCTGGATGCCTGGAAGCGAGAGTTCGGGGATGGCGAGGTCGATCGAGGTGTTTCATCCGGCGGATCGCCTGCGCCTGCGCTGAATGGTGGCATTTCGAGCAGTTCGAGTAGCTCGTCGATGCGCTATTCCAGCCCTCCCTACGTCCGCAATAGGTCCGGAACTGAATCCTCGCTGTCTACGAGTTTTACCAGGGACTTGGGTGCCCTGAACGAGAACCCACGGTTACCGCCTTCAACTCAACCCTCTCCAGGGCCCTCGTACACCCTTCCTCAACCTTCCGAAAGTGTCAATAGCATTGGTAGCGACACAAATCCCTTTAATCGCCATATTGTGGCAAACGGTCGCCCCCCATCTTCGAATAGAACAGATGTCGTATGTGTTTCGCTCTACCACCCATTGTAACTGACTGCTGAGGCTCGCCCAGGTCACACAAGGCTACATAAACGGAACTACTTCCATCCAATACCCCTCATACCCAAAACCCGCCGTCACGTCAACGTCAACTCCCTCTATGTCCCCTCCCTCCACTCATGCGATCAACGAGCCAGCGTTACCCCCGATCGCGTCTATCAACCCGTATCCTTTCTCCCGGAGGAGGAGCGACTATCCCGACCAGACGCAAGAGGCTTTATCCACTCTTTCGTCTCGGCCTGTTGATTATCCGGATTTGTCATCAAGTTCGGTTCTTCGACCTCCACCTGTGGCGGCGGCCCCTGCACTGGAGAGGCAGGAGAACCGCCCGCGACTCCCACACCACGCTCATTCATTCTCCATGACTGGACCAAGGCCCCTGATCCAATCAGATTATCCGGTCACGTACTGGTCTGATGTACAGATCGGAATTTCTGGATTAAAGAATCTTGGGAATACGTGTTATATGAATTCCACGATCCAGTGTCTGAGCGCCACAGTGCCCTTTTCAAGATTTTTTACAGGTTTGTGGTAGATACGAGTGGCGCCTTCCAACCTCACTAACAATTTCCTCATGTAGATGGCCGGTGGAAGAGTGCGGTCAACATGGTAAATCCTCTTGGTACAAAAGGAGACCTGGCGCGTTCCTTTTCTATGATCGTTCATGAAATGTGGCAAGCGGAAATGCCTTACCTCACACCGCTGAGCTTCCGGGTAAGGTTCTTATCGCCACCGGATTGTAGTCCTTCTCATTGGTGCCACCTCAGAAATCAATATGCTCCCATGCACCCCGGTTCTCTGGGTCAGATCAACACGACGCCCAGGAGTTCCTGAGCTTTTTGCTGGATGGCCTGCACGAGGACTTGAACCGGGTTTTACAGAAACCGCAAATCCAAACTACGCCCGAACGGGAGGCAGAGCTCGAGAGGCTCCCTCTTCAGATTGCAAGCCAACAGGAGTGGGAGACGTACAAGAGCAGGAATGACAGTTTGATCGTGGACTTTTTCCAAGGCCAGTTTAGGAACAGGATGGAGTGTCTGACCTGTCATAAGGTAAGGGGTGTCGAGTAAACTTAGCGGATTTTCCACTGATTCCCCTCAGACATCGACAACGTACAATCCTTTCATGTATCTGTCATTACCGATTCCTCCTCCCTCTCGTGGAGGCAAAGTGGCACTACAGGCTTGTCTGGATGCCTTGGTCAATAAGGAAGTCATGACCGGCTCTGAAGCTTGGTAAGTATTCTATGTTGACTTTCCGCTCGAACCCATACCGAAGAGTGATGTTCCAGGAACTGTCCCAACTGCAAGACCTTACGCCAAGCGACCAAGCAATTATCCCTCTCCCGACTCCCACCGGTTCTCATGATCCACCTCAAAAGGTTTTCGTTCAAGGGACCTTTTACGGACAAGATCGAATCATTCGTAGATTTCCCGATGAAAAACCTGGACCTGACGAGTTATATGCCCTATGTGGACGCCAACTTGGAAGCGAAGTTGCCTCCAAACGATGCTCGTGCCCAGATCCCGCCGTTCAAGTACGATCTCTATGCTGTGACTAACCATTTTGGAAGTCTGAGCAGCGGTCATTGTGCGTTTTCTTTGTTTTCCAATCACCAACCATCCAAACAACTTTCGATTCTAGATACCGCTTTCATCTCTTCGAGGGGCGGATGGATGTACTGTGACGATAGCCGAGTTACTAACGTGGATCCCAAGGAGGTCGTCGTAAGTCTGTCCTCGCCACCTCTTCTCGCCTCAAGCTCACCCCTCCCTCTGCCAGGGAAAACCCGCTTATATCTTATACTACAAAAGAGTCAAAACATAAACTATACGTCCATATTATTGTTCATATTCCCATCTCATTTTCTTGCTCCGTTTTCAATCCCCCCAATCCCTATCATCCTGTTGTGTATTATTCAACCCTTGCAACTATACAGACAATGAGTAACTACTACTGAAGAAACCAATCGCGGAAGGTGGAAATGTGTATAAATAATCTCTCTCCATCCTCACCCTCTCTCCCCCGAGCTTCCCTCATCGTATTCATATCATCTAGGCTTGTGCCGTTGCCCTCCCGACATCCGCCACACTGGTACCGTTCATGTGCTTCCCCGATTCCCTGCTTTCGTAATGACATTTATGACACGTCCACTGGTTTGCCCCATTCGGATAGAACATGGGTGAGTAGTTGGATTTGCAGCGTGAGCATTGGGTATGATTCGTCGTGGGTGTGGTACGTGAAGAAGCCAAGACGTCTGCGACTGAACCTAGGACTTGATCGAGACGACGGGCTTTGCGGAGGAGGGCGTGGGTATGCGCGAGAGCTGGAGATTTGTATTGCTGGCAGTACACCTGGAGTGCAGTCTATTATATGTCAAAGTCAGCCTTTCAGTCCCTCCCCTCCTGGGTGAAAGAACGAGGGGATGCTCGACGAACTTACCTCACCAACATCGTTCGTCTCGCACATCTCGTGAATCACCCTCCTCGAAGAATGCTCTCTGCACGATATGACCGGAACCATATTCCCCGAATCCCCATTCCAATTCACGATCGTCGTTTGGTCTCGTTTGCTCTGCCTCACCGTCTGAATTTCGAATCCGAACCTGTTGCCGGCCGTCCAAGCACAAGAGACGTGGAATTCCTTGGAGCAGTCGCAGCAGCGGACCACAGCACCGCCTCTCCCGGAACATAAGCTGCAGGGCTAGAAAAAGAGAGATCACCGACTGGTTGAGGATAAGAGGCGAATGCGGGACTTACCGTCAACCATCGGTGGGGGTTTATCACGCTAATGCCCTCAACCAATCGTAACCTCGTGGTATCACTGAACGTGAGCTCCGGTATGAACACCGAACAAATCACATGCACCCATCCCTGTCCTTCCGTGGGTTTCTCTGCTCGCAAGAACGTATCCGCAGACGGATAAATCCCATCCTTAGGACCGTGCTTGACCTTTGGACAAAGCAAACAAGACGTATCCAACGAAGCCTCTTGGACTTTGTCGTTCTGGCACAGCTCGCACAACCAATTATCCACGGTCAACGATTCGACGGTGACACCAAACACCCCCGGATGGGTTTTGAATCCGCATTCTTGGCATTTGATTATCTTCCCGAGGGGTCCGTAGTTGTTGCAGGCGAGACACTTTTCCTGAGGGACAGTCGAAGCTGGGGGTGTGACAGATTTGGTCGTCTGGAGAACTCGATTGTTTGGGGACGTTTGCAGGACGAGGGATAAGTTTGGTCCATACCTTACTCCTCTTAGCATTAGGTCCATTGAGGGGAGTTCCTTCACGCTTCTCAGGAGCTTTGCCTTTCGCGGATGCGGGTACAGATTCCTCCCGAATGACAGGTTTCGTGAAATCTGCGTACTTCCTCCAACTAATCCCACAGTCGTCGCACAAGAGAGTACTGGAGAGTCCTTTTGGAGCTTTCCACCACTGCGTAGACTCCCGAGTCTTACACGACGCGCACAGCACATTGCTTCGCGGTTGCTTCACGATAGAACCTTCAGAGTCGTCATCGACTGCAGGTGGGGATGGAGGTTTCGTCTTCCTGTTGGAAGAACGTTCCCTCCTGATCTGAGCGTTGACTTCCTTGAGCTTCGAGCTATCAGTCAAAGGGTTTGTCAGCGGTTCCGATGGCCAGACTGCGCAATGACGTACCTTTTCCAATGACCGTAGTACCTGGCGACTTCGTAGACGGATCTAGTGCCGATTTCCTCGCGAATAAGGCGTAATTCAGCACCATGCTGTTGGATTGCATCTTCGAAAATAGCTTTCTCCTCGCTGTTCCAGTCTCGGTCGATCCAACGAGTCTCGTTCTTCTTCCACTGGAAAGAGGGGTCGGCCAACGCTTATCACGGCGGCAGGGGGGGTTCCACCTACCTTCTCTTGGCGATTTAGTTTCATCTTTACGGCAGACATATCTTCGCCTTTGTGCCAGGCAGCAGATAACAGTTTCGTCGCTTCGGTCAAGAAGTCAACGTTGTACTTCTGGTCCGCCCTTACGGGAAGCGCATCCTTGGCCTTTTCGACTAAAAAGATGTTAGGCAGCTTCTCGTAGAGTTCTGAGACGCGACATACACTCGTTCACTAAGAAAACCTGTCAGATCGTCGACTTGGGGGGGGGTAGTTCGATCTCACGCACCTTCCTCTGGGGACATCTGGGAAACAAAACTAAAAACCTCCAAGGTGGAGTCGCCTCCGCGTTGCTCTTCATCTGCGCTCCCATAAGTTTTGCTCACAACAAACGACTTGGACTCCCGTACCTTGTGTCGGGGTTGGGTCAGGGGCCGTGGGCACGTTCGCTTGGAACTTGAGTCCGGTTCGAGTGGCGATCCGGGGAAAGATAAAATCATTCGGATCTGTGATGTTCCCGATTAGGAAGGTGACCGGTCAGTTGGAATCGACCAAAACTGAACTGACCGACGGTATCCTCCGGAACGGTGTGGATTCTGCAGCAAGTCATCAACACACCATCATCGGGAAAGAAATCTGCCGACGGTTGAACTCACCCGAAATATCTAAAAGGCCACATTCCAAAATGCTTGATCGGCGCGTTTTCCTCTTGTTCCGCCAGTTTACGATCCTTCCGTGGTCGACCCGGTCCCCGCGCGCGACTTGACGCTTTGGGTTTGCTGCTGGAAGGGGTGGAATGGCGAATCACTTCGTGACTGTCCACTTCTTCCTCGTGCCGCCGGGAACAGGGCGCGCAGGTCCACCCGTAGCCACGTGAAGGCTTGGCGGACAAGGGTGGTTGAACACACCCCATATGAAAGAAGTTCTGACACCGATCGCATTTCACGGTATCCTGCCTGTCCGTGAGGGTCAGTTGAAATTCGAAGGAATGAGGAAAAAAAACGCTAGAGTGAGACTTACGGCGCGCACCACTTCTGGCACGTGTCACAAAGGCGGATATTGGCTGTCAAATCGGGGACGATTTCCTTCTCCGCCACAATATACTCGTATCTCGACAACAGAGTTTCGCATACGTTCTCCGGGACTAAGAAATCACACCGTTGACCACCTAAGCCGAAACACGACAACGTCGATCACTTACGGTTCTTGACCTCGCTCGTCAGTATTACATCGAATTCCTTGCGGATGTAGGGATCGAACAGGCGGTTGAAATAAAACCTGTCCGGTCGTTTCTTCCAACTGGCCAAGTCCGAGATTTTGTCCCTATGCAGAACGAAGCATTTGGCCCGCAGCTGACTCGTTTCGCAGATCTCGGAGTAAATCGCGGCCAATAGCAGCCGGTTGTCGACCACCACACGATCGGAGACGTCTCCTGGACGGTAATACCAAGCCAAACGGACGCGGGACCAAAATGTCGCCCCTTCGCCAGTCGTGCCCTTGGGTGTACCCTCTGCTGGTAAAAACTCCATAATTCGAGCTATTGAGTACGGTGTGCCGTCCCTAGCTGCCCAAGAAGGCGAACAGTAAACATGATCTGAAAATCCAAAATCGTTCATAAACGTGAAGAAATGGGTTGGACTGAGAGGAATGACCGTTTACTGTGACGATTTCCCCACTTTTGAGGGTGACCTCGACAGCCATGAGGGGTGGCGAAGCGAGCGTGTGTTTGGGGGAAAGGTTGGAGATAAAAACCTAAGGTGAGTCAGGTGGACTACGGAAAGCGTGTTAGAGGGGATTTAGTATTATTTGAGGGGAGATAAAGAAGTGGGGGAGATAGAGTTGGGTGAATGGGGGACAGCGGAGGGAGGGGGAGGAATTCCCACGACTACATGCTAGTTTCACCGTCGATCAACTCTTCCAACTGCACGGCCGAGAGCACGGCCCCGGAAAGGTTGCCTTTTAGTCCCAACTTTAACCCAAATCCGAGCCATGTATGAACGGTCTAAGTAGTTTTCCCTTCCGCTCAAACCATGCGGCTGCGGAATGCGGCGTGGTGATGACGCGCCTCGTTTACGCGATACGGCCACCTTCCCACACTTTCCGGCCCTCTGCAATGAAGACGATACACTTCTGAGCGCCATCTGCACTGTGCGCCCGCGATGAACCTTCTCTTCGCTATAGTCGCAGCAATTTCACACCAGATAGGCAAAACCTCCACCCCCACCCCAGGTTTATGAAAAACACGTGGCATGGCTGGGCGGCAGTGTCACTCAGCCTTTCAATGTCGCCCGAGGTTGACAACCAACCGAGTGCATAGGCTACTTTACCCGCACTGAGAACCCTCATATCTCATCCAAAGCGCAGACCCGTGTGATCTGGATGTACGTGATGGAAAAATCCCACGGTGGGGATCATTTGTGAGAGGGATTCCCACTTGAGCGCCGCCCACATCCAGGAGTGAACGGGTCCCGGTTAGGTCGTCCGTTCCTCACGAGAGTATGAGTGATCCTGATTCTCTTCTCACTTTGTTCCCGTAGATTATCTCATTCAAGGTCCGAAGAACGCAGATCCCTTCATGATCTGCTTTTAGTGTGACATAGCAAACGTAGGGTGCACCTCAAAGGAAGGATACGGACAGGACGAGGATGTACGCGATGTGTCGGTTTGTATCTTGTGGGTGATTTACTATCTTCAATGTCAACGAATGTCGCCTTTCCTTCAACAGAGTCCCATCCGATAAGCCTGAAGAAATCCATACAAGAAATCCGGATATCGGGTACCCAAGTCCTCTCACGAAGAACAGTCCTTCCCATTGCCGTCGGTCCTCTCGGCGCAAGGATCGGAGACACGGTAGCTTGCTCCGGCCGCGTGAAGGGCTGTCAGTCAGAACATCTTTACCCCTGAAGAATTCACTTATACCCGCCTCTGACCAAGACGTGGGCAATTTTGGCGAAAGATTTCATTTAGACTCTGGCGGGTACCTGGGCGGCCCTAAGGAGACCGCCCTTCTCGGTATCGCCCTGTATCGGTCGGGGATGGGTATGATACCCCGTTGAGTACAGTGAACTATGAGACATTTTATTGATTCCCGTATTCTCTGGGAACCTTAGCCGTCATAAAATCCAGGCTTCCGTCTTAGCAACGCAAGCGGCATCACCACACATGTTGAAAGGAATGACGTCATGCAGAGTTGAAAAGACCCAAAGCTCGTTGAAGCTCAGAAGCTCCAGTGTCCGAAAGACCAAGTTGTCGACGAAACACTCCTGCATTTCTGTAGCTCGGCGAGGCATTGGTAAGCAGCGTTGGAAATGCCGATACACGAGCCAGGAAGGAGAGTTGGGAATGATAGGATCAATGTGGTCGAGCGACGGGTTCGGGGAAGGGAAAAAGTCGTCTGGTGCGAGTTCGAGATGCGTGATGTTATACGCGATGAGTTCATATCGAGTCCAGTCACTCCCCGACTTGGCAGACCGAATGGCGCTCGCCATAGCAGCGTTGGAATCTGGAGATGTGATTAGAACACGCACCGCCAGAGGCGATAAGGCACTTATGTGGGTGGTTGAGATGAGTTTTGGCTGGGTGGGGATCGGTAGTTTACACTTGTCAAACGTTGATTCGAGTTACAGCCGTGGGGTGAAGATGATGATGGACAAATATACGAAGGCCAATAATGCGACTCTGCAGGAGGGATGGTGTGAGGAGACAAAGGAACTACCTACCCTCTCCTCCGTTGGACGGCGCCGATCGCTAAAGCGCTAACTCATGGCACCTTTCCGATTTGACGTTTGTCCCACGCTGCAGTGGGATATCCATCGGAAATCTCCGCAGGCATCTAAGCTCTTGTCTCCAAATTCCTCGTTGGCGTAAGCGATCATTCTGATGGCTTCCGTTGTTCGAACGGATGCGTTCGATGTCTGCAGCTTGAGGTTCGAGGATAACATTCACGATAAGCAAGCCGTACTTATCGGCTCCCTTCGTCGTCCCATTTAGCAGAGTCCACCTTGCACCGATTGCGCCCGCGCCTGGGGGTGGGTGTCGGCTGAAAGAATTGTCTCGGACTGGCTTTCGTGGTCACGCCGACTTCCTCTTCTTCGCGCCCTTATAAATACATCTAAGATGATTCATTCGGATGCCCTACGATTCTGTGAATTCTAATTGGTCTCACATTGTCCCATTTTCCGCTCTGAATGAATTGTTGATCGTCCTATGAAGTGGGGAGCAAACCACTTCGCTGAAGGCAACCACGCTTCTGATGCATAGTCTCTAAAGAGACGGTCCCCATTGACTGGCAGGTGAAGGAGGTGCGAAGCTACGTCGGGATAGGGGCTTCCTTGTGTTCAGTGTTCAATGGCGCGACCATTTAATCCTGGACGACCGCGACCCGTGTTTCAATATTCCAACCCCACGGCTAGGCCATGCGGCACGATAACAGTGCGTGCCTCGTCTTTCGCATCCTGCAACGGGCCCAATCAGTCGAACCTGATTCACACTGCGCGTGAGAAACGACAGCTGTGAGCGCCCCGAAGTGGAAGGGCGACTGAAAAAGGAAGGAAGGGTGGTGATCCGTTTCATCACTTGCCACTCACCTTTTCCTCTGGTACCCCTTCCATACCCTCCATTCACTTTCATATCCCGGCCACTTTCAGCCCACGTAGATTTCTCGAATTAATCTCCACCAGAAATATTACTCTGCGATGGCCGTCGGTATAACTTCTCGTATTTCCCTTAATTTCCCCGTTTCTCCAGGTAGGTTGAATAACCCTATTTTTTTCGCTGTCAATGACCGTCCTGATGCGTGGATCGTGCAGCGGACGCCGTGGATGGCCTTCCACCACTCGAAGATGCCGAGGATGGTCAGTCTGAGTTGGATTTGGGTCCTCTGTTCGATCCGTGCCCTCCAGTGGCCACCCCATCGGGGATAGTCTCGTTGACCCGTCGGAGCTGTGGCGAGGTGGCCAAAGCCTATAAAGTCCGAGGGTACGATGGCTCATCCACTCTCAACTCCTCTGACACCACCCACAACATGCCTGCGAATACTCGCCGACGTTCCACCCGCTTTCTTCTCACCCCACCTTCGTCCGTTCTCTCCGATCTCGATCAAACGGACGATCCGTCGTCACAGAGATCCTCCGCATCGCCACGGACCGTCCCAGCCAATGGAGGGTTTCATGCTCGTACGGATGAAGCTCTCAACCCCGGCGCCTTAGGGAAATCCTCAGAGGCTTCAGCGTCTTCGTCCTCGCCATCAGATATCGACGTCACCCGATTAACTGATCTTCGATCTGTGTGCTTGACGCCTTCGACTTCTCCTGAACCGGAAATACCTTCCACTGAGGAACGCGATACCCCCGCGATCGATAAGGCATGTGAAATAACCCTCGCGTCGCGTCCGAGCACTCGCATACACAAGAAAACGGCACCGTCTGCTCCTACTCGCCGGTCCTCGCGCAACCCCGAGTATCTCCCCCTCGGCCCTCGTCACTTGGAAGAGGAGTACCACGATGCCTACCAAGAGTTTCGTCACGTCGTGTTGCAGGCCGTTTATTCCCTTGGCTATGACCCCAAGCGGGTTAGGGACGGTCGGCCTGTCGCACGCCCAAATCCTCCTACTGTCCGGGAAGTCATGGGCCTAAGGCTCCCCTCAATCACCATTGCCAAACGCAGGCTCGACGAGGCAGACCGAAGGCTCAATGAAGCCATCGCCAGGGGCTTCAATTGGGAAAATACCAAGATGCCCAAGTACGAAGTCTCTTACGACGAAAAGGGCAATCTCGTCAGTGTCGTCATGATTGAAGATCCCTTAGACGCACCCGAACCTCCTAAGGAGGTGATCGCGCCCTTGCCCAAGAAACAGACAAAGAGGAAGCTAGAATCTTTGGCCGATCCAGAGGAACCACGTCGATCCAAGCGCCAGCGCCCTCAAATGAGTGCTCCCTAGAGCAAGACCGACGAGATAATTTCCACAACCAACCCATTCCTAGACAGAATGACCACACATATCGCTATACCCACTCATACACAACCTACATCACCCTCATGACTTGTAGCATATTCTATCCACCATCGCCCACTCCATATCAGTTCATCACCGCAATTCCTTCATTTCGAGTCCATGTCGTGGGTCGCATTTTTTTGTTTTGTATTGGACAAGCCCGCTACCTACAGATCAAGGGTAGCGCACCGGTTTATGGAACGTTGACGACATCAGTACTGTAGTATTTATCCGAGTTCTTGCAGAGCGTAGAACACATTGGATCGAGCGTACGAATAATATGTACCACTTTTTTCTCTCTAGTAATTACCGAACACATAGAAGCGTTTCAGCCCGAGGTTGTTTCGATTATGTACTAATTGGCAATCGTTGGTGAGATATACAGTAAAACCAAGGTTAGGGTTACAGCCAAAAGCCGAACCGTCGACTCTACCGACTCTGTCAAACAAAATCGATATCCGAGAAACGCAACGAAGGAGCTTC
>Ga0307514_10001197_pt1 | contig 34628 bp, 27 predicted proteins | sample 16_EM_MG_FD_203088 | JGI IMG/M metagenome (GOLD analysis project Ga0307514, IMG submission 203088) | Populus trichocarpa ectomycorrhiza microbial communities from riparian zone in the Pacific Northwest, United States - 16_EM | ecosystem: Host-associated > Plants > Roots > Unclassified | place... | reverse complement strand
GACGGGCTTGGTCTGGACCGATCCATTTACGCATATAATTTTGACATTGCTTTTTAGCCAAGTACTACCGAAAACATGACTCATCCTCACTTTTTATCACCACTCACCCCCGAATACCCACTCTGATTGAAATTATACCACTTCTGTCTGTATATTCGGCTCCATCGAGATATATTTTCCCCATTAAAAGACTAATAACCGGGAAAGTATACCCTAACCCTGGACACCGTGAGGGATCGGTCCGGACCAAGCCCAGTCCAGTCTGTCAGCATCTGGGATCGGTCCGATCCCAGTCCAAAAATTTCCCGGACTGGACCTGGACTGGACTGGACAGTTCCGGTCTGGACTGATCCATTGCTGGACTGGTGGAATCATTGACCAGAAGTACTTAGACAAGTAGATTGGCTACATCAACGTCAGCCTCAAAGCTTCCACAGACTTAGAGACTTCAATTAGCCAATGCTTCCACAAACTCAGAGTTTTCCATCGGCCAAAAGTTTCCCGTGGAAAACTCTACTCCTCCCGAAGCGCAGCTCTCTTGACGCCGAACAGTGGGTGATCGGACTCGCGCTCGAGGTGACGATCGAGAAGAGACAAACACTGCAAAGACATGGGGTGAAGACGGTGGCGGTCTTTAGCGATTCACAAGCCGCCATTTGACAGACGGCACATCTGGAGCCAGGCCCTGGACAGCGGCTAGCAAGACGGATCAATCGAAGGGCACAGGCGCTCCTCGCCCACGGTATCAAAACGGAGATTCACTGGGTTCCGGGACACTCCGGTATCCCCGGGAACGAAGAAGCAGACCGCCAGGCGAACGTAGCCCGCGATGCAAGTGGGGACACGGCGATAGAGCGGCCATACACCTCGGCCTCGAATATGACCAGACGGATCTCTGAGGGAAGGTCAGCAGCCAAGGGCAGGTGGGAGGCCGACAAATGCAGCAAGCACTTCAGCTATAGACTGAAGGGCAAGGCAGGGACCAAAAGACCTATTCCGATGACAAGCATGAAGTTATTAGCTGCCAGGTTTTATCGACTAAAATCCGGGCATGCGCCCAACAGAGGTTACCTGTTGACTAAGGGATTTAGCCCGCAGGCCATTGGGACTAAGATATGCACGAGACTTAGCGGGCTTGGTACGGAGCCTATTTCCCCGCCAGCCTCGGGCTTGGTGCGGAAGCTATTTCCCCGCCAACCGCGGGCTTGGTACGGAGACTATTTCTCCGCCATCCTCGAGCTTGGTGCGGAAGCTATTTCTCCGCCATCCTCGGGCTTGGTGCGGAAGCTATTTCCCCACGAGCCTCGGGCCTGATTAGTGCTTTCTCTTAGTGCTTTCTCTTAGTGTTTTCTCTTGTTGATTCGCTCTTAGTGATTGAGATGATTTCTTTCTCTATATATATGTCTATCTTCTCTCTCTGTACGATAGACAGTTCAATCAATCATCATCTCTCTCACCCTCATTTGATTGTCTCATCATTACCTAAAACAATTCGGTCACCGAGAGGACGACAAGTGCTGGTGGTGTAAAGGGACAGTGGCCTAGAAGCGGGAGCACCTCTTCCGCCACTGCAGCCGGTGGAGAGACCAGCAGAGCGCGCTCTGGAAAGCGGTGGGAAAGGCCAAGTGCTGGGAAGCAGGCAGATGCCGACACGTGCAGGTCTCTGAGCTGTTTTCCATGGAAGAGTGCGATCAAGCGGTGGTAGATTTCCTGGCGGCTACTGAAGTCGGGAAGTTCCCGCCCAGGTGAACGGCGGGACGGAGCGGGCGCAGAGGCCCACGGCGGCGGCAACGGGGTTATATCGTTCTTTCTATCTGTCTCTCTTTTCTTTTCATTTGTCAGCAGGGACGAAGGGTAGTGGAGGGGAGCTCCGCCATCTAGCCGGCTAGCCCGGAGGCGGAGGGGATATCAGGTCCTGTCATACTCTAGTAAGAGTGCATACAGTATGAATAAACAACAACAACAAAGCGCAGCTCTCTCAAGGGCGGCTTCTCAAGCAGGGTATCAAGCAGGCTCTCAAGCAGGATATCAAACAGGCTTTCAAGTAGTCTCTCAAGCACCACCGGGCTCTCAAGCAGACTCGCACCGATCATGTGTAGAGTCCGGTATAAGAGCGAAGACTTCAGGCAGTCAAGACAGGTATAGGTCCATCTCCGGCCTCAAGCCATATATAGCTCCATAGGCCCACATGTACAACTCTATGAATCGATTATAGATGACTACAGACTACGTGTCATGCAGGGGTCCATGGGAAGCTTGATATGAGCTGCACGTGTGCGCGTGTATGCGTAGTGCAGCCCATAGTCGATTTGCACTTTTGCCAATGCAAAGGTGATTGTAATACCAAAAACTGTAATATCCAAATGATAAAATGCACCGGGAAAAATGACCATGCGCGACGTGCAGCTCATAGAGAAGCTGTTTCTAGGACGGTAATCCATAGCATATTTGACGCGTGGCACTATGCAGTCCTATGGACCTGCGCAGTGACTGGATTGCTATGATACGCATGCGATTATGTGCGCTTGATACTATACATCACGCTGCATACAACAAACTTGAAACTAAGCTGCCAAATGCACTTCATTGCACTTCGTACGCTCCGAAGTACACTACTGATTGCACTCGATTGCACACTCCCAGCCAGCTTGACTGTACGCTCCCAAGTAAGCTCTCAAGACACTCCCAAGTACACCTCCGAGTACGGTCCCAAGTATACTCCGAGTACGCTCCCAAGTACACCGAGTATGCTCCCTAGTACACCTCGGAGTATGCTCTCAATTAGACTCCCGAGCACGCTCTCAAGTACGGTCCCAATTGCACCCGATGGCACACTCCCAGCCTGCTTAACTGTACGCTCCCAAGTAAGCTCTCAAGACATTCCCAAGTACACCTCCGAGTACGCTCCCAAGTACACCTCCGAGTACGCTCCCAAGTACACCTCCGAGTCGCTCTCAAGTACACTCCCAAGTATGCTCTCATGTACACTTCCGAGCACGCTCTCAAGTACGCTCCCAATTGCACTCAATGGTACACTCCCAGCCTACTTGGCTCTACGCTCCCAAATACACTCTCAAGAGGAAAGACACTCCCAATCTCACTTGACTATATGCTCCCATGCATGCTCCTGCGTGCTCGACCCTGAGACTTGCTGAGTTGCAAGCGCCAGGCACCGGGAGGCGTGGGGCTGGTGGCGTATGGCGGGCAGTGTTTGGCGGGTGGCGGGCGGCGTATGTTGGCCGAAATCATGACGTCGGTCGATATGGTAGTTTGAACCTTATCTTTAGCCCGGCCACTACGACAAGATCTCACGATGCCTCACGGTCACGGTGCTGACAATTGCAGCCTTAGATTCTGCAGGAAAGGTAGACAATTGGATCTTGCGAAGAGCAGATCTCTGACTAAGATGTTCCAATGGAATCTGCTGCCGGCTTCCCACCGATTGTGGGCGTATGTGTGTGCATTCGATCCGGGGCTGATGGTGATGATGGCGGTGGTGATGATGTCAGAGATGGTGATCATAGTTCCAGAAGCACTTAGACAAGTAGGTTGGCTATGTCAACGTTAGCATCAAAGCTTCCACAGACTTAGAGCATTCTATCAGCCAAAACTTCCACAAACTCAGAGTATGCCATCGGCCAACAGCTTCCTGTGGAAAGCTCTACTCCTCCCAAAGCGCGGCTCTCTCAAATGCGGCTCTCTCAGGCAGGCTATTAACCAGGCTATCAAGCATGTGGGGACGGATTTGAGTGCGGTCATCACGTGGGCTGGTTTAGGGTTGAGCGCGGCGGAGCCGCATGCACTTTAGTTCTTGTGTACGTGTCAATTAGACATAGCGAGAGTCAGTGAGTTTAGGTCAATAGAGAGATTCAGGACACCGGACACCGTACAACAGGTTATGAGCCCGGGCACTTCGCTGATTTGACGAACTCGACTCGAATTGCGGCATCATCGACACGGTCTCGGAGGAGTACAGACAGACAGACTCGACACGTGTACGGACGACAAGATGGCCGAATCGACAGCGATCTCGATTAAGAAGTTTGATGGTACGGACTACAAGAGCTGGAGTTTGGAAGTTGAAATACTCTTGGAGCAGAAGCAGGTTCTCGGCATTGTCGACGGTACAGAGGAAGCACCCGACGCGAAGGACGGGACAGAGTTTAAAGCATGGAAGAAGCAGCATGGAATCGCACGGTCGACCATTCTCCTCGCGATGGAGCGGTCATTGCAGCAGCAGTATGGCGTTCAGAAAGACGCAAAGACGCTGTGGGATCAGCTGAAGGAGGATTACAAATCGAAGATGAAGCTGAATGTTTGGGCTTTGCGAGACGAAATGTCAGCTGTGAAGTTGAGGGATTGTGAGAATGTGCAGGAATACGCATCGAAGATCCAGGGGTATGTGAATGACTTCAACCTCTGCGCCGACAGTTCGACTGGTAGCGGTATGATGCCAAAGAGTGAGCACAGCTACTACCTGATGCAGGGTATACCTAAGGATGATGATTGGAGGTTTTTCACCCAGTTGATGTACGACAAAATCGAGACCCTGGCCGACAAACCAGAGGACATTGTCACGAAGATGAGAGCCCAAGAAGCGCGGTTACAGCAGGAAGACGGTTCGGAGGTGGCAGCCATGTTCTCAAAGTTGCGGACAAAGAGCGAGAAGCGCAATTCAAAGACTCGGAAGTCCCGGAAGACCCGTGATAGCGGTAGTGAGAGCGATGGTAGTAGTTCGGAGAGTGAGAAGCATCGCCGTACGAATTGGAGGGATACTCAGGAGTGCTACAGATGCCATAAGGTGGGGCACATTGCACGGTATTGTCCAAGCACTGCACCGGTGGAGAGCGCAGCACCGACAGAGACAGCGGCAGCGGCAGCGGCAGCGGCAACGACGATGACGACGACATCAATTGAGAACTATTGGATGACAGTCACTGGCAGATCTCCTGAGAAGGAGGCCTGGTACTTGGATTGTGCCACAACTTCTCACATTTGCGGAGATCGGCGAAAGTTCGAACAGTACACGGAGTATACCAAGAAAGAAGAGCGAGAGATCGGCGATTTTGCTGGAAGAGTAGCAGGCAAGGCCATCGGACATGGAGATGTACGACTGAGACTTCGGTTGCCAGGAGGCCGAAAACATGAGGTTGTTGTGAGAAACGTCTTGCATGTCAAAGGAGCACACAACTCGCTGTCACAATCGCGGCTTATGGATCGGGGGTTGCAGATTGTGCCTGTCAACGGCTATGGGATCAAGATATACGACAAATCGCCGGCAGAGGACTGTGCTCGAGGTCAAGGTCGAGGTCGAGGTCAAGGAAGTCTTGTGGGCGTGGCCCGCCAGATTGGAGGGTTATTCCGGCTGGATGTGAAGTTTGCAGGTAAGAGATATCGAGCGAGAGGATGATTGCTTCGGAGGAGCTCCAGGCACGGTTGATTGTTTGGGAGGAATTCTGGGCTTGGTGTCGTTTGGGAGGAGCTTCAGGCAAAGCTCTATCTTCGTTTTCTTTGGAGTTTAGCACTACGGTCGTGATACCGCCCTGGAGGAGTGTGGGGACGGATTTGAGTGCGGTCATCATGTGGGCTGGTTTAGGGTTGAGCGCGGCGGAGCCGCATGCACTTTAGTTCTTGTGTACGTGTCAATTAGACATAGCGAGAGTCAGTGAGTTTAGGTCAATAGAGAGATTCAGGACACCGGACACCGTACAACAAAGCAGGCTATCAAGCAGGCTATCAAGCATACTCTAGAGCAGGCTTTCAATCGCCAGCGGGCTCTCATGCTGACTCACAGAGATAGTGTGTACAGCACTGGTATAACAGCGAAGACTGCAGGCAGTAAAGACAGGTATAGGTCCATCTCTGGCCGACAGCCGTATAGTTCCATAGGCCCATGCGCATATCTCTATGAATCGACTATAGATGACTATAGGCTGCGCGTGTGCGCATGCGCGCGTAGTATGGTCGATTTGCACTTTTGCTGATGAATACAGAGCTGGACAATCAGTGAGAGAAAGTTGAAAAAGAAATGGGGGTTGGACAGAAGTGGTAGATTCCAGTTTCACTTCTTTTGGATAATAGAATGTGCTCTAACGTAGTGATAGATTTTTTTTCCTCACTGATGTAGGAAGAGTGGCTGGAGCAGAAAAGGAGGTGGAGAGCTCAGAGGATGAGAAGTAGAGTCCTGGGGGAGTGGTTGAGGTTAAAAGCAACGTGATTAACAGGAGTGGGTAAATGGTGGGCTTGCATCTTTACTTTGTTTTCACTTTGTGTTTTCATTGGAGTGGGATGGATTTTAGGAATATGTATGTCATAGCCACAAGCGGATGAACACAGAATGATTACAATCAAACAAACTAGCCGCCCAATATTTAAACTTCACCGTCTACTAAGTAAACTCACAGAATGCCATGAAGAAAAAAAGCCGTGGTTCAAGATCTACCATGTGATGTTGCACATTAATTATTTGTCGATGTGCCAGTCTAAAAATGCTTGCTGATGTGTGTCGCTCAGAATCAGCGACAGGACAGTCCCGATTGGTAGTGCCCCCTGCTGATTCCAACGCTCGTTCGCAGCGTCTCTACCACCACAGCCGATGTGAATCTATTCCAGCATTGTTGCACTGTATAAATATTGCCTCCAGGAAATAGACCCCTAAACGAATGTAACAGAGACTCAAATGGATAACAGCGTGCACTAAAATAGTCCTGACTGCACTCTTCTTATCATGCTGACACCCACCGTCGATGATACCTCCACTATTTAATTCCCTAGCTTTTTTTCTTCCATATATCATTGTCAAGCTTTATCGCTCTACAGTTTCTCTGTAATGATCAAAAATAACTCTTTCGGCAAGCTACGGGTCCGAACTACTCGCTGATTATTTTTAATAAATGTGTTGTGCACCGTAATTTGGGTTGTGTGATCGATTGGATGTTAGTTAACGAGCGGAAGAAGAACAGCTCCTGCATCGAGGCATTATTGAACATTATCCCTAGGCAATTTGTCAAAGCACCCCGGGCCAACTGCCAAAGGAGGCAGTCCGGAAAACTCAATGGGGCAGAGCACGATCTCGCCGGCAGCGTTTGAAACGAAGGAACCAATAGAATCCAACTGCAACAGCCACAATAAGGATTAAGCCAATGGTAAGTCCCGCAATCTTTGATTGCCACAGTTTGCCTCGCCTATAATGACTGAAGCTAGGTTGTGGCGGCTGCACTTGATCAGCCGAGAATATCGCCTCAACTTCCTTAGATCTCCAGCCATGTAGAGGAGTACGTCTTGTTGCGCCACCTGAGGGTCTACAATGTCAAAGTGTCAGCATCAGCAACCATTCAAATCCATAACAACACCTACCCTCCACCAATCGCATCGCTCACTGCTAGTGGAACTTCGTATCGCGCCTTGGGATCAAATTGGGGAACCTAAACCAACCTGGTCATGTCGAAAATGTGAACGAGACGCTCCTGTATGTTCCTCAAAATACAAGAGATGAATATAAAAGGGCCTGAACGTGCACATGATTGACCGGAACCGCCAGCCGATTCTGATCTGCCATGAGTAAACGCAGCTAGTCAAACTTCCTAGGAGAGTTTGTGATACTTTCATATAACTTTACCGAAGTGAAAGATGGTACAAGAAGTACCCACACGTCATCATAGTAACTTCCAGCCAGTGTTCCTAAGCGGCCAGGCCGCCCTTAGCGGCGGCTGTTAAATGAGGGCCGGGCCTGCAAGCTTTTTCTTGGTGGCAGGGCGGCTGATCTGCAGCTTTTCTTGGCGGACTAAGCCTAAACAGAATATTTTGTTTGAAAGATTCTCTGCTGCCGTTACTAAAAAAGTCTCCAAAGTACGAAACATAAACCATATCCAACTTAATCATCGTAGCCCTGCCATTGCCGTATTCCATCCATCAACCAGACCAAGGCTTATGCAGGCCAATGCAGCCTTTTAAATCACGTGCAGGCCGCTTAGGAACACTGGAAGTTACAGAACATCTTTATCTCCATGGCACCCGTCGACAAACGCCTGGGAGGCGGTTCTCTTCAACTTAATAATCTGACCTTTCTTTCCCCATCGCTCTTCTTCTAACGAGTGTTGCTTGCATTCAAATCTTCTTCTTGCCTTGACCATATAGTATTGAACGTATGATTGGCAATCTACGCCAACAATAAGGCTATTCCAACCCGCGATCTCCTGGGAAATTTCTCGGTTGTCAACCGGCCGCTTGACTGAGTTCATCCTCTACTGGCTGGTATCGTAGCAGTGAATGAAAAGATTCACATTTTGAAACAAGTACAATTCTGTCGCGCTGACTACGAGATTCGACATCACTTCAACAACAGTTTCGGCTTAAGCTAAAGGCTATATGACGTTAGAGAAACGACTTGATGAACTAGACGAGATGAATAGACTCAAAATACCTCCTCCGACACAGAGAAGTGTTTGTGTTGGTCAGTTCATCGGTATATCTAACGAATGAGATTCGGTGTTATCTCGTACCCAGACTGCGAAAATGAATTTGCGGCCGAGCGAGCTTGCGAGCTAGGCTAGAAATTTGGGCACGAGAGAAGATTCAGTGTGAATCATGTTCTAGTCCAGTCACGGAGGATGTCCCTCCGCGGAGAGACCGGTCCATTCACGGAGTCCCACCCTCAGTGACTGGACTAGTTCATTTGCGGAGTGTATCCCTGCACCCCACCTCTGGGACTGGACTGGTTCATTTGCGGAGAATACATACAAAGTGCTAATTACACTTAACGTCGTGGTGCAACTATAATTACACTATGCTCCATATCCTGACTTGAAACCAGCTCTTCATCCTCGTTGCCGTCTTCCTCTTCATCGTCCTCTTCCTCCTCCTCTTCGTCCATCTCCTTGGACTCCTGGAGACCCTCTCCTCCCTCAATATCCAGTTCTGTCAAATCGCTTTCGTCGTTTTCCTCTGCGCCATCGCTAAACCATACGAGTCGCTTTCAGGCTCTTTCAGGCTTTTACTGGCGCGAAAGCAAATCCAGAAGGTGTCAGATGGGAGCCAACTTTGAAAGTATGGCAAACTCTCAGGCTTTCTACAGGCTTTCGCAGCGTATGTCCTTTCGCGCAGATTCACTTTCATGCTTTCTTGCAGATGAGGCTGCAGCAGTATACTCAAAGTTATCCGGCATGGTACGGTCAAGGCTCGGCTGCCAGCAAAGAGGTCAGAAGCTCTGGTCTGCAAGCGAAGCTCAAGTTCTGGTTCGCATCCGAAGCTCAAGCTTTGGCCAGCGGTGCAGCTCTGGCCAGCAGACTAGCCAGCAGACTAGCACGCGGACTTGATTCAACACTCACACTCACACTCGCACTCACACCGGGCTAATTCCCCTGAACATCATGCTATGGATTCTGCTGGCAAATCTCATTCGGAGATCTGCTCTCCCCATGAGTCCAAGTATCGCCATTAACCCAGTACCATCGACTTAAATCCTCAACACCATGGCCATTGCACATCATGAGATTCTCAGACTGAAGCTGCAGGTGTGGGTGCCAGAGTTGATCGCAGTGTTCGCAGGCGGTCAAACGGTTCCTGGCACACCCTTGACTGGGCCGGACTGTGTGATTTCGGTTGGGTGCCAGGCCCATTTATCACTGGGCGGCTTGTATCTAGCATATCTATAGGCATTGCAGATGGCGGGAGGTCAGGCTTTAAATTTCAAAGCTGGGCCGGCTGACAGTGCCGCCAGATAAACCCAAATGTGGGTAGAAGCTGCCACTGCAACGAATGCATGGTTACTACTAGCTTCTTCTACACGAATTCTTTTCAAACCAGCGAGAGCTCGCTTCTTATATTTATGACATTTACCTGTGGAGGATAGTAAAGCCTGCAGTCATTCACAGATATCCCTGAGATATCCATATATAACTTCAGCATTTGGCAGTATTTGCAAATATTCTCATGTCACCAGATATCTTTGAAAGCCGCCTGGTATCTTCAATTGCTGCCAGGTATCTTCAATTACCGCCAGATATCTTCAGATAACTATGAGCCGTCATATATCTCCCGATTTCACCAGGCCTACCGGCTTCTAAAATGGATACCTGGCGGCCCAGGGCTTTTCTTGGAGTCATGCCGGGCCTGACCAGTGTGGCTGCCTGCATAATGCCGGGGGGTCGACCGGGCTACCTGCAAACATTGGTTGGTCGCGGAGTTAGTCACGGGAGTACACTTCATCTAAACGTCTATTGACATCATGATTTGTGAATAAGAACTGTAAATCCACTAAGTTAGTTGATTCTCAAGAACTCTCTTTTTTTGCCGTGTAACCTTATACTGCTCGGCTGCAGATGCCTTTCATTCATGACCCGGTGAATCCTCTTGATACTCACAAAGGGTGGTGAAGGTCGCTGCCGGAGGGTGCAAAAGATTACCTGCATCACTGCAAAGGACCATTTCAAAAGACCAGCTAAGTCTCTTCCATAAACCAGCTGAATCTAGTGCGAAACAGGTTCTGCAGCGAAAGAGGTGTTGCAGCGAAAGAGCCACTGCAGCCAAAGGGCAACCGCAGCGAAAGACGCAAAAAGATGTGAAAATCTCCAAGCCTGAAAGGGTACAAAAGAGCATTCGGAGCGAAAGAGTGTGGAAAGTAGCCGAAAGCCTGAAAGCATGTGGAACTTTCAAAGTACGGTCGAGTTTCGCAATGTGGGCTGAATACACGTAGTTGGTCTGGGCTCAATGCTTAAATTCAGCTGGATATGGCCAGCTGAGTGTGCATACATGCGTGGGCATATATGCGTGCAGAGCATTCACCGAGTGTACACGGAGGTGGGGTGCAGGGGTACACTCCGCGAATGAACCAGTCCAGTCACTGAGGGTAGAACTCCGTGAATGGACCGGTCTCTCCGCGGAGGGACATCCTCCGTGACTGGACTAGAACAAATCACATGTCTGTCTCACTGTGCGACACCGAGGATTACAGGCTTAACCGGCATGAACCTAAGAATCCACTACGCCCTACGAGAGTTTTCGGAATGAAAAGGACCGGATCTTTGAGGCTTGCGCAATGAACCTATGACTTGCTTTTTCTCAATAGACTGCTCGATCGAAGTATATCATCGGGTAGCTATTCTATGGTGGGACAAGTTAGGTGGAAATCTCTCGTTCCTAGCTTCGCTAGCTACGTTCGTGATCACAACCAGGTAGCATGCCACAGCACCAGGCATGTGAGAATGGTATTGGAATATTATCATACTACGTTTCAGAAGTGTAAAGAAGATAACGAGACGTGTCTGATTATGACCAAGCCGTATTAGGCTTGAGTAATCCCCGATCCCCGGATTTCGGGCTTCACCTTTTTTCTGACATATTTTACGTTCGTACATACTCCTAGCCCTATTATTGTATTGGCGTCTTATCGCGTGGATTGTAGGCTGAGCATATCTGAACCAAATGAAGCGAGGAGGGCAGAGCATGTGCACAGAAAGCCATCTGTTAGCCGCACCCCACATTCCTCGCCTCAAAACTCGAATTCTTTACCACCAATCATAATCGATCCCCATATCTCAGGTCCTTTGCGCTTGCTGGCAGTATCAGCAGATTATTGTCAGCCTTACCGTCATTTGTCAGCAACCCCACATCGCCACCGATGTCTTGGCGAAACAGAAAGCCTCACGGCAATCTTCGCCCAACTCCAGAACCTCTTGTTACAGTCAATGTACGAAACGATCTGCAGTCATGGTCTCGGCTGATTAGCTTGCAGTGATTGCGTTCTCGGTGTTAGACGCGCAGTTGCAAGAACTGGCTAGTTGACGACGCCAAGATCGGGCTGTGGAATGAAGTCAAGCGGACGCAGAAGGAATCTGTACTCACTAGCCTCAACGGTCAATATATGGGACAAGCTTGAAGTTGATGTTAACTATACTGATCTGGTGAGTGTATGGGTTTCACGTAGCCAGCTAATGTGGCCGCTGATGAATCCAAGCTAGTTTCAGACACAAGCCGAGAATATGATGGACGATATGCGGATACAAGTCGACAAGTTAGTGCGGACAATGTAGCTATTGGCACTTATGGAACGATTGAAACTTGATGGGAATGAGAGGTCCAGGGAGCACAATCTTGTGAAGATCAGCACAATCAATATGAATACGAGCAATAAGTCAGTGGTGGTAACGAAACAAGAGTCTTTGATACTATACCATGTCCGTTACCAATTCGAGGATACACTCATCGCAACTCAAGTGTGTACAAGCACTGCAACGAACACAGCAATGTTTCATTCCTCAGCGTCCACAAATTCGGGTCGCGTTAGACACAACTTTCCGGTTATCTCGCGCAAATTTTGGACATTGCTATAGTTCCCATTTCTGACTACGTCAGCACCGCCCAATGGTTTAATTCCAATATATCAGAAACTTCTGCCGATTCTTTTGCCTCAAACCAGGTTGATGACAAGAGTTTTAAGTTGCACGTAACACCCCGGAAAGCTCCGCGGAGCTTTCCGCGGTGGGATCCGGCAGCACTAATTCCACATACCTGTCCTAACGTGCTAGGAAGGTAGGTAAAAACACTCTGTTGTACTGCCTCAGTCAGAGAATATATACGAACTCTGCCGGGAGTGTCGCTTCTGCATGTATTCCGAGTGTAACAAAATGACTCGAGTTTAGCCTTAGGCTATCAAAGTGTTCGAGTCCAATATGGTCCTTTCAATGCTCGGTAGAAGGAGATCTTTTCACTAGTTGATTAAATTAGGTTGTAGTGAGCACTCAAGTTCTAAACATGAATCGGGGTGAGATTTCAGGCAATCAACACCCCACCGTACTACTCTGATTTAGTGTAACGACTTCGACTAAAGTACAAATCGCTGTAGGCAACAGCAAACCTAGATATTATTCAGGTAAAAGGGATCCTTTCTACAGTCGGCAGATAAACAGAGATTTTGGGTCGCAGGGAGGGTTACAACAGAACTAGGCGCACCAAGACCCAGCTGGGGTAATGGAACTGGTACTAGCCAATCCAATCAATCTATCTAAACCATCCATCTAATCTCAGTCCACTTCCTCCATATCTGTCCATCGGTATACGCGTTCTGGAGACTGCTACTGCTAAGGACGGCGCTTCTTGGCTATTCGATCAGCGAAGGAACAGCCAACATAACCTCAAACATGAATCATTCACTACCCCTAGATGCATATGACGTACCTACTGGCATATTTGAAATTCTTGTAGTGCTCCATCTAACTCTAACATTACAGTTTCAACCAATACTAGAGCTACAATAATTCAATTATACTCGGTACTTCTTCACTAACAAAAGTTCAAGCCCACATGTTTGTTGACTCATAATCACATGTAAATTCTTTCCTTCATAGAATGTCTTCTGGTACGCACAACATCGATCGCAGCTGATGATCGGCCGCCCTATTTTCGTATTTCACAGCCTAGCCGACTAGGCGGATTATTTCTCCACTTTTAGCGGAAGATACAGCGTGGCGTACTGCGGCCAATTCCGGCTGTATCCGGGATATCTGGGTTGTAGGGCGGGCGAGAAGGTAGTTACACGTCAACGAGACACCCCAGCACATGAAACTAAAATGAAATGCATTTATGCATCCGAAAGTCTCAGCTGTAACCTGCTCAGATAGCTCTCTCAACAGCGATGTCTTCGGAAACAGCCCTAGAAATCTTTTTTCGTGAGGCTGTATCCCGGTACGAGCAACTTCACCAGCAAGGGAAGATCAACAGCGACCAACTTGCGCTCATCAAGGCACATACTGGACTAAGTGACGTCCTTGTCGCTGTGAATCACGCCAGAGCGAAAAATGAGCAGGACAGGAACCTTGTTGACCGGATTTTCCACAAGCTATCGCCCGAAGTAGTCTGCAAGCTCGATAGATTCTCCACGGTAGTGCATACAGCAATTCAATCCAGTCAGTAGTTTCCTTTACGCTGTCTTTCGGGAGGTGATGTCGTGCTTGGTGTGAGCAATGTTGACGTAATTATCATAGACCCGTCCATCGCTGCTCTCGTGTGGAGTTCTGTCAAATTTCTGCTTATTGTATTAGCCCACAACATCGCACAACAAGAACTACTATATTGATACCTCTAGATACTCCGAGACATTAATGGCGCTTATTTTAAAGCTTGCCATTTGGTCGAGGTTGTTACATTGAGCCTGGAGCGATATTCAATCTACGTCGATATACTTGGTGTAACAGAATTGCTATGGGCAAGACTTGTTGGGTTTGTATCAGCTGGCCTAACGTGGGCATCAACTAACTGAGGGTTCAGGTTCTACATGGATGTAATTAAGTTTGGCTTGGATGTAACGCATTTCTATGCAAGAACTCGGATGGGTGAGTGCCGAAACATGATAATGTGGGGCTATTGTTGATGTATTGCGTTTGCAGGTGCTGTAGGGACATCCATCTGGAAGTCCCTACAGCAACCCTTCGATAACGTCGAAGCCAAATTACGCCAATACGCTTTCGAGATTGACCTCGCTGCTCAGGCGGATCAGATGAGGATGATATCTGATGGTGTGTAACGGTTCTAATTATCCGATAATATAGCACTGACTATTTGATGAACAGGTTTCAGACGGGCAGGCAAGTTACATAAAATTCAATTATATACAGAGAAGTATGAACTAATAGCTTACGGTATCCAGAACAAGCTCGAAGTGAGCACTCCATCACTTGGCAACTTGGAATCTACAAAGTCCCGGATTTACTAAGCTGGAAATTTACTGGAAGGTGTGTTCCTTTCTCTTTCATCAAGCGTTGAGCGTTGAAATCTAAAATACAGATAAGGACACGCCAGCTAAAACATATATACACTATGCTATCCACGTCGGAATCCCGATCTAAAAGGGTTGCAGTGTATGGGATACCAGGAGGTGGGAAAAGCCAACTTATCCTGCAATTCGCCAAGTATATCCACGAGTTCAATCCAGACTGTAACGTATTCCACATCGACGCCACGAACAGGGAGAGCTTGGTTCAAGGATTCCAAGTTATCCATGCTTTGTTGCAGCTCCCCCATGAATCCCGTCAGGATATAATGACGGAAATGGTCAAAAACTGGCTCACACGGTGCTACCCTGGAGGGTGGCTTTTGTTGGTTGATAACGTTGTATCGATTGGCCTGGTGCAACAATTCCTTCCTGCCGGCGATAGCGGAATTATCCTTTTCACTATGCGCGATGAGATAGCAGCCAAATCACTTGGGGGGGGGGGGACACTGGAGTTGTCCTGTATGGACACAAACGAATCAGTGGATTTGATCTTGAAGGGTGCCGATATTGATCCATCAACTGCAAGTGCCAACGAGTTCGAACAAGCCGCAGCGCTCGGACGCGAACTTGGTGGCCTACCATTGGCCCTCGACCAAAGCGCAACTTGTATTTACTACAGGCGGTGGTCTTTGTCAGAGTACCTAGATCTTTTGCGACGTGAGAAGGTCAAAGCTCTCACTGTAAAATCTATTGCGGGCAGTAAGACCGTTCATGAAGTTTTTACTCTCGCCTTGATGAATCTGGACCCGGTTTCGGTAATTTTGCTGAAGCTGATAGTCCATCTGGATTGGCATAATATCCCGACGGCACTTCTGAAAGCTGGAACACAAAAGATCAAGTTGGTACCACCAGCACCGGACGTCACGACGAGTTTCCAAAAATCTACTATGAGGGGTTGTATTTGCGGTGGAATTAGAGCTGCGACTAGAAGGCTTTTCCATCAATCTAGCTCAGACGGATCTTGCTTAGACACAACAGAGCCACCACTACAGTCTGGTTGCGGACATCTATCTTGTTCCAGTCCAACTATTCGACAGCTGTTCTGCAGTTCGGAGGAATTGGAGAAAGCAATTTCAAACCTCCACGCGGCAGCTCTTGTTAATAGAAAACAGGACGCTAGCATCTGGCTTCATGACCTTGTGTACGAAATGATTATGGATTTACTAGAAGAATCAGAACGACGCCAATTTGCAAAGCTCGCAGTTACATTATGTGACTGTTACTTTCCCGCTAGTGAAATAATAAAGGATCCTGTGTCGTGGGTAGAGTGTGAGGCAGCTTCATGCCATGCTATAACTTCAATGAGGAACATTAAGGAAATTGGGGTCGTTCTAGGTCAGACCTACCACCTCCAGAGCAAGGTGGCACTGTACTACCACAGCAGAGCACGATACACAGAGGCAATGAATTTGTTCCGCGCAGCATTAAACGGATTCAGGGCGATGTGTGGCGCGCAACACCCCTTCACATTGGACACTGAGCGCAACATAGGAGATGTATATTTTCATCTAGCGTGCAAATATGAAATGGAGGAGTGGTTCGGCGAGGGACAAGATACGGAAAACGGAGTCCACGGAAATCACCACTGACCAAGACAGCAAACTATCAACATTGCTACTGTTACCCGCTCACGAGAACGGCACGACGCAGCATTACAAAACATGGACAACACTATTCATAGGCCAAGAAGTACTGACACGACGATTTTGCCAACCTCACAGGAACGTTTCGCACAAGCATTATGGTTTTATAGACGAGCGTTAAAGGGATCTGAAAAAGTGAACGGGAGAAAGTCCCCCTTTACCGTCAGATGCCTCCGTAACACTGTTTCAGTGCTTCTTCGCCAGGGGAAGTACCAACAAGCGCGGGAATTGTTGGAGCCTGTATTAAAAGGGTTGCAATCGAGTGACGACCCATGGGCAGCACCGACCATCGCGATTATGGGTAACGGCTTTTATTTGCAGAATAAGTTTGAAGAAGCGCTGGAGTGGTATAAGCGAGCACTGGGGGGGTATAAAAGATCGTGTGGGGAGAATCATCCACAGACATTTGTCGGTATCTACAATGTGGCAACTGCACTTCTCGGTCAAGACAAATATATGGAGGCGCTTGAGCAGTTCCATGTGGCAGTGGATGGTCAAAGACAGACATTAGGCGCCGACCACCCAGATACCATCAAGACGGAAAGGGCTATGATCCTAACCAAGGAATTGATGAAGGCATCATATTCCAACAAATAGCGGAAAAATGCAATTATTACTGTATGAGGTATTCATTCTTCATGCTTATCCACCCCATAGCAGATCAAACACTAATGCACAACACTTCCAGTTTAAGTTTTCAAGTAGTAATGTAGTTTACCACGCGACCTTATACCGAGAGCGGATCCGATCAACAAAATAATTGATTTCGCAGACCCCTCAAATTCAAACGTTTTCTACATCATGATTACTGTTTGCAGTTATCGGAGACTTGTTGCGCAGGAGATTCAGCACTGGGGCGTTTACAATTGGTAAACGCAAGGGATTGTTACCACAACGACTTATCTTCGAACTTATGCTCGCAATCAAGCGCATGTCACGACTTTATTTCACATAACGCTCGTTTATATTAAACGATACGCTTTTAGCCTGCAAACAACTTTGACACAATGACGGGGTGGAGCTTAACTAGGGAGATTTTTTGTTTTCTTCAGTTCAATATTACAGTATATTTTCTCAATGAGCTGGGGCTGGTGGGAAACTATTATACGAAATGTATGGTATGTGGTGCTAGTGGAGGAAATTAGGGAATGGATTAACTCAGTGAGAATTGGGGTGTTGTCGATGTTCAATAATCTCTTTTATCTCATTTCATACTCATTACAAGCTATGAATTTACATGGGCAAAAGTGCAAATCGACTATAGACTGCGCTACGCGCTGCTCATATCAAGCTTCCCATGGGCCCCTGCGCGATGCGCAGTCTATAGTCGCCCATAGTCGGTCTATAGACATCTGTGCATGGGACTATGGAACAACATACTGCTGGCAGTCGATAAACCTCAGCCAGTCTTTACCGCCGGCAGGCTTCGCTGGAACTATACACACTCATTGAGAGCATTCTTGAGTGGCCAGTGTTCCTAAGCGGCCAGGCCAGCCCAGCTTTGCATAGGCCGGGCCTGCAGGCTTTTCCGGCCGGGCCTGCAGGCTTTTTCTTGGCGGACTAAGCCTAAACAGAATATTTTGTTCGAAAGATTCTCTGCTGCCTTTACTAAGAAAGTCTCAAAAGTACGAAACATAAACCATATCCAACTCAATCATCGTAGCCCTGCCATTGCCGTATTCCATCCATCAACCAGACCAAGGCTTATGCAGGCCGATGCAGGTTGTTTAAATCACGTGCAGGCCAGGCGGCTTCTAACCCAGGCCGGGCCGCTTAGGAACACTGCTTCCAGCAGGCTCACCTTGCCCGAGAGTTATGTGTATGCCACAGCTTCAATTGTCGGGAGACGGGACAATTACGGAGCACCCATCCTGCCGGATGCCAGGAACGGAGGCCTTATCATTGGGAACTCCTGAGGCTATCTGCGAATGCGAAGTGGCGGTTTCAATGTCGTAAATCTCAATTTCACTCATATTTCTCTGAAGCAGATCACATCAATAACTCAGGTTGAATTTCTGTTAGTTGATTTTGTACTCACCAGTATCCCAGCTCCATTGAGTGTCCCTTTTGGAAGCCTTACTTCCCCGAAAGAAATCAAGACGCCTCGTTTTCCCAATGGGACATATTCAAGATATCCATTTGTTACCGAAGCCCCGCCTAGAATACTCTCATTCTTCCAAACTGGCTTCTTATCCGTCATGTGCAGTGAAAGTAAGCCATCAACTGAAAGTTCACCGTCAGGGAAGTCTCAGACAACTTCATTAGTGTATCGGCCTTGGGCATAATAAAATACCCCTTCATGATAATCAACTGTACCAGCTCCATCGGTTATCCGTTGAAAGTTTGATTGGTCGGGTGTTTCAAGATACCATATTCCTGTTGAGAGAGTGTATGACCACAGATCACCTGTATTGCGTTCCGGTGGCTCCTGATATAACTCTGAGGTTTGGTTGTACTTTGGGTAGGTGCCTCCAAAGACATAGAACTTATCTTCCGATATTTTGGAAACAAAAGCCTGACCATTTCCTGTGCATGCCTCTAGAAGTTTGGTTGAAGAGTGGAGCTTGAAATTCGTGTGATTAAACGGCTCCTTGAGATCGACCCAGGCTGTACGGGTATCTACCGGCAGTGGCCAAAAGGAGGTCAGTAAGGTGAAACCACAACGAAATTTTGGCCTGCACTACTGTAGCTCTCATAGTAGGCATGTACCACAGACACTGTATCGGGTAATTGTACTCTTATCTTTGAAAATGGTCTGTTCAGAGAAATTGTATTTCGGAAATTGTTCCAAACTTCCACCATCAATATACAACCTTTCCCCGGCAACTACCACTAAATTCAAGCGTTGGTTAGAGCCATTGACACACACGGTTAAGGTCAGTGTAGAGACTTACAGCGCGATAGAGAGATAGAGTAATATGAATCGGTGTCCGAAGTTGGTATCAAGGCACGAGCGACTTCGGCGCCGTTGAATCCGCCAAAGAAAGGGTCCACTGCCACGGCCATGACTACTGTATGAAGATGCTAATTTTTGCGAAGCAGCTCGGCGGAAAGTGACAATCAAGGCGTAATCGCCTCAAGTTAACGGGGATCGGCCGCAAAAATAATGCGAGAGGGAGTGAGACTGAAGATGAGTTTTCTTCTTCGAAAAAGCAAACTTTCTATCACCTACACGCTCAAATTTGGGCGGATTTGTTGCACTTCTTTGGGATACCAGTTTCATGTATTCCACCAATCCGTTTCCATTGTGCATCACCCTCACATTTTATTCAACCAATCATATATTCTGTAGCAAACTGCAACAAATCTGCCCAAATTGAGCGTTTAAGGGATAGTGACCGAAATATTCACTGCAAACCATTCCCATTCGCCATAATTCAAATCACCAAAGAAAAAAATCCCCAGTCACCCTTCTTCACCAGAGGCATGCATGACGTCTATCTTTGACCTAGCTTCATATCTAGTTCCTTTATCCTCCTTGTATTATTCGCAGATTAAAACCCCAAGATACGGTTCACTCAGTTACATCCACCCCCAACAACACTGAGCGGAGTGCATAGTCGGTGGTCTGATAACTGATTTCCGCGCGCCGAATATCCTCCCTGCTACTTTAACAGTCGCCTTTATATTCGTACTACAGCTAACTCCAAACCATCGCACCCGATAAGCTTGGTTATGGGCACCAGGCATCCGCAGATTAGAGTTCTTTTATGTATTAATCGCCACATCATTGTTGTGATCAAGTTGGAGGAGAATTGCTGCCAGTACTTAATGTAAGTGTTCCTAAACAGTCTAGCCCGGCCGGATCTTCACTAGTGCAGGCCTGTAACTTGAAGCCTGGCTGGCTAGGACTCATATTTCTGCTGCAGATCGCCATGTCTCAAGTAGGCCACTAAGATATACGTAGGCCAGTGCCATACATCAGCAGGCCGGCCTAGGCTTCTGCAGGCCTCGAAGATATATGTAGGCTTCAAACATATGCAGGCCGGCCCGGCTTTAAATTAAATCATAGGCCTGGCCGGCCGGCCTACGCTAGTAGCGGCTGGCAAAATGTAGGCTAGGCCTAGCCTGCCTGCAGATATCCAAAAAGCCCGGCGGCTGACCGGGCGACGTAGGAACACTACTTAATACTTTCATTTAACCTCTATACATCATCTCTATCTAGGAAGCGACAGTTGCAAATTACCAACAGCTTAAATTCCAGGAGAACATTGGAAGATACGATTAGAGTAGTCTAACCTTGTATTGGTTCCCTCCGTCTAAGAATCTTATATCTGATGCTTGACCTTTTATACTGCTGCAATTTAGCGGCATTCTCTGCGACGGAGTGCGAACATCCGTGTTAGACGGTATCTAGATCGTCCTCTGAATCTGACCGCGTCGGATGTCGTATGTAAATGGGGGCAATCCTTCGGTGATTCGCAAACCTCCTTAGATGCTTCGGTAGAAGCAAGAGGATAATTCTGTGAAACCTCCGACACTTCCACTAGCCCAATTGTCGAAGTAGGAGGATTCATTTCGGTTTCGATTTCAATTTACGGAATCGCCTGATGATGAATGAGAAGGGGAGAGAATTCGGAGGAAACCGCACGAGGCGGGTAAAAGTCGGAACGGCTCGGAACGGCTCGGAACGGTCAGTGCCACGGAACCACTGGAAAGGCATCAGTCATACACGAAAACGCCCACGTGGGACTGAAGAAATGAGGTTGCACTAAAATGTTACATCTTGAGTCTTTTCCCTTTCTATTCTCTCTGTACTATAATATGTGCACATAGTTCTCCCTTCATATCATACTAGCTGGTGTTGCAATATGGGGCGAACCGTGTGCATAGACTTAGATACAAAGAGAGAAGCAGAAAGACTGGAGCTATATACGATAGAGAAGAGTACCTTACCATCAGCCCCGCTTACAGTCAGCTCGTGTCAAGTCTATATATGTATATGCAACAGTTTGTGTTGCATATAGGACTGCCTCCCTGGCGTACGGATTATGGGCTTCAGCTGGGCTGATGGGGATCATAATCTCCGATGATGATGTTCGTTCCAGACTCAGCTGGAGATGCCAGCTGAGTGCGCATGCATGCGTACAAGGCATACTCTGAATTCCGTATATTAGATCACGAATGTACCTGTACTTTAGAATACAAGCAATAAGTACAATTCAACAGTTTGAACGATCTGAAACCGAGTGCTTGATTATCATGCCGAAGGTTATTCTGGGTTCCATGTGAAGGGATTCTTCAGGCAGAATCACTTCTACAAACGGCCAGCAGCTGACGCTAATGAAGAATCTAGGGGGAGAGGTGGTACGTAACGACTGGGCAGGCGTCTATCTATTCTCCAGAGCTCCACAGCTTAACCCTGAGAACGTGACTAGATAAGCGGTACTCCCATTGTTGAAGACATATTCTACTTCGGTGTGACTACGGTGTTATCGATTCCGTATTATCAATATTCTGCACAACGTATCAGCTGTCAAAGGTATAATCAAGCTGCGCCAATTAAGTTGCATTGTGTATACTTTGGCCGCTCCTATGCACGGCACGGCTGTAATTATTGCAAAGTTTTTTCGCTGGCGGGCTACAAGGTTCATATCAAGAAATTGTATCAGCGGTTCGTCCTTTACGGCCTTGCAAACTTCAGTGGAAGTGGGAAGGTGCGGTTGCGGGCGACTACGGTTTCGGTTCCACTTTACGGAACCGCCTGATAGCTGTCGGAAGGAACCGGGCTGTAGTGAACTTAGGGCGGCACCAACAATCCGGCTTCGAGGTGACGTTGCCAGTTGCAGCTAGGATTAGTACAGCGGGGACGATGTGAATATTCGTTGCTGCAATCTGCAGAAAGATGCGAAAGATCCCGTGCAGCCGAAGTTACGAGGCTTCGGGTATGCCACACTATCGGCATGTTTTGTCGGAAGTTCCGAGTGCTTGGCTTTGACATTGACGCGTTGCACATAGCCTGCTTGGTCGACATAATGTACATATCTGCGCAAATAGCTTAGCAGCCCCAATAGGTACATCCTACACCGTGTTTGTCGTGTAAATAAAAGGTTGTTGGTTTTAGTCACCTCGCTATTAGTTTGGCACGTATATCGCAAAACAGATAACCGCCGTACCAGATTTGATCCCGGAAGATTCAGCTGGTTCTTGGTAAAACCCGAGCTTCAGGTTGTGCAAACCTGGGCTAACTCACATTTTCTCACGCTTCGGTTGAGCCGGCTGGAGATGCGAGGGTCTAGCATGGGATAGACTACTCCCCACAATCACTACATACCCCCAAACAAACCGGAGAGCTTTATTACTTTAGAATTTTGTTCTATAACATAGTAGATCTGCAAATGGTCTCCACTATGAATCATTTAGAAGGTGTGTCAGGCTGTAGGCATGACGCATCGGGCGTGTGCAAGAGCGTTTTATGGAACTCAACTTCAGCCTCCCCGTATACTATTATTTGGGTAAACTGGCAATTTTTGTAGTACGTGCATGACGCATTTAAGCTGCTTTTATTCGTCCAACTGAAACGCCGTCTTTCAATTCTAGGCCTTTCAACGTTCATAGGGAATAGAAATTGCTGCTAACTGTCTGGTATGCGAGCTACACAAACTACAAAAATCGCAAGCCTACTCAAATAATACGGTACTCTACTGTCATTTCTTTCCGTCTCATCGTCATAAGCTACACCTTTCGGCACAAACACAAATTAACATGTTTGGCGATCACATACGAATGGACAAAGATACTGTTAAAGAGTAGATTTTCTCTACAACGGATGCGTTGAAGGAAGGCTGACTATGACGTCTGCATCCCCAATTCTCATCCCTATACCGAATTCATTGGTCTCCTTGTACTTCTCGCAAGACTGTCGTATACCGATTTTTATTCTCGTATCCGCTGCGCCATCGACTCCGGGGTTGTTCCATTAGCCTGTGCTATGTAATCCAACTCTTACTACTCCGCCACACTGAAAAATTCAGGATAGGTTCTTGCAAATGCAAGCTCTCACCGGAAGCGGAGCCTCCCCGGACATGGCGTGGTGACTGATGGCGCTAACTCGTTCGGCAGTCTAACCATGAAAGCAGATAGCCACCTGCCTAAATTACACCAATGGGAATGCGTCGTAAAAACAAGCTTTAGTACAAAACCTTGTCTCGTCCCCAGTCTCTTGCTGCCTTGCTCGCAAGCCCGCTCTAGTAGCTATACACGAGACAATACAGAACTAAGTCTGTACACAGTTAAAAATACACAATTGGAAAAAAGTACCGTCGAAGGTTGATATACACATCGCGACTACATACTTAAGTAGTTACTCTACCTAATTCTGGTTGGGAAGACATAGGCTACGACTGAACACGGAAGTAATACTCTTCGAAGCTTCGCGAATATGTCGACTGCTTCCAGTCAACATTCACCACCAGTCGGCTGCACATAATCTTTATCAGTCAACTTTCCACTTTGGTCACTAGCAGCGCAGCAAAGGACCGCTGTCCTGGAACTGAAGGGCTGAGATTTGCAACACATTCAACTGAACGGACAAGCTAGCGGGTGCGGGGAAGAGTTTTGTTCAAATCCTCGCCAATACCCTTGATCACTGTTGTGGCGTAGGCCCATGCCCACCGCCATTCAATTATTTTACCAGCAGAAGGAAGCAACCCGCTTAGAATATGAACAATGATGTCGGATAGTCCAAGAGAGCAAGTGGGGTTTTGCCCCAGCAACTACCAGCGCTAGCCGGCTATAGATTGCTGATCTAACTGCTCTACAATGTCAACCTGGCAAACAGTTCGCATTTTCTGTACCGCTAGACAAACAACAAAGTTCGTGCCTGCTGTTACTTTTCCCTATAACCCATTCAAATCTTTGATTTGTATGCTGGTTCGCGCCACTTACTGTTCATGAAAGCTCTAGTATAGCTGGTTGAGGGCCTTGTCTAGGTAGCATGATCCTCACACCGTTGCGCCAGAAGACTGAAGTATTTCTAACCACGTATCAGCCACTGCTCTCGCGTTATCATATCTTTGGTATGTGCCGTTGTAGACCTCTGCTCCTCGACAATAGATATAGACAAAGCGATAGGGTTCTCATGACTATCAAAATATTTCACATCATCCCGTACGTACCTCATGAAGTTCAGTACGAAAATTAGATATTACCAGAGAAGCGGTAGCAGTTGCGATTCGATACATTTGGGGTCAGAACCTCGGTTCTGGTCCAGAAAACGCCCGACGATAGACATGACTGCAAACAGGAACACCCCCGGTCTTGATTGCTAGATTCAGCCGAGTAGAACAGTCCTCGATTAGCGCTGTAGTCACCAGACCCTGTCCGGAGAAGTTCCGGCAAATCTAGCGAAGGACATTCGTGCGGCTGAATGCGTGAGGCTACGAGCTGGGTGCCTGGTTATATATTTTAAGAATGTTGAGTACTTAGTATCACACGATTGGCGAAACAGTGTTATATCGACGTCATACCTCCAGCTCGAGAAACTATGCGGAACAACTGCTCAAAAAACCAATTAAAATACATGGAGATATTCTGGTTTACTTCGCCGGAGCCTAGCTCGACTCAAATGTAAAAAATCGGGCTAACAAAACCAAAAGCTCTAAGATCCTGCTAGATGTTTATAGTGCTACTAGACCTTCCGGATCTACACACCAAACTCGGTGATATGAATTCTGTACCCCAGACACCAGCTGATACATCCAGAACTACTTCCCAGAGATGCTAGTGGTATAGATTCAACCGGTTGCGGACCGTAGAATATTTCATAATAGCAGTTGAAATACATCAAGCTTGAGCTCGACCTAAAACGCATGAGTCTACTGACTGCAGATTCTGGTATGGTCAGGGATTTCGAGTGATTAATTGTGACGGACCTCCAAACTGTTTCACCATCTTGGTCATATGCGCCTAGAATTTCCCGCAGGTATCTATTTCTCCCCTTCCCAAAATATGCTATTGTGCCTTATGTATATTGGTGAGTACGAGTAGTTATAACGGGGTTTATTCTCACCATACCCGAAATGAGAGTTGTTGTTGTTTATTCATACTGTATTCACTCTTACTAGAGTATGACAGGACCTGATATCCCCTCCGCCTCTAGGCGAGCTGGCTAGATGGCGGAGCTCCCCTCCGCTACCCTTCGTCCCCGTCCCGAAATGAGAGTGTTTGCTTATACTTATATCTAAGGTTACTAAGACGCAAAGACGAAGATTATTTATCAAATATTATTATATAAATCCAGTTCACTACCTAGCCTCAATTCTTCTTGGCATTACCAGTAATTTGGTCGCTCTGACCAATAGATAAGGAGAACCCACCCGTGTCAATAACCACCCCTCATACGCTGGGACTTAGGCCACTACACTGACTCCCTCGCTCACCAAGCACCCATCATTCAGTCATGCACTCTCTGTATTTAACGAGGGCGCAAGGGGTGCCATATGGAGAGTTTAGGCATGACCGTTTCGAATACTTGTAGTCTAGCCTGGTTCAGGTACTGTTGCCCATGCTCGTCATCTAAGGAGCAAGAGTAGTCAGTACCGGCTTCCTGGATAGTAATCGAAATTACTGACCCCTTGTGAATCGGTTTGCTCCATGATACCCAGAGTTGTTATCAGCATCAAGGATATCAAGTAGGCATCTTCATAATTAATGAATGATGGCACATGTTCCTGCAGTTGCCTCTCCTGAACGGAGGTCCACGTTACATGTTCATCCAATAGCTGCACATGTTCCAAAGCCTGGGGTGTTCGAATAGCCATTCTAGTGGATAACCAGATACCGCTGCAGAAGCGAAAGGTTCAGTGGGATGAACATGTACCACCCAAGAAGTGGAGGGAGTCGCCCGAGGTGCAGCCTGATGATTTGGGGTCCTGGTTTTGGTTTCGACTTCTGAAACTACTGGACGATGGATGAGAGCCGGAGAGCCTTCGGAAGTAGCCTTATTATGATATAAGTGAGCCTATATGAGTAAATGTTTTAGGGAATATGGATGCCGCTTAGACGAGAAGATGTTTAGAACAGTTGGAAAGAGTGTCAGCTGCCAGTATGATCACAGCGCTGCAGTGCTGATGCCTGAAGTCACCCAGGTAATCAAACCGGTTTTGCAGAGCACGTGAATTGATGCCAGAGGCAAGTGATAAGTTTGTCTTGTGCCCAGCCTCCAGTGGTGTTGCCACTCGTACCGCATTTATCCACAGGAAGCAAGCTTGCGAGCGAAGGCAACGAGAGTCTGGGGACGAAACAAGTGATTGTGACATTGCGGAATTCTGTTCGTTTTTTAATTTTGCGCTCCCAATATCTCGTCCCTCTCCATCCGAGGCCGGATAAGAGCGCGTTCTTCATCTTCTCCGTGCGGTGTCTCTGGGCTACCTGTGAGCGAAGTCCTGGTTAAATCCCAGCGCTGATGTCAACTTTAGGCTTGTGCTAGCGTAGCGAAGCTCATACGAGCGTGGCTTAACACGTGATGAGTTCCGTCAAAATTACCGTGCGCCCAACTATGACAGCCTCATCTCGAAGGTTGATACCAACGTTGTACACGTTGCGACATCATAGCGTCTCCAGCTGGGGTGAGAAAATGTGTATCTCTTTCGAAGATTTCAACTCTCTGCAGTGAGAACTTATAAAAAGTTCTGAATATTCCGTAACAACACAACTCTTGATGGAGCGAAACTTCATCCAACTCGCCTCAATTCCCAATAGAGTGGTCATCGTTCGGGATTCTGGTTCCGTGGTGACAGGATCTATATTAATGGCACTGTCGAGGTAGGAATCACCGTTTGTCTCGACGATGCATTCGCTCGATAAGGCTGTGCGAACTACACGGCTATGGTGGGGGACGGCTAAAACAGGTGCAAGACGGACATTCTCTGGTACCAAACACTAAGCCCAAAGGGGGAATTGTGAGTGCAATTTCATGATGGTTGTGAGCAGGCATTTTCTAGTATTTACTCTTATCATCGATGTGACGATGAGTTTTATGTACAGCATCTTTGAAACAATTGGTTCCATAGGTAAAGCCAGACTGGTAGGCATCTAGAACCTTGATGCAGTGGGTGTAGTAATGGAAAATAGAAGATGTAGTGACTGATGCAAGTGCTCTGGGAAGTATTGCCTGCAATCTATCCAGAGTGTAATCACAGTGCTCACGGGAGTAGTATTTTGCGGCACTCCAGAAGCTAACGGAGAATCATTAGCAGAGGTGTCGAGTATTTTTTGCAGGGTAGTTACCGCTCAATAAAGTTTAGTTCACAGTGAAACTTAAGATAGAATATAACTTCTCGGTGTAGTGCTCTTAGTTCCTCCTCCAACTGGCCCTTTTGCTCTTGGAAGTCCCACTGCTGTGAGAGCACCCTCACCGCACAACAGCTCTCCTCCCTGTCACCACAGCCCGTACGCTTGTTGGTTGTAGGGTACTGCAAAAGTAATCCATGTGGCTTGGGCCACAGTTTTCGCTCTTTGAAAACCCATTTAGCACCTTCCGGCTTGTCCGATATGTGCATTTTGCCAACATCTGTGAGGGGAACAACCATGGACTGGGGTCGGTTCAAGCAGTGGGCAAAGGTTTTGTGCATAAGACTCAGGTTGCTTACCCCCAGGATTGTGGTTCATCCATGATGCTACATGAGCATTGCCTGCAAAACAGCTATGGTTTGATGCATTATCAAATGCAAAGAGAGCTTGACAACCAGGAAATGAATATGGGAATATCTTTGCTGCAATCTCAGTGGCTTGATGTGCAATCTTGTGTCCAGTCCAGTAGTTATCCTTTCCATACTCAAAATACAGCATTGCTTCGCTTACTGGTTTTCCATCAAGCATTGGCCACATCAGGTCTTTTAGGAGCTCAGTATCTGGAACAGCAGTAGGAACTTGCAGAACTCCATTAGGTGTGAGGAACGCTGAGACCATGATACCCTTTCCTTTAGACTTGGGTCGCAAGGGGGGCTTCCCATTGAACGTCCATAGCTGTCGCTTTCCATCCTTGGCATTGAAGGTTGATTCATCATGCGTAACCAAAACAAGTGGCTTCTCCCCTTGTGATAGTGTATCTTGTATCCACCATGCTCCGCTTTCATTAAAGCAAACTAGTCAAGGCTGAAAGCTATACCACGGTGGAATAAACACCTTCTCACGGTACTCTCTCACATTCTCTCGCTCATGGCCATCCACATATACACCTTTGCGCACAGTTCCCAACTCCAGCCCAAGTGTCTTGAGCCATTGTTGGGCTGTGCGAGCTCTGATTGACCAAGATTGGGAGGTGTACTAGATTCTGGAGGGTTGATGGTCTTCTGATAGTCCTGTGCAGCTGGTACCTGTTCTGCTGCATCACCAAGAACAGTTTGCATCACATTCTCTCTATTTCTAGAAGATAAGTATTCTCCTACAGTCTTTGCAAGGCCATACGCAGTGATATCTGCAAGCAATCAGCAAATAATACGGTGAGAATTTTGAGTAAAGAACCTTATGCTCACCAACCCCTGAAATCCACTCTGGTACAAAAAGCATTACACCTGCATTATTAAACAAACAGCGTGTTTTTGCGAAGCAGCCTTGTCTGCCCTCTTCAATGAACCCATTCTTTAACCAAGAAATCTCCCAGGTGACTATCTTGCATGCACAGTATGTCTCTCTATTAAATGTGCGTGAAACAATAGTAGCCATGCTTGTCCTGGTTTCCCCCAGCTGCTTCAATCACTGTAAATACAAGAAAGCTAGAACACCCCGATGCCAGTTGAGGTTTTGTCCTCTCAAGCGGCTTGTCCTGTCTGTAGATCGTATCCGATGTTCCAACTGCCTAATCTTCTCCTCTCTGACCTCCCGCTGAACCTCCACTGTTGATATCCCGGCAGTATTGGACATTCTCTCTTTGTAAGCAGTCTCCGGTTCCTTCTCATTTAGCTGCTCTCTAAGTGCCACACCCACTGAATCCATAGCAGCTGCTTTCCTTTTGCCTGGTAGCAGGTATGAAGTCAGAGGTTTGCACCTCTTAGACTTCTCCATTCTTGCCTCAATCTCTTTCTCCTGCCGTCTCCTGGTCTTCTGTGAAGGGATCGGTGCTCTTTGGTACCTGAACTTTGCATCAAATGCCCCAGGTGTTGCAGCCTTTTGCATAAGCTCCTCCAAGGAATCCAGGTCTGGGTCTTCCTCCGTTTCTGTGTCTGTCATCTCGCACTCATCCTCTGTATCCTCTCCTTCCGACTCTTCCCCCATTTCCAAATGTGCTTCTGTCTGCTCAGCAGCTGACTCTCAGTCCTCCTGTGGTTGCACAGGTGCTGCCGCTTGCTTTGCAGTCCGCGCAATTCTCAATTGCCTTGCTGTGGATCCTAAGCAACCCATGGTTCTAATAGGGGTGATGGTACAGTGTGGGATAGCTTCCATAACTTTTAAGAGTTAGCTCTATCCAATAAAAATTTAATCGGAGATAGATAGGATACTATTCAGGTGAATTCCAAGCTCTTGGATGTGTGGCTATAAAAGGGTGGTGGTGTTGATGGGAGTGATGATCGGGGTGCTAATGAGGGCACAGAAACCACATCGAAAATGAAGTCGCCACAATTCACAAGCCATCACTCGGCCCGTTGCCATGGCAACACACTCTCATCTCATTGCAGACATTACTTCCCACCCACCCCAAATACCATGGCAGTGGATTACAATTCCTCCACCAGCAGCTCCCCAATTATCAGAAGCACTCTGTCACATCTATCTATCCTATCTTCTCTACAGACTGACAGGCTCATAATATGCAAAAGGGGTCGTTGTATTTGACTAATTATGGCTGCAAGAAGTGGTGTTCGCGATCGCCAAACTGTACCGGTCTCAGCCGTCCCCCACCATACACGAGCGGCGACTCTAATCCTCCCAACAGCAAACGGATCCCGTCAACTAAATCAGCGCTAGCAGGGAAACTAACCGTACGGTACCCATTCGAGAAACCCGCTAAACAATGGTACATATCCAGACGTGGGAGATGCTAGATCGTATGTCAATATCGCTGGAGATTCTTGCATGCTGTTGAAAAGATACCGGACTTTTGTATGCTGTTGGATTTATAAATACAAACAATAATAAGTCTATATAGTAGCGAGAGCTTACCACCCTACAAGTAGGCTCTGCATACTGCACGATGTTGCGCATCGGAATCAGCGTACCCTGCACATGCAGCAACGTGTTGTGCCACCATCACGGTATCTGCTATCTCAGCTGTCTGCATGTCTCAGAATCCTACAATACGATGCCAACAGTACTTAAAGCATTAGGTGGTTCCAACATCCAACATCCAAAACGATGCCAACTTGTTGCGTTTCCGAACCCGATTAAGTCACCCAATTGGCAAATCGAATTACGTACGTGGCGGCTTGTTGATAAACCGCACTTGCCCCAGGATACTTCATTATTCAAGGCGGAAACCGCGAGCTTGCACAACATCAAATAACTATGTGTTACGCCGCGCTCAACTCAACGTCCATATGTCTTAAAGCTAAAATCTTTGAATCGGGAGGGGCTACGATCTAAGAATAGGAACCTAGAGCGGGAGCTTAGAGTCGATGGCAATTGGAAGGAGAGCTAGGGGCACGGGATCGAGTAGGTCTTTGGAAGACGGAATGGATCGCACCTAGAATAATGAGTCGATGGGAGCTGAAAGATCAGAGTCGGAGTCAGTGGAAACTGTGAACTCGGAATCGGCCGAAGCTGGGAGCTGGGAACTGAGAACTGGGAGCGCGTACTCGATCGGAGTCGGGAATTGGCAACTTAGAGTCAGAGTCGATCGCAGGTGGAAGCTGGCAACACGAAGTCAAGTGTGCCTGGGAGCAGAGCATTAGACGCAGTTAGGAGCATCAACTCATGAGAGGTAGGAGCACGGAGTCCACAGGATGCCGAAGATCGGTGTCGGTGAGAACTGCGAGCACGAAGTCGATTACAGCTTGGAGGGAGTGGGACCAGTGAGCAAGAGTTGGATGTTGACAGCGATGGTGATGGTAGTGGGACGATGAGCTGTCTGACCCCTACTAAGGGCACCGAAGTCTCCAATCTCCCTTGCTCCTTCTGATCTCAAGTTTTCTCAGTAGGAGGGAATTGGGGTTGACATTGTAGCAGAGGCGTTAACGTTCCACTCACTCAAAACAACATTTTGAGCCCTAATTAAGTCCATGAGTTTTAGCTCAACCACAAAATGTTCTTACACGAAATATGCGCAAATATAAGTACTTTCACCTCTCGACTATACGGGCTCACGATATCTCAGATATTCACCACATCGTGGGGAAAATATCGAAGATAGCTAGCTATGGTAAATCGGAGGCCAGGAGGACTAGGAGTGCATAATTATGCATAATTATGCATATTTCAGGAATAGAATACTTTTTAGTGGAGCAAAATTGGTGGCGAGTTGTCCTTCTAATTTATGCTCACGTTCTATTTTCGCTTCGCAACGAACGGTTTTCACCTCGCTCGGAATCTCGCTGAGTGAAAATGTCTGGGCACGAGAGCACACCCAACCTCATACATTGAGGAGGTAGAAGCTAACGCTATACATTCAAACCTTCGTTTGTACTTGTTTCCTCAAGATGTGGCGCTATGCACCTCCTCAGCCACATATTATGATTTATGCTTCATTCAATTGGGGCTTGAATATGAGCTAGGGTGCTGCACTGCTAACGATCTCCTCAGCCACATATTATAGAATGCTTCATTCAAACGGGGCTTGAATATGAACTAGGGTTCTACAACTACCGTAAATTTTTCTGATCCCGAGCGTAACTGGCTGCTAGCGCCTATTTTCGATATACATAAACGCTATCCTTCCCACTGCAGCCGGTGGAAAGACCAGCAGAAAGCGCTCTGGAAGGCGGTGGGGAAGGCTACAGGATGGAAAGCGGGCAGATGCCGACATATACAGATTTCTGAGCTGTTTTCCATGGAGAAATGTGACCAAGCGGTGATGGACTTCCTGGCCGCCACTGACGTCGGGAAGTTCCCGCCAAAGCAAGCGGAGGAGTAAGGGTGTTTAGATCGGGGGTAGTCTCTCTTTAGTTGATCTCTTTTGTTCTGATTCAATCGTTAGCTTTTCCTTTGTCAAAGGGGACGATGGGTAGCAGGTGGGAGCTCCGCCATCTAACCGGCTCGCCCGGAGGCGGAGGTGTTGTTTCTAGACTCTGTCATACTCTAATTAGAGTGAATATAACGTATTTTATGGTGCACGACCTAGCAACCGATCACGCAAAAAAGCACACAAGCGCCTGGAGAAGCGATACTTAATTACCCCGCACTGAAGCTCAATTTTCACTCTATCTCCGCAACAACACAACCATGGGCAGAGTGACGTGCAGAGATGCAGCAACTGACAGAGAGAATGACATTTGCAAAGCCAAACATGCATACCATTCAGGTCTTGAATGATCTATCTGCGCAGCTGATTCAACATATTGTATAACATATGGCACCTTGCAAGACTGTCTTAGAGGAGCACAGCCAAGGAGTGCAGCACATGAGAAAGAGCAGCTGCTTACTCTGGAAGAGGAGAAATCAATTGTTAGGTTTTGTGAAACTCTAGATGACTTGGAACATCCATTGCAAGCAAGGATGGTTAAGGCATTTGTAATGTCCCATCTACCTCCACATCGGCAACGACAACTTGGTAAGCACTGGATGACAAGCTTTCTCAACTGCCATCCTGCAGTCACTGAAATGTTCAGCCAATGTCTAGATCGACAAAAGGCTAATGCAAAAGATCCTGCAATTTTAAAGGATTTTTTTCAAAAGGTATATTATTTTAGTCTATACATTTATTTTAAGCTAATACTGGTCACTGTAGCTTGGAAAACTTGTCAGAAAGCTCAATGCACAACCAGAAAACATTTACAATATGGATGAAAAGGACTTTCTACTTGGTCAGGCTCTCAAAGTAAAGGTTATATGCCATAGAGGTAGAAAGAATAATCACTATACCCAGGATGGAAATCGCAAAATGGTTACAGTTATAGAGTGTATTGCTGCAGAAGGTAGAGTTATACCACCCATGTATATCTACAAGGGGGGAAAGCATCTACTGGGATGGCATGCTGGTGTGCAAGATAAAGAGCAAGCAACATTTGAATGGTCAACTGAAGGCTGGACTGACAATGAATTGGGACTGGAATGGGTGGAATAGAACTTTCAGAAATATACTACTAAGATGTTTGTACCACTGTTGGATTGACCTCCTGCTCATGCTAACTATTACAGTGCAAAGGGCAAGCCACATATTCTAATCCTTGATGTGCATGGCTCTCATCTCACATGGCAATTTTTCGATTTTTGCTTGAAAAGAAATATTCACCCTATTTGCCTTCATGCACACTCTACACACATCCTACAACCTCTAGATGTTGGGCTGTTTGGTCCTCTTTCCTGCTGTTATAGCAATGAGCTGGATATATGGGTTAGAAAAGGAGGAAATGCAATTAAGAAAGGACAGTTTTATAAGTAAGTCTATCTGCTATATCACTCTATACTGCACTCTAATTCTTTCCTACAGACTTGACATATGCGCTAGAGCTGCAGCAGCAACCAAGAACAACATCTTGAGTGCCTTTGAGGCAACTGGGATCTAGCCACTTAACCCACGCAAGGTATTTATTCGGCAGTCACGAAATATCACACGATTTGAATCCCCGCCAGCCACTCACACACCACTCCTCAGTGCAACCCCCAGACAGCTCAGAGCTGTAAGTCGATTAGCCCGCAGTGCACATCACCTTGTCACTCACCCATCACGTTCCTCTCTCAAGCTGAAGGCTCTTATTGCACAGCTGGGAAGGTCAGCTCAGGGTGCACATTCAGATAAGGAATTAGGAGATGAAATGCTGAGAACACTTCGCTCAGGGGTGAAGGACACCACTGCAGCCGCAGCAATGGACCGCCGCCACCTTGTTAGAGCTTGTGTATATACAGCTGAGGATGTGGTTCAGCTCAGGGAAGACAGAGAGAGGCTAGACAGAGAAAATGCGGCCAAAGCCAAAATGCGCCAAGAAAAGGCAGCAGCAAAGGTAGTATCCTCTGGAGCAGGGTCAAAGAGCTCTAAGCATGTGGAAAAGAAGATCATAGGTGCAAAGAAGGTACCTGTAATTGTGCTTAGTGATTGGGAGGATGAGGAAGAAGATATGGTGGGTGGAAAGGGGTGGGATGAGGAGGAGAATGGGGGGGAGGAGGACTCTGTTGTATATATTGGTGAT